>Ga0210396_10000024_pt1 | contig 345219 bp, 271 predicted proteins | sample IncBWH17OmetaG_FD_155466 | JGI IMG/M metagenome (GOLD analysis project Ga0210396, IMG submission 155466) | Forest soil microbial communities from Barre Woods Harvard Forest LTER site, Petersham, Massachusetts, United States - Inc-BW-H-17-O ... | reverse complement strand
CCAATAAATTGTCAGGATTTATGACAAATAAGTGCAAATCTGTTTACATGGAGGTAAAATCAATGTAGAAGGAGAGCGGATGTCTTTAGATACAGTACGGACATCTATAGATGGAGTACGGATGAGTATAGATGCACGACCTGTTTTGAAGTTTCAGCATAAAATTTGCTGACAGATTGTCGTACCAATACGTATTTATACTTATTTGAGCCGGCCTTATCGTGCATATGATCACAGGCTTTTAGCAGTAAATCCCTATCTTTGCCCTTTCCATTCCTGCAAAATGGCACTATACAACAAAGTAAACCGGGAGGAGCTGAAAAAACGGCTTCAGGAAGAATCCATTCAACGGACCACCCTTTCTTTTTATCGTTATGTCATCGTCGACGATCCTCAACTTTTGAGAGATACGCTGTTCCGTCAATGGAAAGAGCTGAATATTCTGGGTCGTATTTATGTGGCCCGGGAAGGTATCAATGCACAGATGTCGGTGCCGGTAGCCAACTGGGATCGTTTTCTGGAATTGCTCTATGCCGATATCCGGTTTAAGGAAATACCCTTAAAGATTGCCGTGGAAGACGATGGCAAATCATTCTACAGACTCACCATTAAAGTAAGACCCAAGATTGTTGCCGACGGACTTGATGATGGTGCCTTTGATGTAACCAATGTAGGCACACATCTTACCGCCAGGGAATTTAACGATGCCATGGAACAGGAAGGAACGCTGGTGGTGGATATGCGCAATCATTATGAAAGCGAAATCGGGCATTTTGAAAATGCCATCACCCCCTATGCCGATACCTTTCGGGAAGAGCTGCCCATGGTTTCGGAACTGCTGAAGGATAAAAAAGATCAGAAAATACTGTTATACTGTACCGGTGGCATACGTTGCGAAAAAGCAAGCGCCTATCTGAAACATCAGGGTTTTAAAGATGTAAACCAGCTGCACGGCGGCATTATCGATTATGCCCGTCAGATAAAAGCCCAAGGCCTGCCCACTAAATTTAAAGGCAAGAATTTTGTATTCGACGAACGTCTGGGTGAACAAATAAGCGGAGAAGTAATCAGCACCTGTCACCAGTGCGGGGCTACCTGCGACACCCATACCAATTGCGCCAATGAAGCCTGTCACCTGTTATTTATCCAGTGTGAAGCATGCAGCACAAAATTTCAAGGCTGTTGCACACCCGACTGCGTAGATACCTTATCCCTTCCCGAAGAAGAACGACGCATCCGACGCAAACAAGCTGCTAAAAATGACTCGTTATCTGTTTATAAAAGTAGGTTGAGACCGGATTTGAGGGAGATTCTTAAAGAAGACAGAAGTCAGAAGACAGAATTCAGAAGGAAGGCAGAATAGAGTTAACAGAATGGGAAGTCTTACCTATAAGATAACACCCACTTTAGGCTGTCTGGAAAAGGCAGATGATATCTTTCGAAATTGTCAGGGGGCCTAAAATCAACAAATTTCCTCAGGATTTGAGCTGTTGTATATCACTGAGAACTATACCAACGTATGCAAATAAGGCAAAAATGGCATCTATGCTATGAAATAGCACTAAAATTGGAGCAGAAAGTCTCCAAGAATAGGTTTAATGCGATTTTGTAGTTTTATATTAGATAACATTGCCATCATGGGCAAATTGACGTATTTATAGTAGTTTTGGATCCTGTTTAGTCTGGTTTGACAATCTTTATTTCAAAGTAAAAAACAAACCATAACTTTAGTTTAACAAAATATTGTGCATAGAAGAATCGTCTTATTTCTGGCTATATTAACAAGCCTTTTTTTTATTGCGTTTGTTTGTTATAACATCTGCTTTCAGCAGAAGTTAAATATAATTCAGGATAATATTAATAGGTGCGCTTCTTGCCACTTATATAATGAAACTGAAATAACGCAATTAAAAAAAGAACAGCTTGTTTTACAAGAAAACATAAACTCACTTAATACCAGATTTAATGATCTGTATTTATTAGGAGCTACGATAGTGATATTATTGCTAGCAATAACGGTAAGTGCTTATCTTAAAATTGAGGCTGAGGTTGGAAAGCACATGAAAGACAAAGAAAGGCAAATCGAAAAAGAAATGGTAAAAAATAAAGCAATAGTAGAAAAGCACATTGAAGAAATTGCCTCAATACTTTCCGACGTCAAAATTTCTGCTGCTGCTATTGAAGAACTTAAGAATAGGCAGACTAACCAACAACCACCACAGCAAACATGACAACAATGGCTCAAGAGAATAAAAAAATGACATTGGGAGAATTGATTTTGTTGGAGAATAGAATTAATAATAAACAAGAAACTATTGAGGATTATAGAACTATTGATTCTTTTTTGAGCAGCTCAGGCCTCCCGGACAATTATTTTATGTCTGTGTTGAACAAGGAAAATATTTTTGAGTTAGAAACGCTATATCAATTCAGAAAAAATCCACCGGAACCAAAGGATCCTGTTAGAGAAGGTAGAATCCGAGGAACATTAATTGGGTTAATCACATTCTTGAAAAATCAACTATAGTATGAATATTGCAATAATGTATGAACTTTCTCTTCCGGCTCTTAACGATACGGTTTTAAACGAGCTTAGCAGCTTAGGGTATATGAGTTCATGGACAAACTCAATAAACGGCACAAAATATAATCTTCCAAAATTCATGGTGTGGAAAATGAACACCACTCTTCAACAAGGCGTTATGGATATCAGGGGCGTTGTAAATAGGTTGAACCTAACCAACCCTGGACTTTCCCTAACAAAGTGCATTACATTGAACGCATTTCCTTGGGATGGAATAACTGGATAGTTATTGACAACCCTTCTTTTCCGGATAATGTTTCACTCTCAATTTCGGCAGCATTGATTGATGCAAGAGCAGGAGGCAAGAGCAGAAGAAAGAATGAATAGGGTTGATTCTGAAGGCTGACCTATCTAATACCAGAAAGTAATCCGCAACCTTTATTAAAAGAATGATCTCTTTTGAGAGATCCTCTAAATGTTCAGCCTTTATGAATTTAAGATTCTATTCAATGAAATATTTGTTTCTGCTTGCCTTAGTTGCCATCTCATTTCACTGTATTGGCCAAAAAAAAACAGACAGTCTTTGGGCGAATAAAATGGTATTGGATTATGCCAAAGAACATAAAGGAGACAAAGGCAATATCTCTAATGTTGATTTTATTGATCATGCTCTAAGCGGGATAGATCTTTATTGGAAGAATAGATCTGGGAGCAGCGGAAATCATTTGGTATATGGGAAAGAAGTTGATTCGACCCAAATTCAACCTGGTGACATTGCGGTCTACATTATTAAGCATGCTAAATTTAGATATGAAGATGCCGTTATTGTATGGAAAGTGAGTAAAGATGGCTATGAAATCATCCATTCAAGAACATATGGATTAGTACCAGAAGGAAGCAGGTGCAAGATAACTATTGACTCAAAAAAGATAGGCTTTGAAACCCACTTCTTTAGGCCATTCAAGATGGAGAATTGACTTCTTTTCTAGTCTTTTTTTGCCCAAAAAGCTTGATGAAACTTGCTCGCAGAAGCAGCTAAAAAAGTCCAAATGAACTTCCAAACCCATTCCCTCTTCTGAATTCTGTCTTCTCCCTTCTTTTTTGATTCCATCCCAATAATTCCTATATTTGTTACACGATAACAAACCATTGAGAAAGCTCTACTACATAGATCTCAAGCGCATCACCAAGCGCAACCCCGAATAGAGGGTTTTATTTCTGCATTTCTCCTTCCTTTTCATCCCATTATTTCTTAACTTGCTATTATGCCAGTCTATCATAAACTCGGACAAGTTCCGGCCAAACGTCATACGGTATTTAAAAGCCCACAGGGCAAATACTATTACGAACAGCTCTTCGGTACAGAAGGATTCAGCGGCATGTCGTCGCTTACCTACCATGTACACCGCCCTACCCAGGTCAAGGAGATTCTTAAATCAACGGATGTATCGCCTAAAATTGCCATCGATAAAAATATCAAGGCATTGCTTTTGAAAGGCTTTCAGATAAAAGCCGCTGACGACTTTCTGGACAGCCGCAAACCTTTGCTCATCAATCATGATGTACACCTGGGTCTTGCCGCTCCCCGCAAATCCATGAAGGATTATTTTTACAAAAATGCCGATGCCGATGAAATGATCTTTATTCACAAAGGCACTGGTAAGCTTCGCACCTTTTTGGGTACTATCCCTTTTGAATATGGCGACTACCTCATCATTCCCCGCGGTATGATTTATCAAATTGAATTTGATACCACCGAAAACCGTTTGTTATACCTGGAATCATTTTCTCCGATCTATACACCTAAACGTTACCGCAATCATTTCGGTCAGCTGCTGGAACACAGTCCTTATTGCGAACGCGATTATAAACTGCCACGAGATCTGGAAACCCATGATGCCAAAGGGGATTTTCTGATGAAAATAAAAAAAGAAGGCATGTTGCACGAAGTGGTGTACGCCACCCATCCTTTTGATGTAGTGGGATGGGACGGATATAATTTCCCATACGGTTTTTCTATCCACAACTTTGAACCCATTACCGGTCGCCTGCATCAACCGCCTCCGGTACATCAGACCTTTGAAACCGATGCCTTTGTGGTTTGCTCTTTCTGCCCAAGGTTATACGACTATCACCCGCTTTCCATTCCCGCTCCTTACAACCACAGCAACATCGATAGTGATGAAGTGTTGTATTATGTGGACGGCGATTTTATGAGCCGCAACAATATCGAACAGGGACATATCACCCTGCACCCGAAAGGTATTCCACATGGTCCCGCACCCGGAGCCATGGAACGCAGCATCGGACTAAAAGAAACCCAGGAGCTGGCTGTGATGATAGATACCTTCCGCCCCCTGATGGTAACAGAAGCTGCTATAGGTATTGATGACGGGAAGTATTATAAGAGCTGGACGGAATAAACAGGAGGCAGCGGCAGGAAGCAGGCGCAGGAGGCAGGAGCAGAAAGCCTTTGCTAAAAACCTCGAAAAGAATTATGATTTGAGATTCATTTCACACGAACTAAAAATTAAAAGCAACAAACAATATGAGCACTAAAGACATTGCACCATCCCTGGAAAAGATTTACAAAAACGCGGCGGATTTCCTGCCCCTGAACGGAACTGACTATGTAGAACTATACGTAGGCAATGCCAAACAGAGCGCCCATTATTACAAAACGGCATTCGGTTTTCAAAGTCTTGCGTACGCGGGACTAGAGACCGGTGTTAAAGACCGTGCGTCGTATGTATTGCAACAGGACAAAATAAGACTGGTGCTTACCACGCCCTTGAAATCGGATTCGTTTATCAACGAGCATCTGCGCAAGCATGGTGACGGTGTAAAAGTGATTGCCCTTTGGGTTGATGATGCCACCAAATCGTTTAAAGAAACGGTAGCTCGCGGTGCCAAGCCTTTTATGGAGCCCACCAAAGAAGAAGATGAACATGGCTATGTGATTCGTTCCGGTATCTATACCTACGGTGAAACCGTGCATATGTTTGTGGAACGTAAAAACTATAACGGTCCCTTCCTGCCCGGCTACAAACCCTGGAAATCGGATTACAATCCGGAACCCGTTGGTCTTAAATTCATCGACCATATGGTAGGAAATGTAGGCTGGGGCGAAATGAATACCTGGGTAGAATGGTATGAGAAAGTAATGGGCTTTATCAACCTGCTTTCTTTTGATGATAACGACATCTCTACCGAATACTCGGCATTGATGAGCAAAGTGATGAGCAATGGTAACGGACGTATCAAATTCCCGATTAACGAACCGGCCGAAGGAAAAAAGAAATCGCAGATTGAAGAATACATCGAGTTTTATGAGGGTCAGGGTGTACAGCACATTGCCGTGGCTACCGACAATATCATCGATACCGTTAACAAACTGAAATCACGCGGGGTTGAATTCCTGCAAGTGCCGCAGAGCTACTACAAAGATCTGCTGGATCGTGTAGGCAAAATTGATGAAGACATCCATGAGCTGGCCAAGCTCGGTATCCTCATCGATCGGGATGATGAAGGCTATCTGTTACAGCTTTTCAGCAAACCGGTGGAAGACCGCCCTACCATGTTCTTCGAAATCATTCAACGCAAAGGTGCCCAGAGTTTCGGCAAAGGCAATTTCAAAGCTTTGTTTGAAGCTATTGAAAGGGAGCAAGAGCGGAGAGGAACGCTATAACAGCGGCAGGAGGCAGGAGCAGGAGGCAGCGGCGGGAGGCAGTTAGTTAAACATTTAGAGTTGAGTGTTTAAAATTTAGAATTAAGAATATTAAATTTTAAACACTAAACACTCAATTTTCAAGTGCATTAAGAACGCTTGAATGAGCAGAGGACAACGTATGTTGTCCTTTGTTGCGATTGGCCTGCCTCCTGCAACTGCCTCCTGCCTCCTTTCCAGCTTCCTCAATGTCCGAATTGAGTTTCATTTCCATTCCTTATCTTAGTCAGATGAAACTCCTCACCTGCATACTCCTTTCTGTTGTTTTGCTATCCTGTTCCTCTACCAAATGGAGCGATATAAAAGTGAATAACAAATATGGCCTGCAGCTGCCTTCTTATCTGGAACCGGCCGATTTCAGCAAGGAAGCATCTTTGCAATATCAGAATGCGGATAAGGAAATGTATGTGATGGTGATTGATGAAGACAAATCGGCCTTTGCTCAATATGGGCTCGATTATGACCTGAATACCTATTTCCGTGTTGCTTCGGCCAAATACGATTCAACAGGGAAAATCACCGCACAAAAGATTAAGATAGGTGCCGACTCTGCCCGGGTGGCTGACATCAAAGGCTCTATCAACGGGAATGATGTATTGTTTAAACTCATTACCATTGAAACTCCAAAACGCTTTTACAAAATAAGCATCAGCATGATGTTTCGCGATAAAGACAAATACGTTGCGGATATAGAGCGTATCCTCCATTCTTTTCATGAACTCGGTACGGGTGAAAATGAAAAAGTCCTGCCGAAGCAGGACCCTTCCTAACTATTTCTTTCCGATTATTATTTCAAAGTCACCCCTACTGTAGAAGTAAGAGTTCCGTCTACATAAACCTCTACCGTGTAACTGCCTGGAGAGAATTTCTCTTTATCCGGTTCGTTATATTCCAGACATTCGTCCAGCTTGGTATTGGCATAATCAATGTCTTTGCTTACCGTGAACTGAATATCTTCACCTTTGCTGTTTTTGAACTTACCTGAGCTGGCTTCTGGTCCGCCAACTACTTTTCCGTCAGGCGCTACGATACGCAGGTAAAGTGTCTTCTTTCCGGCAGGAGCAATTTTGTTATCCATTACGCTGAAACAGGCCGAGAACTTGATCACCTTTTTAGCCATCGATGTTTCATCCAGCTTGTCGCTCATGAATTTTTTCTTCATCGGGCTCACCTTTACATATTCTGTACGCAGCACAGAAGCGGTGTTTACTTTTCCTTCCAGATCTGTTTTATCGGCATTGGCCTTGGTCAGGTTGGTGGTCAGATCATCATTCTCTTTCTTGAGCAATTTATTTTCTGTTACCAACTGGTCAATACGCTCCAGGTATTCTTCTGTCAGTTTGTTGAGCTCAGCAATTTTGGCATCCAGTTCCTTTTTCTTGGCTGAATTTCCTTTGGCTTGTTTTTTCAGGGTAGCAATCTCGCCTTCCATAGCAGTGATTTTGCTTACTCCCTGATCGATTACTTTATTCAGTGAATCGTTTTTACCACGGAACGACTCCAGTTCGGCTACTTTTGATTTGACATCCGATTCCAGGTTGGCATTATTGATAACAAGGGTATCCACCTTGGTTTGCATCACCGTTTCCACTTCATTCTTTTTGTTCCAAAGCATGAAGTTACCGATCAGCGAACCTACCAGCAAGATGCTGACTATGATAAGGGGCGCCTTATTGTTCTTTTTATCTTCTTTTTTCTCGTTTTCCATAGTAATCTGCTATTTTTTTTATGTTATTCCATTTGAGGGGCAAATATACAGCAATTCTAACATATGGGAATGACTATATTCATTAACCTCATTGATATATTAACGCAAGAATATTCAACAACCTTTTCCAAAAGGAAGAATTTCGGTGAACTGCAGAAAAATGAAGCCGGAAATAATGGAAAACCGGCTGGCTCCCCTAAGAAGTATGTTGACTTTTAAGATGAATCCCCAATTCCTTCAATTGTTCCTGACTGATACGTGATGGGGAATCGATCATAACATCCCTACCTGCATTGTTTTTAGGAAATGCAATAAAATCACGGATTACATCAGCACCACCGAATAAGGCACAGAGACGATCAAAGCCAAATGCGACACCACCATGAGGAGGGGCACCGTATTCAAATGCATTCATCAGAAACCCGAACTGATAACGCGCATCTTCATCTGTAAATCCAAGGGTTTCAAACATCTTTGCCTGAAGGGCTTTATCGTGGATACGTATAGACCCTCCTCCTACTTCCACGCCATTGATCACCATATCATAAGCATTGGCGCGCACAGCTCCGGGATCGGACACCAGCTTCCCTATATCTTCGGGTTTAGGAGCGGTAAATGGGTGGTGCATGGCATGCCAGCGTTTGCTTTCATCATTCCACTCCAGCAATGGAAAATCAACTACCCAATGACAGGCAAAGTGATTTTTTGCACGCAAACCAAGACGGGTTCCCATCTCCAGCCTAAGCTCACTAAGCGCCTTTCTTGTTTTATGCGTTTCTCCACAAAGGATCAGGATTAAATCGCCTGGCTCTGCATGAAATGCAGCGGTCCATTTTTTAAGTTCGCCCTCATCATAAAATTTATCGACCGATGATTTAAGCGTACCATCGGTATTGTAGCGGGCATATATAAGTCCCCCTGCTCCTATCTGCGGTTTCTTTACAAATTCAGTAAGCTCATCCAGCTGTTTGCGCGTATATGCAGCAGCACCTTTGGCACAAATGCCTGCTACCAACTCGGCATCATCAAATACTTTAAATCCTTTGCCTTTTACCAGCTCATTGAGCTCGGTAAATTTCATTTCAAAACGGATGTCCGGTTTATCAGAGCCATAATATTTCATGGCATCAGCATAAGTCATCTGTGTAAACTGAGCCGGAAGTTTTACTTCGGGTTTAAGGACCTGGAAAAGATGTTTAACCAATCCTTCAAATGTTTCGATGATATCTTTTTGTTCTACAAAGGCCATTTCACAATCTATCTGAGTAAATTCAGGCTGACGGTCTGCACGCAGATCCTCATCACGAAAACATTTTACAATCTGATAATACCGGTCGAAACCGGCTACCATCAGCAACTGTTTAAATGTTTGCGGACTTTGGGGAAGAGCATAAAATTCGCCCTGATTCATACGCGATGGTACTACAAAATCGCGTGCTCCTTCGGGTGTAGACTTGATAAGCACCGGTGTTTCTACTTCCAGAAACTGTTTCTGAGCCAGGAAATTCCGGGTTTCGAGTGCCATTTTATGACGCAGCTCCAGATTTTCTCTTACCACCCGTCTACGCAGGTCAAGGTAGCGGTATTTCATCCTCAGCTCATCACCTCCGTCAGTTTCGTCTTCAATGGTAAAAGGAGGGGTGATGGAGGTATTTAGCACTTTTAAGGCAAGAACCTTTATTTCGATATCTCCTGTAGGCATTTTAGGATTCTTACTTTCACGCTCAATCACCTCTCCTTTAACTTGTAATACCATTTCCCTTGAAAAACCTTCTCCGGCAATGACATTTGTCCCGTCTATCTGGCTTACCAATTGAGTTATACCATACCTATCGCGCAGATCAATAAAGGTCATTCCCCCCAGCTTACGGACTTTTTGTATCCATCCGCAAAGGGTTACGGTTTTATCTTTATGACTCAGATTAAGTTCCCCACAGGTATGTGATCGGTAAGTTGTGCCCAGCATAATGAATTCATTTATCAATGAAGGGCAAAATTAACAAATAATGTTTTGCAGGGGACGGAATTAGATGGGTTCGGAACAAGGAATCCGACCCCCCATGAGGGAAAGAAAACTAAATTCAGCTCTCCTTTCTCATTGGAAGAACTATGGCGATCCGTTTCATAACGGCCAAAAATTCGGAATAATCAAGTTGTCTGTTATGATTTTCCTTTTCCGACTTCTTTTTGGTTTTCTGTTTGCGCTTGCTCATGATCATGAACTATTTAATGCTTATGCCGCCTGTGCTTTACGCAGGCCTGTTTTTTGTTTTTTACGATGCAGATTAAAAACGGCAATAACCGAATATGCCATTTCATTGTTATCCCGGTACAAGGTGAACTTCAAACGTTTTGAAACCGGGTGTTTGATGGTAAGCTTCATATATTTATCCTTATGGCCTGCATAACGGGTAGGCACATGATCGCCAGGGCTCGATTCCTTCAGAATTAGACTTGCTTCTTCAATCCTCAGTTTGAGATCGGAAGGAATACCACTTTTATCGGTCCGCACAATTTCCTTAAACTCTACCTTGCTGTATTGACGGGCATCTACCACAAACTCCTGAAAATCGTTATCAAATATCACTTCTGTTCTCATAGTCAGTGTTTCTGTTTGTTAACCTGAAAAGCCCGTTAGTAAAGCAGTATAGAGGCTCTGTTGTTTGTTGATACGATAAAAGTACTGGCTCCTTTTTTCGAAATCAAACTCAAAAACGATGATAATGTGAAGTCGAAGTTGGGGGCTTTACCCTCTTTAAAGCCGGAAGTGCACTAAACACAGGCTTTCGAACTATTCGCCAGGAAGCCATTATTTGGAATCTGACATATATTTCGAATGACTTAACCCCTCTTCTGCGTTCGATTTCCAAGGATCTTTCAATTTTGAATTGAAAGACCCATCAAGTCCTGCTATTTTTAGAATGTCTTTAAGCCCGCACCCAACTACAACAGACTATAAATGAGCAAGATAAATATTGTCTTTCCCCTTTGATGAACAGCGGCAAGACGGATGATCCAATGACCCAACTCGTATCACTTATATATACTAATTCTACTAACCTGTTTCTCAAACGGATTGTGACCTGCTTTTTATTGCTGGCATTCGTAATACCTCCAGCGCTTTATGCGGGAACAGGCACGAATGATCCTACCACAAACTTACCCGCTACCTTTCGCAAGAATGAAGGACAATGGGACGGTAAAATACTGTATCAGAGTTTTTCAAACGGATCGTGTATTTCCTTTCTCAAGAATGAACTCAGCTATGCATTCCGCCGACCGGCAGGAAATAAACTTCCTGCTCCCGATGCAGGTCCACAGGAAGATCAGTCGGAAAGCATGGTATGGAACCTGGCATTTATAGGTGCCAATGAACAATCGGTAATCAAAGCAGAAAAGCCATCCAAAACATGTGTCAATTATTTTCGTGGACAAAGTCACGTGACCCATGTGAGTGATTACTCCGCTGTGACCTATGAAGATATTTACAAAGGCATTGATCTTCGATACTATTCAACAGGCACATCGCTAAAATATGATTACCTGGTAAAAAGCGGATCTCCCGTTTCTCAAATCAGGATGGGTTGCAAAGGCATCCATAAAATTCAGCTGGATGAAGAAGGCAATCTGAATATCACCACGGCCTGGGGCACGTTAATGGAAAAAAGACCATACTCCTATCAGATCATCGGCGACAAAAAGATTATATGCGATATTGTTTATGCAGTCCTCAACGACTCAACCTATGGATTCAAAATCAAAGGCGGAGTAAAAGCCGGATATGATCTGGTGATTGATCCTGTGATTTTGCAATGGTCCACATTTGTTGGCGGTCCTTCACCCGGCGGTGGTTATCTATATGATATTGCACTGGATGCGGCAGGCAATGTTTATGGATGTGGATATTATAACAATGGTTTTCCAACCACCCCTGGAACATACAGCCCGGCTTATCATGTGGCAGGCTCCTGTGGTTTTGCAGGCGGTGATGAAGATGCATATGTATGGAAAATGAATCCGAACGGAACGGCCCTGTTGTGGGCAACGTATATAGGAGGGTCGTGCCGGGAACGGGCCAGGGGTATTGCCGTAGATGCTGCAGGCAATGTATATGTAACAGGATGGACGGAGTCCACCAACTTCCCAACTCAAAACGCTTTTCAACCTGCCATTGCCGGATATTTTGATGTTTTTGCCACCAAACTGAATCCAACGGGCACCGCACTTATATACTCCACATATATAGGAGGGCTTGCCAACGACTGGGGTGAAAAGGTTGCTGTGAACGCCGCCGGTGAAGCGTATTATTGCGGAAGTGCACAAGATCCCGGAAGCAATCCGGGGTTCCCTACTACACCGGGATCTGTTCAGCCGGCATGGGGAGGAGGATCTTATCAGTCCGATGCTTTTGTAACAAAACTGAATGCGGCAGGCAATGCACTTGTTTACTCTACTTATCTCGGCGGCACCGGATGGGACTGGGCCTATTCTATCCGACTCAACACAGCCGATGAAGCATTTGTTACCGGAACCGCACAAACCAACTTCCCAACTACACCCGGATGCTATCAACCTGCTTGTGCAGGCTACGGAGATGTTTTTGTATCACGGCTAAATGCCACAGGAAGTGCCTTTATATATTCCACCCTGATCGGAGGCACCACCTCTTCCGAAGTAGGAAACTCCATCGTTATCAATGCAAGCGACGAAGCCTATATTACCGGTCGCACCACTTCCAGCGACTATCCTGCCACTCCAGGAGCTTATGATGTAACATATAACGGAGGAACATATGGCGATGTTATTGTTTCACATCTGAACGCAAGCGGAAGCAGCCTCCTTGCTTCTACCTATCTCGGAAGTCCAACTCTGGATATTGGCTGGGGTATTGATCTGGATGCAAACATGAATGTGTTTGTAGCCGGTTATACCGACAATGCTGCTTTTCCAACTACCCTCTGCGCTTACGACAGAACCTATAACGGAACCAACGATGCCGATTATTTCATTGCAAAATTCGACCCGGCTTTGAAAAAGCTTATGTATTCGACCTATGTAGGAGGGAATGATCAGGACTATTGGGAACCAAAAATAAAACTCAAAGGAACCCCATGCAACCAAATGGCTGTGTGCAGCGGCACCTCACATTCCACTAACTTCCCCACTACTGCAGGATCTTTCGAATCCACCAAACTAAACGGAGTAGATGACCAGCCCACTGTTTATATGCTTAGCCCTAAAATAAAAGGAGGTTTCACTATTACTCCCAATCCTGTCTGCGGCGGAGCCACCGCCTTACTCCATGACACAACCAGTGATTGTGGCTTATGGGGAGATACTCTCACCATTCATCATTGGGATTTTGGCGACGGCACAACAGGTAATGGAGTAACAGCTGTTCATGCTTATCCTTCAAACGGCACCTACACGGTGACTTTAATTGTAGGTTGCCCGATGGACACCGTTAAAAAAGTCGTTACCATCAGCAGCGGATTTAATCTTACCACCTCCAGCACATCGCCCGGATGCAGCGCTTCCAGTGGTTCCATAACGGCAACACCATCGGGGGGGCCCGGACCTTTTGTTTATTCCTGGTCAAACGGCGCAACCACACAAACAGTGAGCGGGTTACCTGCCGGTTCTTATACCGTAACGGTAACAGGAGCCGGTGGATGTACGCAAACAGATACGGTAACACTCAACAGTACGGGAGGACCAACCTTAGCATTGGCTGCACAAAATGACCCGCTGTGTAACGGGGGGAACAATGGAAGTGCTACCATCCAGGCCAGCGGAGGCACGGTTCCGTATTCGTTCAGCTGGTCTCCATCGGGAGGAACAAGTGCCACGGCCACCGGTCTGCACGGTGGAACCTATACCTGCACTGTAAAAGATGCCAATGGTTGTATCCAGACACAAACCGTGACGCTGAATGAGCCAACTGCTATCACCGTCTCTTCCACTTCTGTCAATACCAATTGCGGAACAGCTACCGGGTCGGCCAGCGTGGCGGCGACCGGAGGTACGGGAACACTTTCGTATAGCTGGACACCAACCGGAGGAACTACCGCTAATGCCACCAACCTGAGCGCAGGCAATTATACCTGCACCATTACCGATGCAAATGGATGCTCTCAGCAAACCAGTGTGGCTGTTAACAGCACCGGTGGCCCCACAATTACAATCGCATCTCAGTCCGATCCGCTTTGTCATGGAGGCAGCAATGGAAATGCAACCATATCGGCCAGCGGAGGAACAAGCCCTTATACCTATAGCTGGTTCCCTTCAGGCGGCACCTCAGCAACAGCCAGCGGACTCGCTTCCGGCACGTATACCTGCACGGTTACCGATGCAAGCAGTTGTGTTCATACGCAAACTGTCATTATTACACAGCCTGTTGTGATTACCGACTCTACCAACATTACGAATGCTTCCTGCGGAACTAATAATGGCACAGCGCTCGTTGATGCAGACGGAGGAACAGGAACATTAACGTATTCCTGGTCTTCTCCTTCCGGAGTTACCGGCCCCATCGCTTCAGGCTTGGGAGCTGGCACCTATACCTGTGTTGTTTCCGATGCAAACGGATGTACCCTCACCCAAACGGTTACGCTTACACAAAGTCCGGCACTCGTAGTTACCGCTACTGCTGCATCCGGATGCGGATCACGGGGTGGTTCGGCTGCTGCCACCGTTACGGGAGGTTCGGGATCTTATACCTATTCGTGGTCACCAACAGGAGGAACATCATCCACGGCTAATGGTCTTGGAACCGGAACATATACTTGTACTGTCAATGATGCTGCCGGCTGTTTAAAAACAACGATTGTCGCTGTCACAACCGATTCTATCCCTATGGCCGGAGCTGGTTCCAATGTAACTATTCATTACGGCGACAGCATTGTATTGAATGCCAGCGGAGGAGGAACCTATTCCTGGTATCCGTACACCGACCTGAGTTGTTCCGCTTGTCAACGTCCTTCTGCGCATCCTTCTGCAACAACAGAATACTGCGTTTTGGTAACCAACGCAAAAGGATGTAAAGACAGTTCCTGTGTTACGGTAAGCATCGACTATGATTGCGGAGAAGTGTATGTTCCTAATTTTTTCTCTCCCAATGGGGATGGAAAAAACGATCGACTTTGCATTTATGGCAATTGCATACAAACCCTTCAGTTCCGTATTTATGATCGTTGGGGAGAGCAGGTATTTGAAACCAAAAATGCGCTCGTATGCTGGGATGGCACATTCAGGGGTCAAAACATGAACTCCGCAGTTTTTGTATACTATCTCCAGGCTGTTCTTATCAACGGACAAACCGTTACACAGAAAGGCAATATTACGTTGCTTCGTTAATAACTAATTCTTCCACTTCCAGTTTACCCCCCATTTTGAGTTGAACATTTCTTTTCCTTCTTCTAATTTTAACACACTCATCACACTCGCATAATTTATCTGCCTGGCCCCGAAGAAATGCTGTTAGATAAATTAAGAAACAATAAATTGAATATGAAGCGATTGGCTCTGGCTATATTTATTTTAGGAACAGCTGGTATCAGTCGTGCTCAGCTGGTGATGAGTGCCGGCGTTAAAGGTGTCTTTAACGGAGGAACCGCCGGGACCCCTGTTTATTTTGTAATCAACAACCCTACTGCCACACCCATCGTTACTGTTGGCGCCAACAATGGCCTGATGATGGAAGCAGAATTCAATATCCTTAAATATAATCTCGGAACGGCAACAACAGCGGTTACGGTTCCATATATGAGTTATGCGCTTGAGTCTTTTCCTTTAACGGTAAATGGTATTACCGCAGGCACAGGGACGGGCAGCATTCAATTTTCGACCGTCAAGGCACCCACACGTGCAACTGGTTGGGATAATGCCACTTATCTGCCCACCGGAGTTGCCAACATGAACGGCTTTGGGGGTGGAGATGTTTCTGCAAGTACGATAGACCGGTTTTGGATTATCAACGCCGTGAATTATACAACCAACCCTCAGGCCAATCTGAACTTTACATTTATTCCCGCGGAGGCAGCTGCCAACGGAGGTAATACTTGTACCGCCGCAACCATTCTTGCTCAGGAATATGACGACGTAGGTAACTCCTGGAATGTAATTCCTCCCTCCGGAACCAATAACGGAACCAATATGGTTTCGAATGTTGCCACTTTCCAGTTTGCGGCCAACTATTTTGACCGGGTATGGACACTCAATAGTTCCACAAATCCCTTACCCGTTACCCTCACCGTTTTTAAAGCCGATTGCAAAAACGGAAATGCAGTCCTTAACTGGTCAACAGCATCAGAAACCAATTCCTCTTATTTCAGCATAGAAAAATCCTATGACGGAAGAACATTTTTCAGGGCAGGAACAGTTTCCGCTGCAGGAAACAGTTCGTCAACATTGAATTACATATTTACCGAAGATTCAATCTTAAACCGAGCGGCTTATTACCGGCTTCGGGAAGTAGACAATAATGGAGAGTCTATGCTTTTCAAAACCGAGTATATTTCTCCCTGCTCCGTGTTGTCGGAAAACACGAGTGTGATACCCTCTCCGGGATCAGGAGTAGACATCTTTTTTTATTCCCTCTCGGCACAGTCAATAAAGATCCGGGCATTTGATGTAAGCGGAAGAATGGTGGTAAGCGAACAGGTGCAGACAAGCGAAGGAAGTAATCAATATCACCTGAACACATTCCTTGCTGAAGGTATCTACTTATTCGTGGTGGAAACAAACGAAAAGATTATTACTAAAAAATTGATGATACCGCGTTAATCATAAGAAGCTGGTACGATGAAGATAGTTTCTAAAATTTTTTGCATTACATTCCTCGTTTTTGATGCCGTCGTTCTTCCGGCTCAGAATGTGGGAATTAATACAACAGGCGCAGCTCCCAACACAGCTGCGATACTTGATATAAGTACCGGTGTTACCAATATGGGATTCCTGGCTCCTCATGTGGCGCTGACCAGTATTTACACATGGGCTCCGGTAGTAGGTACTGCTACCAATGGAATGCTTGTATATAATACTTCTGCAACAACTACATCAGGCAGCGGCGTTGGTTATTATTATTGGGCAAATACCCAATGGTATTATATGCTGAATTCAGGTTCATTCGGAGGTTTGAACCAATGTAACACACCCAATGCAGCAATCCGAATATGGAATGCAACAACCTGGTTTTGCAGTAATATTTATGACCAGGGCAGCAGCATTTCCATATTTAAACCCAATCCTTCTGCAGGTTATATGTTTGATCTTGATCCGGGAAATGCAGCAGTATCCACAATCGACACCCGGATACTTGCACAAACAAGCAGCAGTGCCGTTAATGGTGCCAACTTATATTTAGGTGCTGGAAGCGGAAACATGGCAGGAACGAGTGGAGGAAATGTCTATATCGTTCCCGGTGCAAAGGTTGGAGCAGGAATCAATGGAAGTGCAGTATTGGGGCGTGGAGATAAAACAGCGACACCCATCGGTTACACGCTTCGCTCAGCCAATGCAATAACAGGTGCAGGAAGTGATATAGCAGGAGCAGATATAACAGTTACCTCCGGCGATGGAGTGGGTGCCGGTGGTTCCGGTAATATTATATTCCAAACAGCTCCGGTGGCAGCCACCGGCAATACCGCTGATGTGATGACAGAGATAATGCGTATAACGCCTACCGGCGCTCTTGCATTCAGCGGAGCCGCAAATTATGGCCCGGCAGGGCTTTCCGTAACCTCCAATGGCAATGCAGCCCCCTCTTACAAAAGCTATGTTACAAACGGCACTGTCAATGCAGTGACATTTAGTCCCACAACCACTACAATTGCATCTGCAATCACGTCATTTTCTACGGGAATGTATTGGGATAATGTGAATGGTTATCTGGGCATTGGTACAACAACCCCGCTTTCCGGCTTAACCTTACTAAACGGCGGGGCTTCCATCGGCTATGCTGCCGCAGCACCTTCCAGCGGACTTATCGTATCAGGTTTCACCGGAATCGGCACCTCTGCCCCGGGTACCAACATACTAAATGTGCAAGGCGGAACAGGCCCAGGCGCGGGAGCCGGCATCGTATTTGTTTCGGGTGGTGGTGGTCCATTTGGAGGTAATGGTGGCGCAATAAAAATTACGGCTGGCAATAATGGTGCCGGTGGCGCCACCGCAGGAACAATATCCCTTACTCCGGGTACCCCTCCAGGCACAGGAACGATAGGTGCTGTTAATATTAACGGTAACCTGACTGTAACCAAGAATTCTGTTGCAGCTGTAAATGGAGCAAACAACGACCTTATTATCGGTGATTATGCTTTTATAAAAATCACGGGGCCTACTGCGGCATTCAGCATTACCGGATTTACCAATAATGTCGCAACTACAGCGCCGGTAGATGGAGAAAATGTAATCATATACAACTCAACGGCCTCTACGATGACTATAGCTAACAACACCGGCTCTACTGCAGCCAACCGCATATTAACGAATACGGGTGCCAATGTAAATGCGCATTGTGCAACATTTACGTATGATTCCGGTCAAAGTTTGTGGATTTTAGTTTCCTGGGAATGAGCCGATATTTTGCACTATTTATTAAATCCTGATACCGTTTAACAAATGGAAAAAAAGATAGTTAACTATTTATCCTGTGTCATTATACTGTTTGTATTCCATACAAGTAATGGACAGAGTGTGGGAATTAATCCGACAGGTGCTACTCCCAATACAGCCTCCATACTCGATTTAAGTACCGGAGTTACCAATATGGGATTTCTGGGTCCTCAGGTAGCCCTCACTAATGTAACCACCTGGTCTCCTGTTGTAGGCGTTGCTACCAATGGAATGCTGGTATACAATACGTCAGCAGCTACCACCGGAGGCAGCGGGGTTGGTTATTACTATTGGGCAAATGCCCAGTGGAACTATTTTGTAAACAGTGGCTCATTCGGAGCGCTGAATGCCTGCCTCACTACCAATAATGTTCCTAAAATGGCCAATGCAACTACATTGACTTGCAGCAATATTTATGACCTGGGTACTACCATGTCTATATTTAAATCCAGCCCTTCAGCCGGTTATTTGTTTGATCTTGATCCGGGAACATCTGCTGCGACACTGGATACACGGATACTGGGACAATCGGGCAGTCCTTTCGGAGCGAATGGAGCCAATTTATATTTAGGAGCAGGAAGCGGAGGTACAGGATCTTCAAACGGAGGAAATATTTATCTCGTACCCGGGGCGAAAGCCACCACTGGTAGCAATGGAAGTGCTGTAGTGGGCAGTGGTGATAAAACGGCAACACCATTAGGTTATGTCTTTCGTGCCCCCAATGCAATTACCGGGGCAGGTAACGATATTGCAGGAGCCGATTTAACACTCACTTCCGGCGATGGCGTAGGTGCAGGTGGTTCAGGTAATATTATATTCCAGACTGCTCCCGTGGCTGCCAGCGGCAATACGGCTGACGCCATGACGGAAGTACTTCGTATTACTCCTACCGGTGCGCTTGCATTCAGCGGAGCGGCAAACTATGGAACAGCCGGACAGATATTAAAATCAAATGGCAATGCGGCCCCGTCTTATCAAAACATTATCAACGGTACTATTAATGCAGTTACATATAGTCCTACCGCCACTACGATAGCATCTGCAACTACTGCTACTCCTTCTAAAGGAATGTATTGGGATAATGTCAATGGCTATTTGGGCATTGGACAAACACTTCCACTTTCTTCCGCCTTAATGGTTATGAATGGCGGTGCTTCTATCGGATATAATGCTGCAGCGCCTGTAGGTGGTCTTATCGTATATAATTATACCGGAATTGGAACCAATACTCCCGGAATAAACATATTAAACGTACAAGGTGGCTTTGGACTGGGAAGTGGCCCAGGAATAATACTTACCGCCGGTACCGGTGCTGCCGGCAATAATGGCGGCCCCGTAAGTATTACCGGAGGCAATGGTGGTGTTGGTAGCGGCAACGGAGGAACGATAACCCTTACTCCCGGCACTGCTTCAGGTTCCGGTGTGATTGGTTCCGTCAATATTAATGGTAACCTTACCATAACCAAGAAGGCTCTTGCTACGGCTGTCAATGGAGCAAACAATGACCTTCTTATCGGTAATAACGCTTATGTGAAACTTACAGGACCAACAGCAGCCTTTAGTATTACCGGTTTTACAAATAACGTTGCCACGGTAGCACCATTAGATGGTGAATATGTAATACTCTATAATGCAAGCGGTCAAACGATGACAATAGCAAATGCTAATGCTGGCTCCACTGCAGCCAACCGCATATTAACAAATACAGGAGCAAATGTAAACGCCCATTGCGCAACCTTTATATATGATATTGGCCAAACATCCTGGATTTTAGTTGCCTGGGAATAAGCCACAATTTGAATACCTCGTCTTGTTAGTATTTCAGGAAATTTAATTTCTCCAGTCTAATTGACGTCCTATTTGGAGACATTATGCAAGAAAATAAGGTCCTTACATATTCAGCCGGATTCAGAATCCGGACTTGTCGCAAGACCTGTATATCAAACGAATAACCAAGCCATTGTGATCCTGCGTCACGCATTGCCCTCCCAAAGAGGTTCTAAAATCCCCCCTTTTCAACTTCCAATAGGTTGGCTTTTTTTGCGAACCCCCGCCTCCTTTTTGCCGTAATTTTAGGTAGATAAGATAACCATAAAGTAATCCTGTTTTTATTCCGGTTTAATACGAATGAGAAAGTTAATTCCTCTTTTGCTCATTTTATTTCTTCCAGCTACCTCCACGCTGGCTCAGGAGAGCTATGGATATCAAGCCATTTATTATTGCAATCAAAATCAGTATGATCAGGTAGGATTTTATGTGAATGGAGCAAGCATGATTTTTATGGGCACTTATTATTCCTGTTGCTCCACTCCGTATGGAAATGTTGTCATGACCACAGACACCAATGGAACTTTTCAGAATAGTTATATTATCAGTGATCCTTCCTATATATATGCAACCAGGGTTAAAAAAATAGATGCCAATAATTCCGTATTTACTGGTACAGACTACAGTTTTCCCAATTGCCCGTTTATCGGAACATTTAATCATACCACCGGAGCTCCCGGCACCGGATATTATTATAATCACAGCAGTCTTGGATTCGGAGAAGGAGGCGGTGGTGGTCAGGATGCCATTTCGCTGGCCAATACGGATCTTGCTATGACTGGTTTTATGCAGGAAAATACCGGTTCTGTTCCTGGCCCTACCAACCTGGGAATCTGTTCCAGTTCAACCAATGGGTTTGGATTTTTTGATTTTTATTTCGGCACATCCAACTATGGTAAGGGAAATGACATCTTTCTCATTCGCACCGGGGCAGATGGTGATACCAATAACTATACGAAAGGAAATATGCATTCGGATGGGTTCATAAAGAAATACGGACTTGCTTATTCCGGAGGCGGATATGTTCCTTCACAGCCTACAGCAGTGGGTCATGCCACCGGAAATTTTTGCTACCAATATTTCAGTTCCTGGATTGGTGATTCAACACGGGATGATGTAGGAACAAGTCTGATTGAGGTTGGGGGTAATATTTTTATAACCGGTTATACCCGGGATTATAACTCCAAATACAGCGGAACAAACGATTATGAAGCCTTTTTGATGAAGGTAAATGCTGCAGGTTCCGTTCTTTGGTGCAGAACATTCTACCTTAATAATGCTGCCAATGCTTATGAATTAGGTGCCGGACTGGCAGCGGTAACCTATGACGGAAGTAATGATGTTATTGTTACAATGAGCTCTTATCAGAGCAACAATGTGGAGCTGGTGAGGGTTGCAAATGCAACAGGAAATATTGTCTGGGCAAATTCGTATAATTATGCGGGTACGCAATCACGTCCCTGGACTATTAAGCAAACCGGCATTAATACTTTTATAATAGGTGTTATATTAAGTACCGGGCCACTCGGCTGGTCCGATGTTGCATTACTAGAAGTAAATGGCAATGGTACTATAGCCCGAAATGAAGGATATGGAACAGTAAACGCGGATGGTTCCGATTCCTGGAACTATATCGGACCTGATGTGGATGTAGTAAACGCAAAAGGAACGGTGGCTCTTTCCTGCAATACAAACTTCAGCGGAGGAACTGCCAACGGAGCCTTCATTATGAAAATAAACAGTTTGGGCAACAACTCCGGTTGCGTTGCCACCCGATTCACTCCAACCGTTACTATTACCAACAGAAACTTAGGCAATGGCAATCAGCTGAAATCAAGGATTCCTTTAATATATGAAACCAGGGGAGGAGGCACTCAAGTAGCCCTTGCTTTAACATCAACCCCTATAACCCCTCAAACAATTACCAGTGCAGAAGTATGCGTGCTCCCGGTAGAGCTTCTTTCCTTCACGGCTACCCCTTCGGGAAAATTCGTAAAAACAAACTGGTCCACCGCTTCCGAAACCAACAACAATTATTTTACTGTAGAACGTTCCTTGGATGCGCAAAAGTTTGAAGAAGTGGGCAGGGTAAAAGGAGCCGGCAATTCATCTGTTACCCTTGACTATGCTTTTACCGATGAAAAACCCAATAGCGGTATTTCGTATTACCGCCTTAAACAAACAGACTTTGATGGAAAATTTACCTACTCCCCTATTGTTGCAGTAAACTTTGCAGGTAATGATGAAGTGAATGCTTTCTATAATCACGAAACCAATAACTGCCTGGTAGGTTTCAACTTTACTAAAGCCGGAAATTACAAACTCAAAATAGTCAATTCCCTGGGCCAGGAAGTAGTTAGTGACGATTTGCTGGGTATCAACGCAGGCCCTTTTGAGAAAACATATAGCCTGAATTCATTTGGAAAGGATATGTATATAGTTTACCTGATCAGTTCAGACAATATCTATGTAAAAAAGATAAATGCTTATTAATGAGACCCATGCACCATGTTCTTTCTGTGAAAAAAGACCCTAAAGTGACCATTTCTGCCCTTCTGAACTGCGATATCAGAAATTATTATTATATTTCTGTTAAATTCCAGCACAGTTCTCTTATAAACTCTTGTCGTCATGCATAAATCAAGATGTCTGTTTGCATGGCTTTTAGCCGGAGCCTTAGTCTTATTTGCTTTTCCTATCAATAGCTATTCCGGTAATCCGGTGCATAGCGATCATTCCAGCTGGGCCACCGAACATCTTTTTGAACACCGTGTATTAATTGAAAATAAAGGACAATTTGATGGTAAAGATCTGCTTCATTCAACACCTATATTGTATGGAGCCCGGTGCGGAGGAGTAGATCTTTATTTTAACCAACAAGGCCTTTGCTTCAGAAAGGATGTATATAAAAAACTGGATGAAGAAGAACGGGAAAAAATCGAGCGTCATCCTGAATCAAAGAAATCTCAGGCTCTTACTAAACCAGTGGTTCAGTTGCTTGAAGCAGAATGGGTAGGCTCAAATCCGCTTGCGACCATCACAGCCGAAAACTTACAAACTACCTCCTTTCACTATCCGGCTGCCGGCAACAAAACCCTTATCGCTGCGGCCTATAAGAAAATTATTTATCACGACCTGTATCCGCATATTGACGTCGAATACATTCTACCAGATAATAAAGAAGGAATTAAATACAGCCTGATTGTACATCCGGGTGCGGACTTATCCAAAGTAAGTCTCCAATATTCGGGAGATATGAGTCTGACCCCGTCAGGTGATCTCTCGGTGAAAAGCGATTTTGGCGACCTCTGCGATCATGCACCTGTTGCATGGTATGCAGCCAATCATCAGGCGATAAAATCCGGTTTCCTGTTAAAAAACGGAGCTCTGACCTTTCAGTTTCCGAATGGTTATGACGCCACACGTACACTTATCATAGACCCCTGGACAACAGATCCTGCGTTTGCATCATATGATGCAGCGTATGATCTGGAATCGGACAATAACGGGAATATTTATGTTTATGGTTCTTTCAGTCCTTTTCAGCTTGAAAAATTTGGCCCTGCCGGAGGCGCTCCGTTATGGGTGTATACAGCTTCCATCCTGTCGGGTACATACTACGGCGATCTGGCAACGGATGAAACTTCCGGCACCACTTATCTGGTAGAAGGATGGAATTCCGGTTTTAGCGGCGCTCAGGTTATCAAGGTAAATACAAATGGTATTCAGACCGGATTATTTCCCGGCAACAGCACCCTGAATGAAATGTGGAGAGCAGATTATGATGCGTGTGATAAAATGATTGTGATAGGCTGCGGAGGAACTTCGGGACAACAACAAACCGCGATACTCGACACGAATATGGTAAATGTTACTCCTGCCAATTCGATCAATACAACAGATAACGGTTATCACGACATATCCCTTCTTACTATTGACCCTGCTGGCGGATCCTGCTATATGGCCACTACGCAAAGTCTGTTATACGCCGCAAATTTTAACAATGTCATGTTTAAAGTACCGCTTCCGGCACTCGTACCGGCAACATTTTTAGTTGCCGATCTGAACGATCTTCAGGAATTTACCCAGCTTAACTATGTTAGCGGCACAGGAGTTGCAGAAGGATACAATGGATTCAATGGTATGGCCTGCAGCTTAAATTTCCTTTATACCTATAACGGAGATACCATACGTAAATGGAATAAAAACACCGGAGCTTTTATTGCTTCTACTACCACCGGCGGTACCATGTATGAAACAGGCGGCCTGGCAGTGGATGTATGCGATCATATATATGCCGGTGCCGGAACTGTAATTAAAGAATTTGATGTAAACCTGAATCCGATCGGAAGTTTTCCGGTGACCAATACCGTGTATGATGTAAAACTCGGAGCCAATAACAAACTTCTTGCCTGCGGTATACAATTTGTACAACAAATAGATCTTGCAGCTCTGGCTCCCTTACAGCTTACCACCTCGGCTACGCCTTCCGGATGCTCGTGCAGCGGCACCGCCACTGCTACCACAACGCTATGCGGTAATCCTACTGCTGTTATCTATTCCTGGAGTCCGGGAGGACAAACTACAGCAACAGCAACAGGTCTTTGTCCGGGCACCTATACGGTTTCCGTGACACCAAGTTGTGTCCTTGCGGCTGTAACAGGGACAGTCGTTATTACCGGTGCTGCGGGAACGTTGACACTTACCACAACAGAAACAAATGTAACATGCCATGGAGCTAATGACGGAACAGCTACTGTTACCGCCAACGGAACAGCTCCCTATACCTATAACTGGGCGCCTACAGGAGGCACTGCTGCAACAGCCACAGGCCTTGCGCCTGGCACGTATACAGTGAGTGTTAGCGATGCGGGCGGTTGTACCGTTACTGCTACAACTACCATTACACAACCAACTGCTGTAACTGCTGCTTCTACACCGGCTACCATTTGTATGGGTCAGTGTACTAATCTGACAGCCACGGGAGGCGGAGGAACACCGGGGTATACATATAGCTGGACACAAAACGGAACTCCGCTGGCGTCCACAAATGTTTGCCCTACGGCAACAACAATATATACCGTCACCGTTACAGATAATACGAACTGCGTCTCTCCACCAACCACCGTAAAAGTTACGGTAAACCCTGTTTTGGAAATTGTTACCGCGCCGGGAAAATCACTTTGCCCGGGTCTTGCAGATACCTTAAATTCAGTTGCTACAGGAGGAAGCGGTGTTTATACCTATCTCTGGATGCCTGCTGCAGGACTCAGTTCCACCACTATTGCCAATCCGATAGCCACCCCTGTTGTAACAACTACTTATACGGTTATCCTTTCCGATAATTGTGGAACAACCACCGACTCTGCCATGGTTACCGTAACGGTTGTAGCAGGGCCTGTACTTACTTTTTCTGCCGATGATACTGCCGGATGTGCTCCGTTGTGTGTAAACTTTACTGCCGTATCAAATCCGGCATGTGCAAGCGCAACGTGGAATTTTGGAGATGGCACAACGGGCACCGGTTGTAGTGGACTGCATCATTGCTATCCTGCACCAGGATCTTACAGCATATCAGAAAGTATTACGGATATAAACGGATGTAAAGGCTCCCTCAGCAAAAACAATTATATCAATGTGTGGCCATTCCCTGTTGCTGCATATACGACCAGTCCTCAACCGACAACTATTCTGCAACCGGTGATTACTTTTACGGATCATTCTACAGGTGGTGTCACTTCATGGGCATGGTCATTTGGCGATGTAGCCGCAGGGTCCTCTACACTCCAGAATCCGCAGTATACTTACCCTGATACAGGATGCTACCCTACCATGCTGATTGTAACAAACACATTCGGTTGTGTGGACACAGCTAAGCACCCTATATGTATACAACCTGACTTTACTTTTTATGCACCCAACACATTTACGCCCAACGGAGATGGTATTAATGACCTTTGGACCCCAAGTGGAATAGGCATTGATCCGAATCATTTCAATCTGATGATTTTTGACCGATGGGGAAATCAGATATGGTCAACCGCTACATGGGGAGAAGGTTGGGATGGAAAAGCCAATGGGGGTGGTCAGGTGGCTCAGATAGATACCTATGTTTGGAAATGTGCTCTGACTGATGTACTTGGGAATAAACACGAATATACCGGCCACTGCAGCCTTATCAGATAAAGTAAGGATTAATATACACGTACCCTTCTCTTCAACTTCCAATTATTTTATTAGATTTGCTTGAATAATCCTTCAGGTAAGTCTAATATTGCACCTTATAAATCCGGACCATCCATATTATCGTCTGTTTCATATTAATCCATAGCCATATTATTAATTATAACAATACTTCCACCTTGCTGAAACCATATCGACTTCCAGCAATAACCGAACGATGAAGAGCTCCGACGACCTGTATCAACTGATTAAATCCCTTACCAGAAACGAAAAAGGCTACTTTAAGAAGTCGGCTGGAATGCACGTAATTGGCACCCAGAATAATTATGTAAGGTTATTTGATGCTATTGATAACCAGTCGGAATATGACGAACAGAAATTGGTTCAGCATTTCAAAGGGGAAACATTTATCCAGCATCTTCCTTCGGAAAAAATTTATCTCTACAACCTGCTTCTCAAAAGTCTGAAAGAATATCATTCCGGCATCTCTGTTGAAGCAGAGTTAAACGGAATGTTGCATTCCATCGAGATTCTGTTTGACAAAGGTCTTTTCAAAGCCTGTCATAAATTGCTTAAAAAAGCAGAAAAGATAGCGTTGCAATATGAAAAGCATCTTATTTTACTCCGGATTTATGATTGGGAGGCTGTTATTTACAGAGCCCTGCCTGATATGGAGGAGTTGAAGAAGCATTTGGATGAGAAAGGAAAGGAAATAGAAAAACTTATTCAGGAATATCAGGATTACATTGTTTGCAAAACAATTGACGATAAGGTCTTTTATACCCTTAAAACGACCGGATTCCCCCGTAACAAACAGGATAAGCTGATTTATGAAAAAATCATGCGGCATCCGTTGATGAAAGAGGAAGGCCCCCCCGATGGGTTTCTGGCGAAATACTATCACCTCAGCGCGCGTAATATGAATTCGGAAGCCTTCGGTGAGGCGAAGCAGACCTATGAATACCGGAAAAAACTGGTGGAACATGTGGAAGAATTTCCGCACCAACTGAAAGACAATCTGATTTTATATGTTAGGGCATTGAATAACCTGGTGAATATACAGGATGAGCTTCATTACTTTGAGGAAATGGAAGTAAGTCTGCAGAAATTCAATCAGATTCAGACAAAATCGCCAACCATTGAATCCCGTATTTTTGCCTATTCCTATGCATTGAAAGTAGCACGTGCCATTGAATGCGGAGATTTTGATACCTGTGTTAAATTCCTTCCTGAAATAGAAGCCGGTATCCGGAAATATGGATCCTTGCTACACAAAGAATTTATTCTGGGTTTCAGCTACAATATATTTTACGGATATTTCGGAGCCGGGGATTATCGCAACTCCCTGAAATGGATGAATATCCTTTTGAATAACGACACGTTTATCACTACCCGTCCCGATGTATACCGGTTTGCCATGATTATGAACCTCATCCTTCACTTTGAGCTCAAGAATCATGAATTATTATCATATAATATTAGATCTACCTATCGTTCCTTCCTCAAACATCAGAAACTGTATCGTTTTGAAAGCCTGATGCTTGATTTTATCCTTCGTTCAGCCAAATTCAATACCGTTAGCGACCTACGTCAGGGTTTTACCACCTTAAAAGAGGAAGTCATTAAACTCCAGGAAGACCCATTTGAAAGTCAGGTTCTTAGCTTTTTTGATATTATTTCCTGGCTGGAAAGTAAAATATCCCAGCGAAGTTTTGCAGAAATTATTCGCACCAAGGCCCAGCTGAAATCCCGCTCCTGAGCTTTTCAACTTCCAATCTTGTTTCGTTTTTGGCTTGCCTCCTCCTTGGCTGAGCTTTAACTTTATCATAGTTAAAGCAGCATTACCAAAGCATTAAGGTTTCTCCATTCCAACTGTATACTTTTTATGCACTCACATTTAAAAGGACTTTCATGAACAAATTTTTTCTGCTCCAGGCATTGTTTTTTGCTACCAGTTTCTGCTCCGGGCAAGCGCCGGTAAAATTTTATGAAAATGGCAAATGCGGTTATAAAACAGCTAGCGGTGCTATGCTTGTTCCTGCTAAATATTTTGCTGGAAGCGATTTCAGCGAAGGCATAGCCATTGTAATGGAAGGAAACCAGCGTGGCTATATCAATGAAAAAGGTGAAACCATTGTTCCATGCCAGTTTGATGATGCCACCCTCTTTAAAAATGGTCTGGCTTGTGTAGCCAAAGGAAAAAATTACGGATACATCAATACAAAAGGAGAATTTTTTATTCCGCTTAAATATGAATTCGGAGACGCCTTTTGCAATGGCCTGGCACGGGTTAAAGAAGGAGGGAAATATGGTTTTATTGATAACAAAGGAGTGCTCGTTATTCCATGCGTTTATGACGATGCCGGAAATTTTTCCGAATCGATTGCCGTTGTCAAACAACAAAATAAATGGGGTTACCTGAATACAAAAGGAGAAGTTATTATTCCCCTTCAGTATAAGTTGGCTTCCTCTTTCCAAAATGGAGAAGCACATGTATCATCAAACGGAGATAAAAATATCATCATCAATAAACACGGAAAATTCATCAAAGAAGATCCGATGGATGAAGAGGAAAGAAGAGAACGCGGAGAAAGAAAGAATTAATCAGCTATTAAATATCCGGCAGAATGAACAAGAGAAGAATGAGACATTTAATCCAGGCATTGGCAATATCCCTGGTTGGCCTCACCGCCTCGCCTATAAATGGGCAGAGCAATGAGTGGGCCTGGATGAACGGAAGCACTACACCCAACAACTTCGGTAATTACGGAGCTATGGGATTTGCCTCTCCTACCAACTCTCCGCCGGCACGATATGCAGCCTCATCATGGACTGATAATAATGGCAAGTTCTGGCTCTTCGGAGGCTATGAAACTACTGTTAATAACAGATATAATGATCTTTGGGAATTTGATCCTGCTACCAATATGTGGACGTGGATGAATGGTCCTAATACACCTAATAATACTCCTACTTATGGTACATTAGGAGTTCCCGCCCCAACCAACAATCCAGGATATCGTCAGTACGGTGCTGTAACCTGGGTAGACAAAAACAATAATTTATGGCTCTTTGGAGGATTTGGTGGCAGCGGAGCTTTCGCTGATTTATGGGAATATCTGCCAACCCTGAACGAATGGGTTTGGATGAAAGGTCCTAATACAGCTTTTCCCGGCGGCTCTTATGGAACACAAGGAGTTGCTGCCCCTTCCAATTATCCCAGCTACCGCTTTGAATGTACTGCTTCCTGGGTAGATGCTGCAGGAGATTTGTGGTTTTTTGGTGGGCAAGGCAATGGTGACTTTAATGATTTATGGCGATTTAACATTGCCAGTAATAACTGGACCTGGATGAATGGAAGTCAGTTCAATTATCCTCCTGGTAACTGGGGAACAAAAGGTGTTGCCGCGGCATCCAATCAGCCTTCCGGTCGCCTTGTATACGCCAGTTGGTTGGATCAGAGTGGAAACTTCTGGATATTCGGAGGCAATGACTCCAGTTTCTTTACCGGCGGAGGGATGCATAACGATCTGTGGAAGTATGATCCGGTGGCTACGATGTGGACCTGGATGAGTGGATCAAGCGCTATCAATCAGCCCGCAGTTTATGGAACGGAGTGTACTCCTTCTGTAAACAACATTCCAAGTGCACGACTGGAAACTCGTTCCACCTGGACCGACAATTGCGGCAATTTCTGGCTCTTCGGAGGAGGAGACGATATGAAGGGCACACAGGGTCGGAATGATTTGTGGACTTATAATCCCAATACCAATCAATGGTCGTGGGTAAGCGGAGGAAATATAGTCAACCAATCCGCTGTTTATGGAACTCAAACGGTTCCGGCAGCAGCCAACCATCCCAGTGCCCGTATGGGTTCTGTTTGCTGGAAAGATAAAAGTGGTTTGTGGCTTTTTGGCGGGGGGGCCTTTGCAGGTCCAAGTTATTTCAATGATATGTGGAAATATTTTCCGGATAAAGCAACTGCCAATTTTACACCCAGTCCACTTTCGGGTTGCGCTCCCCTGGTTGTTACCTGCACCAATACCAGTGTACAAAATTGCGGCTCTCAGGGTGTTTATTCCTGGAACTTCGGAGATCCTTCTTCCGGTGTACTCAATACGTCTACTGCTTACACCGGAATACACACTTATAATGCTACCGGAACCTATACCATCAAACTGGTTATCTCGAATTGTTTCGGAATAAAAGATTCCATTTCAAAAACAGTTACGGCTACTGCGGGCATTGCAGCTACGGCTACAAACACCCCTGCCACGTGCGGTACATCTGTAGGAACAGCTACAGCTACTCCTACCAGTGGATCCGGCCCCTATACCTATTCCTGGTCTAATACTGCTACCACTCAAACTATTTCCAGCCTGCCTGCCGGGGTATATACGGTAACAGTTACCGACGCCAACGGCTGCACCGTTACCAAGGTTACATTTAATGTCACCATCAGTTCTACTCCCGTCACTTCAGCTATTACAGGTACCAACCCTATATGCGCAAGTGCCACTGGAATAGTATACAGTGTAACCAATACACCCGGTTCAACTTATAACTGGAGCGTACCTGCCGGTGCTACCATTGCATCCGGACAAGGAACAAATTCTATTACTGTTAATTTTGGCGCAGGAGGAGGTACTGTTACCTGCACCGAAACAAGCACTTGTGGTACCGGAACACCGGTTACATTCAACGTTACCATTGCCCCTGCTCCTTCTACCTCTGCAATAACGGGCCCCAGCCCGGTATGTGCAGGCGCAACAGGTATTGTATACAGTGTAACCAATACACCTGGTTCTACATATAACTGGAGCGTACCAGCCGGTGCATCCATTACTTCCGGACAAGGGACGAATTCCATTACAGTTACTTTTGGTGCTTCCGGAGGAACTATCACATGTACCGAAACAAACACCTGCGGTAGCGGTGCTCCGGTAACATTCAATGTTACCACAAACCCTGCACCGGTTACTTCGGCTATAACAGGTACCAGCCCGGTATGTCCCGGCGCAACAGGAGTTGTTTACAGCGTTACCAATGTACCGGGTTCTACCTTTAACTGGACCGTTCCGGCAGGTGCTACCATTACTTCCGGACAAGGAACAAATTCTATCACAGTTACTTTCGGCGCTTCAGGAGGAACGATAAGCTGTGTACAAACAGGTTCGTGTGGCCCTGTTGCACCGGTCAACTTCAATGTAACCACAAACCCTACACCCGTTACATCTGCCATTACCGGAACAAGTCCGCTTTGTCCCAATGCCGCCGGTATCAATTTCAGTGTTACCAATACACCCGGATCAACTTATAACTGGTCCGTACCAGCAGGTGCAACAATTACTTCCGGACAAGGAACCAATTCCATTGTCGCTAATTTCGGATCATCCGGAGGCTCGGTCACCTGTACGGAAACAAACAGTTGCGGCAGCGGAACACCCGTTACGTTCACTGTTGTAATGGGTTCTAATCCTGTCACCTCGGCCATTACCGGCCCGGTATCTATATGTGCCAATGCTCTGGGGCAGGTTTTCAGTGTAACCAATACCCCAGGTTCTACTTATACGTGGACTGTACCGTCCGGATCCACCATTACTTCCGGACAAGGAACCAATTCCATTACGGTTAACTGCGGCTCAGCCGGAGGAACTGTGAGTTGCACAGAAACAAATAGTTGCGGATCGGATGTGGTTACCAGCACGTTCTCGATTCAACCTTTACCCGTTGCTGTTATCACCGGCAATCCGGTGTTGTGCTCAGGCGATTCGGCTATGCTTACAGCCACCGGAGGCGGAACTTACCTTTGGAGTACATCGGCCAGTACGGCATCCATTTATGTCAGCACAGCAGGCACCTATTCGGTAACAGTCAGCAATAGTTGCGGATCGGCAACAGCCACATCAACTGTTACGGTAAACAGCGTTGTTGCCAATTTTAATGCCGACAGCCTGGTAGGTTATGTACCCTTTAATGTGCACTTTACAAATAACAGTTCAGCCAATGCCACCAGCTGGTCGTGGAGCTTCGGGGACGGAGCTACTGGTACCGGACCCAATCCAAACCATGTTTACGGTGCAGCGGGCACTTATACCGCAACACTTATTGTAACGGATGCCAATGGATGCACAAGCAAATTTGACGAAATCATTCACGTCAATGATGTAGTTTCGTCAATCAGTGTACCCAATGTATTCACGCCTAATAATGACGGATCTAATGATGTCTTCTTTGTCGAAGCCAAGGGAATAGCCACCTTTGACATGAAGATATATGATCGTTGGGGAGTTCTTATCAATCAATTCAATTCGCCTTTACAGGGTTGGGATGGACGTACAGAGAGTGGAGTTGCGGTAAGCAATGGAAGCTATTTCTATATACTAAATGCAACAGGATTGGATGGAAAAGTGTTCAATCAGCGTGGTTATCTTACCCTGATGCGATAGACGAACCCGGATTCAAGGACTCGCGTTCAGATTCTGATTCCGATAACAAGTACATCATCTACTTGCTCGAGATCACCTTTCCATGACTGAAAAGCACGGTCAATAGCCGCTTTCTGATTAGTCATATCCTGATTGCCGATTGACAGAAGCAATTCTTTAAATCGCGTATACAGAAACTTCTTCCCTTTTGCTCCTCCAAACTGATCGGGGTATCCATCACTGAAGAGGTAAACAAGATCGCCCGGACTTACTTCAATTTCGTTGCTGGTAAAAGGTTTCAGTTCGTCACCATACACCCCTATCGGTTGTTTGTTTCCTTTAAATTCTTTCAGCTCATTATTATGTATAATATAAAGCGGATTATTGGCTCCGGCGAAGCTGAGCTTTCCGTTCTTTTTATCGATACAGCACAATGCCATATCCATACCGTCCTTACTTTCCTGTTCACCGGTATGCTGTTTCAATGCTAAAATAATTTTATCCCGAAGCGTATTCAGGATATAGGCTGGTTCCAAAACAGCTGTTTCATGTGCAATTTCATTGAGCAAGGAATTTCCTATAATACTCATAAAAGCACCGGGCACTCCATGACCGGTGCAATCACATGCAGCAATAAAAAGTTTATCATTCTTTTTGCTGAACCAATAAAAGTCTCCGCTTACTACATCCCTGGGTCTGAAATAAATAAAATGCTCGGGTATTTCCTTCCTGATATCATTCTCTAAAGGCAGAATTGCCTGCTGAATTCTTCGGGCATAATTAATACTGTCTTTAATGTCTTTAAATGCCAGCGAAAGCTGATCATTGGCCCCTTTCAGCTCCACAGTACGTTCTATTACTTTTTCTTCCAACACCTTTTTCTCCACCTCCAGCTTTGCCGTACGAAGCCGGATAAACACGACTACTGAAGTGAGAATAACAATCACTGACAAGGTATAAAACCACCATGTTTTCCAAAACGGCGGTGTTATAGAAAATGAAAAGGTGACCACTTCCTTACTCCAGAATCCATCCGGATTAATGGCCTTTACCATAAACGTATAATTATCACCCGAGGGGATATTCGTGTAAACAGCCTGTGTATTGGATGTTAATGGCGACCAGTCGGCATCCAATCCATCCAGTTTGAATTTGTATTGCACATTTGCGGTAGTGAGGGCCTGATAATCAAACGTAAGGTGATTATCCTTATGTCCAAGCGAAAGATTCAGAGGCAGCTTGCTTACGGCATCAATCTTGTCAGCATATTTGCTCCAGTCTACATCTTGATAATAAAGACGTATACTGTTAAGCACCAAACGCGGAGGTGTACTGTTTACATAATCAAATTTAGAATTGTAACGTGTCAATCCATTGGTGGTAGAAATCCATAAATCTCCGCTCTTATCATATAGAAAACCATTTTGACTGATTTCTGTGCCCTTCAACCCATCCTGCTCTCCATAATATTTGGAGGATATTATTTTAAAATTATCATCCGTTGAAAGGCGGTGAATGCCTTTATCTGTGCCAACCCAAAGCCGGTTCTTTGCATCCGTTACCAATGCATAAATCAGGTCGGAAGCAAGACCTTCTCGTGTAGAAATAGTTTTAAAACCTTTACCATCCCATCTGCTCACTCCTCCTTCATTCGTTCCAAAATAAATATATCCACGTTTGTCTTCACAAATGGTCCATATCCAGTTATCGCCCAGCCCGTCTTTCTTAGTATACTGTTTAAACTCTTTTCCATTATAACATACAGCTCCCTGCTCAAAGGTTCCAAACCAGATGTTGTCTTTACTATCCCTGAACATGGTAAATATATTTACCGAGCGGAGATTGGAAGAGTCTTTATACTGAGTAATCTGATCACCACTTATTTTAAAGGCTCCGGATCCGAAACTGGAAATCCAGATGTTTCCATTCTTGTCTTCCAACACCTTGCTCACCGTACTCACTTTTACCTGGCCCAGATCGGCAAACTTTTTTTCCAATTCATAAACTCCGTTCTTTTTCTTTAAGAGGAGCAACGGATTTTTATCATTTGACTCCAGACCTACCCATACCCGTTGACGGGAGTCTTCGAAAAGAGTTGTGACTTTTGCATTTTCAAGCTCTTTAATTTTCAATGGGGCAATCTTCCCTTTCGAATCCAAAAGACTAACACCAGACCCATCGGTTCCAATTAGAAACTCTCCCTGCTCATCTTCCATGCTGGCATATACCTTCATATTGGATAAGCCTTCTTTGTCCGTATAGGTTACAAACGACTCATTTTTAAGCATACATGCGCCAAGGCTGGACCCTACCCAGATATTGCCTTCATAGTCATCACACAGCGCATACAAATCGTTTGAATTCAATCCATTCTTTTCGGTAAAGAGTGTTATTACACCCATACCATCCAGTTTACAGAGTCCCTTTTCTGTTGCAAACCACATATTATCCCTTTGATCCTGGCGGATTACATAAACCAGGGCTTTTTCAATAGGCGGTATTTTTACTGCGGCAAATGTACTTCCGTCATACATAGACACCCCTCCCGAAGTGGTGCCTATCCAAAGCCTGCCCTTGTTATCATTTCTCAGACAGTAAATATTATCATCTGTAAGCCCATCCTTTTTTGTGTAGGTCACAAACGATTTTCCATCAAACCGTGTTAATCCGTGATGTTTGGAACCAAACCACATCTGATGATTTTTATCTTCTATAGAACAGAAAAATTCATTACCCGGCAAACCATCCTCTGTGGTATACATCCTGAATTTTCCGCTTTCAAACAAAGCAATTCCACCCATGGTGGAAAGCCATATCCTGTTTTTAGAATCGCAATAAATGGAATTTATTTCTGTATTTTTTAGCCCTTCAGTCCGGCTAAACAACTCGAAAGCATATCCGTTAAACTTGGCGAGCCCTGATCCATAGGAAGATATCCAGAGATTACCCTCTTTATCTTCGCAAACAGAAGTAAGGTTATTGCCGGGCAATCCCTCCTTGGAAGTATAATTTTTGAAATTTTTTCCATCAAAGCGGCTAAGCCCCCCTTGTGTTGCAAACCACAAATACCCTCTTGAATCAAGAAATATCTGATTTACGCTGGAATTAACAAGACCGTTTTTGGTATAAAAAGGGCGGATATTGTACTGTTGGGAAACAGACGAAAGGGCACACAGACAAAGAAGAGCAAATGCCAAATATTTTATTTGTCTGATGACCATTCCCGTTATTTTCCAGTATTTATAGTAGCTATCCCGACAAATTTAAAATTAAATGAGGACAAATGAAAAAGGCCTGAAGTTAATATCTTCAGACCTTTTTCATGGATAATTCAAAGAGATTAACGCAGGATCAGTTTTTTAAATGCTTTTGAACTGCCATCATCCAATACAACGATATAAAGCCCCTTGGCAAGTCCTCCCAGATTGATCACTTTCTGACCTGTATTCATCGTGGTTTCGCTCTTGTTAATTTCAGTGGCAAACACCAATTTTCCAAGTGCATCATACACCCCCAGATGATATCCATCCGATGATGGAGGATAGATCAGGTTAACATTACCTTCAGCAGGGTTAGGATACACCTCAAACTGCTCCGATAAATAAGGGTTTTTAATTCCCGTCACAAAGTTTGCGACTGTCTTGATATTGGAGTGTGTGGAACTGATAGCCGCACGCGCTGCCGGAACACAAGTAAAGTTAGGTACTGCATCAACACGGTATGAAGATGTATTGGCAGGAGGACTCACATCGGTATAAGACATTACACTGGAAGGTACCGATGCAATTTGCTGCCATCCTCCTGTTGAAGTAAGACGGTAGATGTCAAAGGTACTGTAGCTAAATCCAATATATTCATCCCATATCAGGTTATAAACTCCGCCAATTCCCTGGTTAATATTGAGGTGAATGGTTTTGTGCTCCTGACTCAGCTCCGATTCATCTCCACACTGATCCACCATACTTATTTTGTACTTCCAGGAACGTACCTGTGGATTGGAAATTGCATCTGTCCATTGACTTAAGGATGTAAACTGAACCGTATCCTGCAGGTAGTAGAGGCCGTTTTGTGAACTCTCCTTGTAGATATTACAATATGCAATGGTGGTAGATGATGGATTATTCCATAACACCTGATCTGTATTGGTGGCTGAATCTACCGTAACAATACAAACCGGAATTGCTAAAGGCGCATCATGTGCTATATTAAAATCCTGAACGGATTTACATCCGTCATGTCCGGTTACAGTAAGAACATAATTCCCGACACCTCCATTGGTCAAATCAGCCGTTGTTGCTCCTGTTGACCATGAATAGGTATAAGGTGATGTTCCGGCTATGGCATGCGTATAAATTTTAGTAAGTGCCGAACCACATCCTGTTCCAGTAATCGAATCCGTATAGATTAACGGTCCGTTCACGTTACTTACCGTGGCATCTGAATAAAACAGACACCCGTTATTGTCCACCACCGTTATTGAGTAATTGCCAGGGGTAAGTCCGGTAATGGTGGGCGTTGATCCTCCGTTGGACCAGTTATAACTGTAAGGGCCCGTTGTGCCGTTTACCGCTGCAGTGGCTGTTCCCGTTGAAGATCCGCATGCAGATTCATGGGTAGATATGGATACAAACACCGGAGGTGGTTCTGTTACATTAATACTTTTGGATGCATTACATCCGTTTGCATCCGTGACGGTAATTTCCTTAGGACCGGAAACCAGATTATTAATGCTTTGATTGGTTGAACCCGTAGACCAACGATAGGTAAATGGGGAAGTGCCTCCTATCAGACTGATACCGATTGCCCCGTCATTCCCTCCGTAACAGGAAACATCTACAATTGTAGTTGTAATAGTGGGGGCCTGCTGATCGCTTACAGTAGCAATTTTATAGTTGGTACAACCATGCAAGTCGGTAATGGTGATAACATAAATACCGGAAGGAATGGAATCATCAATAGATTTGTTTTTTCCATTCGACCATTGATACGTATAAGGGCTGGTACCTCCGCTAACTACTGCTATGGCTTTACCATCCGATTTGGTACAATGTGAGCTTACCGAGTTGGTGGTGATACTGATCAGAGATGCAGGCACATTTACAGTAGCTGAATCCACTCCTGAAGCACCACATCCGTTAAATGCCCTCACCGTTACAACATATTTACCAGGATTTGCAAACGAATGGTATACCGGAGCCAGTGTCTGATGCGTAACCAGATTACCTGTTCCATCACCGAAGTTCCATACATATGTGGAACCTTCCAATGCATAGAAAGCAATCGGTGATCCCTGACATGGATACTGCGTATTATCATACACAATAATATTTCCGTTTCCACTTCCGAAATCAGTAACGTTCGGCTGAACGCTTACTCCCAAAGTGTCATGAAATGCATTTCCACAGCCGTTTGTATAGGTTACCGTGGCAATAAATCTGCTGTTACTGGAATAAGCATGTTTTATATAACGATACGTTGTTCCTTGAAAAATGAATGAATTGGTGGCATTTGCATTGGTTGCATCCCCAAAATCCCAATGGACCGTTCCATTCCCCGGAGGTGCGAAAATAAAGAGCACCGAATCTCCCAAACAGGCAGCTCTGCCCGAAGCAGTTGAGGTATAACGGAATTGATTTTTGTTCGGAATAACACCCGCAACTACATGCACATTTTGAATAACGGAATCCTTACTTCCGCAACCATTCTGTCCAACACATTTTACAAGGTAATTACCAGGATACTTCAGCACATGACTACCCTGACTTCCCAAAGCAGATGTGGTATCGGTAAAATTCCAAACATAGGTGACACTCGGATCATTGTAGCTGTTATTATTTGAATTCGCATTATACAGAAAAGCATCTCCTGGGCAAATGGTATCCGGCGTCAATGTACTTGTCAGTCCACCAAAAGGAAGATTATTCACAATCTTCACTGTATCGGTAACCGATTTACTGTTTCCGCAACCGTTGATAACGGTAAGGGTAACGACAAACTTACCGGTAGCCAGGTACTGGTGAGTAGGAGATTGAAGACCGGAGGTATCAGCGGCTCCTCCTCCAAAATTCCAATGATATGCATGGAATGCATTGGCATTGGGATAAAACTGTACAATGGAATTCACACAGGCTGTATCGGAATGATAACCGTAGTTGGCATCGATTGAAAAATAACCGGTTACCAACTGATGAGTGGTAACATGTATTGTGTCACGCACAACGGTATTATTTCCACAAGAGTTAAAATAGGTAAGCTTGATAGGATAGTTGCCTGCTGTTGCATAAACGTGCGTCACTTCGGTATTGTTATTATTCGGAGATGATACATGTGTAATCACATTTCCATCACCGAAATCGAACGCATAGTTCTGATAATTCCAGTCAGTCCAGAAAATAGCAGCATCATTCGGACAAATACTGTCGCTTTGTTTACCATAATAGGGGTTCGTAATAACGGCGTTGTTCACCACATGAACTTTTCCATAACAGGTATCAGTGCCGCATGATGTATTCACAATAGCTGTAACGGTATATGTGCCTAACGCGCTATATACATGCTGGGTGCTGCTATAGGTATTGGTGGTGGTATACCCATCGCCGAAATTCCACTTTACACTGTTTGGATTAGCTCCGTTGGCTAAATAGAAACTGGGGCTGACATTATCTCCCGGGCAACCGCTAACGCTACCGCCATTGCCACTGCTAAAACTCAATGAATCGGGTGCGCCACCTACTGTTACATAAGCGTATGTACTACCCAGAAAAACAGAAGTGGCACTATAAGAATAAAAATATGCCTGATAATATCCGCCTTTTCTATAGGTATGAGAAGGGTTTTGAAGTGTCGATTGCGTTCCATCGCCAAAATCCCAAAAGAATGTAGCACCCCCGGGTGCTGTTCCGGTAAAAGTTACCGGCAGAGGACGGCAACCGGTGGTAGGATTGGCTGTTGCTGAAACCTGTGCATTTGCATTCCATCCCGTAAAAACGGATAAAAGCAATAGAACGAGGTACATGAAGTATCTTTGTTTCATGGGCGTAGTATTTTTGTGTTATTTAGGATACAAGAGATGGAGATAATTTCCTAATCAAATATAAACTATTTTGGCTTTGACCGACAGAAAAGAGATGCATTAAATTATCGATAAACTACATTTTTTTACCAACAATTGCCCCATTTTTAACGTCAGCGTATTATCAGTTAACGGTATATATATATTGACTCATGGCAGAAGATAAAGAGGCCGACATCCGGTTTATGAGGGAAGCCCTAAAAGAAGCAAAACGAGCTTTTGATAAAGACGAGGTGCCGGTGGGTGCGGTAATTGTTTGCAAAAACAATGTCATAGCCCGGGCCCATAATTATACAGAGCACCTAACTGATATGACGGCACATGCCGAAATGCAGGCTTTTACAGCAGCTTCGTCCGGCTTGGGTGGCAAATACCTGCCTGAATGCACCTTGTATGTTACACTTGAACCGTGTGTAATGTGTGCAGGAGCAGCTTTCTGGACTCAGATAGGGCGGATTGTTTATGGAGCAAGTGATGAAAAAAGGGGATTTATGCAGTTTAGAAAGACAGATGCAAACACCACCACCCTGTTACACCCCAAAACACAACTTACAGGCGGTATCCTGGGAGACGAATGTGCGATCCTTTTAAAAGAGTTTTTCTCCCGAAAAAGGTAGTTTCAGCATTTCTGAAAAAACGCAGACAGAAGTCTGTCCGATTATTTCCCTTTTCCGTTTATTCCGGCAGGCCCCTCTGACTTTCTTTCAGCCGGTGCAACCGGATTACCATTGGCATCCAGTTCCACAATCTCATATCCCAGCTTACTCAGCCCGGGATAGATATTCTTTTTGTCTCCTACCACCAGGATCAACATCCGGTCCAGATTCAGATATTTTATAGCCAACTGATCAAGATCAGCCTTGGTAAGCCCATTCAGTACGGTAGTTTGTTTCTTTACATAATCCCGATCCAGGTTATAATCCAGAATGCGTTTCAAAAACCGGGATTTATCCCGAAAGGTTTCATATTTCAAGGCTTCGCTCAAGGTCATGCATTTTTTTGTGAAATCAAGCTCTTCCGGATGTATCCCATTCTCCTTGAATTCCTTCAGTATCGATACCAGATCCATCAATGTACTGTCGGTACTATTGGCTCTGACAGGAGCTGTAATCGTAAATTCACCATCGTATTTATCTGATCCGAAACGAGACATGGCTCCATACGTAAACGCCTTTTTCTCGCGCAAATCCATATTGATCCGGCTGTTAAAAGTTCCACCAAGACTGAAATTCATCGTGCTAGCCTTGAAATACTCTCCATCGGTATCGAATTTCAGACCGGTCAGTTCTCCCATCTGTACAACAGATTGCGGAGCCTTGTCTTTATTCACCAAATAGATTTTCAATTTGCCATCAGACGCTTTCTCTTGACTGTTTTGTTTGAGGGTAATCGGCTTATCTTTCCATTCTTTCAGAAAATTAAGCTTGGCAAGAATATCCGCTTTCTCTACATCGCCTACTACAACAGCTTCTGCAATAGAAGGAGCATAATGGTCGGAATAGTATTTTTTTACATCTTCAAGACTTATAGACTTAACGCTTGCTTCCGTACCGATATCGGGAACTGACAGGATGTTTTTTTCGCCATACAGCAATTTGTTATATACATTCGATGCAATCACATTCGGCTGTGTACTGTTGCTGGCAATAGCTTCCAGCATTTGATTTTTATCTGTTTCAAATTCGGTATTATCAAATTTCGGAGAACCGAGCATTTCTTCTGCAATTTTAAGGGTAGCTCCCAGATTTTTTGTCAGTGAGCTGATGTTTAAACTGATATCATCACGACTGGAGCTGAAAGTTACCGTACTTCCAAGCATATCCAGTTGATCATTAATTTCTTCAGCGCTATGTTTTAGTGTTGATTCATCAAGCAAACGGGCACAAAGGGAGGCAATTCCGGCCTTATCCAAATCTTCCTGACGATGACCTGCCTGAAGGCTGATTGTAATATTAACCAGGGGCACTTCATTATTTTTTACCCCAATAAGCTTCATGCCGTTAGGAAATTTTTCTTTCCAGAAGTCAGGCACAGCAACCATAGGAGGTATGCCTGCCGAAGGCTGAATATTTCTGTTAAAATCGTCTTTGGCTTTGTTATAGACCAAATTTTTGTATTCATCACTCTCCGGCAAATCTGTTCGGCGTACAGGAGGAGTAAAGTTATCAGGCTTATCTGCCAGATCTGGTTTCCCCTGCGGATAAATACTCAGATATACCGCGGGCTTATCTTTGATATATTTTTGATACACGCGCATTAAATCTTCTTTCTTCAGGTTCTTAACTCTTTCGAGCGACACACGGGTATAATTTGCATTCCCAAGCATGGTAAAATCATGCGACAGCTGTGATGCTTTACCCTGCACGCTGGTCATGGAATTGATCAAATCACTCTCATACGAGTTTTTAAATTTTACCAGATCAGCGTCTTTAGCTCCCTGTTTTTCGAATTCTGTCAGGGCTGCCTTCACCATACTATCAATCTGAGCAAGCGTTTTACCAGGAAATGCCGTCACCTTGATCCTTACAGTACCGGCCAGTTCACGGGGATCGGGAAATACATTGGCGTTACGTGCAATCTGTGTTTTTATAAATTTTTGATAAAAGACAGAGTTTTTATCTCCGCTTAATACCGAACATAGGGCTTCCAATGCTGTTTCATCCGGATCGTTTTCACAAACTGCAGGCCAGGTAATGTCAAGCTCGGGGTTACGTACCCTGTCTTCATAGGAAATATACCGGTCTTTATCCAGTACAGCAGGCCGCTTGGTCATTGGCGCAACGTCCTTACCCCGTGGAATAGGGCCAAAATATTTTTCCACCAGACCTATTACTTGCTCAGGTTTTATATCACCGGCTATAGTCAGTACCGCATTATTGGGGCCGTACCAGCGTAAAAAAAAGTTTTTCAGATCGGTCACATTCACCCGGTTCAGATCTTCGATAAACCCTATGGTAGGCCAGGAATAAGGATGTCCTTCAGGAAATAGTGCAGCTACGGTTTTTTCTTCCACCAGTCCGTAGGGCCGGTTATCATATCGTTGGTTACGTTCGTTTTTAACCGTTCCTCGTTGCACTTCAAATTTTAACTGGGTTACCGAATCCAGCAGAAATCCCATCCGGTCGGCTTCCAGCCACAGGGCTTTTTCAAGTTGATTGGTAGGTATCGTTTCAAAATAGTCGGTCCGGTCGGTGTTGGTATTCCCATTGAGTGTCCCACCACCCTCGTTCACAATTTTAAAATGCTGGCTATTACCCACATGTTCCGAACCCTGAAACATCATATGTTCAAAGAAATGGGCGAAACCCGAACGTCCTTCCTGCTCCCGGTCGGAGCCTACATGATACATGACATCCACATGTACAATAGGATCGGAATGATCCTCATGAATAATGAGTGTCAGACCGTTAGGGAGCAGATAACGGGAATAGGGTATAATGATCTCATTTCCTTTCCGGTCTATCTTTTCTACCAGTTTGGCCTTATTACCATCACCCGCAAAGGAATTACCGGATAGCAGTATAAAGCAGATTGCGAGGAAGGAAGTAAGAGTCTTTTTCATGCGATTTTTTTTAGCCAGAACAAAAGTAGGAATCTATGGGCTATTTCAAAAAATTAAGCTCCGGAAGGCACCAAACCGGAAAGGAGCAGATTTTAACGTATTTCTCACCGCCATGTAGTATTATGAAGGCGATTCCGTACCTTTGTATCAGGTTACTTTCTTACAAAAACGAAATCTAAAAATATCCTGCTATGTATCCTGAAACAATTGTAAAACCAATGAAAGCAGAACTTGTTTCTGTTGGATTTGAAGACTTAACAACTCCTGAATCTGTAAATGCTGCCATTAAAAGTCAAGGTACTGTACTGGTTGTGGTAAACTCTGTTTGCGGTTGTGCTGCAGGTGCTGCACGTCCCGGTGTTAAGCTGGCCGTTACCGATGGAAAACGTCCTACTAAACTTGCCACCGTATTTGCAGGATTTGATACCGAAGCGGTGATGGAAGCACGCAAACATTTTGCCCCATACCCTCCATCCTCTCCGGCTATTGCTCTTTTCAAAGACGGAAAGCTTGTTCACTTTGTAGAGCGTCATCATATTGAAGGACGTTCGGCTCAGATGATTGCAGATCACCTCAAAACAGCTTTCGAAGAATATTGCTAAGCTGACAACTCTTATACGGAACCGTAGGTTCATAAAAAACCCTGTAACAAAGCGATACAGGGTTTTTTCTGTTTTAGTATATGCTATCTGAATCAGGCTTCGCTCCGCCCTCTGTCCACTACTTTGGGTACCTTGATATAATCAGAATCTTTTTGGGGAGCGTTCAAAAGGGCCTCCTTTTGTGTAATGGTTTCTTTTGCCACATCATCCCGAAGTTGATTCACTTCGTCCGACATATAAATAAGTGGTTCTATATGTTCTGTATTCAACTCCGAGAGTTTGTCCACAAAGTCCAGCATCCGGTTCATATCCTCCAGGATACGGTTCTTTTCTTCGCTCTCAAATTCAAGACGGGCCAAATGTGCTATCCGGTCAACGGTATCCTGATCGATCTTACTCATATTGTTTTTCTTCCCTTAATGTATGGTCAATAATTTCAAAAACACGGGCACGCAAAGATACTAAATCGTCTTCAGTAAGCCCTTTTGTGTCAACCGGCTTATGATAAACTACTTTTGAGATTCCGGGTCTGCCGTTGGATTTAAAAAAGCCGCCGTTCTGAAGGATCTTCCAGTTATTGATAAATGTTACAGGAACTATTGGAATCTGCTTATCTATAGCCAGTTTAAAAGCTCCGTTCTTAAATGATTTCATTCGCGGAGCGGTAGCAGGAATAGTAGCTTCCGGGTAGAGAAAAACACTGTTTCCTTTTTCCAGCTCTTCTCCTGCACGCAGAAAGGCCTTGTGCGAATCGGAACGGCTGTTGCGAAAAACAGGTATGTTCATTTCCTTGAAAAACATTCCAAACAAAGGAGCATTTTTCAGTTCTCCTTTACCCATAAATACATAATAGCCCGGTGTTTTCCGGTAAGATGCTACAATATCGAGATAGGAAGTATGATTGGCACAGAAAATACAAGGCTGAGGCAACTGTTCCAGGGGTATTTCACTTCTCCATTTAAAACGGATTCCGGGAACAGTCATAATCCATGCTGCCCACAAGCGCTTCAGATGCAGAGCCGAAGGAAAGCTCTCTTTTTTACGAAGATACCAGCGAAAAAGAGGATACAGGATCAACAGGCCAAGCAGAAAATTGAGGAGAAAAAACAATTTCCAAAGGGGTCTGAATACAAACATTAAAATGTTTCCGATGATTCGCAATGCTTGCTCAGGCTTTGATTGTAAATTGATCCGCATCCATCCCGGCTGGAAAAGATTTCCGGAATTCTGTAAGTGCCGAATAGGAAATGCTAATCGTCTCCTGTAACTCCTCCCCGCTATTATTCTTGCTTAACTTTTCTCCCTTAAAATCAATCAGGGCTGAATCACCTGCATGGTAAATATCATTTCCGTCTTTCCCAACCCGGTTAATACCCGCAACATAAGCCTGATTTTCTATGGCCCTGGCCATCAGCAATGTTTTCCAGGCATGACTGCGCCGTTCGGGCCAGTTAGCGGTATAAATCAACAGATCGTAGTCGGCAACAGGTGCCGGCCCTTGCGTATTCCATTGATTACGCGACCATACCGGAAAACGCAAATCATAGCAAATCAAAGGACATACATTCCAACCTTTCAGCTGGGTCTTCATCTTTGCGGAGCCTGCATGATAGTGATTTTGTTCTCCTCCAAACCGGAACAGATGTCTTTTATCATACATCATCCAGGTGCCGTCGGGTTTCATCCAGATAAGTCGGTTAAAATAGTCCTTGCCTTCGGCTATGATCAGACTTCCCATGATCACACACCCTTTCTTTACCGCCATCTCCTTGAGCCATTGCACACTGGTTCCACCCATTTCCTGGGCAAAGAGCTCCGGTTTCATACTAAAACCTGTACTAAACATTTCAGGTAAAATAATAAGATCAGTATCCGGAGCTTGTGCAATCTTATCCGAAAACATCAGCAAATTATCCGCAGGTTTTTCCCAGTGCAGATCAGATTGAATATAGGTGATACGAATATCTTCCATGAATTGAAAATCATCGTAAAGGTACACTGGAAATTAACACTCCGCAATGAAAATCAGGCTAACATGAGAGGAAAATTCTACTTTTGATTCAATATAAACGAATTAGTTTATTTAATTGCATTGAACCACTCGTTATTTAAATACTTTTCCTGTCTCCTTACCGCTTTCGTATGCTGTCTGGCCCTTCCACTCAGTGCCCAAAAACCACATTTCCGAAATTTTGAAGTAAAAGACGGATTGCCCAGTTCGGAAGTATATAGTGCAATGCAGGATAGTAAAGGTTATATATGGTTTTGTACCGATGCAGGTGTAAGCCGTTATGATGGCTATTCTTTTAAAAATTTCTCTACCCAGCAGGGACTTCCCGATAATACGGTATTTGGCTCCACAGAAGACTCCAAAGGCCGAATCTGGTTCCGGAGCATGTCAGGAAAACTATCCTATTATCTGAATGACAGCATTTATGTTATCGGGGCTAATGAGCGTATTACAGCCCGTATTATGAATTCGATTATCACTTCGTTTCAGATAGATCAAAACGATACCATCTGGTGTGGAGTTTCGAATAACAACGGTTTTTACAAAATAGCCCCGCCTTACGAAGCCGCTAATTTTCAATTCGTCAACCCCGGATTTTCCGGCGCATTTCTTATGGAAGTGGATAAACAAAAAGGTATCTGGGGCGGGCTCGACTATCCTAAACTGCCTATACCCGACACACTGGAGGTATTCCGTTTATCAAAAAATGGAGACCGGAAGCGTATTCGTGGTCCTCTTAAAATACTCCCCAACTCTAAAATAGTATTCGCCCGATCCGATAAAATGGTTCTGACCGGAGAGAATGAATTAACCATTTCATCAGGCGACAGATACATCCGCAAATTATTCCCCACCTCACCCATTTCCCTTTATGAAGACAGGGATGATGAAATAATCTGGGTGGGGTTTTACAGAGACGGGGTGAGACTCTTTGACAAAACGCTTACTGTTTTAAATAAATCTCATTACCTACAAGGCATTTCTGTATCCGGGATAGAAAAGGACAGAGAAGGTGGTTATTGGTTTACAACCATAGGAAATGGGGTGTATTATATGGCCTCCAACGATTTCCTCTATTATGATATGAGTGAAAATCTGCCCAACACCAAAGCGCTCAGTATTCTATCACTTGATACGGCATCCGTTCTTGCCGGATTGAGTGATGGCAGTATTTATCAATATGGTATAGACACGAAACAAAAATTTATCCATCAATCCATCACGTCTATCTATCACCTGGGTATGGCGAAAGAAGGATTGCTCCTTGTTGGTACACGACATTCTTATCTGGCTCCTTTTGCCACTCACGATAAGACCATACCGGTGTTTGAAGAAATGGGGTCTCCTGCCATTAAATGCTCGGCGCGAAACCAAAACGGGGATCTGTGGGCAGGTAATTATGCCAATCTCTATAAAATAGATTTAAAAACAGGAAAAACCATTGTTCAGAAAAGGGCCAAATCCCGAATCATATCCATGGTATGCGATTCAAAAGGAAGCGTATGGCTGGGGTGCGTAAATGGTTTATGGGAATTTTCATCCGGACAGTTTATATACTGGGGCGATCGTTATCCACTTTTAAAAAACTGTATCCAAGATATGTGTGTAACAAAAGACAGCCTTTGGTGGTTTGCCACCAAAGGAGCCGGGCTGATTGTTTTTGACCATGGAAAATGTTTTCAATTAAATGCAGCCAAGGGACTTTCCAGTAATATATGTAAGTCTATCACCAAAGACAACAATGGCATTATCTGGTTGGGTACCAATATGGGTATCAATCGCATCACACCACTTAGTTGGGGAAATTTTAAAATAGAAACGTTTACACTGGATAACGGCCTGCCTACCAATGAAATAGAGCAACTGACACTAAGCGGGCATTATATCTGGGTTGCCACCAACGAAGGGGTTTGCTTTTTTGATACCCGGATTTCCAGCGATCCCAAAATTCCTCCTCCCGTTTATATCACTTCGTGTGATGTCAATTATCAGAAAAAAGATTTTTCACTTTTGAATTCGCTTCATCATACTCAAAATTTTATTCATATCAATTTTACCGGGCTGGCTTATAAGCGGGGATCGGGTTTACGTTATAAATATCGCCTGGAAGGGCTTGACAGTACCTGGAACTATACCGATGCCACCTCCATACAATATGCTCCACTGCCCCCCGGTGATTACACCTTTAAGGTGTATGCTCTTCATGTCAACGGACTGGAAAGTATACACCCTGCTATACTCCATTTTCATATCGACAAACCATTTTGGTTAAGATTATGGTTTATGCTCTCTTACAGTACGGTTGGATTTATGCTGATTTATTTTATTTACAGCCAACGACTCAAGGCGATTAAAAAGAGACTCCTGAAAGAAGAAATCATTACTCGAAAAATTTCGGAAATTGAGCTGAAGGCACTTCGGGCACAAATGAACCCTCACTTTATTTTTAACTGCATTGCATCCATCCAAAATTTTATCCTCAAAAGCGATACGGAATCGGCCAACAAATATTTATCCAAATTCTCCCGTCTTATCCGTCTCGTTTTAACCAATTCAACACATGAATATATTTCTCTTGAAACAGAATTGGAAACCCTGAACTTATATCTGGAGCTGGAAAGCATGAGATTCAGGGAAAAATTCTCCTATGTCTTTAGGGTAGATCCCGATATTGATCCCGGAAAGATCCTGATAGCCCCTTTGATCCTTCAACCCTACGTTGAAAATGCAATCTGGCATGGACTCATGCACCTCTCAGAACGCAAGGGTGAACTCCTCATCACCCTTGGCAAATCGGGTGATGTACTAAAATGCTGCATTGAAGACAATGGAATAGGAAGAAAAAAATCACTGGAATCAAAACAAGCCAGTAAACATAAATCATTTGGTCTTTCCATTACCCGCGAACGGCTCGAAAACATCAATGCAATATATAAAAGTAAACTCAGCGTGAATTTCATCGACAAACACGATCCACAAGGGAAAGCATCGGGAACCATTGTAGAAATATTTATACCTTTATCCATTAGAGAGAAAGTAAATAATCCTTTATAAAAAACGACATGCTGAGTGCCCTGATTATTGACGATGAAGCCCATTGCGCTGAAACCTTACAGCTGCTTCTTACTAAGTATTGCCCGGAAATAAATGTAATCGGTGTCATCAATGATTCACTAATTGCGGAAGCCGAAATACAAAAACAAAAACCGGATCTCTTATTTCTGGATATTGAAATGCCTCATTATAACGGGTTTGAAATTTTAAATCAGTTAAAAGATCACCATCCTGCTGTGGTTTTTACAACCGCTTATGACCATTATGCATTGCAGGCTATCAAACACCATGCATTGGATTATCTGCTAAAACCGATTGATCACGAAGAGTTGATTGCAACTGTAAAAAAGGCTGGGATTCATCCCAGCGCAGGCAATTCTCATCTTCATAAAATTGAAAATCTGCTTTTGGAGCTTTCCCAGGAAAAGAAAATTCAAAAACTTCCCGTCCCTTCCCTGGATGGTATTGTATATATCGATACAAATAAAATCACACGCATTTCGGCCGACTCTAACTATTCACAGATTTATCTGGAGAACGGCAAAAAACTCACTTCTTCCAAAACACTGAAAGAATATGAGTTGCTTCTCCCCGAATCAGTTTTTTTCAGGGTTCACAGTGCGCATTTGGTTAACCTACAATTTGTAGAACGTTATATGCGGGGGGATGGAGGAACACTGATGATGAGCGACGGCATGGTCATTGAGATTTCCCGGCAAAAGAAAAAAGCGTTGCTGGAACGACTGGGAGATACCAAATAACGCCCTTCCTTATATCTTGCAAATAATTTCGGCTGCTTTCTCCAGGGTCTCATCCTGCTTTGCAAAACAGAACCGAAGCACTTTAAAATCCGCCGGCTGATGATAAAACACGGATACTGGAATTGATGCCAGGCCAAAGTCTTTTACCAGCCTTACTGCAAAATCGGTATCCTTCTCGTCGCTTATCTTTTTATAACCCAACAGCTGAAAATAAGTTCCATCAGACGGCTTACAGGTAAACCGTGATCCGGCAACAAGACGGTTAAAATAATCCCTCTTCTTTTGATAAAAGTTGCCCAGCTCCATATACTTATCCTTTTGCTTCAGAAATTCCGCCAAAGCATATTGTATGGGTGTATTAACAGAAAAGACAAGAAACTGATGCACCTTGCGGAATTCTTCCATCAGATTTTTGGGCGCCAGACAATAACCCATTTTCCATCCCGTGGTATGAAACGTTTTACCAAAAGAGGAAACAATAAAGCTGTGATCTGCCAGTCCCGGATAGCGTGCCACACCTTGATGTACATTCCCGTCAAACAAAATATGTTCGTACACTTCATCACTCAGAATAATAATATCAGTTCCCTTGGTTAACTTTTCCAGCTTAGCCATATCATCAGCCTTCAGAATGCTCCCGGTAGGATTATGCGGCGTATTGATAATGATCATCCGGGTATGGTGATTAACCAGTTTCTGAACTTCATTCCAATCTATATTATAGTCGGGGGCTTTCAGCTGATAGTAAACCGCTTTGCCTCCGTTCAATTCAATGGCAGGCACATAACAGTCGTAAGCGGGTTCAAAAATAAGTACTTCATCATCCTCTCTTACCATAGCAGTAATAGCCGTATAGATAGCCTGGGTGCCACCGGCAGTAATCGTTATCTCGGTTTCAGGATCATACCTCGTACCATATAATGCTTCGGTTTTCTCAGCAATAAGCTCCCTCAATGGCATAATCCCCGGCATAGGAGCATACTGGTTATGCCCTTTTTGCATGTTTTTATATACCAGTTCGGTGAGAGCAGGATCACAGGAAAAATCAGGGAAGCCCTGACTTAGATTAATTGCCTGATATTCATTGGCAAGCCTCGACATGACCGTAAAAATAGTTGTCCCTACGGTGGGCAATTTGCTGGTAATAACGGAAGGGAATAAAGGCATCGTGTTTCTGAATGTTTATCAAATTTACCATAATATTAAGACGGCCTTATCCCTGTCAGCGTAATTAATTTACCTTTACAAAAAAAAAATCAGACATGACTATTGATGGCAAAAAGGTGGTTTCTGTTTCGTACACATTGTATACCCCAAGCAAAATAACCGGCGAAGATACGTTGGTAGAAAAAACAGAAGCGGAAAGCCCCTTGGTATGGCTTTACGGTACCGGAAGTATGATTCCCGGATTTGAACAGAATTTACAGGGAAAAAAGGTGGGCGACCTTTTTGATTTCGTTATCCTGGCAGCCGACGGTTACGGACTTTATGACGAAACATATGTTGCCAATGTTCCACTCGATGCCTTCCGCGGTAAAGACGGAAATATTGAATCTTCTATTCTTAAAATCGGCAATACCATTCCAATGCAGGATAATAACGGGAACCATTTACAAGGTGTTGTAAAAGAGGTATCGCTAACCGATGTGAAAATGGATTTCAATCATCCGATGGCTGGAAAAGATCTGCATTTCACCGGTTCTGTACTGGAAGTACGTACGCCTTCTGAAGAAGAACTGGCACACGGTCACGTGCATGGTCCGGGCGGACATCATCACCACTAAAAATTCAGGATTTATGATTTAAGATTTATGATTGAATTAAGTTTAAAATCATAAATCTTAAATCATAATTCTTAAATCTACTTACTCCGTAATATTTGCTGAATAAAATTCCCGGTTCATACGGGCAATGTTTTCGAGCGATATGCCTTTCGGACATTCAATTTCGCAGGCTCCTGTATTGGAGCAATTCCCGAATCCTTCTTTATCCATCTGTGCCACCATTTCCTTTACACGCATGGTAGCTTCAATTTTTCCTTGTGGCAATAAGGCCAGCTGAGAAACTTTCGCAGATACAAAAAGCATAGCCGAAGAGTTCTTACACGTGGCTACACATGCTCCGCAACCAATACAAGCGGCTGCGTCAAAGGCTTTATCGGCATCCGGTTTGGGAATGGGAATATTGTTTGCATCCTGAGCATTTCCTGCATTCACAGAAATAAACCCTCCGGAAGCAATAATGCGGTCGAAAGCAGAACGATCAACAACCAGATCTTTAACAACCGGAAAAGCTTTTGCTCTCCAGGGTTCTACTACAATCGTATCGCCGTCTTTAAAAGAGCGCATATGCAGCTGGCAGGTGGTAACACCTTGCTTAGGTCCATGCGGACGGCCATTGATAAACATGGAACACATTCCACATATCCCTTCCCGGCAATCATGATCAAAAGCAATAGGCACTTCGCCCTTGGTAATCAGTTGCTCATTCAGGACATCAAACATTTCCAGGAAAGACATATCTTCAGAAATATCTTTCACCGGATAGCTCACCAGGTTTCCTGCCTCTTTGGCGCTGTTTTGTCTCCAGACTTTTAATGTAAGATTCATGCTTTTCTATTTATAGGATCGTTGACTTGGATGCACCACATCAAAATTCAGTTCTTCTTTATGGAGTTCGAAACTACCCTGTCCTTTATATTCCCAGGCAGCCACAAAAGAAAATCCATCATCATCTCTTTTCGCTTCCCCGTCTTCTGTCTGATATTCTTCCCGGAAGTGGCCTCCGCAGCTTTCTTTACGTTGCAAAGCATCCATACACATCAGTTCTCCCAGCTCCAGAAAATCGGATACCCTGCCAGCTTTTTCCAGTTCAGGATTTAATTCATTGGGAGTACCCGTAACACGCACATCTTTCCAGAACTCTTCGCGCAGCGCACGAATCTCTTCAATGGCTTCTTTCAGTCCTTTTTCATTCCGTGCCATACCACATTTATCCCACATAATTTTACCCAGTTTCTTATGGAAATGATCTACGCTGTGGGTTCCTTTAATGGCAAACAAACGATCGATGGTAGCCTGTACATTCTTCTCGGCTTCTTCAAATGCAGGATGATTGGTAGGAATAGCCTTGGTTCTTATTTCATTGGAAAGATAAGATCCTATGGTGTAAGGAATAATGAAATATCCATCGGCCAGTCCTTGCATCAGTGCAGAAGCACCCAGGCGGTTGGCACCATGATCGGAGAAATTTGCTTCTCCCAATGCATACATACCCGGAACTGTTGTCATCAGATTATAATCAACCCACAAACCACCCATGGTATAGTGAACAGCCGGGTAAATACGCATCGGCAACTGATACGGATCTTCTCCGGTAATCTGTTTGTACATATCAAACAGGTTTCCGTATTTCTCTTTCACCACATCCATCCCATGCTTCCTTATTTCTTCCGCGCTGGCATTATCAATACCCAGTTTCAGAATCTGTTGTTTACCATATCGTTCAATGGCAGCAGCAAAATCCAGATAAACGGCCATTTTGGAAGTACCTACTCCAAAGCCTGCATCACAACGTTCTTTGGCAGCACGTGATGCCACATCTCTCGGAACCAGGTTACCAAAGGCAGGATATCTTCTTTCCAGATAATAATCCCTTTCTTCTTCCGGAATATCAAATGCTTTTCGCTTATCGTCTTTTTGTTTAGGCACCCATATACGACCGTCATTACGGAGTGATTCCGACATGAGGGTAAGCTTGCTCTGATGATCGCCTGAAACAGGAATACAGGTAGGGTGAATCTGAGTAAAGCAGGGATTGCCGAAATAGGCTCCTTTTTTATGTGCTTTCCAGGCTGCAGTGGCATTGCTGCCCATGGCATTGGTAGAAAGATAGAACACGTTTCCGTAACCACCGGAACAAATCAGTACGGCATGTCCGAAATGACGTTCCAGCTTTCCGCTGATCAGATCACGTGCAATAATACCTCTGGCTTTTCCATCGATGAGCACTACTTCAAGCATTTCATGACGGGCACACATCTCTACATTACCCAATCCTATCTGACGTTCAAGCGAGCTATAAGCTCCCAGCAATAATTGCTGACCGGTTTGTCCGGCTGCATAAAATGTACGCTGTACCTGTGTACCACCGAATGAACGGTTGCTCAGCAGTCCTCCATATTCACGAGCCAGCGGAACTCCCTGTGCAACACACTGGTCAATAATATTGGCGCTCACTTCTGCTAAACGGTATACGTTTGCTTCACGGGAACGGTAATCGCCTCCTTTTACAGTATCATAAAACAGACGGTAAACACTGTCCCCGTCATTCTGATAGTTTTTGGCTGCATTGATTCCTCCCTGAGCGGCAATAGAATGCGCCCTGCGGGGGGAGTCCTGAAAACAGAAACATTTTACTTTATAGCCCAGCTCGGCAAGAGTAGATGCAGCAGAGGCTCCGGCTAATCCGGAACCTACTACAATAATTTCTATGCTTCGTTTATTCGCCGGATTAACTAGCGGTACCGACGAACGATACTGGGTCCATTTTTCTGCCAACGAACCGGCAGGGATTTTTGAATCTACTTTTGACATGGAATAAATTGCGTTTCAATGAAATTATTTGATCCAGCCTGCATACATAAAGATGGGCATTAATGCGAAAATGAATGGCACAACAATGGAAAACACAAAGCCCGCCTTTTTAATAACAGGAGTATATTTCTTATGGTTCCAGCCTAAAGTCTGAAAAGCTGCGTGAACACCGTGCATCAAATGGTAAGAAAGAGAAACCATACCGGCACAATAGATTACGACCACCCAAAGATGACTGAATGAGGATTTCATCTGATCAAAAAGGGTATGCTGATCCAAACCGGTAAATCGGGTTTTGAGCCAGAAATGACCCAGGTGTATGATCAGAAACATCAGGATAAGGGTTCCCAGTAATCCCATCCAGCGTGAATACCATTTGCTGTTGGCAGCTCCGTTATTCACGGCATACTTAACAGGACGGGCTTTGTTATTATGCAAGGTTAGCACCAGAGCCTGTACAATATGGACCACGATGCCTATAAAAAGCACATATTCCATAATCCGGATAAGCAGATTGGTAGCCATAAATTCGGCTGCTGCATTAAAGGTAACCCCTCCGTCATTGACAAAGATGCAGGCATTGATGCCGCAATGTACTATCAGGAATGTTACCAGAAAAAGACCTGTAATACCCATGATCAGTTTCTTACCGATGGAGGACTGCAGGAAATGATGTGAATCGCTGCTCATAATATATGGAATGGATGGTATATACCGTTGAAGGGCATTCTGAAAATCAATTTATTTCAGCTCCGCAAATGTATACTCTGTTGCCATTTCTATCAAGAATAAACTGACAATTTTTTATGCACTGTTTCCACTATCAATAATTATTCTAAATAGCAATACTTATGTAATTTCGTATTTTTGATTGTTCAAAAAACCTCCTAATGAAATATATGCCTGTTTCTTCCCGGCTTTTCATCGAAAACCGGAAGCGTTTTGTAAAAAAGCTCAAAACCAATTCGCTCGCCATTTTCAATTCCAATGATATCATGCCTACCAGTGCCGATGGCACCATGGCTTTTATTCAGAACACCGATCTGTTTTATCTCAGCGGAATTGATCAGGAAGAAAGCATCCTGCTGTTATTCCCCGATGCACCCAATCCTATTCACCGCGAAATTCTGTTTTTGAAAGAAACCAACGAACATATTGCTATCTGGGAAGGTCATAAGTATACAAAAGCCGAAGCCACTGCCACCTCCGGTATTCAAACCGTATACTGGCTCTCTATGTTTCCGGTGATTTTGAACACCCTGATGGGCGAAACCGAAAAGGTGTATCTCAATACCAATGAACATTCAAGAGCTGTGGTGGAAGTAGAAACCCGGGAAGCCCGGTTTGTGAAATGGTGTAAAGAAAAATATCCCCTGCATACCTACCGCCGCTCTGCCCCTATTATGCAGGAGCTGCGTGCCATCAAATCAAAAGCAGAAGTAGATCTGATCCAGCATGCCTGCAATATCACCGAAAAGGGATTTCGCCGTGTGCTCAAGTTTGTGAAGCCGGGAGTGTGGGAATATGAAATTGAAGCGGAGCTGATCCATGAGTTTATCCGTAACCGTTCGCGTGGATTTGCCTACGGACCTATTATTGCATCCGGTGCCAATGCCTGTGTACTGCATTATACACAAAACAACCAGCAGTGTAAAGACGGAGACGTTATTCTGCTGGATGTAGCTGCTGAGTATGGAAATTATGCTTCCGATCTTACCCGTTGTGTTCCGGTAAACGGCACATTTACAAAACGTCAAAGGGCGGTATATGATTCCGTATTGCGTGTCATGAAGGGAGCCACAGCCATGCTAAAACCGGGCAATAAACTGGAAACCTATCATGCTGAAGTAGGCGAACTGATGGAGGAGGAGCTTATCAAACTAAAATTGCTTAAGCTGGCCGATGTACGGAAACAGGATCCTGCCAATCCGCTCTACAAAAAATATTTCATGCATGGCACTTCACATTACCTAGGGCTGGATGTACATGATGTAGGAAGCCGTCACCGCACTTTTGAAGAAGGCATGGTTTATACCTGTGAACCCGGTATCTATATCCCGGCTGAAAACCTGGGTATACGACTCGAAAACGATATATTGATAACCGCCCGGGGACCTGTTGATCTGATGCAGAAAATACCACTGGAAGCAGAAGCCATTGAAGAATTGATGCATTCCTGATCGAAAAAAAATGTTTTATCGTAGCTCATGATCGGATACGCCCCTTTCAGGCAGATTAAAATCCGTTACTCCGATACGGGACATGGACGTGTGCTTGTTCTGCTTCACGGCTTTCCCGAAACCATGGAGATATGGGATGAGTTCTCTGTTAAGCTGGCACGGCATTTCCGGATTATTGCCATCGATCTTCCCGGTCATGGCGAAACACCTCCCATCGGTTACCAACACAGTATGGAACTCATGGCCGAAGCGGCCAAAGCCGTGATGGATCATCTTCATCTGCGCCGGTATGTGATTGTCGGGCATTCCATGGGCGGATATGTGGCACTGGCATTTGCCGAATTGTTTCACGATCAGGTATCCGGCTTATGCATGTTTCACTCCTCCCCTTTTTCCGACAGTCCTGAAAAAAAAGCCGACCGTGATAAGGCCATCCATTTGGTAAAAGAAGATACCCGTCACTATGTCAATGAAATAATACCGGGATTATTTGCTCCTGAGCATCGCCCTGTTTTTAAAGAAGATATACGGGAACTCAAACGCATTGCGCAAAGCATCTCCCGCCAGGGAATCATCAATGCCTTACATGGCATGAAAGACCGCCCTAAGCGCGACTGGGTGCTTCAATATGCCGATTACCCGGTGTTATTTATTCTGGGGAAAAAAGATACAGTAGTCCCTTTTCAGAAAGCGCTGGATCAGACCGCTCAGGTAAAACAAGCGGATGTGCTGGTACTGGAAGATTCGGGACATATGGGGTTTATAGAAGAAAAAAACCGCTGCCAGGATGCCTTGCTTAAGTTTGCCAGAAAATGTTTTCGCCAATCTCCATAAAAGAAAACAGCCTCCCTGTAACCCACAGGAAGGCTGCTTAACAATACACGTACCGCCTAAAGTATTCCATTCAGTACGTGGTACACAATAAACCCAAACGTAATTACGAGAAGTGCCAGCATGCTGAGCTTATTAGAACCATCCTGGTTACTCCGCTTTCTTTTTACAACGTGGTTTTTCATGGTGCTATAGTTTACCGGGTGAATACTAAGTAGCATTTTATCCATGTTATAGTAGTTTGCTGGAAGTTTTTTTACCAGGTTTCCCGACCGGGCCGGCACCATCCCCACAGTACCGGCCGGTCAGTATTCCTGTATTTAAGCTAAGCTGAGCTACGATGAAAACTATATGGAATTGGAAGGTCTAATTGCCTTTTTTAAGGTTTCCCGACCGGGCTGGTACCATACCCATAATACCAGCCGGCCAGTACTCCTTTATTCGAAAACTTATGCTGTTTTAATCTGTAACAATATTACGACAGGAAATACCCGGATAAAAGGGAGAATACGTACCCGGCAGGAGGTTTTTAATAAGTGGTAGAAAAGGGAGGATATTTGGTAAAAGAAGTCAGAAGAAAGAAGTCAGAATTCAGCAGGGAGAAGTTAAATCTATGATTTAAGGTTTTATCCAAGAACCCTTCTGACTTCTTTCTTCTGACTTCTGACTTCTCTGTTAAAGATTGTGTATCCGCTCCAGAAAACTATCCTTCTTTCGTCTGGAAATTTCGATTTTAGATCCATCGCTCATAATGGCATATCCTCCGTCTTCTTTTAATACCCGGCTCACATGGTTTACATTCACCAGATGATGGTTGTGAATACGGAAAAAATCGTTGGGGGGCAGCAGATCTTCATAATGTTTCAAACCCATGGTAACAACCATTTTGCGCTTGTCCGAGAGAAAAAAGACCGTGTAGTTTCCATCGGCCTCGCAACGTATAATTTCCTTTATATTCACAATTTCATAGGCGTTTCCGGTTGGCAATGTAATACGGGAATATTGTTCATCACCCTTCCTGAAATTCTGCAATAAGAACTTCAGATTCTCAACCGGTGAAAGGTCTTTGTCCTTTTCTATAATCCGTTGCACCGCCGCCTTCAGTTCTTCACTGTCTATAGGCTTTAGCAAATAATCCAGTGCGCTGTACTTAATGGCATTAATGGCATACTTATCCGAAGCCGTGGTAAAGATCACTTCAAACGACAAATCGCTTAACGCCTTAAGCAGATCAAACCCCGATCCATCGGGCATCTCGATGTCCAGAAAAACCAGTCTTGGCTTCATTTTCCGGATCAGTTCCACCCCTGTTTCCACCGAATCAGCCGATCCGATAAGCTGAATATCTGTACAGTGTTTTTTCACCAGATTTTCCAATAATTCCCGGCTTTTCTTTTCATCTTCAATGATGACGGCTTGAATCATAATGCAATGGATTAAATAATTTAATATTCAAATGTATACTTTCTTGTCATGTTGTTACGATACCGGGATATAGATATCTACCTGGGTTCCGCAAGGTAGTCCTTCTGCATCCATCAGGTCCTGAATTTTAATACTCAGACTCGACTTATGCAGATAATTCAATAGCTCCAACCTATCCTGTGTAATTTTCATCCCAAACGATTTATGTGTTTTTCGTATCGATGATTCTTTCATCTCCGTTGCTTTTTTTCTTCCTACGCCGTTATCCCGGATCGTACACAAAATAAAGCCCTCTCCTTGTGATACTTTGATCTCCAGTCGCCCCATCTCTTTCTTAGGCAGCAGACCATGTAATATGGCATTTTCGGCATACGGCTGGATAAGCATGGTGGGAATTTCGTGATATTCCAGATCCAGATCAGGATCTACAATTATTTCATATTCAAATTTACCTTCAAACCGTAATGCTTCCAACTGCAGATACAGCCTCAGGGAGTCTATCTCTTCCTTGATGGTAGTAGTAGCTTTTTCCGAATTATTAAGAATGGTACGAATGAGTTTGGCAAATGTATTCAGGTATTTGCTAGCCGATTCTTCTTCATGATGGACAATGAAATGCTGAATGGAATTAAGGGAATTAAAAATGAAATGCGGATTCATCTGCGAACGCAATGCCTTCAGTTCATGTTTGGCCACACGGGCTTTCATCTGTTCATCGGTCTTAATCCGCTCAATGCGGTAACGGATCACCAGGATAGTAATACCCGCCAAAGCAATACTCAGAATGGTAGAAAACCACCACCGCTTCCAATAAGGAGCCAGAATGGTAAAGGTGAAGCTTGCCGGTGTTGTGTTCCAGATATTCTCATTGTTACAACTCAGTACTTTGAAGGTGTACTTACCGGGAGGCAGATTGGAATAGGTGGCCGTATTGCTTGATGTTACCGGTGACCATTCCTTATCAAAGCCTTCGAGCCGGCTTATATACTTTACTTTCTTAGGATTGGTGAGGCAAATACCGATATAGCTGAACGAGAAATTATTTTTGTCGTATGAGAGTTCGGCATGTTGGGGCAATACCGTATCGGAATAGAATAAACGGATATGGGTAATACTTGTTTTCGCCAAAGCTGTGTTGGCTCTGTATTCTTTGGGGCTGTATCGGATCAATCCGTTTACGGTACCAAACCAGATGGTTCCATCGGGTTCTTTACTTACTGCACTACCATTACACTCTACTCCATTAAACCCTTCTTCTTTTCCATAGTGCACTATTTTTTTATGCCCCGTATGTTTAAACGTGCCCAGATCAATTTTATTCAGCGCCTGATTGGTACCCGCCCAGATGGTTTCTTCTTCATCATCAAATACCATGAGATATACGAGATCGGAACTCAGTCCATCTGTTTCGCTAAACCGGATCAGCTGCTTTCCTTTTGAATACCGTTTAGCCGGATCATACATATAAACCCCTTCAAAGGTTCCGAAATAATAAATGCCTTCCTTGTCCTGAAGCATAGCCAGATAAGTTTCTCCGCTCATCCCCAACTCCTTATTGACGGATATAAACTGATGTCCGTCGTAACGAAACAACCCACCTTGATAAGTACCTATCCAGAGATCGCCTTTATGATCTTCCATAAAATAGTACACCGTAAAATCTTTGTTCCCTGCTGGCAAAGGGATCCAGCTCATCACCCCGTTTTTAAGACAGCTCACACCTTTATTTTGTCCAAACCAGATAACCCCTTTACTATCCTGATAAATAATATTTAAGGTATCCGACAGCAAACGATTTTGTTTAGCAGGAATTTTAAACGCAGGTCTTTTGCCTGGATTTGTTACCGGCCCACAAGTACAATATCCATGATCAGATCCGATATAGATGGTTCCGTCTTTCGTTTCAATTACCGAGGTGAGGTTATTACTAGGCAGGCCGTCTGACTGTGTATAAGTATAAATGTGCTGATCTTTATAAATATTGAGTCCTCCACCGCTGGTGGCTACCCATAAATTTCCGTTTCGGTCTCTGGTTATCTGCTCAATAAAAGGAGTGCTCAGTCCTTCTGTAACACCATAGGTTACAAAATCGGCAGAGCGGTAACGAAACAGTCCTGAATAGGTTCCGATCCATATATTTTTTTCAAAGTCGCGGTAAAGACAGCTGGTTCGGTTGGCATTTACATCACGCCCCAAGCTTATACTTTTGAAATTCACTCCATCGTATTTCCACAAACCTACTTCTGTACTGATCCAGATATTACCCTGCAAGTCCTGTATAAAGGCAATGATATTGATGCCGTTTAACGCCGAAATGGAATACACGCTTTTTCGGTCGGCACTCATATGCGTAATGCCCTTATCTGTTCCTATCCAGTAATTTCCAGATCCATCCTGATAGATACAATTTACCCGGTCGTCGGTCAATCCATTTTTATGATTAAAAACCGCATGTTTGTTTCCACCCTCATCTGCCATCACAATTCCGTTGTCGGTGCCTATCCATATTTCATGATGGGTATCCATCATGATAGCCCTGATGGCAGAGCTAACAGAATCAAGCAGGTGAGCGGGTCGTTGAAACTGATTACCGCTGAATAGATTGATCCCTTTATCGGTACCGATCCAGATACTACCCATAGAATCGCGAAACAGACAATTGATTTTATCATCGGCTAGTCCGTCTCGTACCGTATAATTCTTAAACCCCTTTGGTCCCAATACACTAAGCCCCGTAAGCGTACCCACCCATAACCGGGAGGCGGTGTCTTCGGTAATGGCAAACACATGGTGATTGGCTAATCCGTTTTGGGGGGAATAGTTAACAAATGTTTTTCCGTTAAACTCGCTGAGTCCTCCATAACCACCACTCCATAAATTTCCCTTACTATCCTGATAAATAGCATTCACCCCTACAAAGGGTAAACCATCATCAACCGTATAATTTCTGAAATTGAGGCTTTGAGCAGAATAAAATACCGGAAAAGACACCATGACAACAAACAAGAAGAGATGCTTCCGTATATTATTCGCCATAGTATTCATTAGCTTGAATAGATTCAAAGATAAGAGGATTTCAGGCAAATAAATACCTGTTTATCAGGCGTCTGTTTAGGGGGGTATTTCGTAATTCAGTGATTATCAACCCTTGGATTATATAAATCGTGCTAACTGCCAAGCATTCGTATATGATTGCCAAGCGTTTCGTTCCAACTGCCAAGCATTCGTATACGATTACTCCGTATTTTATTCCAACTGCTAAGCATTCATATACCAATACCATGTATTTCAGTCCAACTGCTGAGCATTCGTGTACGACAACGAGGTATTTCATTCCAGCTGCTAAACATTCCTATACGATTACCAGGCATTTCATTCCAACCGCCAGGCATTGTGATACCGTTGCTATGCCTTTCGTTACAACTACCGGGTATTTCAATACCGTTGCTAAATATTTCATTCCAATTGCCATGCATTCGCATACCACTTTTTTGCATATGAATACCATTGCCAGGCATTCTGATACAACTACTTTACATATTGTTACAATCTGTTGATTCATATTATTAGATCGTACAGGAAATAAGACAAATCAGGGAAGGATACTAAATCAAATCTAACAGAAACACCGGCTTGCTACAACTGTAAATAAGTAATTGGTTGAAATGGGATGTCAACCGGCAGTAAAAACTATTTATCTGGCAGGAAAAGGAAAGGCAGGAATATTATTCTTCCGCCTTTTCCTTAAAAGCATCCCAACCTTGGGCCGTAATAGGATGCTGGGTTCCATCGCGCAAGATGAGATTGATGCCCGCATTCTTATCGGTCATATGACCGATGATGGTGATATTCGGATTGCCTTTGATTTTATTATAGTCGCTCATATCAACGGTGAAGAGCAGTTCGTAATCTTCTCCTCCGTTCAATGCGCAGGTAACAGGATCCATATTGAATTCACGGGCACGTTCAAAGGTCATAGGGTCTATAGGCAGTTGCTCTTCGTACAAGCTGCAACCGGTTCCTGACTGATCACACAGATGCTTAATTTCAGAAGCCAGCCCATCGGAGATATCAATCATGGAGGTTGGCTTCAGATCCATCTCTTTGAATAAAGCAATCATATCACCTCTTGCTTCCGGTTTAAGCTGGCGTTCGATGATATAATCATTCCCATCCAGATCGGGTTGTATACCGGGATTGGATTTAAAAATTTGTTTTTCCCGTTCCAGGAGCAGCAGTCCTGTATACGCTCCACCCAAATCTCCGCTTACACATACCAGATCTTTTTCTTTTGCTGTATTGCGGTAAACCAATTCTTCTTTAGATGCTGTACCGATAGAGGTAATGGAGATCATGAGCCCCGATCGGGAGCTGGTGGTATCACCACCTACCAGGTCTATTTTCCATTTGGCACAGGCCTTGAGCATTCCTTCATACAATTCTTCAACGGCTTCGAGCGGGAATTTGGAACTGAGTGCCATGCTCACCAATATTTGTTCGGGGCGGGCATTCATAGCAAATATATCGGACAGATTTACCATCACAGCTTTATAACCCAAGTGTTTAAGGGGTACATAACTGAGATCAAAATGAACGCCTTCAACCAGCATATCGGTGGATACCACGGTGAGTCTTCCGCCTGCATCCAGCACAGCTGCATCATCTCCTACTCCTTTCACAGAGCTTTCATTTTGTAATTGAATTTGCTCTGTCAGGTGTTTGATAAGACCGAATTCACCCATAGAGCTTAGCTCTGTCTTTGATTTATTTTCAAGCATCGGTATCAGATAAATTTAATTTTCCTGGAGGCGAACATACACATGCGCAGGAGAATAAAGCCGTGTGTAAAACGGGAGATGTTGGTGGAACCATAGGTTCTTTCCCGGTAACGGATCGGTACTTCTACAATTTTCAGATTGAGTTTATGGGCTCCGAAAATGAGATCAAAATCACCGAAAGGATCAAAATCGCCGAAATATTTTTTATTTTTTACGAGCTTATGATAATCGCTTTGAAACAAAACCTTGGTTCCGCAAAGGGTATCTTTAAACCGCTGATCCAGCAGCCAGGTAAAAGCCCAGCTAAAAAACCGGTTACCCAGCAGATTCAGAAAACGCATGGCTTCTTTTTCCATGGGGTACACCAAACGGGAGCCATTGATAAAATCACCTTTGCCGGATGCTATGGCATCATAAAATTTAGGAAGATCTTCAGGAGGAACCGTCAGATCGGCATCCAGAATCATGAGGATATCACCGGTGGCAATAGCATATCCTTCGCGTACCGCATCGGCTTTCCCTTTTCCTTTTTGCCGGCCAATCTTTATGGTATGAGAATGCTGATATTGTTTTTGAATGGCCTGTATTTTGTCCCAGGTATCATCGGTTGAATTGCCTTCGATAAAAATAATCTCTACACTTTTTCCAAACTTAGGCAAACGAAGAATGGCTTGTTCTATGTTTCCGCTTTCATTGCGGGCAGGGATCACCACACTCACCGAAAACTTCTGAGCATATTCCTCTTCTTTCATCACCTGAGCCGGTTTGGCAAAGGTGTAAAGATTAAGGGTGAAGAAACGGAAGATGGGGAATTTAGCGAGATAACGATTCAACAGGGCCGAAAGCAAAGGAATATAGATGGGACAAATCATCCGTTTAGCATTGCGGTACACATCAAAACCGGAAACATAAAGCAGGTTATTGATATCCTGCAGGGTGAGCCAGTTCTGTTTGGGCGATTTTGCCTTGATACCAACGGCTTCGGCCATGCGGAATAATGGCTCCCACAAATAATTGTAATAGGTAACAATGATACGGGTATGTTCATGACATACTTTCTTAACCTGCTGAAGCACGTGCTCTACATCGTCGAGATAACCAACCAGGTTACTCAGGATGACAAAATCAAATTTTTCGTCCAGATCCAGTGTTTCGGCCGACATCTGTTTGAATTCGATATCCGGGTGACGTGTGCGGGCATCGGCAATCATCTCACCGCTTAAATCAATTCCGAGTTTACGTTTGCCTTTGATACCGGCCAATAAATCACCGATACCACAGCCTATCTCCAGCACCGTATGATCTTCGTGTGAAAAATAATGAGTGTAAACGGCAATATCATTCCAGTAATAACGGAATTTCCGGCGCTTCCCTTTTTGTTTCAGGGCTATATCATCAAAATATTTTTGTCTGCTATCCTGCATATTTATCCGGCAAAAGGAATGGAAGGCGAAATTAATCAAAAAACCCAAGGCTCACACGTGTCATTCCCGGAAGGGCCGTGTTGGGTCAGATCTTCTCCAGTTCTATGGTCACAAACATCCCGGTCTTTCTCGAAAAGGGTGAAAATAAATGCTCTACACCTCTGAAAAAGCCAAACGACCAGGATGGTACCAGGGCACGCATGGAGACTCCGCCGCTGAGTAAATAACGCAACGGAGTATGGTATTCCAGCTTGTTGATACGAAGGGAAGGGAATTCCTTTGCCAGCTTTTCTTTATCACGTTCAAAATAAATATAAGGAAGGGCCTGGTTGGAACCTGATAAAGGTCCGGATGATTCAATTTCCCATCCCCCTTCCGGAACAAAGGGTTCATGATGGAATTTCTGGTAGATAAACCGGCTGAAATTGCTGTTGGCGGGTTCTGTCATCACTACCTTTCCTCCCTTGGCGAGCACCCGTTGAGCTTCTTTCAAAAACATCCAGGGCTTGGGGATATGGTGAAACACGTTCAGCATGAATATAGCCTGCAGCTCGTTATCGGCAAAAGGCATCTCTTCGGCCGAAAAAACCATTTCACAGCATTCAAGCGGAAGGATATCGGAAGTGATTACATTGGGAATAAGTTCTTTTAAGAATCCGCCTCCTGATCCTATCTCTAGCAGTTTCCCATTCGGATACTGATCGGCAACAGCTTTAAAAGTTGCATACCATTCTCCGTAAACCTTTTTGAGAAAAGGTTTACGGAGAATAATATCCTTATGCGCCAATGTGGCGCGGGGGTCGTCCAGATGAAAAGCCTGTTTGTAACGTAAAAATCCCATATAGTGATTACCTGCCGTGCAGGAGAGGCGAAACTAGCACAAAAATCCGGATTCTCCTTCAACAAGGTTTCAGGGAATTGCTTAATTTCGCCTGCCCTTGCCTTTCCGCAGGGACTGAAAAAACTGTATTGCTTTGAATCTTCCTCTTACTAAAATCAAGATCTTCTTCGGTAAAATTCTGTACCGTGGCACCCGTTTGTTTTACGGCTCCCAGCCTCGTATCATCGAGCGTAAAGGGATTAAATATGAAGTAGATCTGAGTGAAGGCATCGATCTTTCCTTGTTTCTCTTCGGCAATTTCCAGAAACACATTACCCATAACCCATTAGCCAAACTCAAAGAGGATGCTGTTATCCTGGATGTAGGCGCCAATTTCGGTATCATGACGCTGCAATTTGCACAGGCTACACCCCAAGGAACTATTTATTCATTCGAACCTACCCATTATGCATTGGGTAAATTCAAACGCAACCTGGAACTGAATCCGGAGCTTGCTAAAAGAATACACCCGGTAAACTCGTTTGTATCGGCTGTTACAGATAAGAACTCTACCATCAAAGCTTTTTCCAGCTGGAAAGTAGACGGAGGCAGCAGTCATGATATGCACCCGGTACACCTGGGTGAAGCCAAATCAACGGAAGGAGTGGGAGCCATTACGATTGATGATTTTTGCAAATCCAATAATTTTCAGCGTCTTGATTTTATCAAGATAGATGTAGACGGACACGAATTTGAAGTGTTTAAAGGGGGCGTGGAAACAATAGGCCGGTTTCGTCCAACGATTATTTTTGAAATAGGGTTGTACCTGCTGGAAGAAAATAAAATCGGGTATTCTTTTTTCAGCGACTATTTTTCAAAGCTGAACTATCGTTTGCTGGATGCCATCAAAGGGATTGAACTGACTCCTGAAAATTACCGCAACTATATCCCTGCCAAAGGCACCATTGATATTATTGCATTACCCCGTTAAGAAGTTAACAAAGGCTTCAATCCTGTTTTATTTCATACAGCACTGCCGGCTCTGAATCACCTTCCTGATGCACGGCAACTACCTTTTGCGGATATTTCTGCATGATAGGAGCCAGCATATTATGCAGGGTGTTGATTACGTCTCCGGTATTTTTATCGGGGTTCATCCTCAGGCTGGCAATAATCATATGTGTTACTTTTTCCTTCTTAAACAGGGCCAGTAACGAGTCGGGGTTGCTTTGATGGGTAAGCGTGTCGTAGCACATTACTTTGTATACGGGGAAAAACTTTTTGCCCTTCGCATACAAGAACGACATAGGTGCTTTACGACTTGCAACAAAGGCTGTTTCAGGCAGACTATCCGCACACCAGCGGCTCATTTTCAGAAAATTTACCCAGTCGGGGGTGAAACCATAATAAACATCACCGCGAAGATTCTTGGCCAGCACTGGCAAATTCTTTCCGCTTTGCTTCAGCGTTGTCATCACCATGGAAGAACAAAGAATCAGCACCATTACGAGATAAAGATTCTGTGCAAATCCTCTCTTTTTGGCAAAGACATAAAAGGCATAAAAAATAATCAGCAGCAGAAAATGCATCTGAAGGATAATCAAACGAGGCTGATCCCAGCGGGTTTGCAATACAAGAAAAGTACCGGCAGTAATAGATAATGCATAAAGGGCGGCAAATTGAAGCAGTCTGTTTTTCGATCTGAAAATAGCTATCAGACCAACCAGCAATAAAATAACAACGAGAAAAGCAAGCCCTGCATATAATTCGTTACTCGCCGGATCACGAAACCCGATGATCTGAAAAAAACGTTTGGAAAGATAGATATTGATATTGTCAAAAAACCGTCCCACAAAACCCATCACATCATCCGTACCTTTGCTGGCGTCATACGGATCTTTAAGCATCAGTATATTTCCCTGGGCATTTAATTGCCCTTTTGCCACATCTCTCCAAAGCACGGTCTTGATCAGTTCAAAAACAATTTTAACTCCGATAAAAGACACGAATGAATAACCGGCTTCCTTCCATTTCTTTTGCAGCAGAAAAAACAACAGAACTGCCGGTATCATACAAATGGCAATATTCTTTGTGAATGTAAGGATGAAAGCCAGGATACCAAAACTCAGCCATCGTTTCCAGGTATCCTTTAAGGTATTATGAGGGCTGTCGATTGCATCCAGCAGTTTTACAAAAACAAGGAAAAACAAACCCTGCCAGAACATATAAAAGGCTTCATTGTTTGTTTGGCTGGCGTAATATTGGAGAGAACCATTAACGGCAATGAAAAACATAACCGGGAAAAGCACCAGATAAGGCATTCTTTTGCGAAAGGCTTTATAAAAGAATATCAGACCAAAGAACTGCATGGGAACGGAAAGAAACTTCAGAAAAATAAGCCTTACCCCGAACAATTTGATGGGTAAACTCAGAAAAAGAGGATAAAAAGGAGCATTAAAGCTATAATAGTAGTGAAAGAAACGCTGAGAGTATTCCCAACCGGCCAGAATATATGTGGAATCATCCCCACCTTCACTCACCCGTGCATTGAAAAGTATCAGGGAAACAAGGGCACAAAGCACAGCAAAACCATAAAATAAGGTAATATCCTGCTTTTCCAGCATGCCCTCCAGCCGATCAAATAAACTACCTGGCGTACTTGCCAGTAAGGCTTTAGCACCCTTTTTATCCGCTTGTTTTGTTTTAGCCATAAATGCCCTGTTAGGATGCAAAAATAGTAAACTTATTAGCCGAAATTTAAACGTTAAACTTTGTGTTCCTTATATTTGCCCTCCTTATTAATTTTCGGTACTTTTGTACTGTATTTAGACTTATTCCAAATAAGAATTTCTTAATAAACTACTGATAATCAAAATAATATACCATGATTAGTGTATCAGAAAATGCAAAAGCCAGGGCTTTAGAACTGATCCGGGATGAACACAAACCGGAAGGTTCATTTATCCGTGTAGGCGTCGAAGGCGGAGGATGTTCCGGCTTATCTTATAAGCTCGAATTTGATCACCAGCTCAAAGAGGGGGATCAGGTTTTTGAAGATAAAGGGATACAGATTGTAGTGGATAAGAAAAGCTTTCTGTACCTGGTAGGAACCGAGCTGGATTATTCAGGGGGACTGAACGGCAAAGGATTTGTGTTTAACAATCCCAATGCGAGCCGTACCTGTGGATGTGGAGAATCATTTTCTGTTTAACAACTGCCTTTAAAATCCGACAAAATTGAATAAACCGGATTAATTAATACGAGTAGCATGGCCAAAGAAAATCAGATATTAGAAGAAATTACCGGGGGCGAATATAAATATGGTTTCAGCACCGATATTGAAACAGAAACAGCCGCCATCGGTCTGAGTGAAGATACGATCCGCTTTATTTCGCACAAAAAACAAGAGCCTTCGTGGATGCTGGAAGCCCGGCTTAAAGCATACCGTTACTGGCTTACGCTGGAAGAGCCAAAGCACTGGCCTCATCTGAGCTATCCCACCATTAATTACCAAGATATCATTTATTATGCTGCGCCTAAAAAACAGCAGCAACTAAGTAGCCTGAATGAAGTGGATCCCGAGCTGTTGCGCACCTTTGAGAAGCTGGGCATATCATTGGAAGAACAAAAACGGCTGAGCGGTGTTCAATCTACCATTGCCATAGATGCTGTCATCGACAGTGTTTCCGTAAAAACAACATTTAAAGAAACCCTTGCTGAAAAAGGAATCATATTCTGCTCTTTCAGTGAAGCAGTGCAGGAGCATCCCGAACTTGTTAAACAATATATGGGCTCGGTAGTTCCATATACCGACAATTTTTTTGCCGCACTCAATGCAGCCGTATTCAGCGATGGCTCGTTCTGTTATATTCCTAAAGGGGTAAGATGCCCCATGGAACTCAGTACCTATTTCCGGATCAATACCAGCGGCACGGGACAATTTGAAAGAACACTCATCATTGCCGATGAAGGCGCGTATGTGAGTTATCTGGAAGGATGCACAGCACCCATGCGTGATGAGAATCAACTGCATGCTGCTGTTGTGGAAATAGTGGCTCAGAAAAATGCAGAAGTAAAATATTCAACTGTTCAGAACTGGTATCCGGGTGATAAAAACGGCAAAGGCGGTATTTATAATTTTGTTACCAAACGCGGTATCTGTGCCGGTGATAACTCCAAAATATCCTGGACACAAGTGGAAACAGGATCTGCCATTACCTGGAAATATCCTTCTGTGATTCTGAAAGGTAATAACTCAGTAGGAGAGTTTTACTCCGTTGCTGTTACCAATAACAAACAGCAAGCCGATACCGGCACCAAGATGACACATCTCGGAAAGAATACCAGAAGTACAATTGTTTCAAAAGGAATTTCGGCAGGATTTAGTAATAACAGCTACCGTGGACTAGTACGAATTGCCAAAGGTGCTTCCAATGCACGGAATCACAGCCAGTGCGATTCATTGCTCATGAGCGATACCTGCGGAGCCCATACTTTTCCTTATATAGAAATAAAAGATAAATCGGCCATTGTTGAACACGAAGCCACTACATCCAAGATAGGAGAAGATCAATTGTTTTATTGCCGTCAGCGGGGCATCGATGCCGAAAAAGCAGTGGCCCTGATCGTAAATGGTTATTGTAAAGAAGTACTGAATCAGTTACCGATGGAATTTGCAGTGGAGGCGCAGAAACTGCTGGCCGTTTCACTGGAAGGATCTGTAGGTTAATATATTTCCGGAACCCAGGGCCATATTCAGGAGGGCCCTGCTGCTCCTCATCCATCTAATCTTCCTGACAAAGAAAACATATGTTATCTATTAAAAATCTGAAAGCCGGAATCGAGGATAAAGAAATCCTGAAAGGTTTTAATCTGGAAGTAAAAGCCGGAGAAGTACATGCTATTATGGGACCGAATGGTTCGGGCAAAAGCACACTCGCCAGCGTATTGGCAGGAAGAGAAGACTATGCCGTTACCGATGGCTCCGTGCAATTTCTGAAGAAAGATCTGTTGGACATGAGTCCCGAAGACAGAGCAAGAGAAGGTTTGTTCCTTGCCTTTCAATATCCGGTAGAAATTCCGGGAGTAAGCAATATCAATTTTTTAAAGACAGCACTTGCTGAAATCAGACAATACAAAGGTCTTCCTCCGATGGAAGCCAAAGATTTTCTTAAACGGGTGAAAGAAAAACAAGCGTTGGTGGAGCTTCAGGTTTCGCTGGCCAACCGCAGCGTTAATGAAGGTTTCTCGGGTGGAGAGAAAAAAAGAAATGAAATTTTTCAAATGGCTATGCTGGAACCTGTGCTGGCTATTTTGGATGAAACAGACAGCGGACTGGATATTGACGCCCTCCGTATTGTTGCCAACGGGGTCAATAAACTACGTGCTCCTGAACGCGCATTTATTGTAATTACTCACTATCAGCGACTGCTTGAATATATCGTTCCTGATTTTGTACATGTGATGTACAACGGACGGATTGTAAAATCGGGCACGAAGGAACTGGCTTTGGAGTTGGAAGAAAAAGGATATGACTGGATTAAGAAAGAGTTGGGAGAAACTATTGAAGCATGACAAACATTGCAGAAAAAATAAGTCCGGGCGATAAACTCATTGCCGAACTTGAACTTAATCAGGATTCCTTACCGGGCAGCGAAACGATTCGCTCCACCCGCCGTAATGCGCTGAAGAGTTTTTCGAAACAAGGTCTGCCGGCACGCAAAAGCGAGGAATATAAATATTCACCTGTCAACCGCCTTTTCCAGAAGGAACTTACTTTTGCTACCACCTCCTCTGTATCGGATGAAAAAGGTAATTCATTTGCCCTTGCCGGGTTAGATGCTTCCGTTATCCGTATCCTGAATGGAGCAGTGCATATTCCGGTTTCCGGTTTTGATGGCATAACCTGTGCAGCCTGGAATCTTAAAAGCCTGCCGAAAGAGCAGCTCTCCTTTTTTGAAAACCATTTTGCCCATTATGCCCTGCCCGATACCGATCCTTTTATTGCGCTTAATACCGCAGCCTTTCAGGATGTACTAATTATCAAGATAGCCGATGGAGCCGTATTAGCGAAACCTATCCTGATCCAAAACATCACCGATAGCACCCATGCATCATTTACGCAGCCTCGTATCTTTATCTACGTAGGTAAAAATGCTTCGGTCGAGATCATTGAACAATTTGCCTCTACAAAAAAAGAACAGCATACTGTTTGCAATGCCGTTTCTGAAATCGTAGTGGAATCAGGAGCCAAAGCACTCTTTTATAAACTGCAGAACGATTGTCCGGGATTGCAACTGATCAGTACCACGCAGGTATATCAGCATGCAGACTCCCATTTTGACACTCATACCGTTACCTTCAGCGGTAGCTGGACGCGTAACAACCTGAATATTGTTCCTGACGGAGAGCATTGTGAAACACACCTCAACGGATTGTTTATTCTGAATGAAGAACAACATACGGATAATCATACGCTGGTAGATCACCGTAAACCGAATTGCGAAAGCAACCAGCTTTACCGGGGAATTCTAAAGAATAAATCGACGGGTGTTTTTAACGGTAAGATATACGTACGCCCAGATGCACAAAAAACAAATGCATATCAGAGTTCTAAAAACATGTTGCTGAGCGATGATGCCAGTATGTATACCAAACCTCAGCTGGAGATTTATGCCGATGATGTAAAATGTTCGCATGGTTCATCAACCGGGCAGATTGATGAAGAAGCCCTTTTTTATCTGCGTGCAAGAGGTATCAGTGCCGACAGTGCACGAATCTTGCTGATGCAGGCATTTGCAAAAGATGTGGTGAATACAATACGCATTGAACCCCTGCGTAAAGAGATAGAACTACTTATTGAAAAACGTCTGGCCCATTGAAATGGAAAGCAGTCTGAAACATACGTCACTTTTGGATCTGGAAGCGATACGCAGGGATTTTCCGTTGCTATCCCGAAAAGTAAACAATAAGCCGCTGGTGTATCTGGATAACGGAGCCACCACGCAAAAACCTACAGCTGTAATTGATGCCTTAACGCATTATTACTCTTACCAGAACAGCAATATACACCGCGGTGTACACCGCATCAGCCAGGACATAACAGTAGCCTACGAAAAAGCGCGGGAAACGGTGCAGCAACATCTGCATGCCTCATATCCGCATGAAATCATTTTCACCAAAGGCACCACCGATTCCATTTGTCTGGTGGCTCATTCCTTCGGAAAAAAATATATAGCTGCCGGTGATGAAATTCTGGTTACCGAAATGGAGCATCACAGCAATATTCTTCCCTGGCAGCAGTTTTGTGAAAATAATGGAGCCGTGCTTAAAGTGGTTCCCGTAACAGACGAAGGAACGCTTGATCTGATAGTACTGGAAACACTGCTCAGCAAAAAAACCAAACTGTTTGCGTTTACACATGTATCCAATACGTTGGGTACGATCAATCCTGTAAAGGAAATTATTGCACTTGCACATAGCAAGGGTGTTCCTGTATTGGTAGATGGAGCACAAGCTGTTCCGCATCTGGCAGTAAATGTTCAGGAGCTGGATGCCGATTTTTATGTTTTCAGCGGACACAAATCATTCGGCCCTACCGGTGTAGGTATTCTTTACGGAAAAGAAAAATGGTTGCAGCAGATGCCTCCCTATCAGGTAGGAGGCGGAACTATCAAACGTGTTACATTCGCTAAAACGGAATATGCCGATCTGCCTCTTCGTTTTGAAGCTGGCACACCGCATATCGAAGGTGGCATAGGGCTCGCCGTTGCATTGGATTATATGAATAACATTGGTATGGATCGGATTGCCGAGTACGAACACGAACTGCTCGTTTATGCCACCAAACAACTGAGTGTTATACCAGGGCTACGTATCATTGGTGAGGCAAAAAACAAAGCGTCTGTACTTTCTTTTGTGATTGACGGCATGCATCCCAATGATATAGGAACACTGCTTGATCAACAGGGTGTAGCTGTACGTACAGGGCACCATTGCACACAACCGCTGATGGACCGGTATGGTATTCCCGGAACGGTGCGTGCTTCCTTTGCCTTTTACAACACAATGGCAGAAATAGATATATTGGAAACAGCGACCAGAAAAGCTGTAAAAATGTTGGCATAAGCATATGAATATTGCAGAAATTGAAAAAGAAATAGAAGAAGAGTTCAGCTTTTTTGAAGGCGACTGGGAGGCGAAGTATGAGCATCTCATAGATATTGGAAAATTCTTGCCACTGATTGATACCCATTATCGTACAGAAGAAAGGTTGATCAAAGGTTGTCAGAGCCAGGTATGGCTTCATTCGGAATTAAAAAACGGAAAGGTCTATTTCACCGCCGATAGCGATGCGATCATTACCAAAGGGATTGTAGGGCTGCTGGTAAGAGTGCTTTCGGGACATACACCGGATGAAATAGTGGATGCAAATATGGATTTCATTGACACCATCGGGTTAAAAGAGCATCTTTCACCCACACGGGCCAATGGATTGGTAAGTATGATACGACAAATGAAACTGGATGCTCTGGCATTCAAAACAAAGGTTTAGAATATGCCTCCGATTATCAGAACACAAAATACGGCGCTTACCCAGATGGTTATAGATGTAATCAAGACTTGTTATGATCCGGAAATTCCGGTTGATATATGGGAATTGGGACTGATCTACGAAATCAATCTTGACGAAGAGCAAAACCTGAATGTGGTTATGACGCTCACATCTCCCTCCTGTCCGGTAGCTGAAACGCTACCTCCTGAAGTAGAACAAAAACTAAGGGATATTGAAGGGATCAAGAGCGCCAAAATATCACTCACCTTTGAACCACCCTGGGAAAAAGAAATGATGAGTGAAGTGGCGCAGCTGGAGTTGGGATTTATGTAAAAAGAAGTCTGAAGAAAGAAGTCAGGAATCAGAGATCGATAGCCCCTTTTGAGCCAGGGCTGGGAAATAACAGAAAGATGTCGGAAGAAATAATTAATAAAGTATCCCAAAGCGGACTTGTTGAATTCAATCTGGAGGAATACTATCCTCAGGGCGAACGGGTATTGCTGGATATCAAGGATAAACTTTTCCAGGGTCTTATATTGAAAGAGAAAGATTTTCGTGAATTTGTAAAAGGAGAAGACTGGAGCAGGTATCAGAATAAATTCACAGCCATCACCTGCAGCGCGGATGCCATTGTACCTACCTGGGCTTATATGTTGCTTACCACTGCGTTGGTACCTTATGCCTCGTTTATTGTTTTCGGGAATCTGGAAACGATGGAAACTGTACTTTTTGAAAAAGCCTTAGCACATTTAGATATTACAAAATACAAAGATCAGCGTGTGGTTATAAAAGGATGTAGTCAGGTGCCCGTACCTGTTTCTGCTTATGTGGAAATTACACGTATCCTCAGACCTGTGGCCCAGAGCATCATGTACGGAGAGCCTTGTTCTACCGTACCACTTTATAAGAAAGCGAAATCTATTTAAACCTATCTTTCCTTCAACATTTAGAGTTTAGTGTTTGAAATTTATAATTATAAACTCTAAATATTAAACGCTCAAATGAGTTAATCCTGCCTTCCGCCGCTCTTAATAAGCCCTTACATTCTTCCCTTCCATAAAATTAATGAAGGACCGGTTCACCACTTTGTTTCCTCCCGGTGTAGGATAGTTGCCGGTAAAATACCAGTCGCCCAGATTATCCGGACAGGCATTGTGTAATCCTTCAATGCTTTGGTAAATAAGCTGTACTTCCGCATGAATTTCCTCGGGGCGGAGTAGCTCTGCAATTTTGGCCGAAATCTGATCCGCAGTAAAAGGCTTGTATATTTCTTTCACTACATTTCTTATTTCCCGGATTGGCTTTTCTTCTTCAGCTTTTGCTTTTTCATAAACCTCATCCAAAATGTTTTCCTTAAACTGTTCTTTCAGCAAGGCAACGGCTGCCTGAAAAGCAATAAAATCGCCCAGCTTGGCCATATCAATACCATAGCAATCCGGATACCGTATCTGTGGAGCCGATGAAACCACCACAATTCTCTTAGGGCCCAAACGATCCAGGATACGCAGAATACTTTGTTTTAAGGTAGTACCCCGCACAATGGAATCATCGAGAATCACCAGACTGTCCACACCACGCTGCAACACTCCATAGGTTGTGTCATAAACGTGAGCCACCATATCATTCCGGCTGCTGTCATTGGTAATAAAGGTTCTCAGCTTTGCATCTTTTACAGCAAGCTTTTCAATACGAGGATGCTGGAAAAGTATTTCACTCAAACGGGGCTCTGTAACATTGTTTCCCATTTTCATGATTTCATGCCGCTTTACGACATTCATATAATGGTGTAAGGCATCTACCAATCCTCCAAATGCGACTTCTGCAGTATTGGGGATATAGGAGAATACCGTATTACGCATATCGTAATCTATTGACTTCAATACTGAAGAACAAAGCTGACTACCGAGATTTTTCCGTTCCTGATAAATATCGGCATCGCTGCCTCTGGAAAAATAAATGCGTTCAAAGGAGCAAGCTTTTCTTTCACCCGGTTGAATCACCATGGTTTCTTCGGCCAGTCCGTTTTTCTTTATAATCAATGCGTGTCCCGGAGTAATCTCTTTAATAGATGTAAGCGGAACATTAAAAGCAGTTTGTATTACCGGTCGTTCCGAAGTAACCACCACCACCTCATCATCTATATAATAATAAGCAGGGCGTATTCCATTCGGATCGCGGAGTACAAATGCATCTCCATGACCCAGCAGCCCGGCAATGGCATACCCCCCATCCCAGTATTTACTCGATTCTACTAAAATGCGATGTACGTCCATATGCTTGGCAATCTCATGAGAGATTTCGGCATTGGTAAGGTCTTTATTTTTGAACTGACGGAAGAGGCGTTCATTTTCCATATCCAGAAAATGCCCGATTTTTTCCATCACGGTAACGGTATCCGATTTTTCTTTGGGATGCTGACCCAGTTCCAGCAGGTGTTCGAAAAGCTCCTCGGTATTGGTGAGGTTAAAATTACCGGCAACAACCAGGTTGCGGGTCATCCAGTTATTTTGTCTTAAAAAAGGATGACAGTTTTCAATGCTGTTACCTCCATAAGTACCATAACGCAGATGTCCCAGAAACAGTTCGCCTGAAAAAGCTACATGTTGTTTGAGCCATTCGGGATCATTTAATTTTTCCGGTTTACGTTTCTGAACCTCTTCGAATTTGGAATGTATTTTGGAAAATATTTCCCGTATGGCGCCGCTTCCGGTAGCCCTGCAGCGGCTTATATATCGATTACCTGGTTGAACATCAAATTTTATGTTTGCAACCCCTGCTCCATCCTGTCCACGGTTGTGCTGTTTTTCCATTAACAGATACAACTTGTTGATGCCGTAAAGGCTCGTGCCGTATTTCTCCTGGTAAAAAGAGAGCGGTTTGAGAAGCCGGATCAAGGCAATCCCGCATTCGTGTTTAATCGCTTCGCTCATGGTTGTGTGACTGTAAAAAGAAGATCAAATTTACGATAAATCTGTGAGCGGGGGGCTCGTTTTTTTACTGGAAAGCATGTTTATCCAGAGCCAGCCAATTCAATGCCGCTCCGCTTAGCAGCAGCTCTTTTTTAGCATCGGTATAGGGCATGGAGTGGATCAGACTACCTGGTTCAAGTTCACCAAGTGGAAAAGGATAATCGGTACCCAGTGCAACCCTTTCAGGGCCAAACATATTCACTACAAAATCAAGCATATGAGGGTCATGCACCAAGCTATCGATCCAGAATTTATCGGTATATGTCCTGGGATTCAGACTGTTATCTACTGCAACCAAATCCGGTCGGCAATTAAAACCATGTTCTATCCGTCCTAATGTTGCAGGAAAGCTGCCTCCTCCATGTGCAAAAGCTACCCTTAACTTCGGATAACGTGTAAATACCCCTCCAAAAATCATGGAACAAATGGCCCGGGATGTTTCAGCAGGCATCCCTACCAACCAGGGAAGCCAGTATTTCTGCATTTCCTGTTCACCCATCATTTCCCAGGGGTGGATAAATACAGCGAGGCCTAATTCTTCACAAGCCGCAAAAACGGAAGAAAAGGAAGGATCATTCAGATTCAACTGGTTAATATTGGAACCAATCTGTATTCCAACCAGTCCGATTTTTTTGCAACGCTCCAATTCCTTTACCGCCAGATCCGGGCTTTGCATGGGAACTGTACCCAAACCGATAAATCGTTTGGGGTACTTATTTACAATTCCGGCAATATGATCGTTCAGAAATTTACTCAGCTCCAGACAGTCGGCCGGTTTGGCCCAATAGCTGAACATGACAGGCACAGTGGAAAGCACCTGTACATGCACTTTATGGTGATCACATTCTTCTACCCTTCGTTCCGGACTCCAGCAATTATCCTGAATTTCCCGGAAAAATTTTCCAGTGTCAAGCAACATACGTGCACAACAGGGTTTATGATGATCAAGCGCTATAAACCCTCCGTAGCCAAAACGTTTTTTCCAGTCTGGAATATGTTCCGGAAGAATGTGTGTGTGAATATCAATCGTGAGCATATGCAGCAATCAGGTTGGTGATGATACTGCTTTAGGTGCTACAGGAGGTTCCATCATATGTCCGCACTTTTTGCAGGTCCTTAACTCTTTGTTTCCGTAAAACTCCGTAAATGTTTCCTGAAACTGCGTCATGATATTACTGAGCTTGAAATACTTTTCAAACAAAGGGGCATTGCATTTCTCACAAAACCACAGCAATCCGTCTTTTTCATGCTCCTGACGTTTACGTTCAATGACCATCCCTACTGTTTGTGGTCCGCGTCGTGGATTATGAGGAACTTTAGGGGGGAGCAGAAAAATTTCACCTTCTTTTATAGGTACTTCAACGGCTTTTCCATCTTCCTGAATCTGAACTACAATATCTCCTTCGAGCTGGTAAAAAAACTCTTCACTTTCATTATAATGGTAATCTTTACGGGCATTTGGCCCACCCACTACCATGACAATAAATTCCGAGTTTTCAAATACCACTTTATTGCCTACGGGAGGTTTTAGCAGATGACGATTTTCGTCTATCCACTTCCTGAAGTTAAACGGTCTGCGAATGCTCATGATGATTTGAAGTTTATCCATACGAAGTTAAGAATAGATTATGAGATGACGGAGGCTACTTTGGATATTCGCTTACCTTTGTGTTCATGAACCTGGATTTAAGTCACAAATCGGCCCTGGTATGCGGTAGCACACAAGGCATCGGCAAAGCAGCAGCTTTGGAACTGGCACAACTTGGTGCCAAGGTTATTCTTCTGGCCCGTAATGAAGAAAAATTGCGTGCTGTAAAGGCCGAGCTAAGTACTGCGAAGGGACAACAACATGATTTTATTCCTGCTGATTTTACCAAACCGGAAGAGGTACGCGACAAAATCAACCGGTATATAATCCGCAATGGTGCGGTTCATATCCTGGTTAATAACACTGGCGGTCCTCCGGGAGGACCCATTATCCAGGCTCAGCCGGAAGAGTTTGTGCAAGCGTTTTCCAATCACTTGTTGTGTAATCACCTGTTGGTACAAACCCTGGCAGATGGAATGAAACGAAGCGGTTATGGCCGTATTATTAATATTATCTCTACTTCTGTAAAACAGCCATTGAAAGGGCTTGGTGTTTCCAATACCATCCGGGCTGCTGTTGCCAATTGGTCAAAAACGATGTCGATGGAATTGGCTCCTTTCGGAATTACCGTCAACAATGTATTGCCAGGTGCAACTCAAACCGCGAGGCTTCAGAGCATACTCGAAAGCAAAGTGGTGAAAACAGGATTGACGATGGAGGAAGTTAAAAAGGAAATGCTGGATGAAATTCCGGCAGGGCGTTTTGCGGAAGCTATGGAAGTAGCCAATGCCATTGCCTTTCTGGCTTCACCGGCTGCTGCTTATATTACCGGCATTAACATACCAGTTGACGGAGGCAGAACCGGTTGTCTTTAAAAATCAATTACCTACCAGCAGTTTAAATCCTTTTCCATGGATATTAAGAATCTCCACGGAAGGATCATCTTTCAGGTATTTACGTAGCTTGGCAATATAAACATCCATAGAACGGGAGTTGAAATAACTGTCGTCTTTCCAGATGGTATTTAGTGCAAACGAGCGATCCAAAACATCATTGGAATTGAGACATAACAGACGAAGCAAATCGGCTTCTTTGGAAGTCAGCTTTTCCGGTTTCCCATTATGTTCCAAAACCTGACGGTTGTAATCGAATTTATAACTGCTTATGGTAAACTCATGCTGGGTGGAATGTGCCACATTCTGATTGCGCGTACGACGGAGAATAGCTTTCAGTCTCAGCAAAAGCTCTTCCATGCTGAATGGCTTTGTAATGTAGTCATCAGCACCCACTGTAAAACCTTCAATGGCATCTTCCTTCATAGACTTAGCCGTCAGGAAAACTACCGGTACCTGCATATCCAGCGCTCTTACTTCACGCGCCAGGGTAAATCCGTCTTTCACGGGCATCATGACATCCAGCAAACAAATATCAAATTTGCTACGCCGAAACAAATCGAGCGCTTCCTTACCATTGGCTGCCAAACTGGTTATATAGCCTTTTGCATCCAGGTATTCTTTGAGCAGATTTCCCAGGTTATGGTCATCTTCTGCCAGGAGTACTTTTACTTTTTCTTCAGACATATGATATGCTTTTGACACTATATACTCTTGTGTTTCATACCCGGGAGACAAAGCTTAAATTCACTTCCTTCACCAAGCGTACTTTCCACTTCTATCTTTCCACCGTGTTTCTCAACAATCGCTTTTACATAGCTCAGACCAAGCCCAAAGCCTTTTACTTTATGAATATTACCGGTAGGAACCCGGTAAAGTTTTTCAAAAATCCGTTTCTGATTCTCCGCACTGATTCCAATTCCATTATCTCTGATACAAACGCAGATACCATTGCTGGTATTGTAGGTAGAAACATGTATCTCCGGTGTTTCACGTGCATATTTCAATGCATTGTCCACTAAGTTATAAATTACATTGGTGATATGTACCGGATCGAGTGCTAATACAGAGTCTGTTGCGGCAAAGTCGGTGGTCAGTGTGCCATGTTGTTTTTCCACCTGCAAACGTATGTTACCTACTGCTTTTGACAACAACTGGTGCAGATCAACTTCCGAAATTTTCAGCTTCAACTCTCCTTTTTCCAGGATAGCTGTCTGCAATACATTTTCAACCAATGTTCCCAGCCGCTTATTTTCTTCATTAATCACGCGCACATAATTATTTACTTTTTCCTGTGACTTTTCTACGGAAGTATCATTCAGCACTTCACACGCCAGGGAGATGGTAGCAATAGGTGTTTTCAACTCATGCGTCATATTATTGATAAAATCACTCTTGATGTCCGAAAGCTTTTTTTGTTGAACAATGGTAGACACCGTGTAGTAAAAAGAATAAATAAGGATACACATCAGAAAGCCCGAAAGCAGGAGCATCATTCCCATCTTGCGCAGGATATAATTTTTTTCGTTGGGAAAAAATACGCTTAGAAATTTGGGCTCAACAAAAACATTGTGAGGAGAAAGACTGGTTTGATATCGTGAAGAAACCAGCTGTACTACACTTTCCTGTTGATCCGCATGAACCGGCAGGTTTAATGCTCCGGGCTGAATGACACCGAATTTATAATGAGCGAAAATTCCTCTGTTATGAAATTCAGAGCGAAGGAGGGAATCCAGAGAAAGGGTATCGATATGAGATTGGGTATCATTGAAAAAATCTATTCCTGCAAGTTCATCGAATACATCGCTCATCATATCCGAGCGTTGCACCATCATTTGTACATGTTCGTTGGAGGGATCGATACGATGAAAAAGAAAAGCAGAGCCTGGAGTACAAGGGGTACAGGGAATATTATCACGGGTATGAATACAATGTTCGGGGTCTTTGCACTCGGTATGCGGCAAGGCCGATTGAACAATAAACTCTTCGGTATAACCATTCAGCCGGCTTATCTGCGTGCGGATAGAATCCGCATTTTTGAAAATCACAAGACGATTGATAACCGAATCGCGTTTCATCATCCAGCGACGGCCATTTTCCCTCATCTGAAGATGCCGCTTTAGTTTCTCCCCTTCATATTGTTTTTCCAGTTTGTATACAACCATGTTGAGGGCTTCATTCACCCCCTGTTCAAAATGCTGTTGCTTAAGGGCAATCGCATTTTTTACCCAATAGAGCTGTATCCCGATCAGCCCGAAAAGGGCTAAACCGGCCAGGATACTGATCATTTTGACATGCTTGATCTTCATATGGGACACGCTTATGCAAAATTACGCATAAGGCGCATGCCCCTAGTGGATTAACAAATTTTAACAGCAAAAAAGGCGTTCCGGTCATGTGGAACGCCTTTTCAAAATCCGGTTCAGGGTTTGTGTGTATCCTGCTCTAGTGTGACAAGGGAGGGAGGGCCAGACTATAATTTTACAGTATGGCCTGATGGGATTGTGTAAAAGGAGAAAGCTGAACCGGTTTTAATTTTCTTTTCTGATTGTATACTGGAATAAGCTTCGCACAGTTTATGACTTCTGCACGATGGGAATATCATTATTGCAATGGCAAAAATCATGATTCCTTTAAGCATAATGGACCTGCGTTGCTGTCCAAAAATTACCAATTTAACTGCAGGCTCCTGTGCCCCTGGGATTTGATTGTGTTTTGCCATCATTTTGTCCAATTAGTTTGGGTTATATACTATACTAGGGAGGAAGGTTCAGAATTTCCATAAAAAAAGAATAAAATATTTTTTTTGCCTTTTTTTATGGAAAACAGAAGAGGGCGACCCTATAGCAGTAAGATGAACGATCAGGGCTTTGGAATTAACATTAAACTTTGTACTTTAGTATTTCTGACCGGAACAATTCCTTGCCTGCCGGAAGCAACTAAAATAGTTGGATTTGAAAGCCCGTCCTCCACATACCGATTCGCTGAGTGATGAAGAGCTTATCGCCCTATACAAAAGTACAGGGGAGCCTCATTATGCGGGTGCTTTATTTCAACGATTCACCCCCCATCTGGCTGTGGTAACATATAAGTATTTAAAAAAACAGGAAGATGCAGAAGATGCATTGATGGAGGTGTTTGAAATCATTCTGCGCGATCTCAAAACTCATGATATAGGCAATTTCAGGGCATGGGCTTATAGTGTAACAAAACACCATTGTCTGAAAAAACTTAAAAATGCCCAGGACAAACGATTTAAACCAGAATCTGTCCTGAAACAAGTGGCAGATGAGTCGAATTATGATTTTGACCCCTACTTGCTGGATAACCAGATCGATGATCTAAAAAAAGCAATTACACACCTGGTGAAAGAACAAAGAGTCTGTATAGACTTGTTTTATCTTCAGGAAAAAAGTTACAAAGAAGTAGCTGATTTAACTGGTTACTCACTGCTGGAAGTAAAAAGTTACCTGCAAAATGGGAAACGTAATCTTAAAGGCTTTCTGAGCCAACCTGTCAATGAACGCTGAAAACTCCTATTCTTCTTCTTTGAATAGTGGTCATTGTCTCTCCACAGTGGCTTTGCGTCAGTATATTGACGGTACCTTACCCAAAACCCGTATCCATACGGTTGAAAAACACTTGCTTGATTGTGATTTCTGTTCCAGCGTACTGGAAGATATGGACGTTAGTGAAGAAGGCAGAACAACCGTGGAGTCCATTGTAGAAAATGTAAATAACCGAATTTTAAAAATGGTTGGGCCTTTGCCTCGTCCTTCTCTCTGGACTGCTTACCGGAATTATTTTCTGGTTGGCGGAGGAGCCCTCATCCTCTTCAGTGGTATTGCGCTTTATCCTTATCATTCCGGCTCTGCAGTTAGCAACAGCAGTCCGGTGACGCCAGCAGCAAATCCGGCCATATCCGATAAAAAAGAAACGAAGGAAGTTCAAAAACCAGTACAGGATGAATTTCCGATACATCATACCGATGCTTCTTCTTCGGTTGAAAAAACAGTAACGACAACTAGTGGCGGGCTTCCGAGTCCGGGATTAGATCCTCCTCCAACCCTCCAGCCCGACCCGGCTTCTATTCCTGTACCAGCAGCCAATCCAGCTCCAGTGAATGCGAGCCCAGCTAAAAAAGAAGAAGCAAAAGCAGAATCGGAATCAGAAAAAATTAATTATGCCGATCTGCAGATTGTGAGTGCCAAGGTTTTGTCTCAGATAACTAAAACTTCAGGATCATCCAGAAAAGAAAGCCGGAACGGGCAGATTGCAGCGCCGCGTGATAATGGCGCCAGCTTCCTTCCAGAGGATATGCCCAGTTACCCCGGAGGCAATGAAGCCATGGAAGAATACCTGGCCTCCAATTTCAAAAACCCGGTTAAGGATAAGCGAACCCTTAGCGGCAAAGCTGTCGGGGTTATGTTCACAGTAAGTTCAAAAGGACGTATATCCGATGTAGAAATAACACATAGTATAGCTCCCGAACTGGATGTGGAAATCATCCGTTTAATTTCATCCATGCCCACCTGGAACCCTGCAAAACATAAAGGTGATATAACCTGTGTGCTGGCTGTTACCGTCAATTAATCAGATCCCACCATTTCTTAATTGGTCCTTAATCCAGGGCTTTATATTCATTCACCCCATCAAATGTTTGCTTTTGTAACATATTAGATGTTTTTTTGCGCTTATTTTGTTACGTTTCAAAACAATTGTTAACTTGCATCAAAACAAACACCATGTATTTCACCGAAAATATACGTCTGCTTCGTAAACGTCGCAAACGTTCACAGGATGATGTGGCTATTGCACTGGGCATAAAACGAACCACCCTTTGCAGTTATGAAAATGGGTCTACCCAACCGAATATGGAGACCTTGATTCGTTTTGCGGAATATTTCAAGATCTCGCTTGATAAACTGATCAGAACGGAGCTTTCGACTATTTCGGAAAGTTTATTGAGCGAAATAGAAAAAGGGCACGATATTGATATCAGCGGTAATCGATTACGAGTACTGGCTACTACGGTAAGTGCGAAAAATGAAGATAACATTGAACTGGTACCCTTAAAAGCGAAGGCCGGTTATACTGCAGGGTTTGCCGACCCTTCTTATATTAAGGTATTACAGGCATTTAGTCTTCCTTTTCTGGATCGTAACCGTAAATACCGCTCTTTTGAAATAAGCGGCGATAGCATGCCCCCTGTGCCTCACGGATCGTGGGTAGTGGCCGAGTATGTAGAAAACTGGAACTCCATTAAGGACGGATACCCTTATATTATTCTTACCAAAGATGACGGAATTGTATTTAAGAGTGTTTATAATAAAATAGCGGAGCGTCGTACCTTAATGCTGGTGAGTACGAATACGGAGTATCAGCCCTATGAACTGGATATTTCGCAGGTACTGGAAGTATGGAAATTCAGTACATATATGAGCAGAGAACTTCCGGAGCCGAATCTTTCCAAAGATCGTATCAGCAATACATTAAAAGAATTAAAACTCGAGATTGCTGAAATCCGTACGGAGCTTAAGCGCCGTAACGGAGAACAGATGCAGATGTTTTAATTGCTTTTTTAAAGAGCTTATTTGGTCAGCTCAAAGGTGTCAAAGAAATCTTTGATTCCATCCTCATTTACAGGACTGCCATCGCGCATCATACCAATCTGATACAGCCTGTTGCCTGCAATAAAGAGTTTATAGGTAAGATAATACTGGTCTGAATTGGCCTTGAAAAAGAGTCCGTCATTCCCCTCTATTTTAATCTTTTTCTCTTCCGTAATAGCGGCTTTAACATTGGTTACAACTCCATTTTTAGCGCCATTTAATACACTGTCTCTGTTGCTTTCTTTCATTAATTCAGAAGGATAGTCGGAATAGCCTACTACATATACTTCAGTAGCGCTTTTCTCGTACATAAACATGTGCAATTCAATATTACCGACAGCCGTAGGAATATTTTTATCGGTTACCTGAGGTTCGCCAGCAAAGTGGATGGAAAACTTCCCATCCTTATTGGTGTATTTTTTTATATCAGCTGATGTAGCCTTATTATCAGTTGCATCATTTTTCTTTGCACCGTTTCCGCATGCAGAAACACCGATCAGAAAAAAAGCGACAGCAAGCATACTTATTCCGTTACGGAAAATTTGTTTAGACATGGTAAAGGCTTTTAGTTGGTTGTCAAATATACACTCAATTATCAATATAGCCTCTAGTATCAAGAAGCTTTTTTATTTCTATTACAGTGTGAACAGATTTCCCTGCACCCATGATAAATACGCTGCTGTCTTTGTCATTCTTTATTTTTTCAAATCCGTCTGGGCCGAAAACAGTCAATTTATTATCCGAAGTAACTGCCCATACCATATTATTGGAACCTGGGTTATAAGCAAAAGCAGGAAAAGAGGATGCCTGATAAGTATACATCGTTCTATTTCCTTTTTCGATCAGGTAGACACGGGAAAAATTTTCTGTTTTTTTATTGGAGTCCGTAAATCTTGCCAGTATTTTTTTACCCATTGGCTGAGGCTGAGGGCAATCGGAATTCCAAATCCCAAAACGATTCACGGCAAACTCTCTGAAAACCATATTTGCAGGATTTACCGATTCGTAACTTTCAGGGCTATCCTTGCCCGGCCGGGATCCTCCCTGCCCAGTTACTTCTTTGTGCTGCTCTCCGGCAGAATCCTTTTTACTTTTTACCGGCTTTAGCTTAGAAAGATTCTGTTCATACTCTTTTACTTTCTTTTCATAAAGGAACCGTGCTCTGGTATAATCGGAACCATTATAAACGGGTTGTACTTTAAAAGTATGTACTTCACCGGGATTGCTGAATGTAACCATGTAGTGGATACCATCACTGAGCCGCTGGACTTTAACATTGTCCCATTCTTTCATCGCCAGTTTAGGATCATAAGCTCCTTCATCTTCACTTACCTGAAATGATACCCCTACGTAGGCTGCCAGCTCCGGAAACTCTTTTTTGTCGAAGGCAATATCAAAACGGGGGACACCGGAAGTTGCTTTCGCCGGGGGCTTCAACTCCTGAAGAAAAGCGGTGTAATTAGCCGTTTTTATGGTCGGGGGATTGATAACATCTTCTCTCAGATAAACCCATTTGCGGGCACTGGTATCCAGGTAATAAATATTAAAACGGTTGCCGGGAACATCCGATGCTAAATCAACATGAATCATAACATCCGGATTTGCATATACCTGCTCGTTGTTTAGCATGGCATTAATCTGAAACATACCCGCCGATTCAAATCCATAGGTCTGTCCCGCTGAATCATAATTCATAGGAATTCCGGTGACAAAAAAATCGGCCGCATCATGCATCTCGCGGTAAGAAATAGTAACACGTCCTTTGATTGGTTTGCCATTTAAATCAAGAAACGCGCCTGCCGGGATATGAAGCAATGATCCGGAAGTATAACGTAAAGCCGTGTCCCGGGAAGCATCTACCTCAAACATACTGAAAGCAATATCAATCCCCTGCATAGGAGGTTGAATACACGCTTCCCCCTGATTTGTTTTCTCTGGTCCCGTTTTTTCAACATCTTCTCTCGTAACCCAATATACTCCGATTGCAAATACAACGATCACAAGTATTCCTACATAAAACTTCCAGCTTCTGTAACTCTTCTCGGGTTTATAATCACGGATGAAACGGTCAAAATCCATTTTCTCCTTCAGCTCTTTATCCGAAAGTTTGTCTTTGTCCTTATTCATCTTATCATTTCTCATTAATTCTTTCTTCCGCTCATGGACCGGCTTCGGGTAAAACACCCTGAATACCCCTGATTTCAAACATGCTGAAAGTTGAAATCGCAGGATAAAATCACATGACAAGTCACAAAGAAGTGAAATTTTAGTTGGAAAGATATGAATTTCTGTATTTACCCGAACAGATGGAAAGGACAAGTATAAATACACTGCTTATGGTAAGAGCTGTCAGCTTATCAACAACTGGGGTGGCGTTGCTGATCAAGGAGATGAATAAAAAGGACTGTAAACCCTTTCTTTCTGGGCATGCAGATATAGTCAAATCTGTTTTCGGAACGATCTTTGAAAATTTCTTCCAGATCCTCCTCCTCTTCTTCCCTCCCTGTTTTTTTCAATGCCAGCAGGATCAAAGGCTTTTGCAGATCTGAATACGATTTCTTTTTTCGAATAGCCATAGAAAAGGGGAATAAATTATATTGCTGCAGATGCCTGATGCAACCGTTCAGGTGATGTGCTAAAGCTATTCTGATGAACAAGGTTCTACAAACCACTATCACTCATATTTTATCACTTCAAAGCGAGTAGTTTATTCATCCCTTCGAAGTAATTGATTGGTTATTAATTGAATATTATTGAATATCGAGATCCGTTTTAAGTTTGTGAACTAATCTACTCTTCATCTGATACTCATCTGTTTCATTGGCGGTATGAGGTTATCATTTCTGCGAGACTTATAAAAATGCCGATAATCCGTGATTAATGAATGATTAATATTTAGGTCAAAAGCCACTCCTTCCCTCAAAATTCAACTTACCTTTACAGCGGCCAATAAAAAATACCGGATTCATTTTTTTGAGAATCTGAATTTGTGGTACGGATATTGGTATGTTATCAGAAACGGAACAATATTCATTTTATAATAAACAAAACCAAACCCAAAAACCCAACAACATGAAAAAGATCAGCATGATTCTCGCAGCCACTTTCCTTTTTGCCGGATTGACTTTTGCTCAGGGAACTGACAAAGACAAAAAAGACGACAAAAAAGGTGCTAAGAAAGAAACCAAAAAAACCGACAAGAAAAAGGAAGATAAGAAGGACGACAAGAAAGCTGACAAGCCTAAGTAATTATCCTTCTATTCTGTTGCGCCTAACAGCGCATGATGATAAAAACAAAACCCCTTTACACTGTAAGGGGTTTTTGTTTTTTATTGGTAAACACCTATAAAACAAGCCAGTACACTATTAAAGCATGATTTTAGCCTAAAAAGCAAAGGTCTTTCCCGCCAATTCTTCCTATCTTCCTTCCCGGTGTTAATATCCCTGTTGAAATCAATCCTTAAAAAGATGAAACACAGGCTTATAAAATGGCATTTTTGTCTGAAACTAACGTTTAGTACCTTCGTATAAAGCCAAAGCTCATTAAGCTATCAGCCATTTAACGTATTCCTGCTTGTGAAAAGAAAACTACTTCTTCTTTGTACCATTCTTTTATCTGTTCTCTCGACCTCTTACGCAATAGGTTCCGATAGGTATTGGGTTGGCGGATCGGGTGAATGGTCTAATACGGCCCATTGGTCGGCATCAGACGGAGGAAATGGCGGTGCGTCGGTTCCGGGCAAAACAGACCGTGTTTATTTCAACAAGAATTCCTTCGGAACACCCAAGCCAATCATAACCATTACAGATTCCGCCTTTTGTTCGGACTTTATCTGTTCTGAAACTCCGGATCAACCTGTTTTCCGTTCTGCAGGTCTTCATCCGGTACTTGTAGTTTCCGGTTCCTTTTCGCTTCCTGCTCCCACTAAAATTTCTTTTAAATATGCGGGGAAAATAATATTTACCTCCTCCAGTACCGAACAAGTAGACTTCGGTGGTTCGCGCTATGAAGGCACTGAAATGATCTTTGACGGTTCTGGAACATGGAACCTGGTGCATGATCTGTTTTCGGCTGACAAATCAACCCTTATGTTCAGAAGAGGCCACCTGCAAACCCATGACCATAGTCTTTTATTCGGTCAGATCAGCGGGGATGGAAAACAGGCCGGTATACTGGATCTTGGCAAGTCGAACATTACAATATTTAATAAATGGCTGCTCACTACAACCTCAGTCTTAAAAGTGAATGCTTCCCAGGCTCATATTTTTTTCAACGATACTATTGCCTGTGAAAATTTCAGAACCCGCGCCATGGGTTTCAACACCATTCATACTGCGCTTACATGTAATAACCCGCCTCTTTCTGTTACACTTACATCTGACAGTGTTGTTTGTAACGGTCAGTCAAACGGCTCTGTAAATGCTGTTGCCGCAGGAGGATCTGGTTTTTATACTTATCTGTGGAGTCCGAGTGGTTGTACTTCACCCAGCTGTTCCGGTTTAGGTGCTAATACTTATCTCGTAACAGTAACCGATACGGTTAGCGGAGATCAGATTTCCTGTTCCATCGGTATTTCGGCACCAGCTGCTTTGGTTATCAATTTCTCCATTACCTCCACCTTACCATGTAATGGAAGCTGCACAGGTGCTATGAAGGCCAACCCCAACGGAGGTAACTGCTCGCCTGGATATACTTATTCCTGGACATCTCCCGTATCTTCAGCAAATAATATTTCCGGTTTATGTGCTGGCACTTATACATTAACGGTAACCGATTGTAAAGGCTGTACGGCCACAACAGCCAAAGTACTTGGCCAGCCTACGATTATTCTACCCCATGGAACATCTACCAATGTAACTTGTTTCGGAGCCTGTAATGGAACAGCTACTGTAGCTCCTACAGGAGGAACCCCCGGGTATACTTATTCATGGGCTCCGGGAGGTTCTACTGCCTCAAGCATTTCGAACTTGTGTCCGGGCAACTATACTTGTACCGTAACAGATGCGAACAATTGCACTAAAACATATATTGCCACTATTACACAACCGGCTGCTCCGCTTAGCGCCGTATCTACCACCACCAACAACCCGCTGAGTTGTAATGGAGATTGCAATGCCACCATCAACGTAGCGGTTTCCGGAGGCACTCCGGGGTATACCTATTCCTGGTCACCCGGATCTCAAACAACTCCTTCGCTTAACAATCTTTGTGCAGGCACCTATGTACTTCATACCACAGATGCACACAACTGTCCGCTGCTTACCACTGTCATCATTAATCAACCGGCACCTTTAGCCATCACATTAACAGCTGTTAACCTTGCTTGTCATGGAGCCTGTAATGGAAGCCTTACAGCTGTAGTAACAGGAGGTACCGGGGCATATACCTACTCATGGAGTCCGGTTGCAGGAGCCGGAGCCACCTTATCAGGTCTTTGTGCGGGTAACTATACTGTTACTGTTACAGATGCTGCAGGCTGTACACAAACAGCCACAGGTACTATTACACAACCTACTGCACTAAGTATCGGACTTACTCCAGTAGATATTACATGTCATGGATTATGCAACGGTACTGTTTCTTCGTCAGTGAGTGGAGGTACCGGGGTTTATACATATTCGTGGACACCAGGCAATCCGACAGGACAAGGCACCGGCTCTATTTCCAATCTTTGTCCTGGAACATACACCTTGTCTGTGCATGATGCGAATGGATGTAATGCTTCTACCAGCGTTACGATAACCCAGCCTCCACTGTTGGTTCCCAATGCATCGGCTACCAATCAGAGTTGTGCGGGTGTTTGTGACGGGCAGGTAATTGCTATACCCAGCGGAGGAAATCCACTTTATACCTATTCATGGACTCCTGGCGGAGCAACGACACAAAGTGTCACCAATTTATGTGCCGGTACGTTTACGGTTACTGTTACTGATGCGAGCGGATGTACAAAAACGCAGGCTGTGACCATATCTGCTCCTGCCCCCATTGTCATTTCTTTTACCAATACAAACATATCCTGCAGTGGTTTATGTAACGGATCTACTTCTGCGAGTGTAACGGGAGGAACCGCGCCCTATACTTATTCCTGGAATACAGGAGCAACCACCACTTCACTTGCCGGGTTATGTGTTGGATCGTACACACTCACGGTGACCGATGCAAACGGATGTACGAGTACGAATTCAACTTCCATTACTACACCATCTCCGCTGATTGCAAATGCCAGCGCGTTACCAGCAAGCTGTGCCGGTCTTTGTTCCGGTTCTGCTACTGCGGCACCTACAGGTGGCACAAGTCCTTATACTTATTCCTGGACACCGGGTGGACAGACTACACAAACCATCAATGGCCAATGCGTAGGTGCCTATACCATATCAGTCACAGATGGGCATGGCTGTAATGTCACGCAAACAGTAAACGTTACTTCTCCTCTGGCCATCAATCCGAATGTGAGTGTTACGAATGTTCGCTGTGCCGGCAACTGTAATGGTACAGCTACTGCGGCACCTACGGGAGGTACAGGAGCTTATACTTACAGCTGGAACACCGGGGCACTTACCTCCGGAATCGTAGGATTATGTGCAGGCAGTTATACCTGTACAGTAAAGGATGCACACGGATGCAGCGGCACACAAATTGTATCTATCACACAACCGCTGGTATTGTCTGCATCGGTTGGAGGGTCAACCACTACCTGCGGAAACTGTCAGGGATCTGCTACTGTTTCTGTAAGCGGCGGGACTCCGGGATACACTTATTCCTGGAATACCATACCCTCCCAAAGCAATCCGACAGCAACAAGTTTATGTGTTGGATCTTATACCTGTACGGTTACGGATGCCAACGGTTGTAGCACCACCGTAATTGCTACCATTACTCAAACCGTTAATATCAATATTACGAGCAGTGCCACTAACCTTACCTGTCATAATATATGTAATGCAAGTGCTTCGGCAAATGCAAGTGGAGGAACACCTCCTTATACCTATTCCTGGAATTCCATTCCGGCACAGACAGGTCAGAATGCAATCAATCTTTGTGCAGGAACCTATTCTGTAACTGTTGACGATGTGAACGGCTGCTTTAGCAGTGCCGGTGTTACTTTTACCAATCCACCCTTGTTGAGTCCGTCGGTAAGCGAATTAAATACCAGCTGTAACGGGTTATGTAATGGAAGTGCTTCCGCATCTGTTACCGGCGGTACCGGTGCATACAGCTATTCATGGACACCCGGTGGACAGACAACAAGCAGTGTCAGTGCGCTTTGTGCCGGCACTTATACATTGGATGTAAAAGATGCAAACGGTTGCGATTCGGTACAAACATTTAATGTAACCCAACCGGCAGCCATTCTTCCGCATCCCTCTATCACCACCCCATCAACCTGTGCTGCCTGTGACGGCGCACTTTCCGTAGCCCCTACAGGAGGTACCGCACCGTATACGTATTCATGGGCTGGCGGTCAGCTTACTTCCTCAATAAGTGGATTATGTGCAGGATCTTATACGGTAACGGTTCACGATAATTCAGGATGTGATACAGTGGTAAAAATAACGTTAAGCAGTCCAAGCGGCCCTTCTGCTGTCATGTCGTTTACACCTACCAGTTGTTCAGGGGCTTGTGACGGTACGGCAACAGCAGTAGTTTCGGGTGGAACGGCACCGTATACCTACAGTTGGTCACCGGGTGCTCCAACAGGCGGAAGCACAACACATATTACGGCACTTTGTGCCGGCACTTATACGATTCAGGTAATTGACCATATAGGATGTACCATTCTGGACCCGGTAACCGTAACACAACCGCTACCACTTACCCTTACTCCTACTGTAACCAATGTGAGTTGCGGAGGAGCAAACGACGGAAGTATTAAAGTAGTGGCATCGGGCGGAACATTACCCTATATTTACACCTGGACCACAGGCCAGACAACATCGGTTATCAGTGGCTTATCACCAGGTAACTACACCATTACTGTTACAGATGCTAATAATTGCAGCACAAATGCTATATACACCATTACTCAGCCCGCTGTCCTTAATGTAACTATTACTACCACCAATGTTTCCTGTAATGGGTTGTGTAACGGAACAGCAACGGCAGTTCCAACAGGGGGCAGTGCTCCTTATACTTATTCCTGGTCAACAGGCGCTACTGCTTCAAACATAACAAATCTCTGTCCGGGCATATATACTGTTAAGGTAACTGATCTGTTTGGTTGCAGCCAGTCACAAACCTGTACCATAACACAACCAACTACTCTTACTTCCTCCATAACGGCTACAAACGCCACCTGCTTTGGTGTTTGTAACGGAACAGCATTTATTGCGCCGGCCGGAGGTACACCTCCTTATACTTATTTGTGGGCTCCGGGAAGTCAAACCAATGATACGATTATTGGTTTGTGCGCAGGAGCATATAGTGGAACGACAACCGACTCAAAGGGTTGTACATCGGTATCCAATACGAATATCACGGAGCCTACCGCATTAGCTATCACCATGAGTTCGGTGAATGCCACTTGTAACGGATCTTGTAACGGATCGGCTACAGCAGTTGTGACAGGCGGAACCGGACTTTATACTTATTCCTGGACTCCATCGGGAGGTACAGGTCCTTCAGCCATCGGTCTGTGTTCCGGTACTTATACATTTACTGTAACAGATGCCAATGGATGTACTGCTTCTACCACTGTTACAATAACCCAACCGGCTCCTTTGCTTTGCAATGCATCGGGTGTCAACCCCTCCTGTAACGGATCTTGCAATGGTACGGCCACTTCCAGTCCTGTGGGTGGTACCGCTCCCTTTACTTATTCATGGAGTACCGGGGCAACTACCCAATCCATCAGTTCTCTTTGCGCAGGAACATATACCATTACTACTACGGATTCAAAAGGATGTTCGAATCAGCAAACCGTTGTGATAACAGATCCGGGCCTGATCAGTTCTACCAATGCTGTTGCCGATGCTAATTGCGGCGTTTGTAACGGAACAATAGGTCTTATTCCTTCCGGAGGTACAAGTCCATATTCATATACCTGGCTACCTGCAGGTATAACGGGACAAGGAACACCCAATGTAAGTCTTCTTTGTGCCGGAAATTATATTGTTAAGATTACGGATGCCAATGGTTGTTCAGCCACCTTACCGGCTATAGTGGTTAACAATACGGGAGGGCCTACCGGTGAAACAGTTACAATAACGGCTCCCACCTGTTCATATTCTTGCAATGCATCGGCGGTGATTAATTCTGTTACCGGTGGAACACCAGGATACACCTATACCTGGTTCGATTCATTGGGTACCAATCTTGGTGTAAGCATTACCACCATCACCAATTTATGCAGGGGTGGATATATTGCACGGGTTACAGATGCCAACGGTTGTATCTATGCTCAAAATGTGGAAATAGGATCACCAGCTCCTATCCTTTCCAATTCAAGTGTTATTTCCAGCACTTGTACCGGACTCTGTAACGCTTCCATCAATGTAGCACCTACGGGAGGAACCGGGATTTATACTTACCAATGGAGTCCCGGCGGACAAACAACACCCAATATCAGTAACCTGTGTGCCGGTGCAGATACCGTTAAGATAACAGATGGTAATGGTTGCGATTCTGTCTTCACATTCCTCATTGCCCCCGTAGCAGTTCTTTCAGGCACCGTAACGGAAATGAATCCGCCTTGCGGCAATGCATGTGGTGGAACGGCCAGTATCAGCATGACCTCAGGTACAGCCCCCTATACGTTTCAATGGACCGATCCTCTGGGGCAGACATCTGCTACCGCTACCAACTTATGTGCAGGTACCTATACCGTAAATGTGATTGATGCCAACGGATGTAATATACAGCCTACGGCCTTGCTCAATGCTCCTTCTGTAATCGTTGGCAATCCTGTTGTTTCTTCTCCTTCATGCGGACAATGCAATGGTACTGCAACGGTATCACCTAGCGGAGGTACTGCTCCGTATACGTATCAATGGAGCACCGGAGCTACTACAGCCTCTATCAATAACCTTTGCGCTGGGGTGTACTCAGTAACGGTAAATGATGCCAACAGTTGTTCTTCTTCTGTTACACTACCGGTTAGTAACAGTTCCGGGCCAACAGCATCCACCTTATCGGTAACTCCGGTAAGTTGTAACGGATTGTGCAACGGATCAGCTACGGCCACAGGTAACGGAGGCAGTTCTCCTTATACCTATCATTGGCTTCCTGGCGGACAAAATACAAGCACTATTACGGCTCAATGTGCGGGTCTTTATTTTGTGCAGGTAACCGATGTAAATGGATGTGTTCATACCGATTCGGTAACCATTACGCAGCCAGCAGGTATCATCAGCAATCAGACATTAACTCCTGCTCGATGCGGCACTGCTAATGGCGCTATCACGGTTAGCCCAAGCGGAGGAACATCACCATATACGTATGCATGGTCGGGTGCACTGCCACCAGTATCATCACAATCGTCACTGGCCGCAGGTATTTATACAGTAGCCATAACGGATGCTGCAGGTTGTCAGCAAACATTCGGCTTTACCGTTAATACCTCCAACAGCCCGATACTTACAAACGTTACCAAAAATGACTTGTGTAACGGAACCTGTAACGGTCTTGATACGGTAAAAGCAACAGGAGGCAGTCCCGGATATACTTATTCCTGGATTCCTGCACCAGGTGCCGGTGCGGGTACTAATGCAGTTTCGTTGTTATGTGCAGGTAATTATACGGTGCAGGTAACGGATGCAGCAGGATGTGCCAACTCGGCTGCCATTACGATTACACAACCTCAGCCTGTTTCATTCAGCAATCCACAGATTACTAATCTGCTTTGCAACGGATTGTGCAACGGAAAAGCCACCGCGATACCATCCGGCGGTACGGCCCCCTATACCTATTCATGGCAGCCAGGAGCAGGATCTCTTACTCCAACAGATACCGGACTTTGTGCAGGTAGCTATACGCTTACACTGACAGACAAGAACGGCTGTGTACAAAACGAATTGGTAACCATTACACAGCCTTTGGCTCTTGCATTTACAAGTGCACTTACAAGTCCTCCATGTGATAATGCACCTGGAGGAAGTATTGCCATTACTTCCTCAGGAGGTACTTCACCTTATACGTATAGCTGGACAGGACCTGGCGCCTTTACATCCACCAGTCAGAATATTAACAGTCTTCTGGGCGGCGATTACACCCTTACTGTTAAGGATGCAAACGGTTGTAAAGAGATTGTACGCGATACCCTTAAACCGATTATTGTGCTTGATGCCAATGCAGGGGTCAACAAATTCTTCTGCTCCCTGGGTCCTGTCACATTAGATGGATCGGCCAGTATCAATGCGTTCCAATACAAATGGTATCTGATGCCAGGAGGTATATTGGCCGACACCAACAAGATTGCAATTGTGAACCCACCTGCAGGCACCACTGTTTATGACCTGATTGTTTTTAACGGGGGCTGTACAGATACCGCTACGGTAAGTGTTACTTCCAATTCTCCTCCAACAGTAAGTGCAGGACCAGATCAGAGTATATTAACCAACAGCAGCACTACAATCGGTGGCAACCCTACCTGTATTTCGGCATCTACCTTCCTCTGGAGTCCGTCAACGGGACTAAACGATACGGTTAATTCCAATCCTATAGCCGACCCATTAGTCACTACTACCTATGTAGTAACGGTAACCGATGTAAACGGTTGTAAGGGTTCGGATACGGTGGTTGTAACGGTGCTTCCCGAAATTACCTTCCCGAATGGAATAACACCGAATGGTGATGGAGTAAATGATGTATGGATAATTGCCAATATTCAGAACTTCCCGAACAATGTGGTTGAAATTTATAACCGTTGGGGTGAACGGCTTTTCCAGGCAAAGGATTATCAAAACAACTGGAACGGGATGTATCAGGGCAAACCATTACCGGTAGGTACTTATTATTATCTGATCGATCTTCATGATCCTAAGTACGCAACAAAATATTCAGGGCCTATAACCATTATGCGATAACGATGAAAAGAATCTTATCCTTCCTTTTCTTGCTTGTTGTTGCTACGGCAACTGCTCAACAACTACCACACTTCAGCCAGTATATGCTGAACGACTATGCCGAAAATCCAGCTATAGGAGGTACGAATCCTTATTTTGAAGCCAACTCCATTAACCGTTATCAGTGGATCGGCATTACTGATGCGCCGCGTACCTATCAGCTGAGTGTGGATGGACCATTAAAAAATGATCATTTCGGTGTAGGCGGTCAGGTGTTTACCGATGTAGTGGGCCCGACACGTCGTACCGGATGTTATCTTTCTTATGCTTATCATCTCAATGTAACTAAGGACATAAAATTATCATTTGGTCTTCAGGGAGGCGTGCTTCAGTATACGGTTGACGGATCCAAGATTCAGCTTGCCGACATGAGCGACAATGTGCTGAGCAGCGGTCTTCAAAATGTGGTAATGCCTGAGTTTGGTGCCGGCATTTATCTCTACAATAAAAAGAAATGGTATGTCGGCTTCTCTGTTCCGGAGATGTTGGAAAACAAGCTGAAATTTTTTGATTACATGAATAATACGGCCAGTATCATTACCCGTCATTATACGTTTATGGCTGGATATACATTCCCGATCGGAAATGTTTTTGCTCTTCAACCTACTACCATTGTACGGTATGCAGATCCGGTGCCGGTTCAGTTTGATCTGGGATTGCGTTTGATATACCGGGATAAAATGTGGATCGGGGTTGCCTATCGTAATCTCGATGCCATTGTTTCCATGGTGGGTTATACATACCGTGAAAATCTGACCTTTGGTTATGCTTATGATTATAGCATCACCAATATTCAGAATTACAGTTCAGGGTCGCACGAAATTTTTCTGAGTATTCGTTTTGCGGCTATGTCATCCAAAAATACACCGGCAAGCAATTAGTCCTTTGCATGTAGCGTATAGATAACAGAATCCCACCATCCCTTGTAATACCAGTTTTCTCTGAAATGAGCTTCTTTAACGAAGCCAAGTTTCTGCAATACCCTTTCGGAGGCCAGGTTATCGGGAGCTATATTGGCTTCCAGCGTATGTAACCGCAACTCCTGAAATGAAAAACGGGTTATTGACCGCAAGGCTTCTGTCATCAATCCTTTATTCCAATGCAATGGATCCAGCTCATACCCTATTTCGCTCCTTAAGTGAGGAAGAATAATTGATTTCAAACCAGCTGTGCCAATGAGCTCTTGTGGCCGGTCTTTGAATACAAGTCCCCATCGTATTCCTTCCTGTTGGTTAAACTGGTCTTTAAAACTTCGGATAAGCAGTTCCGCTTCCTTTTGTTGAGAGAAACAATCGGCACCTCTGTATTGCATCACCAGCGGGTTGTTGTACCACTCAAATATTTTGGGGGCATCGCTTTCATTCATCTCCCGCAAGCAAAGGTGTTCTGATTCCAAAACAGGAAACGAATGAAAAACAGATTTGTTCAGGACAGGAGTATAGCCGGCATTATTACTTATATTCATGAAAATAAAGATATTCAAAGAACGAAAGATTGCTAAATTTATCTTTCTTTATGCACCAATAATTCATTCGTTTTTGTTTCAGGGCTAAAGCCCTTAATTATCAATTATTTCAATAACCCCACGCTTAAGCGTGGGGTTATTGAAACCACAATAAAAACACGGGGCTTTAGCCCCAAGCGAATAAAACTAACGGGCTGTTTATACATAGCATCTATTGATTTATGGAGATTACAGGATACCTGGCAGCAGTCTTGATTGGAATTAGTCTGGGGCTTATCGGAGGCGGGGGATCAGCACTTGCATTGCCGGTATTGGTTTATCTTTTTCATATTCCGGCTCAGAAAGCAGTACCTGATTCCCTGTTTATTGTGGGTCTTTCATCGTTTACAGGTGCCTTGTCTTATCTCTACCGCAGGCTTATTTGTTTCCGGTCCGTACTTGTTTTCGGCATTCCCTCTATCCTCTCCGTTTATTTTACCCGTAACCGCCTGGCTCAGGCTATACCACAAGAACTCGTTTTTCCGGGCAATCATGTGATTTCTAAAGATGTATTTCTGCTTGTCATTTTTGCATTTCTGATGCTTGCCGCTTCCATTTCCATGATCCGTCCATTAAAACAGGATGCAGCCCCCGATCCGTCGGACGAAAAAAGCAACTATCCATATATTCAAATGATCCTGAGCGGGCTTTGTGTGGGTTTTCTGGCCGGCCTGGTAGGAGCAGGAGGTGGATTTCTCATCATTCCAGCCTTGGTCGTGCTAGTTCGTCTGCCCATGAAAACAGCTATTGGCACATCCTTACTTATTATAGCCATTAATTCAGGGATCGGCTTTTATGGAAGTCTTCCAGGCATGGAATCCGGCAACTGGCCTTTCCTCCTCAGTTTCAGTGGTATGGCTATCCTGGGTATTTTTATTGGCATGCTATTATCCCGGTTTATCTCCGGAACAACGCTGAAACCTGCTTTCGGTTGGTTTATCCTGATCGTCGGAAGTTTCATAATTTTGCAACAAGTGACTCAAATGCATTGAAACAATCTTCCCCATGTATATTGAACAACTCTATACCAATTGTCTGGCAGAAGCCGCCTATTACGTTGAATCGGATGGCGAGGCTCTTATTATTGACCCTATAAGAGAAACAGCGCCTTATCTGCAAAAAGCAGCCGATAGAGGAGCCCGCATAAAGTATGTGTTAGAGACCCATTTTCATGCCGACTTTATATCCGGACATATAGACCTGGCAAAAGAAAGCGGAGCACAGATTGTTTTCGGCCCCGGTGCAGAAACAGGATATACCGTGCACCATGCAAACGACGGAGAAATTCTTTCTCTCGGCAAAATCAATATCCGGGTATTGCATACTCCGGGACATACACCTGAATCGGCCTGTTATCTCTTGACCGATGAACAAGGCAAGCCTTATTGCATCTTCACAGGTGATACACTTTTTGTAGGTGATGTAGGACGGCCCGATTTGCTGGACGGAAAGATGACCAAAGAAGAACTGGCCGGCATGATGTACGACTCGCTCCACAAACATATCCTGACCCTGCCCGACGATGTAATTGTATATCCTGCTCACGGCCCCGGATCGGCCTGCGGAAAAAATATTGGCAAAGAAACCTGGTCGACTATAGGCGTGCAGAAAAAAAACAATTATGCTTTGCAGCCCATGAATAAACAACAGTTTATTCTCAGCATAACAGAGGGATTAAATGCCCCACCGGCTTATTTTTTCAAAGATGCCATGATCAATAAATCGGGCACATCCGATCTGAATAAGGTCATGAATACAACCCGTATTGCGCTTACTCCCGATGAGGTAAAAAAAGAGATAAAGGCAGGAGCTGTCCTGCTTGATACCAGGGAACCCGATAGTTTTGAAAAAGGTTTTGTTCCCGGTTCTGTCAATATCGGATTGAAAGGCAGCTTCGCTATCTGGGCCGCAACCTTGATCGATATCAACAGCCCGCTTGTGATTATTGCAGATGAAGGAAAAGCCGAGGAATCTATTCTGAGACTGGCACGCGTGGGGTTTGATAATGTAAAAGGTGTTTTAAAAGGTGGTGTCCCGGCCTGGATCCAGGCCGGAAATGCAACCGAAACGATTAACTCTGTTACACCAGAAGAATTCAATAAGCTTTTGCATGATAAAAAATCGGTGGTGATTGATGTACGCAAAGAAGGGGAGTTTGATACCATCCATGTAAAAGGCGCGCGGCTTGTTACACTTTCGGATCTGGAAAACAATATTCAGGATTTTAACAAAGAGGACGAATACCTGGTGCATTGTGCAGGTGGTTATCGTTCCATGATTGCTTCTTCCCTGCTCAAAAAACATAATATCCACAATATCCGCAATGTATATGGTGGAATGAGCAAGATTCAGGAAAGCGGAGCTCCTGTGGTGAAGGGCAAGACTATGGCTTAAGGACAATTTGTCAGCAAATTTTATTCTGAAATTCGCGAACAGGTACTACAGCTATAGCTATACCACCTCCAGGTACACCGATACCACCTCCAGGTGAACCGGGAGATGCTCCATGTTCACCGACTCTATCTCCAGGTGAAGAAAAAGCATCTCAATTGTCAGAAATCCTGACAATATATTTAGGGATTTATCCTTTCTGTAAAGAGAATGTGTCTCCTTCTAAACGAAGATGATCACTTCCTTTACCGACACGATGTCCTACTTCAAAAATCCTGTCAATCTGTCCGAAAATCTGATCAAAATTCTCGAATAGAGCATGTACCCTCTCACGAAGAGGTACTATGGCTATAGACGGAGTACAAATCGGTGAAGGAGGAGGTGGTATAGCTAAAGGTAGAGACACAATTCGTGAAGTTGGAGATGGTATCGGTGAAGGAATTGTCAGGATTTGTGACAGTGGAGATGGTATCGGTAAAGGTTTAGCGCAAATCGGTGTAGCTGGAGATAAGATTTGTGTACCTGAAGCTGGTAAAGGCGAAGGTTTAGTACGGATCGGTTTACCCGCAGGAGGTATTTGTGGACAAGGGGATGGTATAGGCGTACCTTTTGTATCAATCGGTGGACCATCCGTTGTCATTCTGATCCGCCTTAGGCGGAGAAGAATCTGCAGATGGAGGGTGAATCTGTGTCCTCCCCCTGCCCCCTCCAAAGGGGGATAAAAGCCGTGCCCCCCTTTAGAGGGGGATAAACTTGAAAGGACACGAATCCTATCCCCCTTTGGAGGGGGCAGGGGGAGGACAGAAGCTCGCTTACGTTGAATTTTAACCCGGAAGCAACGGAAACCGATAGCCTCTGTTTTTCATTTCAGTAAGATAAAGGGGAAGTACACTGAAAAGATTTTTTCGTGCTTTCAGGCTGTCGTGAAAAACAACGATAGATCCGGGACGGGAATAGTGTAACGTATTTTCCAGACATTTTTCAGGGGCCATGGTGCGGTCGAAATCGCCGCTGAGTACATCCCACATCACAATGCGGTAATGACGGCTGATACGTTTGGCTTGTGTATTCTTAAGCCGCCCATAAGGAGGGCGGAAAAAATTTGTGTGAACCAGACGTGCACAGGCCGCTACATTTTTCAGATAAACAGCCGAATCGCTGCTCCATCCGTTGAGGTGATTATGGGTATGATTGCCGCAATAATGTCCTTCGGCCAGGATTCGCTTATAGATATCGGGATAGCGTTCCACATTTTCGCCTACGCAGAAAAAAATGGCTTTCGCCTGAAAATCATTTAACACATCCAGCACCCAAGGTGTTATTTCCGGGTGGGGACCATCGTCAAAGCTGAGGTATACCTCTTTCTCCTGAGTATTCACTTTCCAGAGAAGACTCGGATACAGTTTCTTCAGCAATATAGGAGGGCGTACCAGAAACACGGCCTATCCCCCCGCGTAACTATTTACCATTTCCATTAAAGGCTTCATGGCTTCAAAACGAGCCTTCAGTTCTTTAGCCAGCTCTGGCTGTTTGTTCTGATCGGCCAGTTCAACAAGTCCTTGCAGATAGTAAGCTGCCTGACGTCCCTGATAAGGAATTGACATGGAATGATCATCCTGTTTCAGGGCCACTACATAACGTAACTCCTTTTCCAGAATATCAAACAATCTTCTTGTCAGGGCATTGCATTTATCACCTCCTCCGGCATGATACCAGGCGCTGAGTACATAAAACATAGCTCCGTCATAAGGTACGTTACGTTCGGGCATAACCTCCAAACAACGCTCTATCACCTTCAACGCTTTATCTTTATGTCCTTCTTCCACCAGGCTTTCTGCCAGGCTGTTCATCTGCAAACGCAGGTTAACCGCCATACGCATATTGTTTTCGTCCATATAGATGCAAGGAGAATCCATACCACCCCACAGGAATTTATCCATCACATTTCTGTACATGATGTTGGTATTGATCCGCATCTGTTCACCACGGCTTTTTACAGCAACAGCCGCGTTTACCTTCATAGGTGTAAGACGGTATGCCAGACCTTCGAGCTGGAAATAAGGTTCCAGATTCATATAGCTTTCTGAACCGGTGGTGGAGGCAAAATAAATGGGACGTTCCCAATTATTGGTGGCCAGCAAATCCAGTACCATCAAATCATTCTTAAGCAGATAATTTTTGTTCAGTACCCAATCGATATTATCGACAATAAGGCTGTCTGGTGTATCTGCCGGAACGGTTCCATTCAATTTTACTTTTTCTTTATCAACTGGAATCCGTAAGTGACGGGTAGGAATATAATCACTAGGAGCACCTCCACGTTCGGTCAGTTTTTTTGTTGGGTCGTCGCTGCCAACAAAATCAACCACCTCTTTACAGGGATAGAATCCTTTCAGGCCTTTGTCCAGCACATATACCACATCGCGTTTGCCCTGTATATACTGATCATGAGTAAGAGAAAACGGAACCGGTTTAGAATCATAAGCCGCACGTTTCATCTGATCAATATACCAGTCGGTTTGCAACAGACTCAGATTTACAACACGAACATCGGTACGATAGTTTTCTACTTCCTGTACATACCACAAAGGGAAGGTGTCATTATCACCGTTTGTAAAAAGGATTGCATTCTTTTCACAGGAGTTCAGATAGTTTTTTGCAAAATCGCGGCAGGTATAACGGTGCGAACGGTCGTGATCATCCCACCCTTCTTTACCCATCAAGCCCGGCACTGCCAGTGTGCAGGCAGCCGTAGTAAGGATAGCAGCAAGGTTAGGAGAATAATATTTCTTGGTCCAGTCCCAGATAGCATACACACCCAGTCCAATCCAGAATGCAAATGCATAGAACGAACCTGCATAGGCATAATCCCGTTCACGGGGTTGGTTTGGATACTGGTTCAGGTAAACAACAATGGCCAAACCGGTAAAAAAGAACAGGAGGAAAATAACCAGCGCATTCTTCCAGTCTTTATTAATCTGATAAATCATACCGATCATTCCCAGCAGCAGTGGCAGCAAATAAAAGCGATTATAGCCTTTATTGTGGGTTATGCTTTCGGGCAGATTATCCTGAGGGCCCAGTTTTATTTTGTCTATCACTTTTATTCCGGTCAATCCATTACCGGTAAGCTTATCTCCGTGACCCTGGATATCATTTTGCCGTCCGGCAAAATTCCAGAGAAAATAACGGAAATACATCCAGTCGATCTGATACTTGACGAAATAGGAAATATTTTCTCCAAAAGTAGGTTTAATCAAGGTATCACCATCCAGGATAATTTTCCGTTCGGTATTGATCCCTGCCCAGCGGATATAATCTTTTTCATGCTGAGGGCTCCACATACGGGGAAACAAAGTAGATAATTCCTTGCGGTAAGTTGGCCCTCCTGTTCCTTTACCATCCGAAGTCATGACATATTTCTTCGCTTCATCATCTTTTTTATAAACCGGGCTTCCATCTTTATAAGGAACACTCTGATCAACGGGAGCATCGAAATAGGGACCGGTGGTCAGAGGCCAGTCGCCATACTGTTCGCGGTTCAGATACGAAAGAAGTTTTACAGCATCCGAAGGATCGTTTTCATTCAGCGGGGTTTTTGCATTGGAGCGGATCACCAGCAGGAAGAAAGAAGAGTAACCGATTACAAGAACTGCAAAGGCAAGGATACCTGTATTCCAATGGATCAACTTTTTGGCTTTTGTATATTTCAAACCAAGAATCACAATGGCCAGAATAGTGAGAAAATAAATGATAGTTCCGGAGTTGAACGGAAGGTGAACCGTGTTTACAAAAAACAGTTCGAATTTAGAAGCCAATGCTACGATTCCTGGAATGATATATCCCTGAATGGCCCCGAGAATAACTACTGCAATAATGCCTGTTATGACAACACCCCAATTGGTGGTTTTGAATTTTTTGAAATAGTACACAAAAACCATGGCCGGGATGGCAAGCAGGTTGAGCAAGTGTACACCGATGGAAAGACCTACTAGGTAGGCAATAAATACCAGCCATCGGTTAGAAGTACCTTCATCTTCTTCGGCATCCCATTTAAGGATAGACCAGAAAACAATGGCAGTAAAAAAGGAGGACATTCCATATACCTCTCCTTCTACCGCAGAGAACCAGAAAGAATCCGTAAACGAATAAGCCATAGCCCCTACAAAACCGCTACCAAGGATAGCATAGATCTGTCCCTGGGTCATTTCGGTGTCTTTGGTAATGAATTTTTTAGCGATATAAGTGATAGACCAAAACAAAAACTGAATAGTGAAGGCCGAACAAAGAGCCGTCATGATATTAACCATCTTGGCTACTTTCATCACATCGCCGAAGGCAAATAGGGAGAAAATACGACCTATCATCTGGAATAAGGGGGCTCCGGGCGGGTGACCCACCTCCAGTTTATAAGCTGTTGAGATATATTCCCCGCAATCCCAGAAACTGGCCGTGGGTTCAATGGTAGAGCAATAGATAATAGCCGCCAGAACGAATACGATCCAGCCGATGATATTATTGAGTTTCCGGTAGTTAGTCATTGTATGTTAGCAGATCAATAAGGGGCGAATTTAATAAAAATAGTGGCGGCAAGCGGATCTGTTATGCCGGGACGGATATTTATTTTGCCATAATTATTAAATTACTACTTTTGCAATCCTTAAAGATCGAGAATCTTGCTGCCCGATCGTCTAATGGCAGGACAACTGATTTTGGTTCAGTTTGTGGTGGTTCGAATCCATCTCGGGCAACATTAAATCTAATCAACCCAGGCTTTGCCTGGGTTTTTTCTTTTTCAGGCGGGCCCAACTTGTTGGAGCGAGCATTGAAAAAGAAAAAAACTTTTTCGCGCAGCGAAAAGAGTTGATTGGATTTGTGTTAAGCCCCCCTCCAAAGGATCACCCCGACGAAGGAGGGGTAATCCACTTTGCTTTTTTTACTTATCTGGCTGTCATACTAACTGTTCTCGAGAACAAAGAAGAAGAAGAAAGTCTCTTAATAAGCCGAAAGTGTTAAAAACAAGGTAATTAATGGATTTCTAATCCGATTTGTTAACTCTGGCAAGGGAATTGCGTTTAAGAGAGTAATCAACCCCCTGTGTCATGAAAAAATCATCCTCTATCCTACTCACCCTCTTGTCGGGCTTATCCTTTTCGGCCTTGCTGGCTCAGGAAAGACCGCAACCTAACAATGGACAAGGCTACGGCTATGACGGACTTGAAAGTGATACCCTTCAGGGTAATAACAGGTATAGTTACGACCCTGATTACAACCCCTATTACGACCCATCCCAGCCACAATATTGGCTCCGGTTTATGCTGGATTTCAATTATTACGGCCCTTACTACTATCCGTACTATGCTTATTCATACTATCCCTATTACTACCCTCATTATCGTTATGGTGATGGAAGGTATTATTACGGTCCACGCGGCCCAAGGACTTGGTATGGCGGTCGCTACTCCCCAGGCATGCGTTATGCCCCAGGCCCATTATACGGACCTCGCAACAGTTATGCTTACCGCCCTGCTATGAGACCCGGGGGAGCATATGCCAGACCTGGCGTAGGCCTACGACCGGGCGGACGTCCTGCTGCATCCTATTCCAATTCCCGCCCCGGTTATTCAACACATGCTATGACCCGGAGAGGCGGTTTCGGAAATTCAGGAAGCCATAGTTTTGGGTCGGCCAGAGGATAATAATAAGCTGCCTGAACAGCTGAGCGAAAAAGGCCGGAAAAGAGGTTATTGCCCGAGCGGGTTTCTTAATTGCAATTTTTCCGGATCAGCTCCGGTGCTTCCGGAGAACCAAGTTCCAAAGCTTTGTTGATATCCAGACAACCGTTAAATTTCTGACCCAACATCATTTTAGCCAACCCTCTGTTGATATACGCTTTTGAATCTTTAGGATTCAGATTGATAGCCTGATCAAAATCCGGTATGGCCCCATCACCGTCCAGCAATTTCATTTTGGCGGCACCCCGGTTGAAATAAGGATTGCCTTTCAATGGATTGATGCCGATTGCCTGCGTATAATCCACTATTGCTCCCCGGTTATCGTGCATTCTGTATCTGGCAAAACCCCTGTTGTTATAAGCATCTGCATAAGCAGGATTTATAGCAATAGCCTTTGTCAGATCTTTGATGGCTCCTTGATAATCATCCAACGCAAGCTGAGCCATACCTCGTTTATAATAGGGTTCTGCAACGCCAGAATCCAGTTCAATGGCCTTAGTTTGATCGGCAATGGCGCCCGGGTAATCTTTCAAATCATTCTTTGCATTTCCGCGGCTGACATACACTTTCGGGTCTTTCGCATTTAAATTAATGGCTTGGTTATAATCATCTATAGCCCCGTGAAAATCGTTGAGACTGTATTTTGCGGCGCCTCTGTTTTTATAGGCTTCTGCATAAGCCCCATCCAGCTCAATGGCTTTCGAAAAATCTATAATGGCTCCTTGAAACTCGCGCATATCATTCCTTGCCAGCCCTCTTCCATTGTATGCTTTCGCATCCTTCGGGTTTTGTTTTATCACTTTGCTAAAGTCGGCTATAGCGCCTCCGGTGCAATATTTATTCAGCAAAGTCAATGCTGATTTCTCGCCCAGATCTTTTGCTTTGTTAAAATCCAGACAAGCGCTATCCCTTTGCCCGGCAGCTATTTTTGTCATTCCCCGGCCGGCATATACCATTCCTGATTTGGGATTGTATTTCAAGGCCAGTGCATAATCAGACTTTGCGCCGGTGTAATCCTGAAGATCTGTTTTTAAATGAGCCCGGTTACAGTATGCATCCGGATAAGCGGTGTTAAGCTCAATAGCTTTTGAGTAGTCGGTCATAGCGGCCAGATAGTTTCTGCTGGTTTCCTCTGCAATACCCCGGTAGTTATATGCAGCAGCCACAGTAGGTTTTAGTTCCACCACTTTATTAAAATCTGCAATGGCACCCTCATAATCCATCACCCCTATTCTGGCCACACCCCGGTTGTAGTATGCTTCCGGAAAAGATGGATTGATTACAATGGCTTTCATATAATCAGCCATGGCACCTGTATTATCTTTTAACGTCGCCTTTGCCTGCCCGCGATTGTTATATGCTTCGGCATTATCCGGCTTAAGTTCTATTGCTTTTGAAAAATCAGCAATGGCACCTTTCTGATCCTGTAGCTGAGTCTTTGCATTTCCCCTGTCATCATAGGCTTCTGCCGCACCCGGCTGCAACTGGATAGCCAATGAATAGTCGGCTATGGCCCCTTTAAAATCATGCAGATTGTGTTTTGCCAATCCTCTGCCGATATATGCATTCGCATTTTTGGGATTTAATGTAATGGCTTTGCTATAGTCGGGCAAGGCACCTTTAAAGTCCTGCTCCAGTACTTTCGCATTTCCTTTTTTTACGCATTCGTCGCTAGACTGTCCATACCCTTTCAGAAATGGTAACAGCAGAAAAAGAAAAAAGAAACTATTTTTCATACCCATAATTTGAACCGGAAATTTAGGTTATTCTTTTAAAGAATGGAAAAAGAAAAGAGGGCGAATTTCTTCTTTTATGTCGAAAGGGCTCCTATTTTAAACCCTACAACCAACACATCATCTCTTTGGCGGGTTTCGCCTTTCCAGAAATCTACCTCATCGTACACAAATATCTTCTAAATGCCAGTGATTCTTCATAACCCTGTTCATTATTTTCTTGTTCGGGCAAACACAATATGCTTCTTCGTTCGTTTATTTGCAATATGATAAGACACATTTTAGCCACCCTCCTGTGCCTCTCTTCCTTTCTGGCCTCTGCTCAGAAAAAAGCAGAGTTTTTTGATGAAGATCAAAAACATAAAAAAAGCGAAGAAAACTGGAAAAATGGTCTTCTCGACGGGAAGGCCACGTATTGGTACGAAAACGGTTCCGTTGCAAGGGAGGGTATGTATAAAGACGACAAAGAAGATGGTAAATGGAAATTTTATTATGACGACGGAAAGCTGAAAGCCGAAGAGAACTATATCTACGGACTCAAACGTGGCCGGTCCACTTATTACTACAACAACGGGACAAAGGCTACGGAAGCATCCTTCAAACAAAACCTACCTGACAGCATCTGGATCAGTTATCACAAAGACGGAAAAAAGAGAAGTGAAGAAACATACAAAGTTATTTTTGTCGACTACAAATGGGTTTCAAAAAAGAATGGGAAATGGCTGTATTGGTTTGACAACGGCAACCCCGAAAGTGCGGGTATTTTCAAAAACGACACCCTGGAAGGCGCTTTTACTTCGTGGTACAAAAACGGGAACAAGGAAAAGGAAGGCGGCTATCTGAAAGGCAAGGAAAATGGACGCTGGAGTTACTGGTATGAAAACAGCAAGCTAAAACAGGAAGCAGAATACCGGGATAGCCTTCAGTATATCTGGACGATGAATTCGCCGAAAGGAGAAAAAATAATTGAGAAAGGAAAAGGCCGGCTGGTAGTTACCTACGACAATGGCAACCCGAAAAGTGAAGGCAACTACAAAGACGGATTGCCCGACAGTGTCTGGCTTTTCCGTACCAAAGCAGGAAGAAAAGATTATGAACTCAACTATAAACTGGGTAAGAAAGAAGGAAAAACCAATTACTGGAATGAAGAAGGTAAACTAAGCCTCACCGGTTTTTACAGCAATGATAAAAAATCAGGTATCTGGACCTGGTTTGGCAAAGATGGTGTCAAAAAAATTGAAGGTCCATTTGTAAACGATCAGCGGGAAGGCAAATGGCATTATTGGTTTGACAGCGGAAACCCGGAATCGGAAGGTTTTTATCATCAGGAAAAGCAGGACAGCCTGTGGACCTACTGGTATGAAAACAAACAAAAGTGGAAAGAAGGCTCTTTTAAAGACGATTTAAAAAACGGGCATTGGACATTCTGGTTTGAAAGCGGACAGAAACTACAGGAAGGTAATTTTATTAAAAACAGAGAAACCGGACTTTGGACCGCCTGGTATGCAAATGGAAACAAAAAGGATGAGGGTACATTTGTGAACGGCTTCATGGATGGCAGTTGGAAAGGTTGGTATGAAAACGGACAGCAGAACTACGACGGCACTTACCGCAACAGCCTAAGGGAAGGACAATGGAGTTTTTGGTATGAAAATGCCAAACCCAGTGAGGCCGGAACATTTGCTGATGGCCGGCGCAAAGGACATTGGGTTTTCTGGACCGAAAATGGAACCAAAGACAGAGAAGGGAATTATAAATTTGAAAAGCCGGATGGTAAGTGGACCTATTATTATCCCGAAGGAATGGTATTTCGCAAGGAAGGTTATAAAGTGGGAAAGCTAAGCGGGAAAAGTTCCTCCTGGTATAAAGAAGGCACGATCATGAGTGAACAGAGCTATAAGATAATCATAGAAAAAGAAAAGATAGCCACCAAAAATAACGGGAAAGAGGTTTTCAAGAAACGCGAAATCAGTGTACCGGATGGAACCTGGAAGTACTATGGTAGTAATGGTGAAGTGATGTCCACAATTGTATATAAGAAAGGGAAAAAGATTTCAAGTACCCGATAAGTTACCTTTCTTAGGGAGCGGCACGAAGAATTGCGCTAGAGACAAACAGTACGTTTAGCGACGTACGCCTCCGTGACGAATCCCATCAGTGGATGAATTCTGTGGTTTTTCGGGTTTTCTTTGTTTGCCCGGTCCGGAACTGAATTTCCATGTCAGAACAACCAAACCCAGAATAGCGACTACACTGCCTACCACTTCCAAAATGGTATTCATTTTTTCCTTGTGCTGATTTTCTTCGTTTTCAGCGGCATCTGCCTTTGCTTTGGTGATTGAATCCTGCATAGCAGTATTTCTGGATGCGGCTGCAGCAACAGAATCCTGTGCCGGTGTTGCCGAAAGTATTAAACCTTGCAGCATTAGCATACAAAAAAGAAGAGCAAAGCTCAGCTTTCTGGATGATAAGCGAAGGTATACGAACAATTTATGATCGTGATTCATGTTGCTGGTTTTTATGTAGTTACTGATATAATTCAAAAATGAAAAAAGGATACGCGGATGTTCTTTTCCTTTTCTGCTTTAGGCTGGGGAAGGGATTCTCCTAAAAATATGCCAGAAAGCCAATCAACACTATTCGAAAGATAATCCGGGATTTTCGCCTCTGCCTGCCTCCTCCTATATCTATCCCACTAATTCAATTGGTAACCAAATAATGAATATTCATCTCAAATATATTCAATTTTGTCGACAATACAATGACTTATCCTATATTTTTATGAACAGGTATTATTTGGTGATTCCATGAAATCATATTATATTTGCAAGGATTATTAAAAAAGGATTTAGAGAGGGGACGGAGTCCCCTCTTTTATTTGCGGGATTTTGCTATGATTTTGGAAGACACTATTGTGAAGCTGGTAAACGAAAAGCTGGAGGGTTCAGGAAAGTTCCTCGTGGAAGTCCGTGTAAGACCGTCTAACAAAATCCATGTTTTTTTTGATGATGAAACCAAAGGGCTCGCAGTTGCCGACTGTGTAGAGCTGAGTAAGTATATTGAAAGTAATCTGGATCGGGACAAAGAAGATTTTGAACTGGAAGTAAGCTCACCCGGACTGGATCAACCCCTGCTTGTATACAAACAGTATTTAAAAACCATTGGCAAACAAGTCAATGTACTGCTCAAAAAAGGAGAAAAGCATACCGGCAAATTGGTAGCAGTGACAGAACAAGAAATCAGCATTGAAAAAACCACCCGCGAACGCAGGGATCCTGCAAAAAAGAAACGGGAATTGGTAGTAGAAAATATAACTGTTCAATTTCCGGAAATAAAAGAAACCCGGAGAGTAGTTTCGTTTAATTAAAAACCAATAATCTGTTTATAAAAATGGAAAAGATCAATCTCGTTGAATCCTTTTCGGAATTCAAAGATGTGAAGAACATCGACCGGGCGACCCTCATGAGCATTATTGAAGATGTGTTCAGGAGCCTTATCAAGAAACGGTTTGAAAGCGATGAAAACTTTGATATCATTGTCAATCCCGACCGTGGAGATCTGGAGATCTGGCGCAATCGTACGATTGTGGATGATGAATTTGCAGAAGACAGTTTTGAATATAACGAGAACCGTCATATCAGTCTTAATGCCGCACGTAAAATAGAACCCGATTTCGAAATAGGGGAAGAAGTAACGGATCAGATGAGCCTGGAAGATTTCGGCCGTCGTTCTGTACTTGCCATCCGTCAGAATCTTGTATCACGTATCCTGGATCTTGAAAAAGACAGTCTTTACAAAAAATACAAAGACCGCGTGGGTGATATCATTACCGGTGAAGTTTATCAGACCTGGAAAAAAGAAACGCTTATTCTGGATGATGAAGGTAACGAGCTTATTCTTCCAAAATCTGAACAGATTCCTTCCGATTTCTTCAAAAAAGGAGATGCGGTAAGAGCAGTGGTGGCAAGGGTAGAGATGAAAAACAACTCTCCCGTTATTATCCTGTCACGTACCTCTCCTGTATTCCTTGAAAAACTGTTTGAACAGGAAGTTCCGGAAGTATTCGACGGTCTTATCACAATCAAGAAGATTGTACGCGAGCCTGGAGAACGTGCCAAAGTAGCGGTAGAATCGTATGATGATCGTATTGATCCAGTTGGAGCATGCGTAGGTATGAAAGGATCCCGTATTCATGGTATTGTTCGCGAGTTACGCAATGAAAATATCGATGTGATCAATTTCACAAACAATTCTCAGTTGTTTATTTCCCGCGCATTGAGTCCGGCCAAAATCACATCCATCAAAATTGATGATGAAACGAAAAGAGCCGATGTATACCTTAAGCCTGATCAGGTTTCATTGGCTATCGGTAAAGGCGGACATAATATTAAACTCGCCGGTAAGCTTACCGGATATGAGATTGATGTATACCGTGATACGCATGAAGATAACGAGGATGTGGATCTGGAAGAATTTGCAGATGAAATTGAAAGCTGGATCATTGATGCCTTAAAAGGTATTGGATGTGATACCGCTAAAAGTGTATTGGAAATTACCAGTGAAGAATTGGTGAAACGTACAGACCTGGAAGCGGAAACGATTGATGAGGTGAGAAGAATACTCCGCTCAGAGTTTGAATAACACCTTTCCCTGCCAAATACTCCGGCCTGGCCGGAGCTGGGAATAAAGGGTGAAATGAATTATTTTTATAAGATAATATGTCAGAAACAGAAAAAACGATCCGCCTAAGTAAGGTGAAAGCCGAACTAAGTGTCCCACCCGACAGGATGATTTCATTCCTTCAGGCCAAGGGCTTCCAAATGGACAGCAACCCGAACCAGAAGATTTCAGAGGATATGTACGTCCTGTTACAAAGAGAATTTGCGCCCGAGAGAGAGATGAAGGAGGAGGCTAAAACCTTGAACCTGACTTCCAAGATCAAAAAAGAGACCATTACGATCGAGGATGATTACAAAGCAGGGGAAGGCCGTAAAGAACGGGAAGAAGAAACCGTAATGATCAAAGACCTCAACAAAGGGGTTAATATGGGTCAATCTCGTACTGCCGAAAAAGAACCCGTAGAAAAAGAGGTTGTTAAGGAAAAAGAGAAAGAAAAAGAAGCTGTAAAAGAACCTGAAAAGGAAAAGGAAGAAGATGTAGTAAAGGCCAAAAGCGATTCGACTGTTTCGGTAAAAGTGGTTTCAAAAATTGATCTTGATTCTATCAACAGCAAGACAAAACCGGATAAGAAAACAAAGGCTGCCAAAGAAAAAGAAGAAAAGGAGAAAACCGCTAAAAAAGAAGAGAAACCAAAAGAGCAGAGTAAGGAAAAAGAAAAAGAAGTAGCCGTATCTCCTGCAGAGGAGATTATAGCAGAGGAAACTACACCTGTAGTAGAAAAAGAAACACCCGCTGAAGAAAAAACAGAGAAATCTGTTGTTAAGGAAGAGGAACTTTACCGTCGCCCGGTTGAAAAACTTGGCGGACCCAAGATTATGGGCAAAATTGAACTGCCTGTTGAACCGGACAAGAAAAAACCGATTGCTTCTTCTTCATCCGGATTTGAAGGTGGTAAAGGGAAAAAGAAACGCAAACGGATTCCATCGGCAAATGAAACAGCTGCCCCTGCTTCTACAGATAATAAATTCAAACCTGGACAAAGCGGAGCCGGTCGCACCAATACCAAACCCGGAACCCGTTCTACTCCCCGTCATGAACTGACAGATGTAGAAATCCAGGCTCAGATTAAAGAAACACTTGCCCGCCTGAGCGGCAATACCGGTAAATCAAAAGCCGCCAAATACAGAAAAGAAAAACGATCCCTTGTAAGCCAGAAAATGGCTGAAGAAGTGGAAAGACAGGAATTAGAAAAGAGTGTGCTTAAAGTAACCGAATTCGTTTCTGCCAGTCAGCTGGCCAGTATGATGAATTTGCCGGTTACCCAGATCATCTCCACCTGTATGAGTCTTGGAATGTTTGTTTCCATCAACCAACGTCTGGATGCGGAAACGATCAATATCGTTGCTGAAGAATTCGGATTCAAAGTGGAATTTGTAAGTGTAGAAGTTCAGGAAGCAATACGCGATGAAGTAGATACTCCCGAGCAACTTATCACCCGTCCTCCTATTGTTACTGTGATGGGTCACGTTGACCACGGTAAAACATCGTTGCTTGACTATATCCGTGATGCAAATGTTATTGCTGGTGAAGCCGGTGGTATAACCCAGCACATCGGAGCTTACCGTGTAACTCTTGAAAACGGAAAAGATATCACCTTCCTGGATACTCCGGGTCACGAAGCATTTACGGCCATGCGTGCACGTGGTGCCAAAGTAACCGATGTGGCCATTATCGTAATTGCCGCTGACGACAGTGTGATGCCTCAAACAAAAGAGGCTATTAACCACGCACAGGCAGCCGGTGTTCCGATGGTATTTGCCATTAATAAAATTGATAAACCCGGAGCCAATCCTGACAATATCCGTCAGGCTCTGGCTCAGTTAAATATTCTGGTAGAAGAATGGGGCGGTAAATTCCAGTGTCAGGAAATTTCTGCAAAGAAAGGTACCGGTATCAAAGAACTTCTTGATAAGGTATTGCTCGAAGCCGAAATACTTGATCTGAAAGCAAACCCCGATCGGAATGCTGCCGGTACAATTATTGAATCTACCCTGGACAAAGGACGTGGTTATACATCCACGATCCTGGTTGAAAAAGGAACCTTGCATGTAGGGGATGTAATATTGGCAGGTTGCTACAGCGGTCGTGTAAAAGCAATGCAAAATGAACGCGGAACTGCCGTTAAAGATTCCGGTCCTGCTATGCCTGTACAAATCCTTGGACTGAATGGAGCCCCGCAAGCCGGCGACACATTCCATGTAATGGATGATGAACGGGAAGCACGTGAAATTGCGACCAAGAGACTTCAGTTGCAGCGTGAACAGGGTATCCGTACACAAAAACACATTACACTCGATGAAATCGGACGCCGTTTGGCAATAGGCGATTTCAAAGAACTGAATATTATTGTCAAAGGTGATGTGGATGGTTCTATTGAAGCATTAACGGATTCTTTACAGAAACTGTCGAGCGAGAAAATTGTGGTTAACATTATCCACAAATCGGTGGGTGCTATTACAGAAAGCGATGTGCTTCTGGCTTCTGCATCCAATGCGATCATTGTCGGATTCCAGGTACGTCCTTCACCTTCTGCAAGAAGACTGGCCGAGACTGAGCAGATCGATATCCGCCTCTACTCCATTATCTATGATGCCATCAATGAAGTAAAAGCTGCCATGGAAGGAATGCTGGCTCCTGAGTTTGAAGAAAAGATTGTTTGCAACATCGAAATCAGGGAAGTATTCGTGATTACCAAAGTGGGCACCATTGCCGGTTGTATGGTTCTGGATGGAAAAATCACCCGCAATACCAAGGTGCGTATCATACGTGATGGTATAGTAATTCATACCGGTTCACTGGGCTCTCTCAAACGTTTCAAAGACGATGTGAAAGAAGTGAATCAGGGTTTTGAGTGCGGATTAAATATTCAGGGATTCCAGGATATTAAAGTCGGCGATATCGTTGAAGGATACGATATGGTGGAAATCAAAGCTAAGCTTTAAAAACAGCGGCAGGAGGCAGGCGCAGGAAGCAGTTAGGACAAATATCTTGACCGTCTAGTGCAGCTGCCTCCTGCCGCTATTTATCCTTTGGAGTATCTTCTTTTCTCACCGTCAGATCGGGGTAATCGATCTTCATTTCCACAATAAAAGCATTCGGAAAATCGGCCTGTATTTGTTTAAATACACGATAGGCATCCAGACGGGTGCGGTAATTTCCAACAGTTATCGAAAAATTAGGAGTATCATAATCCATGTAAGCCGGAATATCCGGGTATTTCTGACAAAACTTGGCTTTTACATCATTCGCCTTTGCCTTTTCCGCTCCAAAATGAATCTTTACCCTGTACCCTTTCAGATTTTTTATTCCTATCGCTTTACGCTTATCAAGCAATGAAAATAAGGCAGGATCGGCCTTAACAGAGGCCTGAGCCGAGTCTGCAGCTGTTTGTGCCCGGATACCCGGTGCAAATAATACAACTCCAGCCAGGTATACAAACACGACGATCTTCTGCATACTGCAAAGTTAGAAATTATATTCCGTTTAGATGATCACCCATTTTTAGCTGATTAACGCCCTCCTTTTAATGCCAAAATTTACAGGACTTTAGCCTTCTTATTTAGAATCGTTATAAATTGATTTTCGTGTAAAATTTTCCAACCTGATTTGAATCAGGTTATCACCTTTCTTATAAATTTGTCCCGCGTTAAAATTTAGAGGATTAGACCTAGATTCGACTTCTTAATATCCAAAATATGCGTAAATCGTACCCTGAACCCCAAAGGCGCGCCTTTGTTTTCTTGCGTTTATTAATTCTTTCCCTCTTTTTCCTCAACATTCAACAAGCACAGGCCTCCGATGGCAAAGCCCTTTTTCAGGCAAATTGTACTTCTTGCCATAAAGCGACTGAAGCAAAGCTTGTAGGTCCGGGTCTGAAAGGTGTAAAAGATCGTATTCCAGCGGGAGACTGGGTGTATAACTGGGTTCATAACTCAGCTGCCGTCCTAAAATCAGGTGATTCGTATGCCAAAAAGATTTTTGACGAGAATGGCGGAGCTTCCATGACAGTATTTCCTCAGCTCAGCAAAGAAGATATTGATGCAATCATCGCCTATGTTAACCCAGGTGTTGCGGCTCCAGTGGGGCCTACTGGCGTAACAGGGCCAACAGGAGAAAAGCCTGTTACACAAGGTATCGATCCGCTATGGGTATTGCTGATTGCTGTAGGTATTCTCCTTATTCTAACCTTGGTATTGCGTTCCACCAAACGCAGTCTTAAAAATGTAGTGAATGAAAAACAAGGCCTTCCTGCCGAACCTGATCGTGGTGTCTGGGAATCATTTAAATACTGGTGCGAGCATAACAAACGGGTGGTGGCTGTTATCATCCTTTATTTTGTATGTGTTGGCGTAAAGACCTGCTGGTATAGCCTTAAAGATATAGGTGTATATGGAGGAACCAGTTTTGCCAATAAATTTGATGTAGGTATTGATCAGGATTACCATCCTTCACAACCTATTAATTTCTCTCACAAAATTCACGCGGGCGACAATGGTATACAGTGTGTATACTGTCACAGTGGTGCTGAAAAATCCAAAACTGCAGGTGTCCCTTCTGTGAACATCTGCATGAACTGTCACAAAGGTATTTCCGAAACTGCCAATCCGGGCAGTAAGGAAGAGATTGCAAAAATATATGCTGCTGCCGGCTGGGATCCTGCCAAAGCAGCTTATACCGGTGTTACCAAACCACTGGTATGGAATAAGGTGCATGTACTTCCCGACTTCGTTTTCTTCCCACACAGTCAGCACGTAATGGTTGGTAAAGTAGAATGCGAAACCTGTCATGGTAATGTAAAAGAGATGACTACTGTAAAACAGTTCTCTCCGCTTACCATGGGATGGTGTATCGACTGTCACCGTACTACGGAAGTTAAAATGGACGGAAATCCTTACTATGAAAAACTGCATGCCGCACTGAAAGCAAAATACGGCAAACAGCCAATCACAGTAGCTAAAATGGGCGGCTTGGATTGCGCCAAGTGCCACTATTAATCAGAATTTTCAGGGACGTTCGAACAGAACCCCTCATCAATAAGCAATGATTCCTATGGGTAACTCAAAGAAATACTGGAAAGGTTTAGACGAACTGAACGAAAATCCCGCCTTCTTAAAACAGCGCGAGAATGAGTTCAACGAGTATGTTCCTGTGGACAAATTCCTGGCGGACAATAAAGTCATGGAAGAATCGTCTACCAGCCGTCGCGACTTTTTGAAATTCCTCGGCTTCAGCGTAACAGCTGCTACCCTGGCTGCCTGTGAAACACCTGTAACCAAAGTGGCCCCTTATGTTTTCAAACCGGAAGAAATTACTCCAGGTATGGCCAACTGGTATGCCACTACTTATTTCGATGGTCATGATTACGCTAGTATTCTGGTAAAAACAAGAGAAGGCCGCCCGATTAAAATCGAAGGCAATACCTTGTCAAAAATAAGTATGGGAGGTGTTAGTGCACGTGTTCAGGCTTCCCTTCTTTCCCTTTATGACAGTGACAGGTTCTATGGTCCTCAAGATTCAAAAGGAGCCGTAATGACCTGGGAAAAAGCAGATGCCGCGGCAAAATCAGGAATTGAGAGTGCCGTGAATGCCAAGAAAGAGGTGATTGTACTTAGTTCTACTATCATCAGCCCTACTACCAAAGCAGCTCTTGCCGAATTAACTGCAAAATATAATGCCAAACATGTTTCTTATGATGCTATCTCCTACTCCGGTATGATGATGGCGAATAAAAATACGTTTGGAACAGCCGCCCTGCCAACTTATCATTTCGACAAGGCGAATGTCATTGTGAGCTTCGGAGCCGACTTCCTTGTTAACTGGATCAGTCCTGTAGAGCATGCCAAACAGTATGCTATTACCCGCAGAGTAGGAAAAGAGAAGAAAGAAATGTCGAAACACGTACATTTCGAAACCATTCTTTCCACTACCGGTTCTAATGCCGACGAACGTCATCCCATCAAGCCTTCTGAAATGGGAGCTTATATGGTGGCTATCTACAATAAAGTAAGTGGATCGGCCCTTCCGGTTGGAGCTAAAGTAGATGAGCATATCGTTGAAGAAACAGCCAAATGGCTTAGTGAGAATAAAGGAAAATCGATTGTTGTTTGTGGATCGAATGATGTAAATCTGCAACTTATCGCCAACGGTATCAACCAGGCGCTGGGTAACTACGGTACTACTGTTGATATCCACACACCTGACTATACCAAACAGGGTAATGACGAAGAGTTTGTAAAACTGGTTGAGAATATGCGCTCCGGAAATGTAGGTGCCATCATTCTTTACAATTGCAATCCTGCGTATACAACTCCTGCAAAACTGAAATTTGCCGAAGCGCTGTCCAAGGTATCTTATAAAATTTCCCTGGCCAGCCGCTCCGATGAAACTACTGCGTTGTGCGATCTGATTTGTCCGGATCATAACTACCTGGAATCATGGAACGATCACAACCCACGTAAAGGTTGTTACAGCTTACAGCAGCCTACCATCAGCCCGCTTTTTGTAAAAACCAAAAATTATGACGGAACCCGCCAGGCTCAGCAAAGTATCCTTACCTGGGCTGGTAATCAAACCGACTATCATGCTTTCCTGACAAACAACTGGAAAACAATGTTCAATAATGCAGGCGATCCGCTTACATTCTGGAACCAGAGTCTGCACGACGGAACTATTTGTGTAGAAGGTGTTGCTGCTGCTGAAGAGAAGAAAGAAGACAAGAAGAGCGAGAAGCATGATATGCATAAAGCCGGTGCAGTACCGGTTGCAGGGAAAAAAGAAGAAAAGAAAGAGGAAGAAGAAAGTGGCTCGAAAATAGATCTTAGTGCTGCCGCATCGGCGATTGCCGCAATGAAAGGCAAAGAAACTGAAGTGGTGTTCTATGAATCCACTGCACTGGGAAGCGGAACACTGGCCAATCTGCCATGGTTGCAGGAATTACCTGATCCTATCACAAAAATTACGTGGGACAATTGTATTACCATGAACCCTGAAGATATGAAGGGTAAATACAATGTACTGGAGCGTTTTGACCAATTAGAAGATGAGCCTGATACAGCCCTTGTTACAATTGACGGAGTTGCGCTGGAAGCTCTTCCTGTGTTTCCTCAGCCAGGACAGGCGCTTGGAACAATTGGTATTGCATTGGGTTATGGACGTTCCAACTCCGGTAAGTGTGCCAATGGAGTGGGCGTAAACGTATACAAAGCTGTTCAATGGGTTAATAATACCATGCAATATACCACCTCGGTAACAAGCATGGAAAAAGGGAAAGACACCCACCCTATTGCCTGCACCCAGACTCACCATACGATGATGGGTCGCCCGGTAGTGAAAGAAACTTCACTTATGGCCTGGATGAAAGATCCTGCTGCGGGTAATGAACATGAAACTGTTTTACACAAAGGAAAAGATACAGATCCGCTGGAAGTAAACCTCTGGCAAAGCTTTGATCGCCCTGGTCACTCCTGGGGTATGGCGATAGATCTGAATACCTGCATCGGATGTGCAGCTTGTGTAGTTGCATGTAATGTAGAAAAAATATTCCTGTTGTAGGTAAAAATGAAGTACGCCGCAGCCGCGAAATGCACTGGATTCGTATCGATCGCTATTACACCAGCGATATGAGCAAAGCCAAAGGCAAAAAAGAACACCTGGGCAAAATTGATACATACCGCAAAATGGAACATGCGGCTACTTCCAACCCACGTGTATTTTTTCAGCCATTGATGTGTCAGCATTGTAATCATGCTCCTTGCGAAACGGTTTGTCCGGTACTTGCTACCAGCCACAGCAATGAAGGTTTGAACATGATGACTTACAACCGTTGTGTAGGTACCCGTTATTGTGCCAACAACTGTCCGTTTAAAGTTCGTCGTTTCAACTGGTTCAACTATACAGGTAATAAAGATTTTGCTGAAGTGAATCCTGCAATGGATGATATCGGACGTATGGTGCTGAATCCGGATGTAGTAGTACGTTCACGTGGGGTTATGGAAAAATGCTCTATGTGTGTACAACGTATTCAGGCAGGCAAACTGGAAGCTAAAAAAGCAGGACAGAAATTGAAAGACGGAGCTATTCAGACAGCATGTTCTCAATCGTGTCCTACCAATGCCATTATTTTCGGTGACATGAACGATTCGGAAAGCGAATTATCCAAATGGCTGGCTGATCCTCGTAACTACCGGATGCTGGAAGAAACAGGCATTCGTCCCGGAGTAGGATATCTTACCAAAGTGCGTAATACCGAGGTTGAAGTGGAAGAAGAAGAAGGTGGTAAGGAAGAAAAAGCCGAAGGCAAAGAAGAAAAGAAAGAAGAAAAAGCTCATTCATAATTACAGATTATGCAACACGAAAGTGCCATCAGAGACCCCCTCATTTTAGGACATCGTACCTATCATGACATTACCGAAGACATAGCCAGACCAATTGAAGGCCGTGCCAATAAATACTGGTACCTGGTTTTTACAATTGCTGTATGCGCCTTTACATGGGGTATAGGTTGTTTATGTTACACACTGGGTACCGGTATCGGAGCCTGGGGTGCCAACAAAACAGTAGGCTGGGCCTGGGATATCACCAATTTCGTTTGGTGGATTGGTATCGGTCACGCCGGAACCCTTATCTCGGCCGTACTGCTCCTGTTCCGTCAGAAATGGAGAATGGCTATTAACCGTTCTGCAGAAGCAATGACCATCTTCGCGGTTATGTGTGCTGCCATTTTCGTTACCATGCACACCGGTCGTCCATGGCTCGATTACTGGCTTTTCCCACATGCCAACCAGTTCGGTTCACTCTGGGTGAATTTTAACTCTCCTTTGCTTTGGGACGTATTTGCCGTATCTACTTACTTCTCTATTTCCTGTGTATTCTGGTATACCGGTTTGATTCCTGACTTTGCTACCATCCGTGACAGAGCTGTTAAACCGATGTCAAAGAAAATTTACAAGTTCCTTTCTTTCGGTTGGAGCGGACGTGCAAAGGACTGGACTCGTTTTGAAGAGGTATCACTGGTGCTTGCCGGACTCTCTACACCACTTGTATTCTCCGTTCACTCGATTGTATCCATGGACTTTGCTACTTCCATCGTACCAGGTTGGCATACTACTATCTTCCCTCCTTACTTCGTTGCCGGTGCTATCTTTTCCGGATTTGCAATGGTGGAAACACTCCTTCTCATTTGCCGTAAGGTGCTGAGTATGGAACAATACATCACTGTAAAACATATGGAATATATGAATATTGTAATCATTCTTACCGGTTCTATGGTAGGTGTTGCTTACCTCAGCGAGTTGTTTATCTCCTGGTATTCCGGTGTTGAATATGAAGCCTATGCATTCCTGAACCGCGCTACCGGGCCTTATTGGTGGAGCTATGCAGGTATGATGACCTGTAACGTTATCAGTCCTCAGTTGTATTGGTTCAAGAAAATACGTACCAGTCTTACAGCAACCTTTATCCTTTCCATTGTGGTTAATATCGGTATGTGGTTTGAGCGTTTCGTAATTATCGTAACCTCTCTGCACCGCGATTATATTCCTTCCAGCTGGACCATGTATCACCCAACCTGGATTGAGATCGGCATCTTTACCGGAACAATCGGTATGTTCTTTACTTTCTTCCTGCTTTTTGCCAGGGTTTTCCCGGTAATCGCATTGAATGAATTGAAAACAATCCTGAAACTTTCAGGAGAAAGCTATAAAAAAGAAGCGGCAGCACATGCTGCTCATCATTGATCATCAGTTTAACAGGAATACGCAATTATGAGCGAAAAAGCAATTATTTACGGTCTTTATAAAGACGAGGAAAAACTAAAAGAAGGGGCGCAACTGCTTCGTTCTGCCCGTATCCGGGTGAAAGAAGTTTTCTCCCCATTTCCAATCCACGGTATTGATCCGATCATTGGTATCGACCGGACCTGGATTTCCATTTGCTCTTTTATCTATGGTATAACAGGAATGTCTTTGGCATTGCTGATGACCTGGTATATGATGGTGAGCGACTGGCCAACGGATATTGGTGGTAAACCCAGTTTCCACTTTTATACTGCACTTCCTGCATTTATTCCGGTAACGTTTGAATCTACAGTTTTCTGTGCCGGTCATGGTATGGCAATTACTTTTTTCCTGCGTAGCTGGATTCTTCCTGGCGTATCACCCAAAAATCCTGACCCACGTACAACAGATGATATGTTCTGTATGGAAATAGAATCACGTATGGAAGATCAGGCACGTATTGTTGATATGCTTCGTTCCAGCGGTGCTGTGGAAGTGAATGTTAAATAAGGCAAAGACAATTTCTACCTATGAAGCTAAAAATAAAATATGTTGTTCTTGGTTCAATGGCCCTGGCTGCGATGAGTTTCTTCGCTTCCTGCGACAAGATGGACCCCAACAGCCCTGGTGTGGAATACATGCCTGATATGTACCGTTCTCCTTCGTATGAAACAAATGCAATGACAACCTTCCTGGGCGATTCGGTTATGGCCAACCGCCTTCCGGTTCCCGGTACCATTGCAAGAGGATATATGCCTTATACGCTGACTAATGACTCTACCGGCTATGGACTGGCTGGCAGAACCCTTCATAACCCGCTGCCTAATACACCTCAGATTGTAGAAGAAGGAAAAGTGATTTATGGAAAATTCTGTATCCATTGTCATGGTGCTACCGGACAGGGAGATGGCAAAGTAGGTATCAAGCTGGGTGGGATGCCTCATTATGATGATGCTGCACACAAAGACTTACCGGAAGGAAAAATGTTCCATTCTATCACCTATGGAAAAAATCTGATGGGCTCTCATGCTTCTCAGTTGAGTGTAGAAGATCGTTGGAAAGTAATTCGTTTTGTACAGACATTGCAAGGTAAAAAAGCAGAGGCTTCGGCAGCTGCAGACAGTACTGCAGCCAAGACTAAACCTGCGGGCAAACCTGTTAAACCTGGCAAAAAACCTCAATAATATTATTAAAGCATCTCTTTCTATGGATACAAACGGAATGAATTTAACGTATACGCTTAGCCCTAAAACAAAAAGGATTTGTCAGATCCTTATTGGTGTGGGACTACTCTTTACCGTTATCGGTATTTTCAAACATGAACAAACCGCTATACAGGTACAGCGAATCTGGTCCAATATCTGGGTGAACATTATGTTCTTCTTTGGTATCAGCTTGCTGGCTACATTCTTTTACGCTGTTCAGTATGCTGCAGAAGCAGCATGGGCTGTTACTTATAAAAGAATAATGGAGTCTGTCATGAAGTTTTTACCTGTAGGAGCAGGACTTGTACTTCTTTATGGGTTGCTGGGTGTGCTACATGTACACCATACCTGGAAATGGATGGATCCTACCATCGTAGCAGGTGATAAAATGCTTCAGAACAAATCTGCATTCCTCAACCCGGTTATGTTCCTGGGTATGACCGTTGTTTTTCTGGCTGTTTACCTTGCATACCAGCGTTGGACCTGCAAAGCATCGATGGAAATTGATGCTAACGGTGATGGTGTATCCATGTGGAAAACCAACAAAACACGTGCTGCCGGTTTCCTGGTATTCTTCGGTTTCACCTCTGTAGTAGGCTCCTGGTTCTGGCTCATGTCAATTGATGCACATTGGTTCTCTACTCTTTTCGGTTGGTACGTATTTGCCGGACAATGGGTAAGTGCCATTATTGTTTTTAACCTTATCGGACTTCACCTAAAGAATAAAGGACAAGGCGAATTCATCAATGAAAGCCATCAGCACGATATGGGTAAGTGGATGTTTGCCATCAGTTTCTTATGGACCTATCTCTGGTTTTCTCAGTTCATGCTTATCTGGTATGCCAATCTTCCGGAAGAAGTTGGATATTACCTGGCTCGCTGGGATGACTACCGTGGCTTGCTGTGGACCATGTTCTTTGTCAACTTTGCTGTTCCAATGCTGATGCTGATGAGCCGTGATTCAAAACGCAACCGCACGTTCATTTTTATTGTAGGTTTTATAATTTTCTTCTTCCATTGGGTAGATACATTTATTATGATCATGCCAGGAACAATGGGCCAGGAAGGACATTTAGGCCTTATGGAAATTGGAATGTTCCTTTTGTCTTGCGGTGGTTTTGCATGGTATGTATTAAGTCAGCTTGCAAAAGCTCCATTGCTTGTAAAAAATCACCCTTATATAGACGAATCCCTGCATTTTCACATTTAACTTTGAAAAGCGTTTAACAAAAAATTAGCGATATTATGGTTAAGTTACTGGTGTATTTAGCAATTGTCCTGTTGATTGTAGCTGTATCACAGCTTGCGAGAGTTTTCGAACTCGCTTCTGAGCTCAAAGGCGGACACAAAAACAAGGTGACCGAAAGAGACAACCGTAATATGGGGCGTCTATTCCTGGTATATCTGGTAGCTTTCTTCGCTTTTATCATTTGGCAGCTTTGTCATTATGGCCCTTTGTTGCTGCCTGAAGCAGCTTCCGAAAGCGGTAAAAAACTGGACTGGCTCTTTAACTTCAACATGGTTATCATTTTTGTCGTTTTTGTTATTACACATATCATGCTGTTTTTCTTTGCTTTCAAATACTACGGACGTGATAACAACAGAGCCACATTTTTCCCTCATAATAACAAACTGGAGTTGATCTGGACTTCTGTTCCGGCTGCAGTATTGGCTGTAATTATATTCCTTGGATTGAAACTCTGGAGCGAAATCACCACTCCTGCCGATGACAAGAACTCCGACGTAATTGAGATTTACACCAAACAATTTGATTTTACTGTTCGTTACGCAGGTAATGACAATGTATTGGGTAAAGCTAATTACAAACTGGTTGTAGGTGCCAATGTATTAGGACTGGATTCTGCCGATGTTGCAGGACATGACGACAAAATTGTAAAAGGAGAACTTCACCTTCCAGTTTATGGAGAGAAGGATACCCGTGAAGTAAGCTTTAAGATCCGTTCTCAGGATGTAATCCATTCTGTTTATTTCCCTTATCACCGTGCTCAGATGAACTCTGTTCCGGGTATGACTACCTTGATCCACTTCAAGCCTACCATCACCACGGCGGAGATGCGCAAGAAACTGAAAAATGACAAGTTCGATTATTATATCGTTTGCAATAAAATATGCGGAACCAGTCACTATGCTATGAAATTGCTTGTGATTGCCGAAACGCCTGAAGAATACAAAGCCTGGCTTGCCAAACAACCTGAATTTATGCCGGCAGCAAGCGCTGCAGCTCCTTCAGGGATGAAGACAGATGAGGCTCCGAAAGAGCAGAAAGGCTTGTAATACTTTATTGAACGAATTAAACATTATCAATTATGTCCATGGATATTCACGCTACACACGATCTTAACGATGCTCATGACGCACACCACGACCATGAGCACCATCATGAAGAGTCTTTCGTACAGAAATACATCTTCAGTATGGATCACAAAACCATTTCCCGTCAGTTTCTGATCACTGCTGTGATCATGGCTGTGGTTGGAATGATGATGTCGGTGATGTTTCGTCTTCAGCTGGCATGGCCTCATGAAGGTTTTGCGCTGACCAATTTTATATTGGGCGATAAATGGGCGCCTAAAGGGGTGCTGGATCCGAACATGTATATGGCCTTGGTAACACTGCACGGTACCATCATGGTATTTATGGTACTTACAGGCGGTTTGAGCGGAACATTCAGTAACCTGCTCATCCCTTACCAGATTGGAGCCCGTGATATGGCTTCCGGATTTTTGAACATGCTATCCTACTGGTTTTTCTTTGCATCCAGTTTGGTAATGCTTCTTTCCTGTTTTATTGAGTCAGGACCTGCATCAGGTGGTTGGACAGTTTATCCTCCGTTGTCTGCTGTTAAGGAATTCATGCCAGGATCTGGTTTGGGTATGACCATGTGGCTTGTTTCCATGAGCTTGTTTATCGTTTCTTCCCTGCTCGGTGGTTTGAACTACATCATCACTGTTCTTAATTTCAGAACCAAGGGTATGTCCATGACCCGTCTGCCACTTACTATCTGGGCTTTCTTTATTACCGCTATCCTGGGTGTTCTTTCATTCCCTGTACTTTTCTCAGCAGCCTTGTTACTTATCTTCGACAGAAGTTTCGGTACCAGCTTTTATCTGAGCGATATCATTGTAAACGGAGCTCCGCTGGAGCAAACAGGTGGAAGTCCTATTCTGTTCCAACACTTATTCTGGTTCTTAGGTCACCCCGAAGTGTATATCATTCTTTTACCGGCCTTGGGTCTTGCATCCGAAATCATTTCCGTTAACTCACGTAAACCCATATTTGGTTACCGTGCTATGATCGGATCTATGCTTGCCATCGGTTTCCTCTCTTTCATTGTTTGGGGACACCATATGTTTATCACAGGTATGAATCCGTTCCTCGGTTCTGTGTTCGTATTCACAACCCTGCTCATTGCGATTCCTTCGGCTGTAAAAGCATTTAACTATATCACCACCCTCTGGAAAGGAAATATTCAGTTCAATCCCGCCATGCTGTTTGCAATCGGCCTGGTATCTACTTTTATCACAGGTGGTGTTACGGGTATTATCCTTGCCGACTCGGCTCTTGACATTCCTATTCACGATACCTATTTCGTAGTTGCTCACTTCCACATTGTAATGGGTCTTTCTGCTATCCTTGGTATGATCGGTGGTGTATACCATTGGTTTCCTAAGCTGTTCCTGCGCAAGATGAACAAGACAATGGGGCATATCCATTTCTGGCTCACGTTTGTAAGCGCTTATGGTGTATTCTTCCCAATGCACTTTCTGGGTCTTGCAGGTGTTCCCCGCAGGTATTATACCAACTCCGAAATCCCGATGTTTGACAATCTGGTTGACATCAACGTACTCATTACCTGTTTTGCTATCCTGGGTGCATTAGCACAGTGTATTTTCCTGTTCAACTTCTTCTATAGCATGTTCCGTGGCGAGAAGGCAGAGCAGAATCCTTATCATTCCAACACCCTGGAGTGGACTACTCCGATGAAACATACACATGGTAACTGGCCAGGTGCCTTACCTGTTGTTCATCGCTGGCCTTATGATTACAGCAAACCAGGTGAAACGGATGACTATATTCCGCAAACCGTTCCGCTTCGCCCGGGTGAGGTGGATGGTGGTGGACATCATTAACGATCCTGATTTGACATCAAGCTATTAACAAAAAAACCGTCTCCTCAAAGAGACGGTTTTTTTGTGCATCCATTTCCCTTTACCTTTGCATGTGTTAACACGATTCCATATCAGCGTCTTTTTTCTCTTGTTGTTGCTGACAAGTGTTTCTGTTGTTCAGGCTCAAACACCTACAGAAGACACCTTACGTACAGCACTCCGTTATAAACCCAAACCATATATTGATTTCGGAGGTCGGAACTCTTTTGTACAAAACAGCAGAGCCGATATTTGGGGCATCAAATTAGGGATGTCATTTCATAAACGGGTAAGGATTGGCATAGGGTATAATTTTATGAGTTCCGATCTCACCGCTCCCCTTACAGTTTCTGAACCGGGAGGTGCCACACAAACCATTCAGCAACATATGAAAATGAGGTATGGAGCGGCTTATTTCGAATATGTCTATTTCAAAAATAAACACTGGGAATTCAGTATCCCGCTTCAATTGGGAGCAGGGACATCGAAATATATATATACCATGGCCAATCAGGAATACAACAGATACCGGGAATTGATTTTGTTGTATGAGCCCATGGTGCAAACCAGCTATTACATTTTCCCCTGGCTGGGTCTCGAGGCAGACGCAGGTATCCGCCTTATGATAAAAGGGAATTCTGAAATCGGGAAAAATTTTAACGGTCCTATGTATGCTTTCGGTGTGTTTATTGCCTGGGATGCCTTGTATAAAACCCTCTTCCCCAATACAGCCCTGGCTAAAAAACTATGAGAATTCGACTACCTTTGTAAGTAACAGATGAACCCAAATATAGATCCGGAAAGCAGCCACCTGAGCCCTGCCGATAAAGAAGCGGAGAAAGCCCTTCGTCCCCTGGAGTTTGACGACTTCTCCGGTCAGGATGCCGTGGTTGAAAATCTCCGCATTTTTGTTCAGGCTGCCCGTCAACGGACAGAAGCCCTGGATCATGTGTTACTCCATGGCCCTCCGGGATTGGGTAAGACCACCCTTGCTAATATTATTGCTCAGGAACTAAAGGTCAATATCCGTGTAACTTCCGGACCCGTGCTTGATAAGCCTGGTGATCTGGCCGGCTTGCTCACCAATCTCGAGCCTTTTGATGTTTTGTTTATTGATGAGATACACCGGCTGAGTCCTGTGGTGGAAGAATATCTTTATTCTGCTATGGAAGATTACCGTATCGATATTATGCTTGATAGTGGACCCAACGCCCGCAGCGTACAAATCAAATTGAATCCTTTTACCCTTATTGGAGCTACCACCCGATCCGGTTTACTTACTTCTCCATTACGTGCTCGTTTTGGAATCAATTCCCGTTTGAATTATTACGATTCTGCTCTGCTGGAAAAAATAGTACGTCGTTCCTCGGAAATTCTGAATGTAGAAATTGAACAGGAAGCTGCACATGAAATAGCTCGTCGCAGCCGCGGTACTCCGCGTATTGCAAATGCATTGCTCAGAAGGGTACGTGATTTTGCACAGATCAAAGGCGATGGTCATATTAATCTTGAAATTTCACGTTACGGATTAGCGGCATTAAACGTCGATAAGAACGGCCTCGATGAAATGGACATCCGTATCCTATCCGCCCTTATTGATAAGTTCAAAGGCGGACCCGTAGGTCTTACTACTATTTCAACGGCTGTTGGTGAAGAAGCGGGAACGATTGAAGAAGTATATGAACCGTTCCTTATTCAGGAAGGCTATCTCATCCGCACACCACGCGGGAGACAGGCAACAGAACAAGCCTACAAGCATCTGGGAAGAACTCCCGGATTAAACAGGGGTACTTTATTTGGTGAAGAATAAAAGCAAATCATTGCCCTTACTACCTCACAAATCATTGCCCTTACTACCTCACCTGTAGCATCCTACTTTACCGGTATCAAGACCTTGTTTGTTATGCAAAACAATATCGCAACGAATAGCTATGCGATCATGCACAATCAAACAGACCTGGTTTCCCGGTTCAGCTGAATTTAAAAAATAGATGTTGCTGGCAATCTTTGAGATTTAGAAAATCAAAAGATTTAAACCAACAGCATTCGCAAAGCCTGGTATTCTTTTTGTTTCCATTTTCTGTATTTTTGAAATCTATGCAGGGTACAGTTTCATTGGGGATGAATTAAAACCTGCACTCGATTTGTTTAACAGGATGCCAAAGTAGAAAGTAAATTTTGAAAAACAAACTATTTCAAGCTTATTTTCCTGTTTACTATGGTTTGATAATATAATATTTGGAATATTATTCCCTGTTGTTTTTAAAAACGCGGATATAAGTATCGAAATTGGGCGTTTTAAGCGAATTTAATTGGCAAATTTGAATCATTCTCAACATACTGCACTGATTAAAGCCGAAGCTCTACGTATGGGTTTCGATTATTGTGGTATTTCCGCTGCTGCATTTCTGGAAGAAGAGGCGCCACGATTGGAGTTTTGGTTAAAGCATAAGATGCAGGGCAGCATGTCATACATGGAAAACCATTTTGACAAAAGACTGGATCCCCGTCTTCTTGTTGACGGAGCAAAATCTGTCATTTCACTTTTACTCAATTACTATCCTTCTTCAGAACAAAAAGACAGTACCGCCCCACGCATCTCCAAATATGCTTATGGAAAAGATTACCACCTGGTCATCAAGGAAAAACTCAAGGCTTTGCTCGACTATATCAGAACGGAAATAGGAGAAGTAAACGGACGTGTATTTGTTGACTCTGCACCTGTCATGGATAAGGCATGGGCAAAAAAATCAGGGCTTGGATGGGTTGGAAAAAACTCGAACATCATTCACAAAGGAAGCGGGTCCTATTTTTTTATTGCCGAACTGATACTCGATCTTGAACTTGAATACGACGGCCCTGTAGGTGATTATTGCGGCACCTGTACCCGTTGTATTGATGCTTGCCCTACGGATGCAATTACTCAACCCTATGTGGTCGATGGCAGTAAATGTATTTCTTATTTTACGATCGAATTAAAAGACAATATTCCTTCGGGAATGAAAGGAACGTTTGACAATTGGGCATTTGGCTGTGATATCTGTCAGGACGTTTGCCCATGGAATCGTTTTTCCAAACCCCATAAAGAGCCAAGCTTTCAGCCCACGAGTGGTTTGCTTGACATGACACAAAAAGACTGGATCGATATGACAGAAGAAATTTTTCGTGTCACCTTCAGCGGCTCTGCAGTTAAACGAACAGGGTATAAAGGATTACGCAGGAATATTGACTTCCTGAAACCGGATGGCTATTAATCAAAACCAGGAAGAACTGCTTCCGGTTCTAAACTAAATAAAGTGCGGGGCATTTTTGAATGCCCCTTACGGCTTACCCTGCAACCGTCCTCTTACGAATTCGTTACACTTTTAAAGACATCGATGATGACATCTTTGTAAATATGTCCGAAAGTGCCAAGGGCCCATACCTTTAACAGCATTTTTTCATCGGGCTTTAACCATCTTGCAGCTTTCGTGAGCTCTTTGCGGAACAATATCTTATCGAAACTTACTTTTTCAAGAATGGTTTTGCTCATATCGAGCATGGCCACAGTTGTTTCCTTTATCATTATGAAGAACTTATTAGGGATCTGACATCCGTTAATTAAGACAGCAAGTATAGTAACGGAATACTTACCAGGAATGTTTCATATGTTAATTAAATCTAAAGACTTTCTAACCTGAAGACGTTTAACTACCGATAATATGCTACCGTCTACTTCTTTTCAGCGCCCCAACGGTATGTTTTTATGTCCAGTCCGGCAAGGCCCAGAATACGGTCAACCACTGTCGCAACAAGCTCTTCCTGCGTTTTAGGGAGACTATAAAAAGAGGGGCTTGCTGGGCAGATAATACCTCCTGCTTCAGTCACCGTTTTCATATTGTTAATATGAATAAGATGAAGGGGTGTTTCCCTCGTAAGGAGAATGAGTTTTCTTCTTTCCTTCAGTATTACATCGGCAGCTCTGGAATTCAGATCATTGGATATACCAGTGGCTATTCGTCCCAGGGTTCCCATGGAACAGGGACATATAATCATGGTATCATATCCGGCCGAACCGGAAGCAAAAGGGGCATAATAATCAGCCTTCCCATATAGTTGAAATGGCATCTGTTCATATTCCCGGTTTCCTAATTCGTGAAACCATACATCCTTTGCATTGTCAGACATCACCACGCCTACCTCTTCCAGTTGTTCCGGTATCTCCTTCAATTTCTGAATAAGCACTTTAGCGTATATGGAACCGCTGGCACCTGTAATTCCAATTACCAATTTCTTTTTTCTCTCTGCCATACTCCTAAATTTGATATGCTCAAAGATACGCAATGACCTTTGCACAAAAAAAATGCCGCCCGGATATATATCCGAACGGCATTTTGGAAACGTTTGAATTATTTGTTTTTCTTCAGAATAGCTTTAACAGTAACATCTACTGTTTCAGAAAGTTTGTTACCAACAGCTTCTGGTATCTTAATATTATAATCCTTTATTACAATCGGAAATTTCGCGTCTACAGTAACCTGCTCTCCTTTTACGGTCAGTGTTGCCGGAACTTTAACATCCTTTTTCACCCCGTGTATATCCATCTTTCCGTCCAGTGTTACTTTTGTTACTCCATCTTTTGTATAATCTACCTTTTCCGGTATTTTACCGCTAAAAGTACTGTTAGGAAATTTTTCACTTTCCATGTAGTTCTCATTAAAGTGTTCTTCCATAAGTCCGCTGTGAAAATGAAATCCTTTGTTTGCACAACGGCAAACAAATGTTCCATCATCTGCTTTCAGCACAACGGCTGTAACAGTTTTGTTTGTCCCGTCAATATCTTCCATAGAAGTATGAGAGAAAAAAGAAACCACTGTTTCATCGGTTCCTTTATAAATTGTTTGCGCCGAAGCGAAAAATCCTGAAAACAGGAATAGAGCTGCAATTGTGATTTTTTTCATAGGGTTTGTGATGGTGTGTAGCTTGGTAGATGGCATATTCTATGCCAAGGTTGGGTTATCGCTAAAATATATGTTGAATTTCATGTTTCTTTCCGGGCAAATATAGGATTTTTCGTTTCCAACAAAAGAATTCTGTATGGTATTTACCAGTGCTTTAAAAAGCTCAGCAGCGAAAAAAATACTTACTTTTGCGATCTGTTTCATATACTTTCTCGATAACCTTCAATAAAATGGCTAAAACTGATAATTTCCAGCATCCGGATTACTATCTCATGGATGAATTGTTAAGCGATGAACATAAATTGATTCGTGATACTGCCAGAGCCTGGGTGAAAAAAGAAGTATCTCCGATTATAGAAGAGGCTTGCCAGAAAGCTGAATTTCCAAAACAGTGGATCAAAGGTCTTGCCGAAATCGGCGCTTTTGGCCCTTATATTCCGCAAGAATACGGTGGACCTGGTTTGGACCAGATCTCATATGGTTTGATCATGCAGGAATTGGAAAGAGGTGATAGCGGACTTCGCTCAACCGCTTCTGTTCAAAGCTCGTTGGTTATGTTTCCTATTTATACCTATGCATCGGAAGAACTGAAAAAGAAATACCTTCCTAAACTTGCTTCCGGCGATTTAATGGGCTGTTTCGGTCTTACCGAACCTGATCATGGCTCTAACCCCAACGGTATGTTGTCGAATATACGTGACAAAGGCGACCATTATCTTTTAAACGGAGCCAAGATGTGGATTTCAAATGCTCCTTTTGCCGATATCGCAGTTGTATGGGCTAAAGATGAAGCCGGAGATATACGCGGGATGGTGATAGAACGGGGCTGGGCTGGATTTACGACCCCGGAAACACATGGAAAATGGTCCCTCCGGGCCAGTGCCACAGGCGAACTTGTATTTGATAATGTAAAAGTACCCAAAGGCAACGTTTTTACCACCGTAAAAGGTCTTAAAGGGCCTCTCAGCTGTCTTAACTCGGCCCGTTATGGAATAGCCTGGGGAGCCATCGGAGCTGCCATGGATTGTTATGATTCAGCATTAAACTATTCAAAGCAGCGTGTCCAGTTTGGGAAACCTATTGCAGGGTTCCAGCTTACACAGAAAAAATTAGCCGAAATGATTACAGAAATCACCAAAGCTCAACTGCTTACCTGGAGACTGGGAGTTTTAAAGAATGAGCATCGTGCTACACCCGCTCAGATTTCCATGGCAAAACGTAATAATGTATTCATGGCTCTTACTATTGCCAGAGAAGCCCGTCAGGTTCATGGTGGAATGGGTATTACCGGTGAATATCCGATTATGCGTCATATGATGAATCTGGAATCGGTTATTACTTATGAAGGAACCCATGACATACATCTGCTGATTACCGGAAATGATATTACCGGTATTGCAGCTTTTGAATAAGAAGGCGGAAGAAAGAAGTCAGAAGATAAGGTTACCACCCCTTCTTCTGACTTCTTTCTTCTGTATTCTGACTTCTCAAAAAAAATCCCCCATCGAGCGGGTCCTTGTTCCCGCCCAATGAAGGGATTTGCACAAAACACTCTCTGGAGAACACACAACCAGAGAAGCGTTTACTCTTAAATACTATTGCGCCACAACTCTTCCTTCGTACAGGATAGCACCATTGTTGCGAAAGCGGTAGAAATAAATACCCGGGGTCAGATTCCCTTTTGGCATTACATAATCAATCTGACTAGTTCCTATTACTGGTACTTCTTCATCTCTTACAATCTGTCCCTGCATATCAAAAAGTGTCAGGGTTACTTTGTTTAAATCATTCAGGTTAGAGTTAAGCTGAAATTCTGTTGAAGTATTAAATGGGTTTGGTCCTACACTTGCTTTTAAGGTAAGTGCCTGATTTGCTATTCCGGTAGCCGTTTGAAAATGTATATTGGTAATAGCATGAACTTCAAAATTATTAGGAGCAGCCCCTGTCTGACCATGTGGGGGATCCACAAATCCCACTCCGGTAACCACTACAGGAGGAATGCTTACACTGCTTACATTTCCACTGGCAATATTGGCATCAATAAAGTTGCGCGCGGCAATAAAGTCATTTACATACGCTGAAGCTGCTGCTGCGGAACAGGAAGGATCCGGAATTTCACCGATTACAGTACTGTGCCCGTCCGACAGAACCAGGTGATAATCATTATCCGATTCTGCCTTCTTAATGGTTATACTGCAGCTTACCTGATAACAGGTTGTTTCTACAGGTCCCGTGCGGGGCATGGTAGTGGATGGCGTAGGGGTGGTGAGACCGGCCAACTGTGTAACCGTTTGCACAACCGGAGTCCAGTTAATAGTACCCACAGCCGCATCTACCAGCACTTTTTCACTCCAACGTTCTGTACCTCCGCAATTCAAACTTCTGTCGGCACGATCTCCGTCCTCATCTTCATCTGTATCTTCTGCTTTTATTGTAACGGCAGGCACCGTCTTTTTATCAGGGCCATTATTTTGTGTCAATTCCTGTGCAGTAGCTCCATGCGGGGTAATACTCAGTACGCCTGTCGCAATCAACAATGCCAACGAATACTTCACCTTGGAAATAGGTAGTGCTGTTCTCATGATGTGTTAATTTGTGAGTGAGTAGTTGTATTTTCTCCATCCTGTGAGAGATGAAGATCAATCTATCAATGCGTACTAGCTAGTATATTCTTAATACGTTCTTAACCCAATAAGGTTTAGAAACGTGTATCAACAAATCGTAAAGAATGAGATTGTCCTACTCGGCTAATTAAATGAGCAGAATAAAAATAAATGGTACCTAGAGTTTGAGTACTGTCCTGGTTTAACATAGCTTCAAGCAATTTGGTTGTTTGGACAACTTGGCTTGAAGCGGCTTCGGACTGTTTCTGTTGAAGATTTAACAGAAACTCTTGTAGGATATTCGCTTCTTGAATATTTACTTATAACAATGTTAAGACAAAAAAAATCAATTTGCAAGCATTGAATCAATTATTCGACCATAAAATAATTAATCGGCATGAATCTCTCCTTATTATCGACCAGTCGGAATTAAATATGGGCAAAGCATACCTTTTGCCTTTTTAAAATGGATAAATGCTGTTTTTAGCCCTAATAAAGACGTATCATTGGCTGGCTTAACATGCTCTTATTACAGTCTCACCCCCATCATACAGATATCATCAGTCTGTAATTCCAATCCTTTCCACGCCTCCAGTTCAGCTTCCATTTTCAGTTTTTGTTCCTGTGCAGGCAAAGAGGCAACCGATTCGATCAAAGCACCAAGCCGTTTGCTTCCATATCGTTTCCCGGAGCCGAATCCAAACTGATCTTTAAATCCATCGGTATGCAGATAAACCATACTGTTTTCAGGAAGAAACAGCGAATGATTTTCATAGGTTCTTGATTTTTCAAGCTGCCATCCGCCAATCGGGTAACGACTGCCATAACGTGTGGTTAATTCACCATTACAAATACAGGTGAGTTTATTAAATGCTCCCGAATATTGAAGCTCCCTGGTTTCTGTATTAAAAGCACACAGCCCTATTTCCATCCAGTCATTGTCAAATCCGAACTCCATACCCTGATGAAATGTTTCGATCCATTTCTTATCCAGCTCTTCCAGTACTTCATGAGGCTCAGAAAATTGTTTTCCAAGAATAACATAATTCAGAAACGACAAGGCAAGCACAGATAACAATGCTCCACTCACTCCATGTCCGGTACAATCGGCCACAGCAAAAATGCGCAGTTTATCTTTTTGCCCCACCCAATACAAATCACCACCAATAATACTCTGTGGTTTGTATATCACGAAATATTCTTCAAAAATTCGTTTCAGATGCCGGTCCTGAGGCAATATTCCCTGCTGAATAAGCTGTGCATAATGGATTCCATCCATCAGCTCCTTATTGTTTCTAAACAATTGCTGATACTCTATTTGCAATTGAAGAAAGGAGCCGTCCTCTTCTTCCCTTCTCTCTACAATACGTTTCTCCTGAATCATTGTTCCTATCATAAGCTGGGGTTTATTGGTGGAACTGCCTAAAAGGAATTAACTGATAAAATAAAAACCTGGCATGCTGCCGCTGCAGAAAGCATCTCTTATGGAAATCACCGGGCTTGCCACGGCTCGTAATCAAGAAGCGCTTGGTCATTGCAGTTGGAATACTGTGATGCAAACGTACGCTCTTGGTATCGCTTTAGAGTCTCTGAAATATTATGAAATTGTAGTATTCGATGAACTGCGGTCCTTTTCAGATCGTGGCATCATAATATCCGACAGATACCCCCAGCCATGAAATGCAGGCTGCCGTTAAACAAGCAGAATCTGGGTTATATGGCTTTTTTCATCAGTTCCGTTAAACCATTTTTAATTTTCACGGCAATGTGATGATGGGAAGGATGTCCTTTCAGATAAATGGTCAGTTGCTGACGTTCGCCTATGGAGAAATCCTCTCCCTGGCTGATAAAACCCCGGATAATTACTTTATCAAATTCCCGGTCGGTTCTTGAATATATTTTACGGAGACTTTTTAAAGGTATAATATACGCTCCATCTGTTTTCCCGCTACCGGTAAGAATAAGCTGAGAATGATCCGCACTGAATCCCGCACTTTTTATTTTTCTTTTTTCAAAAGCCGAGCCATCATCTTTCATTTCCGGCAGATATGCATAGGAAGTCAGATACGTGGAAATAGCTTGATAGATATCAGGGCTGAATTTTTTGTTCTTCTTCATAAAATTGTATTTGCCCGGAGGGCGTTGAGCATGCAATATACAAAAATAGGATGGTGCTTATGGCAAAGAAGAAACATATCTGTAACAGGTTATCCAGGCAGCGAAATCGGAATGGTAAAGTAAAATGCAGCCCCTTTTCCGGGTGCCGACTCCAAACGAATCTTACCCCCTGAATTTTCCACCAGTTTTTTTACCGTTGCCAATCCTATACCGGTGTTTTCCACCCCTTCCTGATGAGGAAGGCTGACAAAGAGTTCAAAAATTTTGGCGTGAAATACAGGGTCTATGCCTGGACCATTATCGGAAACAGAAAAAGTATGCTCAGCTCCGTCCGAATGATGAGCAATATGGATTTCACAAAGATTTTTCTTACAATACTTCATGGAGTTATTAATCAGATTATCCATGATTTGAATAAAGACAATCCTGTTAAACCATAAAGCAGGCATCGGAGTATCCAGAATTATTTTCACATTTTGTTTGGCATGCAATTCCATAATTTCCTTCAACTCCTTTTCTGAATCCATCCAGCTTACCGGATAGGATTGCACATCCAGACGTGAATATTCCAGAATGCCATCTATCATCTCCCTCATTTTGAGTACCGACCCGGAAATCATCTCTAACAAACGCGCAATCTCGGGACTTACCTCTTCACTTTCTTCCAGTTCGTTTTTCAGGATTGTTACCAGTCCCTGTACAGCATGTAATGGCGATTTAAGATCATGCGATGTTGTATATGCAAAATCCTCTAGATGACGGTTAATGTCGCTTAATCTGCGGCGTTCAATAACATTATTTTGTAATTCCTCGCTCAGCATATTAACACCGTATGCAATTGCTTCCAGTGGATCATCCGGATTTACTTTTACATCAATCCGTTTGGAAAAATCAAGGGCCGCCATAGCCGTTATCATTTCCAAAATTTCTTCCAAACGCTTATTTTCCAAGGATTGTGTCATACCAGATACCGTTTCAATAGTCAAAGGCTGTGCATATCTAAATTACTCGGCAAATACAGCCAAAGGGCGCGGAGATACTACATCTGTTTTATATTTGGATAACCATTGTCTTGCTTCTGTTTCATCTCCAAACAGCTTGACCGGCACTTTTACTTTGTTCATCCCCAGAAAAAAGTTTCCAAGGATTCGCTGAAAAATGCTTTTTACAATCAACGCTGTGGCAGCACTCACGGGTTCATGACTGGCATAAAATTCTCTCATTTCTCTTGAAATCACCACATCAGGTAAATAACAAAGATGAGGATACTTCTTTCCCTCCGAAAGAACAGAAATACATTCCATATCCTTTTGGGCATGAGCCAAGGTAGGTGTATCATTCCAACCTGGAATCTTACTGATCTCCATAATACCATCCTCCTTCAAACTGAAGATCATGGAATAACTCTGTATTTCCCTTACTGTCTTCATGAAAAAAAAATTTACTGGATAATTTGATTTGCCACATAAAGGTAGAACAAGATTATCTAATTCCTTCACGGGATTTATACCTTTTTATAAGAAATCATACATATGTTTTATTATCATTGTATTTTGATCCCTGTTTGATAACAAAGGCTTAGTGCAGGTATGTCCCCTCCCTGCCTTTTTTGTTATCTTGCGTTGTTTTTCAGCCCCTTACAAAGGAATTCCCTATATGAAATTCTGTATAAGCATTCTGCTCATTCTTGCATTTCTTAATCTTCCGGTAAAGGCACAGGTCTTTCTTCAGCCCGCAAAAACCTATGATGCATCAAGGGCTAATGGAGTAGCTCTTACAGAGGGGGTTCTTTTTACAGGAACTATTATAGCTCTTCACTCGCTCTGGTACAAAAATTTCCATCACAGCCATTTCCATTTTTTTAACGATAACGGGGAATGGTTACAGATGGATAAACTCGGGCATGCCTGTACCGCCTATAATGTAGGAGCACTGGGTACTGATGTTTATCGCTGGACCGGGATAGACAATCAACACGCTATTTGGTTTGGCGGGCTTACAGGGCTCCTGTTCCTCACTACCGTAGAAATATTTGACGGATTTTCTTCCGGATGGGGCTTTTCGGGAGGCGATATGATTGCCAATACCGCAGGCACAGCACTTGTAGTGGGTCAATATCTGGGATGGAATGAACAAAGGATCCAGTTAAAATTCGCCTATCATCATACCATCTATCCATCCTACCGGCCTGATCAATTAGGATCAAACCCGGCACAAAGCTGGTTAAAAGATTATAATGGTCAGAGCTATTGGATTTCCGGCAACATTGCTTCCTTCCTGCCTTCCAATACAAATTTTCCGTCCTGGCTAAATGTCTCGTTCGGATATGGGGCCGATGGGATGATTAGTGCCCGCAAAAACAGCGATGCTCCTATATCAGCCGATGGAACGACTCCTGTTTTTGAACGGAGCAGGCGATTTTTCCTGGCACCCGATGTAGACTTTACTCGAATCCATACTGACGACCCGGCCGTCACCGCCATTTTTAAAACAATAAATATTTTTAAGGTTCCAGCCCCAACATTGGAATTCAGACCCGGTTTAAAGAAGTGGAAACTACACCCCCTATACTTCTGATAAACGGACTTACTCTTGAAAATAAACTCGCTTTACCCTTCTGGATACATTGGTAAGCACTTCATAGGGAATTGTTCCCAGGTCTTTTGCCAAACGGGTAATCGGATAATTTCCACCGAACACGATCACTTCATCCCCCTCCTCTGCCTTAATATCGGTTATATCAATCATACACATATCCATACATACATTACCAACAACGGGAGCGGGCTTCCCATTCACCCATAAACGGCCTTTTCCATTACTCAGTTTACGACTTAATCCATCAGCATATCCGATCGGAACGGTGGCGATCTGCATATTCGCAACAGCTACTCCTTTACGGCTGTATCCAATGGTATCACCAGCGGGGACCTGGCGGATCTGAGAAATAGTTGTTTTTAATGTGCTTACATTTTTAAGATGTTGCTGTTCCTCCTCATCCATCCCGATTCCATACAATCCTATTCCAAGACGCACCATTTCAAATGCTCCGGAAGGAAAGCGTGAAATGCCTGCCGAATTTAAAATATGTCTGAGAACAGGGTAATCGAAATGACGAATAATGGCTGCACTCATTGCCGTAAATTTGCTTATCTGTGCCTGTGTAAATGCATCATGTTCTTTCTCATCACTTCCTGCGAGATGCGAAAACACCGATCGTATAACCAGATTTTTACTGTTTCCTATCCTCACCACCAGCTCATTGATATCCTTCTCTTCAAACCCCAGACGATGCATACCTGTATCCAGTTTAATATGGATAGGAAGTTTTCGCTGGCCTTCTATCAGTATCCGGTTTCTTCGTACTGCTTCATCAAATAAGTTCAGTACCCGGAAACTGAAAATTTCCGGCTCCAGATTATATTGTATCATGCTGTCATAGCTCTGCTCCTCCGGGTTCATCACCATAATAGGTAATGTAATACCCGCTTTCCGCAGCTCTATGCCTTCATCCGAATAGGCCACTGCCAGATAATCGGCGTGATTAAACTGAAGCACATTGGCAATTTCATAACTTCCGCTACCATATGAAAATGCTTTTACCATGGCCATTATTTTGACCCCCGGTTTCAGCTTGGAACGAAAATAATTCAGATTATATACCACGGCTCCCAGATCCACTTCCAGCACAGTTTCATGTGCCTTCTGCTGAAGCGTTTTGCTCAGCTCTTCAAATCGGAAACTCCGTGCCCCCTTTAAAAGAATTGTTTCATCCCTGAAAAAACCGGGGTTATACTCCTGCAGAAATGCTGGTGTGGAGGGATAAAAACTACGCTCACAGTTAAACAAATCACGCTGCCGTGATATGGCCTCCCCAATCCCGATGAGGCGACTTACTCCTTTACGGCTTATCAAGTCGGCAACTTCGCCATAAAGGCTTTCTTCACTACGGCCGCTTTGCAAAATATCAGACAGCACGAGTGTCTTCCTGGGGTGTTGTTGCTGCTGGTTCAAAAAATCAAGAGCTATGCCAAGCGATCCCAGATCCGAATTATAACTATCGTTGATAATGGAACAATGGTTGATTCCTTCCTTTAGTTCCAGCCTCATAGCCACAGGGCTAAGCTGCTGCATCCGGGAAGTTATCAGCTTTTGATCATAGCCCAGCAGGAGCATAAGCGACCAGCAATGGATTGAATTTTCAATACTTGCCTCATCACTGAATGGAATCTGAATTTTAATAAATTCATTCTTGTATACAGCTTGTATCTCTGTGCCGGCCGGCCCCTTTGTTATCTTACCCACCTGCAAATCGGCCTTGGTTTTTCTCGACCAGGAAAAAATCTGCTTGGATCTCCATTCTTCCTTTTCTGCAATCGCCTCTTTTATCACCAGATAATCCTTACAATAGATAATCGTTGCTGCTCCTTTAAAAAGACGGAGTTTTTCATCTGTTTTTTGTTTCAGATCGCGGAAGTTTTCATCATGAGCCTGCCCTATATTGGTGATAATTCCGATAGTAGGTGCAATCACCGGTTCCAACCGATCCATCTCGCCTGGCATGGACATACCGGCTTCAAAAATAGCGAGTTCATGCTCGCTTTGCATGGGCCATACGGAAAGCGGAACCCCTACCTGAGAATTAAAACTTTTGGGGCTCCGGATAATGTTTTTGTCTTCCTGTAACAATTGATAAAGCCATTCCTTTACAATTGTTTTTCCATTACTACCTGTTATGCCAATTACGGGTATATGAAAATGGCTGCGATGCCAGGCACTGAGTTGTTGTAGTGCAAGGAGGGTATCACCAACCAGCAGAAAAGCTGCTTCCGGATATGCCGGCAAATCGGATGGCAGTGTGGAAACCACAAAACAACGAATCCCTTTTTTATATAGTTCTGCAATAAACCGGTGAGCATCATGCCGCTCTCCTTTAATGGCAAAAAACAGGGATGATTCCGGCTCTAAAATTTTCCGGCTGTCGATCAGGATATCCTGAACGGATACGAGCAGCTGTCCATTGCCAAAAATCTTACCGTGTATTACTTCGTTTATTTCCGAAAGCGTATAAGGCATAATCAAACTTGATTGGTTAACGGTTCTCCGGACAACAGAGCTACTCTCTCCCGGTTAGCTTATAGTTAAAACAATCCCGGCAAAGGGCTTCGTAATGACTGGTTTCGCCCAGCACCACCAAATCCTTCTGATTCACGATACGATGAGAATGGTTGGCCAGGTTCCCGCAACGAATACAGATCGCATGTACTTTGGTCACATATTCAGCCGTTGCCATGAGTGCAGGTATAGGTCCAAACGGTTTACCCAGATAATCCATATCCAAACCGGCTACAATCACCCGGATTCCATCTCCCGCAAGCTGATTACATACATTAACCAGTTCCATATCAAAGAATTGCGCTTCATCCACCCCTACCACCTCCATCCCGCTGCTCAGCAACATAATATTGGATGAGGAAGGAACAGGTGTAGAATGAATTTCACTGGCATCATGCGATACCACCTTAATGGCATCATAGCGTGTATCAATGGCAGGTTTAAAAATCTCCACCTTTTGCTTTGCAAAATAGGCTCTTTTTAACCGGCGTATCAGCTCTTCTGTCTTTCCGGAAAACATAGAACCACAGATCACCTCGATCCAGCCTCTTCTTTTTGAATGATTAATAGGGTTTTCCAGAAACATGGAGCATACGGTCAGAAATGAGGGTAACAGATTTTTATGTAATTTGCCAGAGGCGTTTGAAATACCAACGATTCTCTGTATATTTAATCCTTACCTGCTGCAACAAAACTACGTAATTTTCGTTTTGTAATACGGCAATCTGAAATGAAGAATATGGAAAAGAAGGCGCTTAAGCAGGAAATCGATGTTTTGATCGAAAGCATTAAAAAGCAGGCCGACCGTATGAATGCGCAGGATAACCTAAGCATGGTTGAGCTGGAAGTGCTGCACCACAAAATTCAAAAGCTTTACGAAAAATCCATTCTTATCCATCACCTTCCTCCTTCAGAAGAGAAGAAAAAAGAATTTACTATTCAGCAACAACCTGCTGAAGAAAAAATAATTCCTGCTGTGCAGCAACCTGATGCTGTAATACATCCTCCTGTTCAAAAAAATTCGGAGGAAGAAAAAAAACAGACAGATGTAAAACAAACAACCGACCTTTTTGGAGAAACGGCAACAGGCAGAAGCAAAGTGTCCTTTAAGACACCGGCCGAAAAGGATCGTCAACCCAAAGCTATTCGTAAACCCATTCCCGATCTGAAAGCAGCGATCAGCATCAACGACAAATTCAGGTTTATCAATGACCTTTTTCACGGCAATGCCACCGAATTCAATATAGCCCTTAACCAGATCAATAGCTGCCAGGGCAGTGAAGATGCCGAAACCTATGTAAGCAATATACGCGACATCTATCAGTGGAAAGATGAAAGTGAATCCGTCGAAATCTTTCTTGAACTGGTAGAAAGAAGATTTCTATGATGTCCTTTAGCCTCCACTCACGCTCCCCATTCTTTCTCCTTTTTCTTTTAACTCCGCTCCTTGTAAGCTCTCAGGATAAATCATCCTCTATATACCGCTATGCCAGAACTGTGGTTGATACGCTCGCTTCTCCATCTATGCATGGACGGGGTTATGTGAATGAAGGAGAAAAAATTGCCGCTGCCTACCTCGAAGGACAGTTTAAATCAATAGGCTTAAAGTTTTGGGGGGCCGGTTATCGTCAGGAATTTCACCTCGATGTAAATACATTTCCGGGAGATATGGAAATGGAATATTGCATGCTGGATGATCGCAGCTGTAGTCAGGATCATAACCATGCTCCTGGTTCGGCCTTTATACTGGATCCCTCTTCCCCTTCCATAAAGGGGAAATACCAGATTGTCAGAGCCGATTCTTCTTCCGTCAAAGACTATCAAAGTGTCGGTTTTTTTAAAAGAAATATTTATGAAAATCAATTTCTTTATATCGATACAACAGCAATAAAAGACAAAGAACTCAGAGATGGGCTTCTGTCCATGATATCAAATCCTCCAACCGGAATAAAAGGAATTATTGTTCGTAAAAAATGCAGCACCCCAAACTGTAACGCCTTAGGGCCCTGGGATGTTTCTTCTTCTCAAAACACAATCCCTGTTATTTATTCAGTTGGCGTTCCGAATGATCATGTAGATATGGTGCAGGTAAAAATCAAAGCGAAGCTTATTTCCAATTACCCCACTCAGAACCTCATCGCTTATATTCCCGGCACCCAGCACCCCGATTCTTTTATTGTCTTTACCGCACACTATGACCACCTCGGCCAAATGGGTAGCGATACTTATTTTCCGGGAGCCAATGATAATGCCAGCGGCTGTGCTATGTTGCTTAGTGTGGCGAAATATTATTCCCAACCCGATCATGCTCCCAAATACTCTGTCGCTTTTATGGCATTCAGTGCCGAAGAAGCCGGCTTGCTTGGATCCAAATATTATACCGATCATCCCTTCTTTCCGCTTAAGCAAATCAAATTTCTAATCAATATGGATATTATGGGTACGGGTGATGAGGGCATTACGGTGGTAAACGGAACGGAATTCAAAACCCCGTTTGAAGCGTTGCAGAAACTAAATGAAAAGGGACATTTCTTACCCGAAGTAAAAATCCGAGGCAAAGCTGCCAATAGCGACCACTATCCTTTTTACATGAAAGGGGTACCCGATTTCTTTATCTATACCCGTGGAGGTATTAAAGCCTATCATGACATCTATGACAAATCGGCTACCCTGCCTTTGACAAAATTTGAAGATGTATTTCATCTTATTACCGATTTTGAATCCTGGCTGGAAAGTGGCGCCAAAGGGAATTGAACTAAATTTGACCGCCAAAAGTGATTGAACCGTGAGCAAACTGTATATCGTACCTACCCCCATCGGCAACCTCGAAGACATTACGCTGAGAGCTATACGCATATTGCGCGAAGTGGATTTTATTCTTGCCGAAGACACGCGTAACACATCCCATCTGTTAAAACACCTGGGTATTGAAAAAAAACTCATTTCTCATCATGCCCATAACGAACACAAAACGGTAGCTGATCTTGCATCCCAGGTGCTTGCAGGTACTAATATAGCCCTGGTAAGCGATGCCGGCACACCGGGTATTTCCGATCCGGGATTCCTGCTGGTTCGTGAATGTATTGCTGCGGGCGTGGAAGTAGAATGCTTGCCAGGCCCCACGGCTTTTGTTCCTGCACTTGTCAATTCCGGATTACCTTGTGATACTTTTATTTTTGAAGGTTTTCTGCCCCAGAAAAAAGGCCGGCAAACCCGTCTCCTCAAACTGAAGGAAGAAGTTCGTACCATGGTGTTTTACGAAAGCCCTTTTCGCCTTATCAAAGCGCTGGAAGAGTTCGGTCTTCACCTTGGGATGGATAGAAAGGCAAGTGTTTCCAGAGAGCTTACCAAGATGTATGAAGAAACCAAACGGGGAACGCTGGAAGAACTTATTGCCCATTTCAGCGCCAAAACAATCAAAGGTGAAATTGTTATTATTGTTGCCGGAGATGATACGAAGAAATAGAACACAGGTAATATAACAACCCATGACCTCTTTCCCAGCTCCGGCCCGCCTTGAAAATGATATTGTGCTGCTCCTTCCGCTGGAACCGAAATGGTTTCCCGAACTCGGTAAGGTAGGTGCCGATCCCGATCTGTGGATTCTCAACCCCCGTCGTATGCAGGATCCGGAAGATATGGCCGATTACCTGGAAGATGCCATGATGGAAAAAGAAAAGGGTATTTCCATTCCTTTTGTCATCATTGATAAACGAACCGGAGAGGTAGCCGGCTCTACCCGCTACTCCAACCTCTATCCCAATCATAAACGCCTGGAGATCGGATGGACCTGGATAGGAAAAAAGTTTCAGCAAACAGGTCTTAACAGAGCCATGAAATTTGAAATGCTTCGTTATGGCTTTGAAACACTGCATCTGAACCGGATAGAACTTAAAACAGATATCCTCAATTCTGCATCCAGAGCAGCCATGAAAAAACTGGGCGCCCGGGAAGAAGGTATCCTTCGGGGGCATACCCTGATGTCGACCGGACGGTATCGCGATACGGTGTATTACAGCATTCTTAAATCGGAATGGCCCGATATCAAAAAAACCGTATTTAAGTCATTTTTATGAACCCTCAAAAATCTTAATTTTGCATTCAAATCACTTTAATTCATTTCTCATGAAATCCTGTTTGATCCTATTCTCTTTATTTCTCTCCCTATGTGGAATAGCGCAGCCCAACTCAGTAGGCGCCCATATTGACACTTCCCGTCCCGATACCAACAAGGTAGATGCCAGCAACCACAAAACGGGTGTCTGGATGGAAACCATCAATGGTATGAACTGGTACGGACATTATGTAAATGACAAACGCGATGGCTCCTGGGTAGCTTATATGCCGGGATGGTTGCCTGGACGTCTGGAATATTATCAGGATGGGATGAAAACAGGTCCCGCTGTTTCCATTGATCGCAGCGGTACTTTTTTGCAACAGGATAATTACAAAAACGATAATCTGGATGGTGTTTCCAGATCTTTTTACGGGGGTGGACGGATGAAATCAGAGATTCATTACAAAGACGGAAAGCTGAATGGAACGCGCCGCCTGTATGCTCCGGATGGAAAAATGCAGGAAGAAGGCAATTATTCCAATGACCAGAAAGACGGTGTTTTTAAATGGTATTACAGCGATGGGACCGTGGTGACCGAATCGACCTATAAAAATGGAATTCTGGAAGGGCCTCAGATCAGTTATCATAAAAAAGGAGGACGTGAGTCTGAAGTGATGTATAAAAACAATTTACGCCAGGGCTCTTACAAAGAGTTTTATGAAGACGGGAAACCCAAAACAGAAGGTGAATTCAAAGATGATCTGGAAGAAGGAAACTGGAAAGTATATGATGAACATGGCATTATGCATACGGTAAAATATAAGAAAGGGGTAGAAATCAAAAAATGAAAAAATCGACCAATTTTATTCTTTTGATTGCAGGAGTGCTGGTGTTGGGTACGGGTATTTATTTTTCCTTTATCAAAAGAGCCGTAAAAACATTGCCTTATTATGGAGATCGGGTAGCGGGCGCTAATGGAGATACCACGTATCATACGGTCGCCAATTTCTCGTTCCTGAATCAGGAAGGAAAAACGATTACTCAACAGGATCTGGCAGGTAAGGTATATGTAGCCGATTATTTTTTTGCCAACTGTAAAAGTATTTGTCCCAAAATGAGCAGTCAGCTGGAACGTGTTCAGGCTCATTTTAAGAACGAACCCGATTTTATGATCCTTTCGCATTCAGTAGATCCGGCCAGGGATACGGTAGCCGCTCTGGAACGGTATGCCAGTATGCACCAGGCCGATCCGAAAAAATGGTTCTTTCTTACCGGCGATAAAAAACAGTTGTATGATCTGGCCCGACATTCATATCTCGTAACTGCCACAGAAGGAAACGGCGGACCGGATGATTTTGTACATACCGAACAGGTTGCGCTGGTGGACAAGGAAAAACACCTGAGGGGGTTTTATGATGGTACCGATTCTGCCGCAGTAAACAGGATGATGACCGATGTGGAGCAGCTGCTGTTGAGTTATAAAACAAAGTAAGCGTAAAGAAAAGAGAAAGATAGTTCACACTCATTCGTTAACAACTCCCCGGCAGAAGGGATCCGGGTTCAAAAATTCTCCCGATTTTCGTATAAAACAGACCGTGTCGGATAAATACACCAAAAGAAGATTACAATCCAGCTCACTCACTACCGTGATCAGTATTTCCCTGGTATTGTTTATGCTGGGATTGCTTGGTATGATCCTGCTGAGCACCAAGAAAGTGACCGATTATGTAAAAGAACACCTCCTTATTTCTGTTTATCTGAATCCCGATGCCAGCGAAGCCGATATCCTTTCCCTTCAAAATTCACTGAATGCAGCCAAATATGTCCGCTCCACCACGTTTACATCAGCCAAAGCAGCTGCCGACAGTTTCAAAAAAGAGCTGGGCGAAGATTTTGTTAACTCTATAGGCTATAACCCTTTACCCGCTTCCATCGATGTCTATCTGAAGGCCGAATATGCCAATAATGATAGTATTAACTGGATCAGAAAGGATCTTCAGGCACAAAAACAGGTGGTAGCCGATGTAGACTATAAAGAGGCGCATGTAAGTGCCGTGAATGATCATATCCGTACCATCAGCATCGTTATTTTGGCCTTCACAGGCTTACTCATGCTTATTGCCATAGCCCTTATCAACAATACCATACGCCTGGCCATTTATTCCAAACGTTTCCTGATCCGTACCATGCAGCTGGTAGGCGCCACACAAGGCTTTATACGCAAACCATTCCTTCTTACGGGTATGGTACAAGGTATTTACGGGGCCATTATCTCTTTGTTTATGCTCATGGGCTTTTTCTATTTCCTGGATCGTGTCTTTCCTTTTCTGGTTAAAATGCTCCTGGATATAAATTTATTGGCTATCATGTCCGGCGCATTGGTATTTTTAGGAATTTTGATAGGATTAATCTGTACCTGGTTCGCAGTACATAAATATCTAAGGATAAGAACCAGCGAATTGTATTATTAAGACCAACATGGACAAAGAACAAAAAGACGGATTCGCGCTTCACAAAGAAAACTATATCTACCTCATTGCAGGGGTTGTGCTGGTTGTATTGGGTTTTATTCTCATGTCAGGAGGAGGATCGGACGATCCGAGCAAATTCAATCCCGAAATATTCAGCCCCCGCCGTATTACGGTGGCTCCTATCCTGATCCTTACCGGCTACATTGTTGTACTCGTTGGCATCATGAAAAAGCCAAAAACACAAGCCTGAACCATGTACTCATCCGGGATATACCCCGGTAATTATAGACCCTCTCAAGCTCCAGCATGAATCTTATTCAATCGGTCATCCTGGCCATCGTTGAAGGTATCACGGAATTTCTTCCTGTTTCCTCCACCGGCCACATGATTATTTTTTCCAATATCATGGGTATACAACCCACCGATTTTGTCAAAATGTTTACCATCGCCATACAGTTCGGGGCCATCCTGTCTGTTGTCGTACTTTACTGGAAACGGTTTCTTCAATCATTCGATTTTTATGTCAAGCTGTTTATCGCCTTTCTGCCAATCGGCATTATCGGTTTTCTGTTTCACAAAAAAATTGATGCCCTGCTCGAAAATGTAACCGTTGTAGGCACCACCCTGTTTCTGGGCGGAGTTGTTTTTCTGTTTATCGACAAATGGCTGGAGCCGGAAGGCCAGAAAAATGATAAGGTACTCGACAAGCCGCTGGATGCAGACAATCCTAAAGAAGAGGCTGTTGACAATCTGAAAGCGCTTAAAATCGGATTCTTTCAGGCTATTGCAGTGATACCGGGAGTATCCCGTTCGGCAGCAACCATTATAGGAGGTCTTACTCAAAAGCTGAGTCGTAAAGCGGCCGCTGAATTCTCTTTCCTGCTGGCTGTACCCACCATGTTTGTGGCCACCGCTTTTAAACTTTATAAGTATCAGAAAGAAGTAGGATTTCACAAAGCCGATCTTGGCTTACTGGCCATCGGTAATGCCATTGCCTTTATAGTAGCCATCTTTGCCATCCGTTTCTTTATTCAGTTTGTAACCAAACATGGTTTTAAAGTGTTTGGATGGTATCGTATTGTTGTAGGAGGTGCCATTCTTATCTGCTATTTCCTAAAAGTTCCTTTGCAGGTTCTCTGAGGTTAGCCACAGATTACACTGATTTTCACAGATACTCTCGCATGCCAATCTGTGTTAATCTGTGTAATCTGTGGCAGATATACCTGCACCCTGTTTTCATTTAATAGTTTTTATAATTGAAACCCTTCGATTTTCAGACCGGTGAAGTACTCCTGATCGATAAGCCTTATCGTTGGACTTCCTTTGATGCCGTAAACAAAATCAAATTCTCGATCAGGCACAAACTAAGCACCCCTGGCGAAGCCAAGGTCAAGATCAAGGTTGGACATGCCGGAACCCTCGATCCGCTTGCCACGGGCCTCCTGATCGTTTGTACGGGCAAGGAAACCAAAAACATAGATAGTTACCAGGCACAGGAAAAGGAATATACGGGCACATTTCGCCTGGGAGCCACCACCCCTTGTTTTGATCTGGAACAGGAAGTGGATCATACCTACCCTACCGCACATATTACCGAAGCCATGATACGTCAGGCAGCTATTGACTTTACAGGTGTTCAGGAACAGATACCTCCCGCTTTTTCAGCAGTTAAAAAAGAAGGAAAAAGAGCTTATAAGCTGGCCAGAGCAGGACAAGAAGTGGTGCTTCAGGCCCGTACCATTGAAATAAAAGAATTTGAAATCACCGATATGCGCATGCCCGATATAGACTTCCGGATTGTTTGCACCAAAGGCACCTATATCCGATCTATGGCAAGAGATTTTGGGCTCGCCCTTGATAGCGGAGCACATCTTATTGCTTTAAGACGAACACGTATCGGTTCCTTCAACGTAGAAAAGGCCCTGTGCATATCGGATTTTGAGGCACTTGTCTGAATTCAATAATAAATTTGACTTTCGGCCTCGTTTATCCCTATATTTGCGCCCTTTATTACTAAACCGTTAATTAATCCCGTAAGATTAGTGTAATGCCCCGGATTCATTTTTTACCAACCTTTTTGAATCATTGGTATTCCCCTAGCCTACTATAAACCAATCCATAAGAGATGAAACTGTCTGCTTTCAAGTTCAGCCTTCCAAAAGAATTGCTGGCTGAACATCCTGCAAAAAATCGTGACGAAGCAAAACTGATGGTCCTTCACAGGAAGACAGGGAAAATCGAACACAAAAAATTTAAGGATATCATCAATTATTTTGATGACAAGGATGTAATGATCCTGAACAATACCAAGGTATTTCCTGCCCGTTTGTACGGAAACAAGGAAAAAACCGGTGCCAAAATTGAAGTTTTCCTGCTCCGTGAGCTAAACCGCGACAGCCGTCTGTGGGATGTACTGGTTGATCCGGCCCGCAAAATCCGTATCGGCAACAAACTTTATTTCGGTGATGACGATATGCTTGTGGCCGAAGTCATTGACAATACTACTTCCCGTGGACGGACCCTCCGCTTTTTGTTTGACGGTCCCTACGAAGAGTTTAAAAAGACCATTGAAACGCTGGGACAAACCCCGCTTCCGAAATATATCAAACGGAATGTAGCTCCCGAAGATGCGGAACGTTATCAAACCGTTTATGCCGAAGTAGAAGGCGCTGTAGCAGCTCCTACTGCGGGTCTCCATTTCAGCAAACAGTTGCTTAAAAAATTGGAAATTAAAGGTGTTCACTTTGCCAATCTTACCCTCCATACCGGTCTTGGAAGTTTCCGCCCGGTAGAAGTGGAAGATCTTACCAAACACAAAATGGATTCGGAAGAAATTATCATTCCTGAAGCCTGTGCCGAGATCGTAAACAAAGCAAAAGATGAAAAACGCAAAATCTGTGCAATAGGAACCACCACCATGCGGGCTATTGAAACGTCTGTATCCGTTGAAGGCTATCTGAAACCGTATGCCGGCTGGACCAACAAATTTATTTTTCCTCCTTACGATTTCAGCGTAGCCAATTGTATGGTTACCAATTTCCATATGCCCGAATCAACCTTGCTCATGCAGGTATGTGCTTTCGGAGGATATGACTTCGTCATGAAAGCGTATAAAGAAGCTATCAAAGACAAATACCGCTTCTACAGCTATGGCGATGCCATGCTGATTCTCTGATATTGTTGAAAAAACATTCATAAATCCCGGAACACCTTGTCCCGGGATTTTTTGTGTGCATTACTTTTGTCAAAACAAATCTCTGATTTGAAACGATTTGCCATTATTGTAGGTGGAGGAAGCGGAACCCGGATGAATACTCCGGTTCCAAAACAGTTTATGCTTCTCGATAACAAACCGGTGCTGATGCATACCATCGGCAAATTTGCCGAAGCCGATGCCTCCATCATCCTGATCATTGTTTTAAGAACAGATCAGATTGAATTCTGGAAAGAGCTTTGCTCCCAGCATTCATTTACGATCCCTCACCTGATAGCCGAGGGCGGCGATACCCGTTTCCAATCCGTAAAAAATGGGCTGGCACTGATCTCCGAAGATGGAATTATCGGTATTCATGATGCGGCACGTCCGCTGGTAAGTACCAAAACCATTATCACCGCTTTTAAAGCAGCTGAGATGTATGGCAATGCAGTACCGGCTATACCCTTGCAGGATTCTATACGACAGATTGTTTCCGGTCTTAGCATTGCGGTAGATCGCACCAAATACTGCGCCATACAAACCCCTCAGTGTTTTAATTCCCTGATTCTAAAAAAAGCTTACGAGCAGGAATACCGGTACACGTTTACGGATGATGCCAGTGTAGTAGAGGCCGGTGGAGACAAAATTCACCTTATTGACGGAAACTCTGATAATATCAAAATCACCACACCCCGTGATCTGGTTATTGCCGATGCCATCCTCAAAAATAAAAAGACAATAGAATCTACCAACAAGTCCAATCATACGGATGATTTGAGCTTGTTATAGTAAACAAGGACTAAAGTCCTGTTTAGTCTTCATTCATTCCTAACCCCAGCCTTAAGGCTGGGGTTAGGAACTCCCACGTAAGCATGGGCTTTAGCCCTGACATATCCCTAATATCCCAGGACATATTCCCCTTATCTTTCTTTTCGATTAAATAATAAAAAGAAGATCAAATAATCCGCTTAACCTTTGACCCCGCTGTCAGCTTCCCCGCTTCCATCCCGCTTATTAATACCAGCCCGGGCTTCTTTCCTTTCTCCACAGATCCATATTGTTTATCTATACCCAGAAACTCGGCCCCATTAAGACAGGCCCATTGAATAAGAGTTGCCAACGGTATGGAAGGATGAGCTGCCGAAATTGTTTTCATTTCTTCCAGCATGGATAAGCAGTTGTTCGATGCCAGGCTATCGGTTCCGATGGTCACCTTAAGCTTTTGCGAAATCATTGCCTCATAATCCGGCAACCGGCTTTCGATATACAAATTGGCTTTGGGACAGGTAGCCCAAAAGAGTTGCAAGTTGCCGGAAGGTAGTTGCATATCTGCTACCGTGGCATAGGTATTATGCACGAGCAACAGTTTTTTATTGCGATTGTAATAGGAAAGCGTAGAAGGCAGTGAGCTTTGTCCCGGAGCTTTGAACCAGGAATGATCCATTTTCATGGCTGCAAACATCGCTGTAAATGGACCAGTGCCCTTTCTGAACAACTCATCTTCTGCCGCACTTTCCAGGCTGTGTATACTTAGTATAGAGCCTTGCTGATGGGCATAGGCGCTTATCTTTTCATGCAATGCCGGGCTCATGGTATAAGGAGCATGAGGCACAACAGAGCTCTGAGAAGCAGAACCCGGAATAAAGTGTACTAATTCTTCTCTCAGTTTGCGTATGCTCAAAAAAGATTCGGCTGCACGGGAAGGATGCAGATCAAAGGCTTCCAGAAAAGTATGGTAGTATAAATTGGCTTTCGACTTTTGCTCAAAGGTATGATTGGTGTTGGCAATATCGCCCACGGCCACAATACCATTGTCCAGCATTTCTTTTTCTGCATGCTGTATGGCTTCCTTACTTTCTTCCGCGGTGAAGAGATTTCTTTTCTTTACAAATTCGGAGATAAAGCCTACCATACCCGTACCTTGCTGTATATGGCCTTTCATACACGACAGCTCCAGATGGCAGTGGGTATTGATAAAACCGGGACAAAGAACTCCGGATAAGACCTCTATGGGTAGTCCAGGATAAGCTTCCAGGAGTTCCTTTCCTCCAACGGCTACAATGGTTCCGTCGTTTTCTGTCACCACTACCCCGTTCGGGATCGGGGCTGCAGAAACGGGGTAAATTATATCAGCCTGAAAGCAGCGCATAACGCGAAATTAACAAGAAAGCCCGAATGGGCGATTATTCGTAATTTTGCAGTATCCGATGAATACAAAGACTGATATACGCGGCCTTTCGGCTGAAGAAATGAAAGCCTGGTTTTCAACCCAGGGACAACCTGCTTTCCGTGCCAAACAGGTAGCGGAATGGTTGTGGAAAAAATCGGCCCGTAGTTTTCCGGAAATGACGAATCTCTCTATCGAGCTTCGTGATCTGCTGGAACATCATTTTGTGATTCGTCCCGTGACGATTGCGGAACAACAGATAAGCAAGGACAGAACTATCAAGAATGCATTTAAGCTGTATGATGGATCTATTGTGGAAGGAGTACTCATCCCTACCGAGCACCGCATGACGGCTTGTATCTCGTCTCAGGTTGGATGCAGCCTTACCTGTAAGTTTTGTGCTACAGGACGTCTGGAAAGGTTACGGAATCTGGATGCTGCCGAAATGTATGATCAGGTAGCACTGATGCGCCGCCAAAGCGAAGAGCAATACCAGATACCCCTGAGCAATATTGTATACATGGGTATGGGGGAGCCTTTGCTGAATTATAAAAACATGATGGAGTCGGTTGAAAAAATAACTTCTCCATCCGGGCTTGGAATGTCGCCGCAACGCATCACTGTTTCTACCGCCGGTGTATCCAAAATGATTGCCAAGCTTGGCGATGACGGAGCCCGTTTTAATCTGGCCCTCTCCCTGCATGCTGCCAATGATGCCAAACGCAGCAGCATCATGCCCATTAATGAATCCAACACCTTGGATTCCCTGGCCGATGCCCTGAATTATTTTTATGAAAAAACAGGCACACGCGTCACGTTTGAATATATTGTACTGAAAGATTTTAACGACCAGATAGGAGATGCGAGAGAGTTGGTGGACTTCTGCCAACGCGTAACGGCCAAAGTAAATATTATTGAATACAACCCCATTGATCAGGGCGAGTATCAGCAAACCACCGAAAACAGGCTGAATGCCTTTGCCGATCATCTTGAAAAAAACGGTGTGATTGTGAATATCAGAAGAAGCAGGGGAAAAGATATTGATGCTGCCTGCGGACAGCTGGCCAATAAAAACAAGGCTTCCCTAAAGGCCTAAACCCAGCTTAACTCCTATTGTAAGTACGGGGTTCATAACATTTACATGTTTCAGCTCAATTGTAGCTGCATTTCCTTCACTATTTACCACATTATCTTCCGTGCCCACTCTTATCCCAATCCCCACAAACCAGTCTAGGTAAACAGATTCATCAAACTCAGGTGTATTTTGTGTTCCGCAGATTGCCAGCACATCCATATATTTTTGCTGATCCATCAAAGTTCCGTGCTGGTAAGTACCTGCATCGTTTTGATAAATGCCGCTTACTTCTTTGCGATAATTTTTTACATCCACCTCGGGAGAAATGTAAAAATCATTGGGGGCTGTATGAGATGGGTAGAAACGAACGGCAAATTTTCCACTCAGTCCACTAAGATTAGCTACCCCCGGGTCTTTTTTGTCCAGTGGCTGATCATTGATAATTGCTTCTTTGAAATAATCCTGAAAAGTAATTCCCGCTGCCACTTCCAGACTTACGGTATGGTTTATTCTCCGCTCCAGATACAAGGGCACATCACCCCGTATCACCAGTACAGGATTAAACTTGAGTATCCACTTTCCTTTGTTGGTTAAAGGTGGCAAAGGGTCCCCTGCTTTATGAGGTTTTTCGGTTGATTTGGCCGGTATAGCCTGCAACAGGTTATCTGTTGGCTGCAAATCCTGTAGCCGGAACACCGTTATCTTTTCAAAGCCAGGCAATGCCAGGCTGTCTGCCTGCTGTGCAAACAGACTATCTGCGCCCTTAACAAGCATCGACACCATCAGGCAAAAGATTATACGGGTAGACATTGCATTATATTTTACGGATAAACTTGTCTTTAGTTGCATATTTCAGGCAAACAAATACAATCCGTAAAAAATGCTTTCAGGAAAGGACAAATGAATTATTGCAGGATGATATGGGATTATAAACCCAGTCCCACTTTTACACCAAGGGAAACAGTAGGGGTAATAATATCGGTATGATTTACCCGGATAGCATTGGGGTTCGCATCTTCAGGAATCACGTCATTTTCTGTTCCCATCCGCAGACCGGCACCTACATACCAGTCAAAATAAAAATCGCTGTCATAGTTTTCCGTATTCTGAAAGCCCAGAACAAATCTCAGATCGAAATAATCCTGCTGATCTCTCAGTTTCCCACTGGTGTAACGTCCATCACTCATATGAACACCGGTCACATCCATACGGTAATCTGTAAAATCCATTTCCGGAGAAAGATAAATTTCAGACAATGCTGTTTTGCGGGTATAATAACGGGCGGCGGCCTTAGCACAAACTCCGGTAAGTTGCTGTTCATTGGGTACTTTCTGAAAAACAGGTTTGCCTTCCAGCATCGCTTTTCCATAATCCTCAAAGGTCATTCCTACTGCACCTTCCAAACTATAGCGGTTATTCAGTTTATGCTCTACATAAACCGGCAATTGCCCTCTCAGTAAAATGGTAGGATTGCATTTTATTACCCAGGTGGCTACTGGTAATAATGGATCGGCTGTTGAGTTTGCAGAAGCAGAAACACCAGGGGAAGCTACTACCGGAACAGTGGTTTTAAATACATCTACTTTGTTGCCGGGCTTCACCACAGAGTCGGCAGGAGTATTGCTTCCTGTCTGAGCCCGCACCTTTATGCTACCAGCTGTTGCCAGTAGCAATATGATCCATACGTTTTTTAAAATCGTCTTCATCTGTTCTCTCAAATGTACGCAAATGTTCCGGTTCCTGCAATCATTCCGCATAGGTAAAACCCGGGAAACAGGGCTCTGATTTACTGCAATTTTACCTGTCTAACTCCCGTTATAAGTCAATAGACCGGGCGACTTAAAAACCTTGGAATCAATGCCGGGAAAATGGTAACTTTACGTTTTCCCGGTATCAGGGACCTTAGCATCGGCACATGCCAAAGATTGAAATTATCCGATGAAGTCATTTTTTTGTTTTGTACTCTTTCTTTCCGTTGTTTATCCGGCTCAATCGCAAATTGATGTAGCCTGGGGAGGACAGCAGGTGGCTAACCCCAAAAACAGCGAGATTACCAATATCATAGGCTCTGACGAGTCCAGGATTTATGCCTTAAAAATAAAGTCAGGCGGTTGGGGAAGCCACGACCAGTATTTTCTGGATTCCTATGCCCGTAAAAGCATGACCTTTGCCGGCACCACCGAATTCTCTCTTCCTCAACAGACAGAACGGACTGATCCCATTGAACGTTTTTTCAGGGGCAAGGGCCGTTATGAAACAGCTGAACTGGAAAAGCTCATCCACCTGCAAAACCGGTTTATCGTTTTCAGCTCCTATTATAACAGTGACCAGGATAAAAATTATGCCTTTGTCCAGACTCTGACCGAAAATGGTATTCCGGGTAAAGCTTATTCGGCTGTAGATACCATCAAATCCGACGGGCGTCATAACAAAGGATATTTCGGATTTGTAGTCTCCGACAGCCAGACTCAGATCCTTGTTTATCATATCGATCCTGCTGATCGCAGCAATTTTGCCAACCTTTCTCTGAAAATGTTTGATGAAAATATGAACCTGAGATGGGCTAAAGTACTGGAGCTGCCTTATCCCGACAGCCAGTTTCATTTGACCAAGATAAAGGCCGATAATCAAGGTAATGTGTTTCTCCTGGCCAGCATCGATAAAAACAAAGAAAATACCGAACGCCACAAGCCTACTTATAATTACAGCATGCTGGCTTATTTTCATGAGCTGAACCAGGTAAAGGAATATACCATTGATCTGGGTGACAAATACATTTCCGATATCGCCTTTAATATAAACCCCGACGGAAATGTGATTTGCGCCGGATTTTATTCAAAAAGTTCAGAAACCAGCCAGGCAGGCAGTTTCTTTTTAAAAATAGACAAGAAAACAACAGAAGTATCGGAGCGTAATGTAAGTGAATTTCCAAAGGATTTTTTGCTCGAATTTATGACCGACCGCAAAAAAGATAAGGGAAGGGAACTATATAATTTCGATATCCAGCATCTGCTGCTTCGCACTGATGGCACGGCTGTGATGGTTGCAGAACAGTATTTTATGGATGTAGTATCATTTTACAATCCCGCTTCCCATTCCTACAATTATTCCTATCATTACTATTACAATGATATCATTGTCCTGGGTTTTGATCCTAAAGGATCTTTAACACTCCTTAAAAAAATAAGTAAGTATCAGCATACGGTCAATGACGGAGGTCCCTATTCCTCCTATGTACTCGTTGATGGAGGCGATATGCTGCATTTTATATATAACGACAATCCCGACAATCTGCATCGTACGGAAACGGAGATAGCCCATGGCAAAATCGGAAGCATGAATAATCCAGGCCGTTCGGTGGTGGTGATGGTATCTATGGACAACAAGGGTAATACACAACGCACACAACTGCTCGACAATCATTCCAGAAAAAACTATTCCTGGTTCACACCTAAGATGTACAAAAAGGTAAGTGACAAGGAACTGATACTTTTTGCTCACAAAGGCCGGTATTACCGGTTTGGAAGAATCACACTTTAGCAGCCTCATGGATACGATTGATCGGATCAAAGCCCCTGTACTGGGCGAAATGGAAGAGTTTGAAGAGAAGTTTCTTGCTTCCATGAAAAGCAATGTACCTTTGCTGGATAAGATCACGCATTATATCGTGCGACGCAAAGGCAAACAGCTGCGTCCGCTTTTTGTTTTTCTTACTGCCAAAGCTTCAGGAACCATTACCGAATCTACACACCGTGCTGCAGCCCTTATCGAGCTGCTTCATACCGCCACACTTGTACATGACGATGTGGTGGATGATTCCAATCTGAGACGAGGCTTTTTCTCTGTCAATGCCCTCTGGAAAAATAAAATTGCCGTATTAGTGGGCGATTATCTCTTATCCCGCGGCTTATTGCTTTCCGTAAATAATAAAGAACATCAGCTTCTGGGTATCGTATCAAATGCTGTCCGGGAGATGAGTGAAGGAGAGCTGCTTCAGATAGAAAAAGCCCGGAGGTTGGATATTGCCGAACCGGTTTATTTCGAAATCATCCGTCAGAAAACAGCTTCGCTCATTGCCTCCTGTTGCGCCTGCGGTGCTGCCAGTACCGGTGCCGATGATACCGTAGTGGAACGCATGCGCCGCTTCGGCGAACTGACAGGAATAGCCTTTCAGATCAAAGATGATCTGTTTGACTTTGGCAGCGATGGAGAAATAGGCAAGCCCACCGGCATCGATATCAAGGAAAAGAAAATGACCCTTCCCCTGATCTTTGCTCTTAACAATGCCAGCGCTTCCGATAAGCGGCATATCATTCGCCTGGTTAAAAATCACAATGAAGAACCGGAACGCGTAGCGGAAGTGATTGCCTTTGTGCTTAAGAGCGGCGGCATTGAATATGCCCGCAGTAAGATGCTGGAATACCGCGATCAGGCATTCGAACTGTTGCGTACATTCCCCGAATCCGATGCACGTACCGCACTCGAAGAACTGGTTATCTATACCACCGAGCGAAAAAAATAAAATGTATTCCCCGTTAACCTCAGTAAAGTATAACCCATGAAACCAATTCACTATTTCAGCTTAAGACTACTAAGTGCCGCATTACTTCTGTCACTGACATGGTATTCCTGTTCAGAAGGAAACATGAAAAAGAAAGGAGAAGGCGTGACTATTCCCAATCAAACAACCCTGGCAGACACTTCCGCTCACCGCATTGATGCACCGGTATCAAAGAAAGACAGTGTTGCCGACGGAGAATATGTGACACGCTACCCCAACGGTGTTATCCGCATGAAGGGCTTATTCCGTAATGGACAAAGAGAGGGCGACTGGGCCTGTTTTTTTGAATCGGGCAAAGTGCAAAGCGAAGGTTTTTTTACGGCTGGCAAACGCGATCATCATGGCATTGTATACTATGAAAACGGGCACAAGATGTATGAAGGCGATTATAAAGACGGTGTGCAGGTAGGTAAATGGAAATACTACAAAGAAGACGGAAAGCTGAGTCAGGAAATTGATTACGGAAAAAAACCAAAAGAGGGAGATAACCAGTAACCGGTTTTATTTTGCAATACTGATCCGGATGGTAAAGAAGGAGTAATCTTCCTGCAACGGAGTGATATTATATTCAATCTTATCATTACTGCGGAAACGCATATCCACAAATCCAATCATCGATTTACCAGAATCCTCGCTCAATGCATTGGTATGCCGTTCAAGAAGTGCCGGTTCGTCCAACGCATTCACCTCGTCCATACACTTACGCAGGTGCTCGGTTTTTGTATTCTTTACCAGATTACTGGCGGTGAGCATATACCGGTCGTTCCATTCTCCTATTAAAAACATACCTGTCTTGCCTTCTTTGCCTGCTTCCGGATCATCGGCATGCTGATATACATTCTGCAGCAGTTCAACCACTACATTAAAAATCTTGTTGCGTACCCGGTGATCGCGTTCATCCTGTATACTGGCTTCTGTCATCGCCAAAATTCCCTTTACAATTTCCTGCGTAAAATCACCGCTGTAAATCAGATTCAGATTATGATCCGACATGATACCATGCATCTTTTTGGATGCTACAAGTCTGTTCTCGCTTCCGTTCCCGCCCTGACTTTCACTCGATATTTTAAGTTGAAAATAAAAATAGGAGATTGCTGCATTGATATCCGAAAAGTCGAATGCCAGTTTATTACCCGACTTCCGGGCCATCTCCACCAGGCCGAGTCCGGCTCCTCCCTTTTCTGAAAAGGTACCCTGGGTAAGAATGTCGTTGGAATAGGTTTTCAGCGCATCCTTGTCCAGACTGTTTACATGCTCCAGTTTGGATCGAAGGGATTCTATTTCTGTTTTCTGTATGGTATTGGCCGATGTGAGATAATAATCCTTGTTGAGACTCTGAATGATAAAAAAGCTGGAAGCGCCTTGTTCCACTTCGGGGGTCACCTCGCTATGGCGGGCCACATTCTGAAGCGATTCAACCATCACGAAATAAAGCTTCTTTTTTACTTTGGTAGATTCGGCATGGGAGTCTACAGCCGATTCGGCAAATGACAGGATACGGTCACTAAGCGCCTGGGTGAAAGCACCGTTGTATACATAACTGAAATCAGATTCCTTCAGTAAGCAATGAAGGTCGTATACGAATCCTAAGTTCACAAAGGAGATTATGGTTAATCAAAAATAGGATATTTTTCGGGAAATAACCATCCGGGCGAAGATTCTCTTGAAATAACTGTTTTTTCTACCCTCATTCACTTTCCAGCCCTTCTGTTCAGAATGACAACGACAAGCTACAAAAGAAAAAAGTTAAAGGAAAATCTCAGGCAGTAATTTTCTTCTGCTCACTCAGCATCTCCAATGCTGCGGCAGCAATAGCCTTCTCATCATAGCCACATTCGGCATACAATTCATTTTGTTCTCCGTGTTCAATAATACGATCGGGAATACCCAGGCGTTTTACCTGTGCCATATATTGATTATCGGCCATAAACTCCAGCACGGCACTTCCCATGCCTCCCTGAATACAGCCATCCTCCACGGTTATCACTTTGCTGAAAGTTGAAAATACTTCATGCAACAATGCTTCATCCAATGGTTTTACAAAACGCATATCATACAAGGCTGCACTCACACCTTGCTTTTCCAAATCACGGCAGGCAGTAAGAGCTATATTGCCGATATGACCTATGCTGAGCACAGCAATGTCTTTTCCATCACGCACTTTACGGCCTTTACCAATCTGAATTTCGGCAAAAGGTTTTTTCCATTCGGGCATCACGCCTTTTCCTCTCGGATAACGGATGGAGAAAGGAAATGAATTCTTATCCAGCTGAGCCGTATACATCAGGTTACGAAGCTCTTCCTCATTCATCGGAGCCGATACCACCATATTGGGTATACAACGGAAAAATGCCAGGTCGTAAGCACCATGATGCGTAGGACCATCAGCTCCTGCCAGTCCGCCGCGGTCGAGACAGAACACCACATGCAGATTCTGAAGCGCCACATCATGGATCACCTGATCGTATGCCCGTTGCATAAAAGAAGAATAGATATTACAGAAAGGAACAAGTCCTTGTGTAGCTAACCCGGCCGAAAAGGTAACCGCATGCTGCTCGGCAATACCCACATCAAATGCTCTGTCGGGCATTGCTTTCATCATAATATTGAGCGAACAACCGGAAGGCATGGCAGGGGTGATACCCATTATCTTGGGGTTCAGCTCGGCCAGCTCCACCATGGTATTTCCAAACACATCCTGATAACGGGGAGGCTGTGGCTCTTTGGGCACCACCTTGATAATCTCTCCTGTTTCTTTATTAAACAGTCCGGGTGAATGCCAGAGCGTTTGATTTCCTTCTTCCGAAAATTTATATCCCTTCCCTTTCTGGGTCAGCACATGCAATATTTTAGGACCCGGAATGCCCTTCATATCATTCAACACTTTCTGAAGACGGATTACATCATGTCCATCTACCGGGCCGAAATAGCGAAACTTAAGCGATTCAAAAAAGTTACTTTGTTTAAGCAGGGTGGCCTTGATACCATTTTCAATCTTGGAAACAATCTCCTGGGCATTGGGACCGAACTTGCTTATTTTACCCAGCAGGTTCCAGATATCATCTTTAAAACGATTATAGGTATGCGAGGTGGTAATATCGGTGAGGTATTCTTTCAGGGCACCTACATTCGGGTCAATGCTCATGCAGTTATCGTTGAGCACGACGAGCAAGTTGGAGTTGGCAATACCACCATGGTTCAGGGCTTCAAACGCCATGCCTGCGGTAAGAGCTCCATCGCCAATAACGGCTATGGCATGCCGGTCTTTTTCTCCTTTCAAACGCGATGCAACCGCCATTCCAAGAGCGGTAGAGATGGAGGTGGAAGAATGTCCCACACCCATGGTATCGTATTCACTTTCTTTACGTTTGGGAAAACCGCTGATGCCTTTGTATAAGCGGTTGGTATGAAAATTTTTGCGACGTCCGGTAAGGATCTTATGTCCATAGGCCTGGTGACCTACATCCCATACCAGCTGATCATAAGGGGTATTAAAAACATAGTGGAGTGCAACGGTGAGTTCAACTACACCCAGACTGGCACCAAAATGCCCTCCTTTTTGGGATACCACATCAATGATAAATTGCCTCAGCTCACGGCATACTTCCGGAAGCTCTTCTTCCTTTAGTTTGCGGAGGTCAGCGGGAAATTCTATCTGAGAAAGCAAGGCGCCTGCCTTAAAGTCCATCGATCGGGTTATTCATACAAAGATAATACATTTTGCCTTGGATTAGGCAGCGAAGCCACCTACTTAATGGGGTAAAACGATGTTTTTGCTGGTTTAGTATCAACCAATTGGCCTTAATACAGCATTTTTTTGAATTCTTAATTATTCCAGCCCCTGGCCTGAAGGCCAGGGCAACTAAATCATTAATTTTGCCCCTCCAACATACCCTTCATGAACAATCCTTTAGAAAGAATAAAAACGACTATTGAGCCCCTCAGACAGGAGATCATCCATCATAAAGTTTATTCCATGATTACCGGTATGGAAGAGCTGCGCATCTTTATGCAATACCATGTTTTTGCCGTTTGGGATTTTATGTCCCTGCTCAAAACATTGCAAAACAATCTTACCTGTACCACCATTCCCTGGTTTCCCAAAGGATCGGCCGATACCCGTTATCTCATTAATGAAATTGTGACCGGTGAAGAATCGGATGTAGATAGTAACGGCCAGCGTAAAAGTCATTTTGAATTATATCTGGAAGCCATGAATCAGTGCGGCGCCGATTGCAGTCAGATCGATTCGTTTATAAAAGAATTGAAAAACGGAAAAACAATTCAACAGGCTCTGTCTCTTGCCGGCGCAGCTCCTGAAATTGAAAAATTTGTAGGATATACATTTGATATTATCGGGTCAAACAAGCCCTATCTTCAATCCGCTGTGTTTACCTATGGAAGAGAAGATCTGATACCAAACATGTTCTTATCTATTATCAAAGATCTGAATCTAAAAAATCCGGGCAATATTTCCATTTTCAATTATTACCTCGAGCGGCATATAGAGGTAGATGGAGGACATCACAGCCATCTGGCACTTCAGATGACCTCCAATCTCTGTGGCACCCATGAACAGTATTGGCTGGAAGCCGAGCAAGCCATTGTCGAATCCCTCCGAAGAAGAGTCGGCTTGTGGGATGGTATTTGCAAACAAATCGCTACTGTCAAAAAAAGCATACCCGCACTTTAAATGATGCTATCGGTTAGTCATCACGGCACCATGCAACTCACCTGATAGCTCCAGGCGCTTTTACCGTTTTTATCTACCGTGCAGGTACGGAAATAGTAAAGGGTTCCAGTCTTTAAATCTGTTGCCGTAAACTTCACCCGCGTTCCCTGATAGATTTCCGTCCAGCTATTAGCGTTATTGGGTGTAAGGCTCATCTGATAGATATAGGTCCCCCGCTTTACGGCCTTTGTATCCAGCTTTACCATACCCGGTGCAAGGCCTGGTTTGACAGCAAAAACGCGGGCTGCTCGTACCGGCAATTTCTTGACCGCCATCCCGGCACTTTCAATAATGGAGGTGGCATGCTCAATATCCTGATTGGCTTGCAGTTCTACATAAGCGCCCAGAGCTTTCAACGAAATGCGAAGCGCTTTAGCCTCTGAATGCATCTGTGCCACAGCGCCCTGCACCTTCGTTTGCGACAGGGTATACGCTTTTTCCAAAATTGAAATCTCGTTGGTGATACCCGCCAGGGTGGGATTAGGAGCGGGAAAGTTGGTATTACCGGTCATTTGCTCTACGTAAAACTTAGCATCGGTTATTAACTGAGGAATGCTCTTTCTATTTAAAAAGAGCGCCACAGTCCTTTTGGTAACAGGTGTTGATGTGCTCATGATGATTTATTGTTTTATGAATGATGTTTCATTTAATATCATTTACCATGCAATATTACAACCGGCATAAGCCCTTCTCCTAACAAAATCATATCCATTTTTGAAAAATACCAGCAAAGACTTAAGCTGCCTCGGTGTAAATACAGAGTTGTCTTCCTTTATGCTAAGCATCCCGACTTAGTGATTATACTTAGTCATCAATTCCCTTCATTAATCTCTGACTTCTCAGGAAAAAAGGGACTTATCATTCATTTATTCTTTTAATACTGTAAATGAAGAATAGAGTTGAATAAACAAGAGAGGGTCATGTTTAGTGAAAGAGCAATAATGAAGAGTAAAGAATGATTTATTTAGTCAATCATCCTTTTTTGCTTTTGGTAAATCGCCTTTTCTCAGAATAAGAGAAGATTTCTGTTTTAGAAAAGTGGCTTTTACTAAAGACAAAATCATTTTGTTTATATACAACGCGTTGATTTGCAAAAAGAAGTTGATTTTGTTGTGAGGAAAAGAGGATATTATAGAAAGCAGAAGTTAGAAGTCAGAAGCAAGAAATCAGAAGAAAGAAATCAGAAAAGGAGCGGTAGGCTTGCCAGCCGGAGCTTTAGCGAAGGCTGGAGGCAGCGGCAGGAAAGTCATTCTTCGGAAGCAGTCAGCTATCCCCCTCTGGAGGGGGCAAGGGGGAGGATTGCAAACAATATAACGAAGCCAAAGCGGCAGGAGGCAGCAGCAGGAGGCAGAAAAGTCATTCTTCAGAAGCAGTCAGCCTATCCCCCTCTGGAGGGGGATAGGGGGGGATCAGGAGGCAATTAGGTGAAAAGGGTAAACGAAAAAGCCAGCTATTAATAACATCGTTATCGATAGCTGACTTTTTATTTCTTTAGCTAATTATCCTAAAAACGCTTTCAGGGATTTGCTTTTGGATGTATGACGGAGACGACGCAGTGCCGACTCTTTTATCTGACGAACGCGTTCGCGGGTCAGATCATACTTCTCGCCTATCTCTTCGAGGGTAAGACCATGTTTAAAGCCAATGCCATAAAACAAGGTAATAATATCGCTTTCGCGTTGAGTAAGGGAGCCCAATGCTCTTTGAATTTCAATATTGAGTGAGGAAACCAGCAATTCATTATCAGGCATCGGATTTTCCGGGTCATACAATACATCCGACAGAGCCAGATCTTCGGTATTCTGAAAAGGTGCATCGGTAGATACGTGGCGACCTGAAATACCTTGTACGGTACGTACTTCGGATTCGCTCATTTCCAGTTCGGCAGCAATTTCTTCGGTGCTGGCTTCACGTTCGAGTTGTTGTTCAAGACGGCTGTGTGCCTTTTTGATGCGGTTCATATCCCCTATTTTATTCAAGGGTAAACGAATCACACGGCTTTGTTCGGCCAGAGCCTGGGTGATAGCCTGACGGATCCACCATACGGCATAAGAGATAAATTTAAAACCTCTTGTTTCATCAAAACGACGTGCCGCCTTGATAAGACCCAGGTTACCTTCGCTGATCAGATCGCCTAAAGTAAGGCCCTGATTCTGGTATTGCTTGGCTACCGATACCACGAAACGCAGATTGGCCGTGGTAAGCTTTTCCAATGCTTCCTGATCACCTTCCCGGATCTTAACGGTCAGGATCACTTCTTCTTCAGCGGATATGAGTCCATGCTTGGAAATATCGTTCAGATATTTGTCCAGCGTGATACTATCGCGGCTGGTAATCGACTTACTGATTTTTAGTTGCCTCATGGAGATTATTAAGCTATTGCTTCGTTTAGTTGCGGAATGTTTCCGAACCGTTTAAGCGTCCGGATGTGCGATTGCAGCGCATCCATAAATGTGATATTTTCAAGGTAAGGAACTCCCGCTTCCTCCGCGGTTTCTTTTACGATCTTGGCAATGTTTGGATAATGTACATGGCAGATAGTGGGAAACAGGTGATGTTCAACCTGAAAATTAAGACCTCCTACATACCACGATATAAAACGGCTTTTACGTGAAAAATTTACCGTCGTATTCATCTGATGTACGGCCCAGTTATTTTCAATGGAACCTTTGCTATCCGGCAAGGGATGCGAAGTGCCTTCAACCGTATGTGCCAGCTGAAATACAACTGTCAATATAATACCTGCTATAAAATGCATCAACAAAAAACCGCTTAAAACCTGCCAGAAAGGTATGGCAAAAACGAAAACCGGCAAACAAATAAATATTCCAAAATAAAAAAGTTTAATACCTGCCATATTGAGTAATACACGGCGGTTTTCCTTATTAGTGTTTTTATTCACTCCTTCTCTTTTGTATTTGGCAAACTGAATAAAATCTTTGAGCAAAGCCCAGTAAAGGGTAATGATGCCATAAAAGAAGAATGCATACACGAATTGCAGACGGTGATACCATTTGACTTCTGAGTGCGGGGAAAAACGCATAAATGCTTTAGGATCTATATCATCATCCATATCCGAAATATTGGTATAGGTATGGTGTAAGAGATTATGCTGCATTTTCCAGTTAAAGATGGATCCTCCCAATAAGTTGAGGGTGCCACCCAACCAGAAATTAACGGTTTTGCTTTTTGAATAGGCTCCATGATTGGCATCGTGCATCACACTCATGCCAACTCCGGCAACACTAAATCCCATGATACTCCATAACCCCATGCTAACCCATACAGAAGGGTGAAAAACAAGCAGACAAACAAAAGGAACGCAATAAGCCAGTAATAACACCGCTGTCTTTACCACCATTTCCCTGTTACAGTGGCGGGATATGTTGTTTTCTGTAAAGTATCCTTCTACCCTGTTACGGAGAGTGGAATAAAACAAGGTTTGATCCTTACCGTTACTGTTGAAGCGTACCTGCATCTAGGTTTGGTTAGTGTACCGGAAGAATAGATTCCGGCAAAGAAAACGGGACATTTGATCAGGCTAAATTTCAGTACAGGCCTCTTGCAATATGTCGGTAATTACAACGAAGGAGTGTACTTCCCTGCGGAGTTCTGCAAAGGTAGTCTTTTTTCAGGTAGGAATTACGTAACCCTCCGATGGCTTTAAGCCATCGGAGGGTTACGGGAGCCATCCGAGGGGTGGGGCGGGTTACGCCACCGGCTTCTTTTTCATCGCATCTTTCAGCCTGGCATGGATCAGGTAAAGAACAGGCACCAGAATGAGTGTCAGGAAGGTAGCAAAGCTTAGACCAAAAATCATGGTCCAGGATAAGGGTCCCCAGAAGGCGACACTATCCCCTCCAAAATAAATATGAGGATTAAGCTCTGTAAATAAGGTAACGAAATCAATGTTTAATCCTACCGCCAGCGGAATCAGACCCAGAATAGTGGCTGATGCAGTTAACAGTACAGGGGTCATACGTGTTTTACCGGCTTCCACAATAGCATCATAGGCACTCATACCCTGCCCCATCATCAGATCGGCAAACTCCACCAACAGGATACCGTTTCGCACCACAATACCCGCCAGAGCCACAATACCTATCCCGGTCATAACGATAGACATATCCATTTTGAAAATAGCCACTCCCAGCAATACACCGATTACACTGAAAACAATTTCAGTAACGATTATAAGCGGTTTCCCAATCGAATTGAACTGGGTAACGAGGATAAGGAGAATAAGGATAATCGAAATCATCATGGCTTTTCCGAGAAATGCTCCTGTTTCTTTCTGTTCTTCCTGCTCTCCACCCATAATCACGGAAACTCCATCGTTTACATGATAGCCGTTGATGGCATTCTGTACCGATGCAACCACTTCATTCGCATTGAAGCCACTGGTTACATTGGATGAAAGGATAATGATCCGTTTTTGATTTTTACGTTTAATAGCTCCGTAACTGTTTTCATAACGTATATCGGCAAAGGTAGCCAGTGGTACCTGACGGATCTGTCCGCCCATGGCCATATCACGGTATGTCATTTTCATATTACGCAAAGCATCCACATTATTCCGCTGATCTTCCTTATAACGGATCTGTATGGGGTATTCATCTTTCAGATCGCGGAATTTGGCAAACTGATCCTGACCGAATACAGCATTTCTTATTTCAGAACCGATGAGTCCTGCTGAAATTCCTTCTCTGTTGGCACGTTCCCGGTCCACATCAAAAACAATTTCCGGTTTGTTGTTCAGAAAGTCTGACTTCAGCTCTTGTACACCATCAATATGAACCGAATCGAGGTAATGTTTGAGTCCTGTGGATGTATGGATAATGGCATCCAGATCATCGCCGGTAATTTCAATGCTGATAGGCTTAGGTACCGGCGGACCGGCCTGTTCATGTGCAACCGTGATTTCGGCACCGGCAATCCCCTTCACCCCTTTTTCAATTTTATCAAACACAGCCGTGGTGGATTTGCCATGGCGGTCGCCAAAAGGCACAAACGATACCGCTACACGTCCTTTATTGGGATATGTTCCCTGGTCTTCATCCTGTGGATCGGTAACAGCCACCGTAACATTTGCAATCACGGAAGAGACAATATCGGTATCCTTTTCAATGGCTTTGTTAACACGGGCTTCTACCGTTTTCATCACCTCGTTGGTATAAGCCTGATCGGTTCCCACAGGAAGGTTGACATATACATAGGTAAAGTTAGGATCCGCAGATGGGAAGAATACCACTTTCGGGCTTCGTATACCAAAGAAGATGATGGAAAAAATAAACAACCCGAATGTACCCCCTATTATAGTCCAGGATCTTTTCAGGCTCCATACCAGCGCTTTTTCATATCCTCTGATAAACCTGGGCCAAACCCTTGTTTGAAACTTAACGATGACGCCATGCAGCACAAAATGGTTGAGCAGATTGAGCAGTAACAGAAGGATCATCAGGTTACCCATTCCGTGGTTACGGAACACGTGGAAGATGAGGGCCAGGGCACCAAACACGATGGAGATAATCTTCATCCCTTTGGTAAACAACGGCTTCTTGTCAGGATCTTCATTATGCGGCTTCATAAAGGCTACTGCAAATACCGGGCTGATGATATAAGCCACGACGAGGGATGCCATGAGGGTAATAATAAGTGTAATAGGCAGGAAGAACATAAACTCACCAATTACCCCTTTCCAGAAGGCCAATGGAATAAAAGGAGCCAGTGTGGTAAGCGTACCTGCCAGCACAGGCATAAATACTTCGCCGGCAGCAAGCTTGGCTGCTTCGCGGATTTTCATTTTCCCGTTTCCGAAAATACGGTGTGTATTTTCTATCACCACAATGGCATCATCCACCACTATTCCCAATGCAAGCAGGAAGGAAAACAGTACGATCATATTCATCGTAAACCCGATGGTAGGCATGATAAGAAATGCCACAAACATGCTGAGCGGTACCGACATAGCCACAAACAAGGCATTGGTGGCACCCATAAAGAACATCAGAATAATCGTTACTAAAATAAAACCGATGATGATAGTATTGATCAGATCATGCAGGGTAAGACGGGTCTGAAAACTCTGATCGCCGGTGGTTACGATATGCAGATCCTTGGGAAGCGTTTTGCGCATCGAGGTCAGGATATCCTGTATTTTATCGGTGGCTTCGATCAGGTTGGCACCCGAACGTTTTACAATGCTCAGGGTGATTACATTTTTTCCGCCCAAACGTGCATAGCTGGATTGCTCGGCATAGGTATCCTTTACCTCCGCAATATCTTTCAGATAGATAGGAGCCCCATTGGGCGATTTGATGATCATATTACTGATCTCATCCACATCTTTGAACTCCTTTTTCACGTTGATGGTTCTTCTCAGTCCTTCCATCTTTACATCACCACCGCTGATGGTCAGATTTTCATTGCCTACAGCAGAGCGGATATCATACATGGATATTTCGGCAGCCTGCATTTTATACATATCCACATTGATCTGAATTTCACGATCCAGTGCTCCGATAATATCAGCACGTGTAATCTCTTTCAACGATTCGATCTGATCTTTGATCTGATCGGCATAGTTCTTTAGTTTATTCAGGTCAAAATCGCCGGAAATATTAACGTTCAGGATAGGCAGCTGACTCAGATCCACATCCTGTACACTGGGATCTTGCGGAAGATCTTTAGGGAGATCTTGTTTAACCTTGTCTATCTCATCCTTTACTTTCAGTTTTGCCTGGTCAATCTTCACATCGGTATTGAACTCTACCGTAATCACAGAATAGTTCTGATATGAGTTGCTGGTTATTTTCTTAACCCCTTCTATCGATTTTATTTTTTTCTCAATCGGTTTGGTAACCAGATTTTCCATATTGGCAGGAGAAGTACCGGGATAAACGGTAGAGATAAAAATCTTGGGGATCTTGATTTCCGGAAAGCTTTCTTTAGGAATGCTGTTGTAGGAAAAAATTCCCATCAGGGTGATGATAACAGTCATAACGAAAATACTCGTCCTGTTGTCAATTGCCCAGCTGGATGGCTTAAATTCTTTTTGAATGTCTTTCATAAATGATTTATGATTTGAGATTTATGATTTAAGATTTTAAAGAGATTCATGAGTCTGGGACAATAAAGCCAAATCATAATTCCTAAATCTTAATTCATAAATTTTTTAATACTTAATGGCTTCCCCTTCATTCAGTTCCTGAAATCCCTTCATGATAACCAGATCTCCGTCTTTCAGTCCGTCTTTTATTTCTGCCTGTCCTCTGTATATATGATCTGTTTTAACCGGTTGTTTATGAGCCTTGTTATTGATAGCCACGATTACAAAGTCTCCTTCTTCGGCATGCTGAATGGTATTCATCGGAACCACGATAGCTTTCTGATTTACATAATCCACAATTTTCATAATGGCAATCATATTCGGGTGATACTGCTTTTTATTATCCAGGTTTACTTGAACCGTAAAGGTGCGATTGAGTGAGCTGATTACTTTGGCAGCAAAATCAATTGTTCCTTTGATGGAATCGCCGGTATCAGGAATGATGATATCCACGGCATCGCCTTTCTTTATTTTATTGGCAAATGCTTCGGATACTTCTCCTTTTACTTTCAGGTTTTCGAAATTCACAACCCGAATACCGGGCATACCGGGTGCTGCAATCTGTCCCATACGCAGATCTACGGCATCAACCGTTCCGTTGATAGGCGATTTGATACGCGACAGTTCCAGCTGCTGTTGCAGGGAAGCCAGCTTCTTTTCCAGTCCTTCTTTCTGATTTTTTGCACTCAGGTATTGTACTTCAGTACCTATTTTCTGATCCCACAGATTTTTCTGTTTTTCGTACATGGTATTGGCCAGGTCAAGCCCGTTCTGCAGTTCGGCAATTCCCTGCAGAATCACTTTGTTGTCGATTTCGGCCAGCAACTGACCCATCACTACATCATCGCCTACCTTGACGGTAATTTTAGTGACGGCTCCGGCCATCTGAGGGCTGAGGGTAATATTGTCATCGGCATCAATGCGGCCCTGTATTTCCACATAATTACGGAACACATTAGAGCTTACCGGGCTCACTGTTACAACAGGTATTTTAGCTGCCTGGCTGGTATCTTTTTCCGTCATGGAAACTTCCAGTTTGGAAATCCTGGCGCTTAGTTCATCGCGTTCTTTTTTCAGTTGGGCGAGTTCTGTTTTTTTATCGGCCGGAGGCTGACATGCCGCAAGTGAAAACAGGATTGTTACTGCGAGGGCTAGCGGACTATTTTTCATTAATCGTTTCATACGTCTATTGTTATCTGATTCAATTATTTCAGGAGCGAACCGTTCGCTTTTTGAAAATCTACTTTAGCATTCAGCGCATCATACATAGCGCCGAAATAATTTGTCTGTGCTTCTTTGAGAGCCGTTTCTGCTGTCAAAACTTCTATGTTGGAGCCTATACCCTGGTCATATTTTTTCTTTGTTACCTGGTAAATATTTTCGGCTAATGTCATATTTCCTCTTTGCACTTCCACAGCGTTCATAGCATTGATCAGCGTGCTGCGGGCTGTGGTATACTCCATACCGAGCCCCTGCTCCAGCGATTTCATCTGATTCTGGGTCTTCATAATATTAAGCTGGCTTTGCTGTACACGAAAATGTTTTTGTCCGCCGTCAAAGATGGGCAGACTCAGGTGTATGCCTACCAGTTCGGTAGGATACCAGGTTTTGCTTGGATCAAACAGATCCAGTTGCTGACGCATGGCCACTTCCTGAATAGTTCCATATACGCCGATGGATGGAAGATATCCTACTCTGTTTCTTTTCAGATCCAGTTCATTCAGTCTTTGCTGGGACTGCAGGATAGAATATTCAATCCTGCGGGTGGCATCGAATTTGTCATTGGAAAGCACATCGGCAGAAAATGAAATATCGGCCAGTTTATCACTCAGTGTGAGCGTGGCTTTCTGATCCATTCCCAGCTGAAATTTAAGCAGGTTATAGGCAATCACCGCAAAGCGTTTGGTATTGTCATTTTCTGTCATGAGGTTATTATAGGTAACCCGGATACGGTCGATATCTATTTTCTCCACAAAACCATTGTCAAACAAAGCCTGTGTATCATGTAACAGTTTATCCAGACGATCCAGATTGGCCTTGATCAGTTCCAGACGATCTTCGGTAATAAGTACCGTATAATACGCTTTGGTAACTGCCGATGCTGCTTCGATACGGGTACGGGTGGTGGCTTTCTGGGTTATTTCCAGAAAACTTTTGCTTGCTTTGAGGGCCACAAAAAAGGTACCGTCAAAAACAAGCTGATTTGCATCAATCTCGCCTGTAGCATTGTAGTTTGTTCCGAATTTAAGGCCGATAAAGGTGCCCGGAGGACCGTTAAAAAATTCGGCAGGAATCAGGGTTGTTGGTAAATCCACAAAATCCTTAACATCAAAGCTGCCGGTAATCTGAGGAAGGCCCAAACCGGCAATCTCTCTTTTTTTGGCCAGTGCCGACTGCTCATCCAGCAATGCATTCTGAACATTGGCCTGATTGTTCATAGCATAATCAACCGCCTGTTTGAGAGAGAAGTTGAACGTACTGTCCTTGTTCTGTGCTCCCGCCTGCAGAAGCAGCAGTACTGCGGATAAAAAGCAAATAATCTTTTTCATACTTTTTAATTTAATGTCCGGCCAAACAGACCGGATTTATTCTTCTTCAATTACCTGTTTATATTTATTGACGAGCTTATGTCCTTTTAATGTACAGATACCATGCAGGAAATGATCCAGTAAGGCCAGCTGAACTTCCAGAATTTTAAATTTATCAGGAGGAAACAGACGGGGATTAAAACCCATCTCCACCTCTTCCATTCGGAGTGTGGCCATAATTTTCGGGTTAATATCCTGCCGCACAATGCCATCTACAATACCTTTCATAATAGCCTCTTCCACCATGCGCTGGATACAATCTTCCTTAAAGGTTTTAAACCGCTCCCAGGAAGAAGAATGGTATTTCTGGAGATCGTAAAATACATTGGGGTTGATTTTTCCAAACACCGAACTCATGTGTTTCATAAGCAGAAAAATTTCCTCTATGATGTTGTTTGATTTGTCGGATATCTGGCAATACTCTACTTCATCTTCTTTCAATTTGTATTCCATCAGCGTATTGACCACCTCATCCTTATCGCCAAAACTCTGATAGATTGTTTTTTTAGATATCCCCAGATGACGGGCAATATCATCCATCGTCACACTTTTGATGCCGTAGCGGAAAAACAGCTCTTCCGCACCCTTTAATATTCTAACTTTCGGTTCCATGTTATTTCAGGCGACAAAACTATGGAAACATTTATAATTTCCAAAGTTTCCGATCCATATTAATCACTATACATCTAATTTTCAGACCCTTAAAAATTAGAAGCCTTCCTCTTTAAACAGAAACGTTAATAATTTAGTGCAAAAAGGAGAGAGCTCTGTCGGCTGTTTTTCGTACTTTTACGCTTCATTACCTCAAAATCCTTGTATTTAGTCGTAAAACCCATCAAACACAACCGATGAATTCATTCATACGCAGATTTTTCATTCTCTTCCTTTCGGCCGGTATTGTTTCTGCCCTTCATGCACAAACACCGCATCAGACTCCGCTTCAGTACCAATGGGATTCGGTATCCGGAGCAGGATATGGCAACACGAACAATACGACTGTTAACCAGATGCTGAATTTCCGCAACACTATTTATTCCGGCAGCTATGTGAATAATAATCAAGTGGGTAGTGGGCAAATATTTACTTCTTCTACCGGCGATATAGGCAGCTGGGGATTGGAAACCGAGCTGGACTCTATCCTTGCTCCTAATGGCTCCTGGAGCATATCCGCTCTTGGATCTACCAACTCGGGGCCGGGTTATGTATTTGCAGCCTCCAGTATGAACGCTGCGAGTATGCTTGGCCTGTATCGCAAAATAGGTAACCATTGGGCTCCGTTTGGCCCCGGCCAGTTGACAGATGCCCTGAGTAACTATAATCAGATAGATGCCATCACCACGTTTAGTATGAACGGAAACGGGGATTCTGTTTTTTATGCTGTAAGTGATTATACTTTGGGTGCTCAGATTTATGCATCGCCGGTAGCTACCGACAGCTTTACACTCGTATTTCAGTTTCCATCCAATCTGGGAGCGGTGGGCGATATGAAAGTATATAATGGAAAAATTTATGCTGCTATGCAAACCAGCGCGTTTTTGTACTCCAGCGTTGACGGACGCCATTGGGTAGATGAAACCGTAGCCGATAATGGTTTTGGTGATGGTAATAATTCCGATTACAATAAACTGGAAGTATATAACGGAGCTCTGTATATGGCTGTAACCAACTATAGCAACGGAGCCCAGCTTTATGTTACCTATGACGGAGTTAGCTGGAGCCAGCTGATGAACAGTGGATTCGGGAGAGGTGCCAATGTGGAACACATTGATGATATGCATGCCGCCTACGGACAATTATGGATTTCCACTACCTATGGTATGCCTTCTATACAACCCAAAGGAATTCATCCTAAAGGACAACATGCTACACATGCTCCATCAGGCACTTCCACCTTTATCTATTTTACAAAAGACGGCAGCAGTTTTATTCTGGCCGACAGCACAGGATTTAATAACGGAGATGGAAACGCTCAGTTGAGCCATCTTAACCATGATATATATGTAGGTGCATACAACTCCAACGGATCTCAGGTATGGAGAACCTGCGTATCCCCCTCTCCTGTATTTAACGGACCCAGCGCATTCTGCGTCAATACTCCTTTAACATTCTCCGATACATCCTCGGGAATCACACAGTATATGTGGTATCTCAACGGCACGCTGAAAGACTCATTACACAGTAGTTACACCTATACCCCTACTGCTACAGGAAGCCAAACGATAAAACTTGTTGTTTTTAACCATGCCTGTGCAGACAGTCTTTCTCAGACATTTAAAGTAAATGGAGCCGTTACCATGACACTGGGCGGAAATAAATCCTTATGTCTGTTTGATTCCATTACCATTAAACCAACCACCATCGGAGGCACTACTCCGTATACCTATTCCTGGTGCATTGGATCCAGAACCGACTCCATACGGGTTGCACCTCTCTCTCAAACTACCTATACCCTGCAGGTAACCGATCAGGATGGTTGCGCAGCTACCGATACTTCACAGATCACTATTCTTCAGATCCCGTCGGCAGGCATATCATCCAGTCAGTATGTGTGTACAAGTGATACCGTTATTGTAGGCGGCAGCGCCTCAGGTACGGTGGCACCTTATACTTACAGCTGGAATACCGGAGCACATACGGATTCCATTTATGTTAAGATCCTGACCAATACCACGTATACCCTTACCGTACACGATGCCAACGGATGTCACGCGATGGATACGCTTACCGTGGATGTTGTTGCTGGCCCGATTATTACCGGTACCGTTACAGCTCCTGTTTCCGGTGTAATTGCTTCCGGAAAAGCATATCTGATTAATTACAATGCCTTGCCGGAAAAACAATTTGTAGTGGATACCGTGCCCATTATAGCCGGACGTTATACGTTTACGCATGTAAACGGGGGCAACTATTTTGTTTTTGCAAAAGCCAATGCTGCTACTTACCCTAATGTGGTAAAAACATATTACCCCAATGTCGATGACTGGATCAACGGTACCATTTTATCAGCCCCCTGTCAGACACATGATACGGCCAATATCGTGATGATAGAACTTACACCGCCTACAGGCAATGCCACCTTTACAGGACAGGTTAAGCAGGGTTCGGGATACGGCCATACCCATCGCCCGCAACCCCATAACAGCAGCCACCAGCCCGGCGATCCGATTCCTGGACTTGATGTAAACCTGGAACAACACCCAGGCGGAATTATGGTTGCACATGACACCACGGATGCAGGAGGAAATTACCATTTTAATAACATCCCTCCGGGCGATTATGATGTATATGTAGACATTCCGGGATTGGGAATGATATCGCAATACACCTGTCTGGCAACCGGGGCCAATACATTTACACAACTGAATTATGTGGTTGATTCGTCCCATATTTATAAGGATTCTGTTCTGGTAACAGGCATTATCAATACTACTCCCGGAACAGGACAGTTGGCAGCTTATCCAAACCCATTCCGCGACGGACTTCGTATTGTATATACATTGACAGAGTCGGATCAGGTATCTATCGGCATCTACAATTTATTGGGTCAGGAAATTATTCCGGTGATGAATAATCATCAGGAATCCGGAGATTATGATTTTTCTCTTAATATTAGTCCGGATCAACTGCCTCCAGGAGTATATTTGCTGCGGATGACCGTAAACGGCAATAGCGAAACACGCCGATTGGTCAGAATTAGGTAAATATCTGCAGTTTGAATAAAAAGGTACATATTGTTGCACTCCTCCGGTGCCTGACAGGGCTCTGTTTGTTAGCGACCTTTGGGGCTGCACAGACGTTCAATTTTCGTACCTATTCAGTTGATGAGGGTCTTACCCAAAGCCAGGTACTTTCTGTTTTTCAGGATCACAACGGATTAATGTGGTTTGGGACAAACAGCGGAGGAGCTTCTTCTTTTGACGGAAATAAATTTACCACCTATACCGAGAAGAACGGGCTTATTCACAACATTGTTTATTCTATTTGTGACGATGCAAAAGGCAATATACTGTTTGGGACCTATGGGGGACTAAGTATATACAATGGATTCAGTTTCCGCAATTTCAACGATTCCAATGGCCTTCCGCATAAGCGTGTATATAAAATTATGCGCGACCATGAAAACCGGATCTGGATAGGTACCGCCAAGGGAGTCTGTCTGCTGGAAAATAATCACATCGTTCCTTTTAAAAAGAATGAAGCACTTAATCAGAGTGCTGTATTTGCCATATATGCCGATAGTAAGGGGCGGATCTGGTTCGGGACTTTGAACAACGGAGTATTTGTACTTGAAAATAATCACCTTACGCAGTATACCCATCTGCAGGGACTCAGTGATAATTTTGTGCGAAGTATTATTGAACAGAAAGATGGAGGCATACTCGTTGCCACCAACAATGGATTGAGCCGTATTGCAAACGGAAAAATAGATGCGGAGTTTAAAGGCCCTCCGGGAGATCAGATCTCCTTTTCAGGATCTTGCTACGATCAGAACGGAAACATCTGGTTTGTTACCGGATCTGGAGCATATAAATACTACAATGGTATCTATACCCGCTTTACCACCAAAAATGGATTAGGTTCCAACAACATGCTTACTGTTATCTGTGACCGGGAAGGTAATCTTTGGTTTGGTACCGCAGGAACAGGTGTTTCCAAACTCAGCCAGGAAACATTCTTCAATTTAAACTCCAACGACAGTCTTCCCCGTGATTATGTGAACTCTTTATTTATTGATGGTGCCAAAAACCGATGGATAGGACTTCAGAATGACGGTGTGTTTAAGATGAATGAACACAACAAAGTAGTAGCGTCCTTTCAGCCCGATACAAAACACCCTGACAAGTCTATAGCCGGAAGCAATATCAACTGTATGCTGGAAACAGAAGACGGTAAATTGTGGTTTGGCACCAGCAACGGATTGAGTGTTTATGACGGAAAATCTTTCTCCAATTTTTATACGGCCAACGGACTGAAGGATAATAAAATTTATTCGCTTGAAAAAGGCACGGACAACCGGGTTTGGATAGGCACCCGCAATGGGGTTTGCTATTTGCCCTATCCGGCTCCAGAACAAAGCAAGACAGCTGTTGTCATCAATGACTTTCCTGCCCTCAACAATTTACTCGAAAAAGATTACAAATCTGTTATCTGTATTTATGCCGACAAGAAAGGTGTACGCTGGTTTGGAACCGAAAAAGGTGCTGTAAGAGAAGAAAACGGTCAGCTGAAGGTATTCCGTAAAAACGAACATTTCTCGGATAAACGCGTTTCCTGTATTGTAGAAGATGAAGAAGGTAAAATCTGGTTCGGAACGGATGAAGGTATATTTGTATTTGATGGCACTCATTTTTTTAAAGCCGATGAAAACAATGGTTTATCATCCAATAAAATATATCTGATCATTTTTGATCAGAAAGGTTTTTTATGGGTAGGTACCAATAAAGGATTGGATAGGCTGGATGCAAAAAAATTCAGGGATCAGCGTCTTGTAGAGCTTCGCCATTATGGCAAGGAAGAAGGTTTTAAAGGGGTAGAATGTAATGTAGGTGCCTGCTCTAAAGACGAAAAAGGAAGAATCTGGTTTGGAACTATAAAAGGGGTAACAGTATATGATCCGAGCCTTGACAAACGAAATTCTGTTGAACCCCTTACCACCATTTCCAAAATCCGCCTTTTCTTTCAGGATGCAGATTTCGCTCCCTGGTCAAAAGGCATCGACTCCATCACCAAGCTTCCCAAAGAATTGGTGCTGCCTTACAACAAAAATCACCTGACATTCGATTTCAGAGGTATCAGTCTTACCATTCCTGCCAAAGTTCAGTATCAGTTCCGGCTCGAAGGTATTGACGGAGACTGGGTGCCGGCTACTTTTAAAAATGAAGCTACCTACTCATCTCTCCCACCCGGTGCCTATACATTTGAGCTAAAAGCAAGCAATAATGACGGGTTGTGGAACAAAGATGCTTTTGAATTCCGTTTTCGTATCCTGCCACCGTGGTACCAGACCTGGTGGTTCTATACGTTATCTGTCTTACTTATTCTCACCGGTGTTTATCTGTTTATTAAAATACGAACGGCACAACTGATCAAAACGCAGGTGATGCTAGAAACACAGGTAAGGGAAAGAACAAGTGAGCTGAGAGAAGAGAAAGAAAAGGTAGAGGTGATCAATAAGGAAATAAGCGCACAGAAATCCATTATTGAAACCAAGAACAGGGATATTACGGATAGTATTCAATATGCCAAGAATATACAGGAAGCCATTCTTCCTCAGCTGGAGGTTATCTCTCAGGAATTCCCCCAAAGCTTTATTCTGTATATGCCTAAGGATATTGTGAGCGGCGATTTTTACTGGTTTGCCAAACGGAAGAATAAGAAATTTCTGGCTACAGCCGATTGTACCGGGCATGGCGTGCCAGGAGCCTTTATGAGTATCATCGGCAATACCATTCTGAATGAAATTGTTGCAGAAAAAGAAATACTGCAACCGGGCGAAATTCTCAACGAACTTCATGCCGGCATCAAAAATGCCTTGAAACAATCGAATGCCGAAGGAGAACGCAGAGACGGGATGGACATTGCCTTATGCGCGATTGAGGATGGCAGCAATATTCTGGAATATGCCGGGGCCAACCGTCCCTTATGGATTTTCAGAGGCGGAGCTCCTGACAAGATGGAGGTGATAAAACCCGATAAGTTTCCTATCGGAGGGTTAGAAATGGAAGAAAAGCGTCGCTTTACCAATATCCGTCTGGAGCTTGGTAAAGGAGACATGATTTATCTGAGTTCGGACGGATATGCCGATCAGTTTGGCGGCCACGCAGGGAAGAAAATGATGGTTAAAAACTTCCAGAAGCTGCTTACCGAAATCCTACATTTGCCGGTCAATGAGCAGAAAGAAATACTGCGAAATCACTTTATCAACTGGAAGGGTGATCAGGAGCAGGTAGATGATGTACTGGTAATCGGATTCCGGTTCTGAATAGCCCCTTCCGGGCTTCGTTCATCCCCCAAAAATATATAACTTCGCACACCCGCTCGCTATACGAAGGGGAACGTAATATTATGAGTAAACGTACAAAAATCGCAGCACTGCTTCAAAGCCGTGAATTTGGAAAAGAATTTACAGTAAAAGGATGGGTCCGGACCTTCCGTAATAACCAGTTTATAGCCATCAATGACGGCTCCACCCTGAATAATCTTCAGGCAGTGGTGGAACTGAATTCCATGGACGAGAGTCTGTTGAAACGACTTACCACAAGCGCTTCCGTAGCCGTTACCGGGGAATTATGTGCTTCTTTGGGCAAAGGCCAGGCTGTTGAACTGAAGGTAAAAACACTGGAAGTACTGGGCGATTGCGATGCGGAAAAATATCCTTTACAGCCAAAAAAGCATAGTCTTGAATTCCTGAGGGAAAAGGCTCATCTGCGTTTCCGTACCAATACCTTTGCTGCTGTATTCAAACTGCGTCATGTGCTTGCTTTTGGTATTCACAAATTTTTCAATGAACGAGGGTTTGTCTATATGCATACCCCTATCATCACCGCTTCTGATGCAGAAGGCGCAGGTGAAATGTTTAAAGTAACCACGCTTCCTTTTGAACAGACACCCCGTAATCCGGAAGGGCAGGTTGATTACAAAGAAGATTTTTTTGGAAAAGTCACTAACCTCACTGTTTCCGGACAGCTGGAAGCAGAGCTGGGAGCCATGGCTTTTGGTGAAGTGTATACATTCGGTCCTACATTCCGTGCCGAAAATTCAAATACGGCACGCCATGCCGCCGAGTTCTGGATGATAGAACCGGAAGTGGCATTCAACGACCTGGACGATAACATGCAGCTGGCAGAGGACATGCTTAAATTTGTGATCCGTTATGCGATGGATCAGTGCCCTGATGAACTTGAATTTTTAAAAAACCGTTTGCTGGAAGAGGAAAAGCAAAAACCTCTGGAAGAACGTTCAGAAATGGATCTGATTGCCAAGCTTCAGTTTTGTCTGGATCATGAATTTCAACGTCTCACTTATACGGAAGCCATTGAGATTCTGAAAAATTCAAATCCTAACAAAAAGAAAAAATTCAAATACCTGATTGATAAATGGGGAGCAGATCTTCAATCCGAGCATGAACGCTATCTGGTGGAGAAGCATTTTAAAAAACCCGTTATTTTATGCGACTATCCTAAAGAGATCAAGGCATTTTATATGCGGCAGAATGATGATGGAACAACCGTTCGTGCCATGGATATTTTGTTTCCCGGTATTGGTGAAATAATAGGCGGATCGCAACGGGAAGAAAGACTTGACAAACTGGAAACCCGGATGAATGAAATGCATATTCCCACTTCTGAATTATACTGGTATCTGGATACACGTAGATTTGGAACGGTACCCCATGCCGGTTTCGGACTCGGTTTTGAACGTCTGATTATGTTTGTGAGCGGCATGGGTAATATCCGGGATGTGATTCCATTTCCCCGTACGCCCAAAAATGCCGATTTCTGAATAATGCCGGAGATTTGTAAATTAGTGTGAAGATGCTTAAACAGTCGCTTAGTCATAAACTCCTTCAAAAACTTTCCCCGCAACAGATTCAGTTGATGAAAATGTTGCAGTTGCCTACGGTTGCCCTTGAACAGCGTATCAAGGAAGAGCTGGAGGCCAATCCTGCTTTGGAAGAAGGCAGGGAAGATGAAGAAGATGAAATGGTAACACAGGAGGAAAGTGAAGTGCAGGAAGATCCTGAAAAAGACGGAACCGAAGAAAAAGAGGATGAGCTGAGACTGGATGAAGGAGAGGGTGAAGAGGAAAAAATTAATGCCGCCGATAAAGAAGTAGATATTGACGAATATTTTGAAGAAGACGAAGTTCCCGATTATAAATTAAGCGCTAATAATACCAGCCCTGATGAAGAGCGGCGGGAAATTCCCGTAGTATCGGGCACCGGTTTTCAGGAATTGCTGCTGAGTCAGCTGGGCATGCAGGAGCTGGATGAACGTCATCACGCTATAGCCGAATATCTGATCGGCAACCTGGATGATGACGGTTATCTTCGCCGCGAGCTTACTTCTATCGTAGATGATATTGCCTTTTCCCAGAATATACAGACCAACGAAAAAGAGTTGCTGGAACTCCTGCATATTGTTCAGCAATTCGACCCACCGGGAATAGGCGCCCGCGATTTACAGGAATGCTTGTATCTGCAGCTGAAACGTAAACCTCAGACATTTGTTATAGAACAGGCTATCCGGGTGGTACGCGATATGATGGAAGAGTTTTCGCGTAAGCATTATGATAAGATGGCCAAAAAACTGGATGTGGATGAAGAGCTGTTGAAAGAGATTATCCAGGAAATTGTACATCTGAATCCACGACCGGGAGATTCGGTGGTGGACAACAAAGGCAATAATCTGCAGATTACACCTGACTTTATTATTCATGTAACGGATGATCAGCTGGAGCTTTCCCTTAATTCGGCCAACTCGCCCGATCTGAGAATCAGCAAAGAGTATAATCAGATGATGGGCGATTACGCCAACCGCAAAGATCGCACATCCAAAGAAGCTCTTTCGTTTGTTAAACAAAAGGTGGAAACAGCACGCTGGTTTATTGATGCCATCCGTCAGCGTCAGGAAACCCTGCTTTTTACCATGAATGCAATTTTGGAGTATCAATATGAATACTTTCTGGAAGGGGATGAGACCAAGCTAAAACCCATGATCCTGAAAGATATTGCCGACCGGGTAGGAATGGATATATCCACCATATCAAGGGTTGCTAACAGCAAATATGTACAAACCCCTTTTGGTACGTTTCTTCTTAAAACCTTTTTTTCCGAGTCACTCTCTACCGATAGCGGAGAAGAAGTATCGTCGAGGGAAGTCAAAAAAATACTGAGCGATTGTATTGAAGGAGAGGACAAGAAAAAACCGCTCACAGATGATAAGCTTTGTCATATCCTCAAGGATAAAGGCTATAATATTGCCCGCCGTACGGTAGCTAAATACCGCGAACAACTTGATATTCCTGTTGCACGTATGAGGAAGGAACTTTAATGGAAAAACGTTTCGCCCTTTTTCTGACCTATTGTTTCCATCCCTTGCTTATTCCAACCTATGGGATGGCTACCTTGTGCTGGATATTTGCCGGTCCTTATTTTATTCAGGACTATCGTGTACCGCTTTTGCTTATCAGCATAACACTGGTCACTACCGGTGTCCTTCCGGCATTAAGCGCCTGGCTTCTTCTTCGTTCCGGATTATTGCAAAGTATGGAGATGGACGATCGAAGGGAACGTCTGCTCCCCTATCTGAGCACGGCGCTTTATTATCTGCTTGCCTATTATATGCTCAAAAATTTTCCAGTGCCCTTGGTTATGCTCCGTATTATTCGTCTTTTTATTCTGGGTGCATCGGCTGCTATCCTGCTTACTGCCTGTATCAATATTTTCTGGAAAATCAGCGCTCATGCTGTTGCTTCGGGAGGATGGTGCGGATCGCTTACCGGTTTATCCCTGATGTTATATGCACCTCCGTATTATTTTCTTTTTTCAGTATTTTTCATCACCGGTTTTGTCGGATTTGCCCGGCTTAAGCTGGAGGCTCACAGTCCTGCACAGGTATATGCAGGTTTTTTACTTGGGTTTCTTTGTACGTTCTTCCTTCTCTACTTTATCTGACACCATCAGAGGCCCTACAACGGGAAACTCAAGGATAAAGGTGGTTTGTTTTCCGTATTCGCTATGAACTTCTATGGTGCCATTCAGTTTTTCTATGGCATTTTTTACAATGTATAGGCCTAGCCCGCTACCAGTGGAAGTATAATGACCCCGGAAAAACATATCAAAGACTTTCTCTTTGAGTTCTTCCTGAATTCCTATTCCATTGTCCTGCACTTCTATAAAAAACTGTTTGCCTCTTTTATATGCACTTATCCGAATATACGATTCTGTAATTTCACGACGGTATTTGATGGCATTGTGAATCAGATTTTGCAAAATCCCTCTCAACAAGCGTTCATCATTTATCAGCATCACATCAGGGTTCACATCAATAATAAACTCCATCCGCTCACACTTAGGAAGGTTTTTAAGCGATGATACCACATCGGCAACCAGTGCATATAAACATATCTCCGTTACCGCCGGCCTGCCCTGCTTAATATGCACCACTTCCAATAAACCATGGAGGATGACTTCCAATTTATTATTACTCTGTTCCAGCTTATCCAGATACTCGAGTACTTCCGGATTGTCAAATTCTATTTTAGCCAGATTAAGCAATCCTGCCATACTGGACAAAGGACCTTTCAGATCGTGAGATGCTTTATAGATAAACATATCCAGCTCCTTGATTTTATATTTCAGCTTCTCTTCTGAAAGTTTTAACTGAGTAAGATCATGGATGGCAGATACAGCACCAATAGGCAGCCCCTCCTGGTCGTATAAAGGCTGGGCATTGATAGAAACGGTTCTGGAGGCCCCGTTGGTGGGTTGTATGTAAAACGACTGATTGATGATTGTTTCCCCGTTTCTTGCCCTCGATAATGGATCTTCGGAAGTTTGTACCTGTTCATTGTTTTTCAGGTCGAACATTTTAAAATAGTCGTTCCAGTTATCGGTAGGCACATCAAAAGGCGGCAGGTTTTGTATAGCCTTTAATGCATCGTTGTAAAGAATTATTTTCCCTTCGGGGTTACAGGCCTGGATTCCCACATTAATATTATCAAGAACTGCCTGTAAAAATTTTCGCTCATTATCCAGCCGTTGCTCAAACATTTTACGCTCTGTGATATCCAGTAACGCCCCTGTAATTTTAACCGCATGGCCATATGCGTCGTGCAGCACATCGGCCTGTTCATTAACAAACCTTATGGTTCCATCTTCACGGAGGATACGATGATCGAGGTTGTATTCCGCGCCTTTCAGAATCATTTGCTGAAGTGCCTTGCTTACCATATCCCTGTCATCGGGATGAACAGCACTCGTAAAACGTTCGAATCCGGCTTCTCTCTTTTCGGGTTCAATACCAAAAATACGATAGGTCTCATCCGACCATTCCATGGTATTATCAATCAGATCCCATTCCCAATGACCAAGACCCGCAATACGTTGTGCACGTGCAATGCGTTCTTCCGCAATCTTATTTTTATGTTCGCTCGCCTTTTTCTGCAAACTGCTTCTGATAGCAGCAGGGAGTCTGGTGAGGTTTGATTTTAGTACATAATCATCCACACCTGATTTAATTGTTTCAGCCGCAAACTCTTCGGATACCGCACCCGTAACAAGGATAAACGGTATATCATATCCATGTTCTTTATAAATTGCAAAAGCTTCTTTGGAATCAAGTGCCGGAAGGCTGTGATCGGACAAAATAACATTGGGCCGGAATTCGGCAAGCGCCTTGATATATGACTCTCTGTCCTCTACCACATAGGCCAGAAAATCAAACCCGGTCTTTTTGAGATGCATCTGAATCAAATCAGCATCTGCAGCAAAGTCCTCGATGAGTAAAATACGTAGTCGTTTATTCGCCATAATTTTTTATCGACCGGAACTTTCCGTGTATACTGGATAACTTCTGTATGATTTGTGGCTTATGATTCAAAGTTAATGGACACATCGCTTCTGTATCATGCAAAAACGATATATTTCTTACATGTAATTCCATATCAGCGTCAAATATGAAATTCAGCAAGCCATCGGCTACAATGGGTTTTGACATCTTCCCGATTTACAATTAAACGAAATTTCTTACATCTGTCAAGGATCGGGATCACGCTAACAAACACCTCTTTCGCTCATCGGGCAGGTACAAGGTAAGTTTATTGTTACCCGGGTTCCTGTATTCAGCTTGCTTTCCAGTTCCACAGTACCTCCCAGTTTCTCAATTGCATTTTTAACAATATACAAACCCAGGCCGGTCCCGCTTGAGTGTGCAGTAGCACGGTAAAACATTTCAAACACCTTTTGCTGGAATGTATCGGCAATACCAATTCCATTATCACTGATAAATATTTTAATTCCGGTAGCTGTTTCTTCCGCTTCCATGTCAATATAATTTTTCCGACCTGCAGAGCGGTATTTGGCGCTGTTATCAAGCAGGTTTTGAAGAATCGACCGAAGAAGCTTAGGGTCGGAATAAAAGGGGCGCACAAGCTGTATCTGTGTTGAAAAAACGATTTCATTGTAACCGGGCGTATTGCCAAGGCTGGATATTATTTCGCTCATCAGTAAGCTTAGATTAACCTCCGATATTTCCGGAATACCCTGTGTAATTTTGGTTATGTCTACAAGGTCGATAAGAATCTTATCCATCTTCCGTGTACTCTCATCAATCATATCAAAGTAATTGAACATGGCATCGCGATCGGTCTCCAGCTTGGCTAATGATATTAAACCAAGCAGGGAAGAAAGCGGGGCACGCATATCGTGTGTAGCTTTATACATAAAGGTATTTAGCTCGTTTACTTTATATTGAAGCTGTTGTTCCGTTTGAATGGTAGCCGAAATATCTCTTGAATTGATAATATAGGCTCTGCGTTTTGAGTCTTTTGAAAGCAGGGACTTACCCATTGCTTCCAGGTATATCCACTTTCCGTTTTTATGTTTGCAACGGTATTTTTCGGAAGATACTTCGGCCGGATCAATGCTGTCATGGCTCAACGCCTTTATCACACCGGGCAAATCATCCGGATGAATCATTTCATAAATTGCCTTCCCGCTAATCTCTTCCGGTTCATAACCAAGAACCCGCTGTAAAGAAGGATTGGTATAGGATATCCGGTAGTCTGCATCCAGCAAAGTGATAATATCGGACGAAGCTTCGATCAGGATACGGAATAATTCTTCCTGTGAGCGCATCTTTTCTTCATTCCTATGAAGCTTTTGTTCTGCCAGTTTACGTTCCGTAATATCGGTTATGGTGGAACGTGTGATCAGAAAGTTTCCATCCTTATCCAGGCGAGCCGTAGCATTCAAAAGGACAAAAAATGTGCTTCCGTCTTTGCGTACAAATTCCAGTTCACGATCCTTGATTCCCTTATCGCGAATAAGCTGAGGATAATCTTTTTTGAAACTATCCTTGCTGGAAGGGGCATATAACTCATTGATATTCATTTTTCCTATTACCTCTTCCCGGGCATAGCCCAGCCAGCTGAGTTCGGTTTTATTCATTTCAATGATCAGCCCGTTACCATTTACGGAATGATAGCCACAAGGGGCATTATCGTATAAATCTCTGAGGCGCTCAAGGGCCGATTGATAATTTTCTTCCTGATGAATGATTTCCTCACCGAAGGTCATGGTGTTACGGGCCGGTTTTATTTTTTGGATCTGCATGCTTTTATTAATATGAAACGTTAGACATTTTTTGAACAATCATGGTTGATCCGGAGTCAATTCTTATGATAAATACAGAAGCTGTTACAGCTTGCAAGGGAAGCTCATATTGAGAAGCACCCTCGTTGGAGAAGGAAAGCAGCTCTCTTCCGGAGAGATCGTAAATGGTTGCTTTCATATCGAAACTATGTCCTTTGGGACCGGTAACAAGCAGCTGATTAGGCAGATGTGTTACCTGAATTCCAGTGGTTTGGCCTGCGCTCTGTATTCCTGTTTCTGCATCGTGAACATGGATTACTTGTTTGGCTGTTGCCGAACAGGATCCGTTGGATGCTTTTAAGGTTACCTGAAAATCGCCGGGAGCCATAAATAAATGAGATGGGTCGGCCATGGTAGTATTTCCTGATCCATCATTGAAGCTCCACAAATAGGATGTTGCGTCCTGGCTCTGGTTGGTCAGATAAACAACCCCGCCTGCTGCCAGCTGAATACTGGTATCACTTGCCACAAACTGAGCCTTTACCTGGGGAGCCGGATTAACGGTAAGCGTGTCGATATAAGAACAACCGATAGCTGTGGTGGCAAGCATCTGGTAGTTTCCTGCTCCTATATTTTTTATGGAGTCGGTACCTGTCAGATTAGCATCGGCAGCCATCACTGTTCCTGAAGTATTAAGTAAGGTATAAGACCATTCTGAGGTTGCAACACCTGAAACGATCAAGGTGCCATTGGTAAGACCAAAGCAGGCCGGAATAGCGGAAGTGATTGTTGGAGGGGAGCTGAAATGGATACGGAAAGGGGCAGGTGCTGACAATGGAATCAAAGGCAGGGCAAAATTAATGGCAGTTCCGGCGCGGAGATCATAAAAGATATGGTTTGCCACATCTTCCAAACGGATGCATTCTCCGGGAAGGAAAGCGGCATACTCACTGGCCTGAATGGTATAAGTTCCTGCCTGAGCTATATAGGCATGAAGATCGATAACGGTATCTAATGCCGAAAGCGGCATGGCATATACGGAAAGGCGCTCATTGGGTGCCACCTGAGTATAACACTGCCCTACAGCAGGGTTGTTGCTCAGCAATTTCCAGGCATCCAGATCGGAGTTGTAATCTGTTGAACCTTGTGGGTCGAAACGGACAACGATATTATCGGTATACCCGTTACCTGCGATTGCTACATTCAGGGCATTGCTCATAGACGATCCGAAGAAAGGCAGAGAGAGCATCAGGAGGAAGAAGAGAGAGCGTTTCATGGTTGCTTATTTTATACCACCAAAAGTATTCTGTCGGAATATGTTCTGTAATACGGTTTACTTTCCGTTTTGACAGGTGTAAGAAAAAGGAGGTATTTGTGGTCGGGAGAGTCCCCTTCGGGAGGCTTAAAAGTGCCTTATTTATTGGGATTCTTATCTTTTAAACCCAATTGCGTAAACTGAACAAATTTTTCAATCATAGTTCTCATTCATAAAATAATGTATATTTGAAATGTCATTATCGTAAAAACATCCGACAACGTTACCATGAATTCAACCGTTTGTTTGTGCTTTAGATCCTATCTCCTTGTGGAAGTAAACCACTGCTCAATCTTATTAGAGGCCTAAATCACAACGTATGATAAAACTGAAAACAGTTGTTCAACAACTCACCGAAGAGAACTATCAGGGGATTGTGCTTCGGTTCCAGAAAAACAGGGCAGAAAAATTTCTGTCGCTTTTTAAACATTTCCGCGAATCAGATCTTTCAGAAGAAAAACTTTCTGAAAAGCTGGGCCTGAATAAGACCGCTTATTATACGCTTAAATCGCGGTTGTATGAAAAAATTCAGGAATTTCTATACACCAATATTGAAGACCCCCGTATTGAGCTGTTAAGCAATGTGGCCAATATTCATAATCTGATTTACAATACCCCAAAGGATACGGCGATTGCTGTTTTGAAAAAACTGGAGAAAGAGCTTATCGAATATGATATGCCCAATGAGCTGACATCGGTATACAATGCACTTAAAAAGCTACACCTCTCTTCTCCTAAATATTATGAATACGCCCAGCTATATAACAAACATGTAGCCTATACCATTGCTCTTGACAAGGCGGAAGATTTGCTTTCGCGTTTTACGAAATCGGTAGGTGAGTTTCTTATTTCCCGCGACAGGAGCATGATTGAGCTGTTGCAGCTCATGAAGGCAGAGATGGCTAATGTGTTCCGTCTGTATGAATCGCATCACCTGGCTATTTACCGCAATATTCTGAATATCTCTTATGCCCTCTTTATTCCAAAGGCTCAGGAGAATCCGGAAGAAGATTCGGTTGAAGAAATGCTGGCAGCTTCCTGGAAGATTTTTGATGACAATGTAAGGGATGCCAACTATCGTTTTTTGAGAACTATTTTCGATTTCCTGGCCTTTGAATACTATCACCGTCTTCGTTTATTTAAAAATGAAACACCTTTCTTTGATAAGGTGAATGGTAAGCTCGATAGTTTTCTGCTTGCTGATCACTGCTGCGTGACCACCCTTTTTCTGTTGTCCAAGGTGGAGCGTTATGTTCAGTTAAATCAGGTCAATAAGCTTCAGGAAGAGGCTACCGCACTTACTCACGAGGTTTCAAAAGAGGATGTTCCGAACTTCGTTTATTTTAACCTGTACAAAGCGTGTGCGGCCTACTACGCCAAAAATTATGCAGAAGCCGTTAAGACACTGAGTGAAGTGATAAATTCCATCAGTCTTAAAAATATGCTTCATACCGAAGTGGAGCTCAAATTATTTCTTGCGCTTAACCATTCGATGATGAATAAATACGAACAGGCGGAGATTCTGATAAAGAGCTTGTCGAGGAAACTGAATGAGCGGGAGGAAAACGACTATGAGAATGCACACGCCTTTATTCGCATGCTGAAGATTCAAATGACTTCGGAAGTGAAAGAGGTGGAAGATAAAATACGTAAACTAAGGGATAAATTTTCGATTGCTAATGAAGGCCCCCAGCGTATTATGAGCTTCCTGAAGCTGGATGATTCCTTTGTTACTGAACTATCAAGGAGTATCAAGAAAACGGCTCACTAGCTTATACGGCCCGCTATCATTCTTCTAGCGGGCTCTTTACTCCCCGGTTAAATTGTTTCGAGGTGGGCCTGTGTAAGGGGCTTATTGAGAAATTGTGAAACAAACTTTCCTTTATTAGCCTTTTCAATATCAATTGGATTGATAGAAGTGGTAAGCATAACAATCTTAACCGGCCCATGGTTAGGGGAGGCTATCTTTTCAAATTCTTCCAGAAACTGAAATCCATCCATCATTGGCATATTTATATCCAGAAAGATGACACGGGGAAATAAGTCGGCCGGAATATTGCCCGCCCTGGCCAGATTCTGGTAAAACTCCAATGCACTTTTACCGCTTGTATGTACATATACATTGGCCGAAAATCCACACCCTTCAATCATTTTCTGATTGATAAAATTATCGATCTCATTGTCATCAATAAGCATGACAGAAGGGTATTTAGGCGCATTTTTCTTCTTGGCAGTCATTTGGTTTTCGCTTTATTAATTGCTGAAGAGGGTACTATTTTTTGTCTGGCCGGCATCTACCTACCGGGTAGCTAAGTTATATAAAATTGACAAACCAGAATAAAAAAACAGTGCGTAACGTATAACTCTTTAGCGGGCAAGCGAAAAAAGGCTTCTGGACACGTTTTTTGAAAGTATATTCTCCAGGTAATCCAGATTCATTTTGATAAGCGGTTTTTGCATAATATCCACGATATGCTTATTCCGTTCAGTACCATAGGCCTCTCCTACATTTATAGCCCCGGAAAGAACCACCAGTTTGCACCAATCCTTAAGGTGAGAAGATAAAAATTCATATTGCTGGAGGAACTCCGCTCCGTTCATAACGGGCATATTCATATCCAGCAAAATGACATGTGGAAGCAATTCCCTTTTTTCAGCACTGCTGTCCAGCATTCTTAAATGCTCCAATGCTTTAATAGGGCTTTGAAATTCTTCTACTGTTTCTGCAAACTTGTAATGAAGTATCATTTTACGGTTTACAAAGTTATCGATGGAGTCGTCATCGATCAGCATTACTTTTCTTGGCTTTTTCATAGTTGGGTTTTTATTTGATACAAAGATGTGGCAGCTTTAGTTCTCAAATAATTCGATTATGCAGGTAATTAAACAGATGTAAGATTATTCTGCACTTTGTTTTTCATTCCGCGGGTCCGGTTATCCACTCCCCTTCGCGTTACAAATTCTCTTTGATTCTTACATACGCAAGAAGCAGGCTTAAATCAGGTAAAAAAAAGTTTTTTTTCGCCGTTCCTTTGAATCAGAAACAACGAAACAAAACAAAATATAAAAACCAATAGCCATGAAAACTCTATCTACTTCCGCAATGATTGCATTCGCTTCTTTACTTTGCATTCAACTTCATGCCGGATCAACTAACAGGCCTTCTCCTGAAAAACCCATGAAAGCACCTGCCAAAAAAGAAATGGTACGTCGCAACTGTCTTGAAGTAAACAGTTCCGTAAGTATCTTCGGAAAGAGGATGAAAGATGTTACTATCCTTTTATATAAAGGAGACAAACTGATCAACACCATCTCTGCCAGCAAAAAAGAAGTAAACTCTTTTGTACTACAGGAAGATGCTCAGTATACACTTCGTTTTACCAAACCAGGTTGTGCCGACCGTATGATTTGCATTAACACCATTCTACCCGAAGGTGTTGATCTGAAGCCCTTGTTTGAATTTGATTTTGATCTGGATATGATTCCAGAACAGGAAGCTGCTAAGAACCCAGCCATCGATTTCCCTGCCGGAATCATCTATTTTGATGAATACACCGAGAAATTTGAACGCAGTGATGATTATGCATCCAGTCTTAAGAACCTGAATAAAGAATCCCTGGCCAACCATTAACAACTCAGACTCTCCCTCCCCAAAAGCCCCACCTGGATAGGCGGGGCTTTTGATTGATGATATGTATAGAAATTAATTATAACATCTCTTATCACTCTTTTGCCAAAGGATTGGCGAGGTTGGAATAGGACATCAGATCCATCTTAACAGAACCGATAAGCACATCGGCCTGTGCACGAACCGGGATATGGTTCTTATCATCCGAAATCCAAACATTAAGATCTTCTTCTTTCTTAAAAACACGTCCTTTCTGAACAATGGGACGAAAGCGGAGACATTTGATCTTTCCTAACGAAGTAGAAATGGTTTCTTTCCCGATAAATTTAATTTTGAGCTCCCATATTTCATTATCGATAAAACTCTTGACAGCAAAAATATCACCGGCCTTGGCCTGACTCATATCCAGCGTACGGGCATAATAAAAAGCACTGAGCATATCCTGGGTATATTCCGGTATTTCAAACATCTTCCCGTCGCTCATCACTTTCTGTTTTTCATGATCATATACCTGATCCTGTTTGATCTTATAGCCCCCTTCATCCACACGACGTAAAAACACCACAGGAGCCAATGCATCTTCATCCAAAAAAGATTCATAGCGATCCCGCACTTTGAAAAACATATCGAAAGCTCCCTTACTATATCCCTTGCCGATGATATGAAGTGTGGGCCTGTCGTTCAGCATTTTTGTTTCATCGGCCACTTCTATCTCTGCCACACCAGCATCAATTACGCCATAATGAAGCCTGTATTTAAGAAGCTCGCCCCGCTTGAAACTTTCATTTTTGAGCTTACGCAATGCCGTTGCCGGCTCAGCAACCTTCGGTTCATCGGAACGGAATGATGGAGACACAATGCCGATAAGAAGTACAAGGGGAATGAACAGTGACTTTTGCATGGAAATAGCGTTTCGTTACTATACTACAGTCAAAGCACGTGCCAAAAGAAGTTAGCTATTTAAAGGTAATATATATTAAGCGGAAATCAAACGGAGGAAGCACCCTAATTGTCATTCAATACGTTCTTTATCAGGGCTAAAGCCCAGGTTGCGGTTCATTTTTAACCCTGGCCTTAAGCCAGGGTTAAACAAGGTAGAATATGGACTTTAGTCCTGAGGGTAAAGAAGATCAACCTGTTCTGCACTTCTTATACTACAATATTCACGATCTTATTCGGCACCACAATCACCTTTTTAGGGGCTTTGCCATCCAGGTGTTTATGTGTTTCTGCCTGAGCAAGTACCTCTTTTTCAATATCTTCTTTAGTGAGACTTAAGTCCAGCTCCAGAAAGAAACGGGTTTTGCCATTGAAGGAAACCGGGTAGTTAAAGGCGGTTTCGATCAGGTATTTCTCCTCAAAATGGGGGAATACGGCATAGGAAATACTCTCTTTATGTCCCAATAATTTCCATAGTTCTTCGGCCACATGCGGTGCATAAGGAGAAACCAGAATAGCCAGGGGCTCCAGAATGGCTCGCTTATTACATTTCAATTCCGTCAGTTCATTCACACAGATCATAAAATTACTGACCGATGTATTGAAAGAAAAACGCTCCACATCATCCATTACTTTTTTAATGGTACGATGCAATATCTTCAGTTCAGCCTTTGTGGCGGGCTCATCGGAAACGGAAAACACAGAATCTGTTAAGGAGGCAACGGCAGGTGCAGGAGGCATGGGATGGTATAACCTCCATAAACGGCGGATGAAATTCGAAACCCCTGTTATTCCATTGGTGTTCCAGGGTTTGCTTTGTTCTAGTGGACCCAGGAACATTTCGTAAAGGCGGAGACAGTCGGCGCCGTATTGGTCGCAGATAGAATCTGGGGTAACAACATTGTGTTTAGATTTCGACATTTTTTCCACCTCTCGGGCACAATAAAACTTACCGTCCGGCTCTTTTATAAAATCCATTAATTCATCAACACCTGCCTGCATTTTTTTTCTCCACACCTCGAAAGCATCAATATTCAATTCATCGTTCAAACCAACACAATTCACATCAACTCTTCTAAAGCTAAAAGGAAATATTAATTCGCCTTCGCCAACAACAATGTCATCCTGATTGAAATTTATTCCCGGATTATGCTTCTTTAATATTTCCCCAATCAATGATTTAGCTTGTGAAGGACTTATTGATTTAATTTGCTTCGCAGAAATACAAATGGTTGGTGCCTCCTTAACTTGTTGGGGAGCAGTAAACAAAATTATTGGAGTCAATGCTGATTCCCCCTGTATCATTCCCTGATTAATCAGCTTCCTGGCCGGTTCTTCAAAAGGCACATAGCCCAGATCAAACAAAAATTTGGTCCAGAAACGCACATACAATAAATGCCCGGTAGCATGTTCTGATCCGCCTAAATATAAATCCACATTCTGCCAATAGTTGATACGCTCTTTGGAAGCAAACTCCTTGTCGTTGTTCGGATCCATATAACGCAGGTAATACCAAGACGATCCTGCCCAGCCTGGCATGGTGGTAAGCTCATAATCATACTGACCCTTGTGTTTCCAGTTTAGGGCTCTGCCTAATGGAGGCTCCCCTGTTTCGGTAGGTTGGAACTTATCAATCTCGGGCAATACAATCGGCAGCTCTTTTTCTTCTACCGTATACGGAATTCCGTCTTTATAATAGACCGGAATCGGTTCTCCCCAATATCGCTGACGACCGAATGCTGCATCGCGCAAACGGAAATTAACTTTTCCTTTTCCAAGATTCCGTTTCTCTATCTCTGCAATTATTTTTTTAACGGCTTCTTTAACAGCAAGTCCATTCAGAAAATCAGAATTAATCAATGTTCCTTCCTTGGCCTCATAGGCCTCTTCTTCCAGCTTGCTTTCGATACCGGCTACCGGTTGAATAACGGGAGGGATGGGCAGAGCAAAATGTTTGGCAAAAGAATAATCACGTGAATCGTGTGCAGGAACAGCCATGACAGCACCCGTACCATAACCAGCCAGTACATAATCGCCTATCCATACCGGTACTTGCTTACCGGTAAAAGGATGTTCTACATAAGCGCCGGTAAACACTCCGGTAATTTTTTTCACATCGGCCTGACGCTCTCGTTCGCTTCTGTTCTTGGCAAAATGGACGTACTCTTCCACCGTCTTCTTATTTTCAGGCGTGCAGATACGATCTACCAGTTCATGTTCGGGAGCCAGGGTAACAAAAGACACTCCGAAAATAGTATCGGGACGGGTGGTGAAGACTTCTATAAACTCTGCATGATCACTCAGCTTGAACTTAAGCGAGGTACCTTCCGACCGGCCTATCCAGTTGCGTTGCGATTCTTTGATGCTTTCTGTCCAGTCTATTTCATCCAGTCCCTTGAGCAAACGATCGGCGTAAGCCGTTATACGCATACTCCACTGAGGCATACGTTTCCGTTCTACCGGATATCCTCCCCGTTCCGACACGCCATCTTTTACTTCGTCATTCGCCAACACGGTACCTAGCTTCGGGCACCAGTTTACCCACGCCTCGCTCAGATATGCCAGACGGTATTGCATCAGCAGCTCCTGTTGTTGTTTCTCTGGAAATGATTTCCATTCGGCTGCCGAAAATACAGGAATTACTCCCTCTCCGGTAACGGCTGCAACAGCGGCATTTCCATTCTTCTCAAATTCAGCAATCAGCGTTTTGATGGGTTCCGCTTTATTGGTCTTTGTATTGTACCAGGACTGATAGATCTGAATAAAGATCCACTGTGTCCACTTATAATATTCAGGATCTGACGTCCGTACCTGACGATCCCAGTCGAAAGAAAAGCCAATTTTATCCAGTTGTTCCCGGTAGCGGGCAATGTTTTGTTCCGTAGTAACCTTGGGATGTTGCCCTGTTTGTATAGCATATTGCTCGGCAGGCAAGCCAAAAGAATCGAAACCCATGGGATGCAATACTTCAAATCCGCGAAGGCGTTTGTAGCGGGCTACAATGTCAGAAGCTATATAACCAAGGGGATGCCCCACATGTAAGCCGGCTCCGGAAGGATAAGGAAACATATCCAATGCATAATATTTGGGTTTCGACACCTGCTCTTGCGAACGAAAGGTATGATGCTGAGCCCAGTAATTTTGCCAGTACTGCTCTACTTTTCTGAAATCGTATTCCATAGCTGCTTTCTTGATGCGATTGAGGTCATGAAATTAAGAATTTTTTTGCTCAGACAGATGCCAAACTATGTACCGGCAAACCATGATCTGTGCCTGGTTAGTTTGTATCTTTGCCACTGCAATTCATATGGAACCTGAACTCCAAATACAACCTTTATCCGACTGGCTCCCTGGCTTTACCCGTCCCCTGATTATCAGCGGTCCTTGCGGGGCCGAATCGGAAGAACAGGTGATGCAGACCGCACGTGGACTGGCCCAGCTGGGCAGAGTCAATATTTTTCGTGCCGGCGTATGGAAGCCCAGAACACGTCCCAACTCATTTGAAGGCCGGGGTGTAAAAGCATTGAGCTGGCTAAGCCGGGTAAAGGCCGAAACAGGGATGCTTACCGCTGTGGAAGTGGCCCGTGCCGAACATGTGGAAGAAGCCTTACGTCATGGTATAGATGTACTCTGGATAGGAGCACGCACCACAGTTAATCCTTTCTCTGTGCAGGAAATTGCCGAAGCCCTAAAAGGAGTGGATATACCCGTGATGGTCAAGAACCCAATCCATGCCGATATTCAGTTGTGGCTGGGTGCGCTGGAACGGCTCAATCTGGCCGGGATTACTAAACTAGCCGCCATTCATCGTGGTTTCTATACCAGCGATAAAACCCATTTCCGGAACATCCCCCGTTGGGAACTTGCTATAGAACTGCAGACCCTTTGTCCTACACTACCACTTATTTGCGACCCGAGCCATATTTGCGGACGTACTGACACATTGGCTGCCGTAGCTCAGAAAGCGCTTGATCTGAATATGTCGGGATTGATGATCGAATCGCATATCCACCCTGAAGAAGCACTGAGTGATGCCAAACAACAGATAACACCCGACACCCTCGGATGGCTTCTGGATGGATTAACCATACGCAATACCAGTTCGGACAATCAGGTATTTACCGATCAGCTGGAACAACTGAGAACAATTATTGATGAAATTGACGAAGAGTTGATCCGTACCCTGGCACGAAGGATGGAAGTGGTGGAACAAATAGGGGAATACAAAAGAGATAATAATGTAACTGTTTTCCAGCTGGAACGGTGGCTGAGTATATTACGCTCCAGGCTTGCCTCCGGTGTTATTCACGGATTACAGGAATCATTTATCAAAGAAATTTACGAATCACTTCATAAAGAATCCATCCGGAAACAGACAGAGATCAGCGAAGTGAAGGAGAGAAAGTAATGTTATCGATTTTTAAAAAATGATTAAACGCTGGAACAAAAAGGAGATTGGTAGTGAGAAGACGATTACAGCGCTTGCAGCTTCCCTGCAGGTAAGCCCTATTATTGCTTCCTTGCTTGTACAACGTGGCATCACCACATATGATGACGCCAAAGCTTTTTTTCGCCCGGAAATGAGTGCCCTGCACGATCCTTTTCTGATGAAAGATATGGACAAAGCCATATCCCGTATTGAGAAGGCCGTTGCTGGCGGAGAAAAAATACTTGTTTACGGCGATTATGATGTGGATGGCACCACTTCCGTTGCACTGGTTTATTCTTTTCTTAAATCTTTTTACCCTTCTGTAGGCTCTTATATTCCCGACCGGTACAAAGAAGGTTATGGCATTTCTTTTCAGGGCATCGATTATGCCAAGGCGGAAGGATACTCGCTTATCATTGCGCTGGACTGTGGCATCAAGGCCTTGGAACAAATAGCAAAAGCCAATGAGCTGGGAATTGATTTTATTATTTGTGATCACCACCGCCCCGGGGCCAGTCTTCCGAAGGCAGTGGCTGTACTGGATCCCAAACGGGCAGATTGTTCTTATCCTTTTGATGAACTGAGCGGTTGTGGAATCGGTTTTAAACTGATACAAGCCCTGGCACAAAAAAGAAGAATACCCGAATCTGCTCTCCACGAATATCTGGATCTGGTGGTGGTGAGTATAGCCGCCGATGTTGTTCCTATTAACGGAGAAAACAGAATCCTTGCCTTTCACGGTCTTAAACGAATCAACTCCAATGCAAGAGAAGGATTCCGCGCCATTCTGAAAATGCAGAATATCAAACGCCCCCTAACAGTCAGCGATCTTGTCTTCCTTATAGCACCCCGTATAAACGCCGCCGGAAGGATTGAAAGCGGTAACAAAGCTGTGGAGCTTCTTGTTTCCAGTAATGAACAGATAGCCGAAGCGGCGGGTGTTCACATCAACCGCAACAATACCGATCGCAAGGATTTGGATATGAGTATCACTCAGCATGCGTTGATGATGATTGAAAATGACAACGTGATGAAAAGCAGAAAATCAACGGTGCTCTTTCATTCCGGCTGGCATAAAGGAGTGGTTGGAATCGTAGCTTCCCGTCTTACCGAAAAATATTACCGCCCTACCATTATCCTGACACAAAACGATAACCTCATCACCGGATCGGCCCGGTCGGTAAAAGATTTTGATGTGTATCAGGCTATTGAGGCTTGCAGCGATTTGCTGGTACAATTCGGGGGACATAAATATGCCGCCGGGCTCACCATGCTTCCCGAAAACCTTCAGGCTTTTACCGAAAAATTTGAAGCCGTTGTTTCTTCCACCATCGAAGAATATATGCTTACGCCCGAAGTAGAAATAGATACTGAACTCCGTTTGAACGAAATAGATGGAAAGCTGCTTAGGATACTCAAACAGTTTGCTCCTTTTGGTCCTGCTAATATGGCTCCCATCTTTCAAACCAACGGAGTACAGGATAAAGGCTATGCACGCATAGTGGGCAATAATCACCTGAAACTGGATATACAGGATCCTGAACATCCCGAAATTTGCTTACCTGCCATTGCCTTCGGACAAGCTGCTCACCTTGAAAGTATTTCCCGGAAAATACCTTTTGATGTTTGTTATGCGCTGGAAGAGAATGAATTTAACGGTAGCGTATCTCTTCAGTTGAATGTGAAGGATATAAGGGTTTAATATAAATAACTATTCTTTCTCTTGAGGCCTGAACTGGTCGCAAAATGCGACCAGTTCAGAGCATTCATTATCAATACACAACAGCATTTACTTGCTTAATTCTGGCCTCCTTTTACAGAGGGAAGCGAAACAAATAGATAGCTGAGGATTATGAGTGGATAGTTCCGCCTATTTTAAAATCACTCTTCCTAATAAAGCGGAAAAGGATTTTTTAGCCTGAATCAGATATTGTTGCTCGGTAATGAGGATTACCTGCTCTTCATAATTATTACTTAAGCGAAGGCGTTTCTGGTTGTCCAGAATCATCTTTTCTATTTTGCGATTCTTAAGGGCGTATACAGCAGATTGTACGGTTTGTTTCAAACTCATATTCTCCAGATGCACCGGTATATTGTGTTTATCCCAATTGGCCAGGGAATAATCCGTACTTAATATATCCACCGCCAGTTTGCTGATAGCCGGGTCAGGATGCTGAATAAAATAATTGCTGTCGGGTATCTCCCCCTCTTTACGGATAAACTCATGAAACATGCCTTTGTATCCGGCATTTTCAAATTCAATATTATCACCGTGCAATTCATGAATCAGGTATTCACCTACTGTTACCTCTACCTCTTCTTCTTCACCTGCTTCCCCTTCCTGAACAAATTTCAAGGGCTCATGACCATACTGCAATAATATGCGGATGATCTCCTTTTCCTGAATCTCCGCATCGGCAGATTCTGCAGGAGACTCCATTTTTTCGCCAGGAGCCAATTGCAGCAGCTCATCGGGCATACCCGATGCTTCCGGTTCTTCTTCCTGTTTGGGTTTATCGTATTGCTTTTTTCTACGGAGTTTGTTTAACTCACTCAGCAATGCCTGTTCATCTACATCCAAAATACGGCTGCATTCTTTGATGTATACTGAACGATAAATAGGTTCCGGAATAAGGGAAATACTTTCTACAATCTCTTTAATGAGTCCCGCTTTCTTTATGGGATCATGAGACGCTTCGTTATAAAGCAGATGTGCTTTAAAAGCAATAAAATCCTTGGCATTATCTTTTATGAAAGTCTGTAACTCTTCCGGGCTTACCTTTTTTGAAAAGGAATCGGGATCTTCTCCATCGGGGAAAAGAAGCACACGCACATTCATGCCTTCTTCCAGCACCAGATCAATACCACGGAAACTGGCTTTTATACCCGCACTGTCACCGTCATACAGAATAGTAATATTGTTTGTATAACGCCGGATGAGACGAATCTGATCAACGGTAAGCGCAGTACCGGAAGAAGCCACTACGTTTTCTATACCAGCCTGATGAAGAGAAATTACATCGGTATAACCTTCTACTAAAAAACAGTTATCTAATTCGGCTATTTTCTTTTTAGCAAAATATAATCCGTAAAGAACCTGGCTCTTATGATAGATATCCGTTTCCGGAGAGTTGATATACTTGGCAACCTTTTTATCTGTCTTCAGTGTACGCCCACCGAAAGCGATCACGCGACCACTTACATTATGAACCGGGAAAATAACACGGGCTGAAAAACGATCGAAATAACGATCGGCTTGAGGCTCGGCACCTGCATCCGTTGGGCTGGTATTTTCCTTAGAAATGGTAAGTCCCGCCTTGACGAGGTATTCCAGTTTATGACCGGCCTTTAATGCTGCATCGCTAAACCCTCTCCACTGATCAAAACTATAGCCTAATTGAAATTTCTGAATAATATCATCCCGAAAGCCCCGCTCTCTAAAATAGCCAAGGCCTACCGAGCGACCTTCATCACTCTCCATCAGATTTTGGGAGAAATTTTTCTGAGCAAAAGAACAAACTACATACAGACTTTCACGGGCATTATTGGCCTGGATCTGTTCGGCGGTCTGCTCCTCTTCCTCAATACGGATATTATATTTCTTGGCCAGCCAGCGCAATGCTTCTGGATAACTGAGCTGTTCATGCTCCATAATGAAATTGACGGCGTTGCCGGCTTTTCCGCATCCGAAACATTTGTAAATTCCTTTTACAGGAGAGACATTAAAAGAAGGTGTTTTTTCATTATGAAACGGGCACAATCCGATCATATTCGTACCCCTGCGTTTAAGGGAAACGAAATCGCCCACGACCTCATCTATACGGGCCGCTTCAAAGATGGATGATATGGTTTCTTTCGGAATCAAAAACTGAAAAAATGAAAGATAAATATAAGAAAAAGGAGGGAGCCCTCCTTCTTCTTTCTTCTCATTCTTTCAAATCAAAGGTTTCCATGAATTTGGTGGTATAATCACCTTTCAGGAACTGCTCGTCTTTCATCAGACGCTGATGGAAAGGGATAGTTGTTTTTACTCCTTCAATAACAAACTCGCTTAAGGCACGGCTCATTTTCATAATGGCTTCTTCCCGGGTCTGGGCCATGGTGATAAGCTTGGCTACCATTGAATCATAATTGGGAGGAATGGTATAGCCGGCATAAATATGCGAATCAATACGAACCCCATGACCACCCGGTGTATGCAAGGTAGTGATCCGGCCCGGTGAAGGACGAAAATTATTAAATGGATCTTCGGCATTGATACGACACTCAATGGCATGCAACTGAGGGTAATAGTTTTTGCCGGAAATCGGAACGCCGGCAGCTATTAAAATCTGTTCACGAATCAGGTCATAGTCAATTACCTCTTCCGTTATAGGGTGCTCCACCTGAATACGGGTATTCATTTCCATGAAATAGAAATTCCGGTGTTTATCAACCAGAAATTCAACCGTACCCACTCCTTCATAACTTACCGCAAGCGCTGCTTTGATAGCGGCTTCTCCCATACGTTCCCGCAATTCTGGAGTCATGAAAGGAGATGGTGTTTCCTCCACCAGCTTCTGGTGACGGCGTTGAATAGAACAATCTCGTTCGCTCAGGTGACAAGCTTTTCCATATTGATCACCGGCAATCTGTATTTCGATGTGACGGGGCTCTTCAATATATTTTTCCATGTACATGGCGCCGTTGCCAAATGCTGCTTCTGCTTCTTTACTGGCCGATTCGAAATGAGGACCCAGTTCCTGTTCGTTCCACACAATACGCATTCCTCTTCCTCCACCACCTGCCGTAGCTTTGATGATAACAGGATAACCGATTTCTGCCGCAATTGTTTTGGCCTGTATGGCATCGGAAAGAAGTCCCGGAGAGCCTGGTACACAAGGCACATCGGCTTTCTTCATCGTATCCTTGGCATTGGACTTATCACCCATCGCATCAATCTGTTCGGGGGTGGCACCGATGAATTTAATATTGTGTTTCTGACAGATCCTGGAGAACTTTGAATTCTCGGACAGAAATCCATAACCCGGATGAATAGCATCTGCATTGGTTATTTCAGCAGCGGCAATAATATTAGGGATGTTGAGATACGAATCTTTACTGGGAGGCGGACCTATACAAACCGCTTCATCTGCGAACTTCACATGCAGGGAGTCCTTATCGGCCGTAGAATATACAGCAACAGTACGGATACCCATTTCCCGGCAGGTACGGATAATCCGCAATGCTATTTCTCCACGATTCGCTATCAGTATTTTTTTAAACATAAGTCAGCATTTTGAGTTGGGACATGTACATCGTTACCGGATCCATGAAACAGGATACAGCATTTCAGATTTATTATCCAATCACTTAAGCCGGTTCAACCAGGAATAATGGCTGATCGTATTCAACTGGTGTAGCATCATCAACCAGTACTTTTACAATACGTCCTGAAATATCGGATTCAATTTCATTGAAAAGTTTCATAGCTTCAATAATGCATATTACTTTACCCGGTTTTATTTCATCACCTACATTGGCAAATACCGGTTTATCAGGACCCGACTGACGATAGAATGTTCCAATCATTGGGGATTTGATGGTCACATATTTCGATTCGTCAGCTCCGCCTGCTTTACGTGTTTCTCCGCCTTTCTGTTCCTGCTGAGCGGCAGGAGCAAGTGTTTGCTGAACAAGTTGCTGAACAGGATTTTGAGCAGGAGCCTGTACCATCACTGTTGGCTCTGGTCCTCTGCCTCTGTTGCCTGTTTTGATAATGATCTTGAAATCTTTGTCCTGAAGCTCTACTTCACTGACACCCGATTTTGCTACAAACTTGATAAGATCCTGAATTTCGCTTAACTTCATTGTTGCAGGTATTAAGTTGATATTAGTTCCGTTAGTTTGACTAAAAAGAATCAGGAATTATATGCCCATTTGAGGTAAATAGCTCCCCAGGTAAATCCTCCGCCAAAAGCAGATAGAATAAGATTGTCTCCTTTTTTAAGTCGTTTTTCATAATCCCATAGCAGCAACGGAATTGTTCCTGCAGTGGTATTCCCATAGCGCTCAATATTCATGAGCACCTGTTCAGGCTTCAGTTGCATACGTTCTGCCGTTGCATCAATAATCCGTTTATTGGCCTGATGGGCTACCAGCCATTGCACATCCTTGCCGGTCATTTTATTCTTTTCCAGAATCTCGGCCGACACATCAGCCATGCCTGTTACGGCATGTTTGAAAACCGCCTGACCTTCCTGGTACACATAATGTTCGCGACGATCTATCGTTTCCTGACTGGAAGGATATGCGGAACCTCCGCCTTTCATAAACAGGTGTTTGATTCCGGATCCATCGGCACGCAATATAAAATCCTTCATGCCAACATCTTCTGCGGTAGGCTCTAATAATACGGCCCCTGCTCCATCGCCGAAAATAATACAGGTAGAACGATCTGTATAATCAATAATGGAAGACATCTTATCTCCACCCACCACAATTACTTTTTTATATCTTCCTGTTTCAATAAACTGAGCACCTGTTGCCAATGCATACAAAAATCCGGAACAAGCTGCACTCAAATCATATCCCCAGGCATTCTTAGCCCCTACCTGATCACATACAATATTTGAAGTGGAAGGAAATTCATAATCGGGTGTTACGGTAGCAACAATGATCATGTCGATTTCCATTGGAGAAATATTTCGTTTTTCCAATAATCGTTTCACCGCTTCAATGCACATTACGGAAGTACCTTTGCCTTCTCCCTTCAGGATTCTGCGTTCCTTAATACCGGTTCTGGTAAGGATCCATTCATCCGTGGTATCCACCATTTTCTCCAGTTCTTTGTTCGAGAGAATATGGTCGGGAACATATCCTCCCACTGCTGTTATGGCGGCTGCTATTTTTGTCATTGAAAGGCCTGTTTAATCTTTTCATGCAGTCTGGCTTCTGCCACATCGTTGGCCAGTTTCAACATATTTTTTACTGCTATCTCATTGGAAATTCCATGTCCGATAATCACATTGGCATTGATTCCAAGCACGGGAGTACCACCGTACAATTCGTAGTTAAATCGTTCGAAATAGGAATCAATCAGCTTTCTTTTCCGGAGCATGGTATAAAATGCCTCTGCTTCTTTCAACACCACATTACCGGTAAAGCCATCGCAAACAATTACATCTGCTTTGTCGTCAAACAAGTCACGGCCTTCCACATTACCTACAAAGCTAAAATCTTTGGAGTCCTTCATCAGGTTATGTGCAGCCTGCGTTACGAGGTTTCCTTTTTCAGGTTCTTCGCCTATATTCAGTAACCCCACTCTGGGTTTTTTCATTCCATAAACATACTCGGCACAAAGCGATCCCAATACACCAAACTGGTATAATACATCCGGCTTACAATCGGCATTGGTGCCTACATCAAGCAGAAGACCAACGCCGCCGTTTTCTTTAGGTAAAATAGAGGTGATACAAGGGCGAATAACCCCGGCAATGGTTTTAACAGTATACATAGAACCAACCAGCATAGCTCCGGTATTTCCGTTGCTTGCAAACGCATCGGCCTTGCCTTCTTTGAGAAGCTGAAAGCCAATACCTATGGTCGATTTAGGTTTTTGAGAAAATGCTTTGGTGGGGTGCTCACCCATTCCAATTACTTCCGTGGTATGAATGATTTCGAATTGCGATGACGCAACTTTAAATTCATCCAATAGCGGAATAATCTGCGTTTCATCGCCGATTAGAATGAGTTTGACATGAGGGGGCAATTCCTTTTTAGCGAGGATGGCGCCCAGCACTGTAGCCCGGGGAGCAAAATCGCCCCCCATGATATCAATCGCTATATTCATAAGCGAATGGCTGGTATCGGAGGTGAAGAGATGTACATGAGAAAAAAGAAATCAGAAATGTTAAGTGCAAAAACTTTATTTCTGATTTCCATCTTCATTTACGTTAAGCAGTGACGGATTTCTCGATGGCTTGCTTACCACGGTAGTATCCACATTCGCCGCAAACACGGTGATAAAGGACAGGAGCTCCACAGTTCGAACACGTGCTCACTGTTGGAGCAGTCGCCTTATAGTGAGTCCTCCGCTTTGCGCTCCGGCTTTTGGAGTGTTTGTGTTTCGGATTTGGCATAGGTCTGTTTTTTAAAATTATTCAACAATAAACGTACTTACTTCAATTTAATATTCTTCAATGCTTTCCATCTCGGATCCGTTTCGGATGCTGTCTGTATGGAAATCTGTTCCAGTTTTTTTATTACTTCCGGATTACAGGCATTCTTTCCTGTTTTTCCCGGATGTGTTCTTCTTAATGGCAGAGAAAGAATCATGTGTTCATACATCAACGTAGACACATCAATCTCATTCGCTGATGCAGGAAGAACGATGATTTCATCATTTTCTTCACTCGCCTCTCCTCCCAACCTCACTATCAGATTCAAATCTCCTTCCAATGCCAATGTCATTTCATCTCCACAACGATCACATTCCAGGATGGCCTTCCCTTTCATCTGAAAATGAAGGACCAACATCGTGGCTTGTTTTTGCAAACCTACATGAAAGACAAATTTTCCTTTGGTAATTTCAGAATGCTCAAAAGATGCAAAAAACGAATCAGCCAGTTCAAATACAAAATCGTGTTTACCTATTGGCAAACCGGCGAACTGAATAATATGCTTTTCTTTCTTGACCATATTCTGCACGAAAAGGCAGCAAAGGTAAAAATTTATGTGGGATCACCAAACGGGAGGGATTAAATACCGGCGATTTTAATCGAAAAAGCATTGAAAAAGCGACAAACCATCGATTTTTTTGTCTGTTTTCACTAAAATCTATTGTTTTTGGACTTTCTGCAGACCTTCAAAATCTATTAATCAAACTAATATGCCAGCCGTCAAAAATATACCGCCTAATCAATCCCAGTTTCTATTTACGAACGTTCTTTCTTGAATACGCTGATTTTCAATGGATCAGAAGTCAGCTCCTGATATTCATTCCGTTTACGATAAATGTCACAGGCCATATAGATAGCCTTACGGAACGATTCCTCGCTGGCTTGATTTTTACCTGCAATATCATATGCCGTTCCATGATCTGGTGAAGTACGGACAAAACGAAGACCGGCGGTAAAATTAACCCCGGTTCCAAAAGACAGTGTCTTAAATGGCACCAGACCCTGATCGTGATACATAGCCAATACGGCATCGAATTTAAGATAGGAACCATTTCCGAAAAAGCCATCGGCCGGATACGGACCCCAGGCCATAATCTGCAGCTCTTTTGCTTTGTTAATAGCCGGAACAATTATTTCCTGATCTTCTTTCCCCAATGTTCCCTGATCTCCGGCATGTGGATTCAAACCCAGCACGGCAATACGGGGCTTACGGATTCCAAGGTCGCGGATAAGGGTGGTGTTCAGTATTTTTATCTTATTCAGGATGCCTTCCTGACTAATGGAAGAAGCAACCTGAGCCAGCGGCACATGGCCTGTTACAACACCTACCCGTAATGTATCGGACACCAGAAGCATCAATGCTTCTGGATTGCCAAAACGGCTTTGCAGATATTCAGTATGACCCGGAAAATGAAATGATTCCGATTGTACATTATGCTTATCAATGGGTGCGGTAACAAGAACGTCAATCTCCTTTTTGTCTAATGCATTGCTTGCGGCTTCAAGCGAAAGAACAGCATACTTTCCGGCGTCTGGAGAAGATTTGCCCGGCTCTATGACCACTTCTTCCTCATAACAGCTTTGCAGATTAGCCCTTTTGGGATTGGGAGTTTCCCCTTCTTTAATGTAGTTGAAACTAAAATCCTCCACATTCATCAGTTTACGATAAAAGGAAGCCGTTTTAGGAGAACTGTATACGACAGGTGTAATAAGATCAAAGATGGCTGGATCCTGAAATGCTTTGATAATGATTTCCATTCCGACCCCATTGATATCTCCCTGGGTGATCCCGACACGTATTTTATTTTCTGACATAAGAAGACCGGATCAAGATTAATGCTTTAATATTTCGCCCATTCAAAGGTTGCGAAAAAAGTCGAATAATAGTCTCACCCCAACCCCTGTACCGCCCTTGATACGGTATGAATCACGTGCAGGAATGAATGCCGGACCCGCAATATCAAAATGGAGATAGGGATAGGTAGTGTATTTATATAAGAAGCGACCAGCGGTAATAGCTCCGGCTACAGCTCCTCCAATATTTTTCATATCGGCCAGCTCCGATTTAAGCATATCGTCATACTCTTCCCAGAAAGGGAATTCGGCCAGTCGCTCATGTACATTATTTCCACTGGCACGTAATCTTACTCTGAAACGGTCCGGAGCATTGCCCATTACAACAATTCCTGCACTACCTATGGCTGCTGCTGCTGCTCCCGTAAGGGTAGAGAACTCACAAACCAGCTCTGGGTCATACCTTTTTGCATAGTGCAAGGCATCGGCCAGAATCATTCTTCCTTCTGCATCCGAGTTAAGCATTTCCACCGTTTGTCCGCTCATCATGGTAATAATATCTCCGGGAGCAAATGCATTTCCTCCGGGTCTGTTGTCTGTTGCCGGTACAAGCGCAATCACATGTATAGGAAGTTTTGCTTTGGCAATTGCATACAGGGCAGCTCCAACCAGGGCTCCTCCTGCCATATCGCATTTCATCATGTCCATAGAGTTGGGCGTAGGTTTCAGGCTCAATCCTCCGGTATCATATGTAACACCTTTTCCGACTAATACATACGGTTTTTTATTCTTTGCGTTGGACGGTTTGTATTCCATGACACTAAAGGTAGGAGCATCCACACTGCCCATATTGACAGCCAGCAAGCCTCCCATTTTAAGCGCACGAATCTTGGCCTCCTTCAATACTTCCACTTTGAAACCGGCTTCTTTACCCAACTTTTCAAATACAGCTGATAATTGTACGGCATTCAATTGATTGGCCGGCTCATTCACCAGATCACGGGCACGCAGGGTGGCATCCATACAGATATTCATCATATCCAGATCCCGGTCTTTCAGTTTCCGGCTATTAATAGCGATAGCTTCCAGCGAATGACGGTCCTTTTCTTTTGTGCTCTTATATTTCACAAACTGATAATTGCCAAGCACCATTCCTTCTGCCAGCGCTAAAGCTAATGCCGGTTTATCTTCAATATCGGCAATAACGGCTTCCTTTATCTTATACTCGTTACACCTGTCCGCAAGCGTTGAACCGGCTTTGCGACAAATTTCTAAAAGCTGTTCGGGGCTTTTTTTCGGATCAATCAGCTGCAGGAAAACATAGCGACTGAATTGGTTAAGGATAACCGAATGCCGGCCATGCTCAAATTCGGTTTTCACGTATTCCGTTTCCGTGGTGGATAGCCAAAGAGGTTTAAAATCCGTTCGCAGACTACATAAAACAATAAGATTGTCATTCGGCCTGACTGCTCCGGCCTTCTTCAGTGTTGTCATTCTTTTTCCTACTTTTGAGGAGGGTAAATGTAGAAAAATTGCTTTTCTAATCATAGTTTATTCAAAAAGAAAGATACAACGTGAATGTGATTGATTATTTATTATCACGGGCGCTGCGCCTTGAATTTCTGTCGGCCGAAGAAGGGGTATTGCTTTTTGAGCAAGCCCCTATTTCATCACTTATTTTTACCGCCAACGAACTACGCAAGCAAAAAAAGAAAGACGGAAAAGTAACCTGGATGATTGACAGAAATGTCAATACCACCAATGTTTGCGTTGCCAATTGTAAGTTTTGCAATTTCTACCGGATTCCCGGTCACGCCGAATCGTATATCACCGATATCGAAACCTATAAACAAAAAATTGAAGAGACATTCCGGTATGGAGGTGATCAGCTTCTGCTTCAAGGCGGACATCATCCTGACCTGGGATTAAAATTTTATACGGACCTTTTCAGAGAACTAAAAAATCTTTACCCTAAACTGAAGCTGCATTCACTGGGTCCTCCTGAAATAGCACATATTACCCGCCTTGAGAAATCGACCCACACGGAAGTACTGAAAGCATTGATAGAATCCGGGCTTGACAGTTTGCCGGGGGCGGGTGCAGAAATACTTAATGACCGGGTAAGAAGACTTATTTCCAAAGGAAAATGCGGAGGAAAAGAATGGCTTGATATTATGCGGGCAGCACATCAGCTGGGTCTTACCACATCAGCCACAATGATGTTCGGACATGTGGAAACCATTTACGAACGGTTTGAACACCTGGTATGGTTACGGGAAGTTCAATCGGAAAAGCCTAAGGATGCCAATGGTTTTCTGGCATTTATTCCCTGGCCTTTTCAGGATGACGGAACCCTGCTCAAACGCCTGAAAGGAATAAAAAACAATGTGAGTGGCGAAGAATATATCCGAATGATAGCCATGAGCCGTATTATGCTCCCGAATATTGATAATATCCAGGCCAGCTGGCTTACGGTAGGCAAGGAAGTGGCCAAACTGTGCCTGCATGCAGGGGCCAATGATTTCGGGTCTATCATGATCGAAGAAAATGTGGTTTCGGCCGCCGGAGCTCCCCATCGGTTTACCTCTGCTTCTATTCAGCAAGCCATTCGCGAAGCAGGATTCGAACCCCAGCTCAGAAGCCAGAAATATGAATACCGGGAGATCCCCAAACAAATGGAAGAACAGGTCATTAACTACTAACCTGCCACCTTTTCTAATTCAAATCTAATTTAGCTTGAGCCCTTTTTTCCTGATTTGAACGTTTCTGTGACAGCTCATGGACAAAAAATCTGCAAACCGTTAATTTGTCCCGTTTTTAGCGAGTATTCTGTCATAATTGAGTAAATTTAGAATGGATTTCACTTTTCCTCCATGAAAAGATTAATACTTCTGTCTCTGTTTATCATTTCCTTCGGACAGATTATTGCTTCACACCTTGTTGCCGGAGAGATTACCTATCGTTCCATCGACGCTACCTGCCATGACTACGAAATAACGGTTACTACCTATACTGATTACGTTGGCGTCAGCCACGCGGCAGACAATTGTTCGGTGGTTGTATACTTTGGCGATGGCACCAGCGCAACGGCCAATCGTTCCCTCGTCCCCTCCGAAAATGATGCTGCTCTTTCCGTTCCCGTGCCGTGCGGTCCCAGTGCTGGAAATGGAATGCCTCTTTCCTTGATCGGTTATCCTCAGTATCCGAATTTTAAAAAAAACATCTACCGGGTTGATCATGTTTATCCGGGTTCCGGCTCCTATATTATAGCCATTAAGGTTCCTGACCGCGTAGCAGGCATTTGTAACATCTTCAATTCAGACAATATTTTGTTTTATCTCCAGTCTGTTTTGGTCATCAACGACTTTATAGGCTGCAATCAATACTCGCCTCAACTTTCCACCGTCCCCCTGGATATGGCCTGTGTAAATCATTGTTTTTATCATAACCCCGGTGCATTTGATCCGGAAGGCGACAGCCTCAGCTATTCCCTTTCTCCCTGCTATGATACCACCCAGGCTCCTCTTGCACAATGGTCCCCGCTTCCTGTTACAGCCAGCGGATCCCTATCCATCGATCCCGTAACCGGGCTCATGAGCTGGTGCTCCCCTCCTGATATTTGCAGTTATAATATCTGTATCCGTATTACCAAATGGAAAAAATGGTTTGGCACCTGGTACAATATGGGCTATGTACAAAGGGATATGGAGATCATTGTTTCCACCTGTAACAATGATAACCCGGTACTTAACGAACCCCGTGATACCTGTGTGATTGCAGGTGCTCACATACATTTTGTGATGACAGGCAGTGATCCGATCAGCGCCAACGGATTAAATCTAAGCGCATCGGGAGATGTTTTTCATGTAGTAGCACCCATTGCCTCCTTCCCGGTAGCTCCTGACCCCGCTTCCTGTTCCTGCACTTTTGGCTCCAACCCTATTTCCAGCCCATTTGACTGGCAAACAACATGCGATCATATTCGTTCTTCACCTCATCAGGTTACATTCCGGCTGGAGAATAATAATGCTTCGGCCCTCAGTTCAGGCTCCCAGCCGGTAGATCTGCTTGATTTTGAAACGATGAATATTACGGTTATTGCTCCGGCCATACAAAATCTGAAGGCAAAACCGATCGGGCAAACGATGCATCTGACATGGGATCAGGAAACTTGTAACCCTTCTCTGAATGGCTTTATTCAGTATGAAATTTACAGAAAGCTAGGCTGCGATACATTGAATCCAGGTGCTTGTACAACAGGTGTGCCTGCTTCCTGGGGCTATATATTAATAGGCACAACACCTGTTGGTCAGATTACAAATACTTTCTTTATTGACAATAACGGAGGTGCGGGTCTGGTACCTGGCGTAGTATATTCATACCGGGTTGTGGCTATATTCACAGATGGCTCACAAAGCCAAACTTCGACGAATGTTTGTGCCAGCCTCAAACAAGATATTCCCGTCATCACCCATGTTGATGTGGATTCAACCAGCTCAACTGCCGGTGTCATTTTCGTGAAATGGAAAAATGCCATTGCCGATTCTGCTACCGGACTTGATACCGTTGCATATCCAGGGCCCTATACACTCAAAATATACCGCTCCAACGGTTTTGTATTGGCATATCCCGGTTCCACACCCGAACGCATTTTTACCAGTCTAAGGCTTCTCAACCTTCCCGACAGCATCATAGACCGGTCTCCTGTATTGAATACGCAAGACAGCGCATGGTCTTACAAAATCGACTTCTACAGCTCCACCACCCTGATAGGATCTACACAAATGGCATCGTCGGTATATCTGCACCTCACCCCTTCCGATCATAAACTCACACTTACCTGGCAGGATACAGTGCCCTGGACAAATTATCAGTACAAAATTTATAAACAAGCTGCCACCTCTCCCTATATCTGGAATTATATAGGTAGTACGGCCCAACGCTCTTATGTAGATTCAAACCTCATCAATCATCATACGTACTGCTATTATATCACTACTTACGGCTCTTACTTCAATACTGCTTTGTCCGATACCCTGCTCAACCGTTCGCAACGAACCTGTATGGCTCCTTATGATAATGTACCACCATGCGCTCCTATACTATCGCTTAATTCCGACTGCGAAAATTTTACCAACACCCTTACCTGGAGCGATCCCAACCATTCCTGTGCTGATGATGTGGTAACCTATAATATCTGGTATTCGCCCAACACAACGGATCCGATGACCGTGATACAAACAGTTAGTTTCAGCAGCGATACCGTACTTGTACTTACCGATCTTCCTTCTGTAGCCGGCTGTTATGCAGTTAGTGCTCTGGATTCGTTCTCCGCTAATCAAAGCGTTAAAAGCAATGTTGTTTGTGCCGATAATTGTCCGTTTTATGCATTACCCAATGTATTTACGCCCAACGGGGATATGGTGAATGATGTATTCAATGCCCTTCCTTACCGGTATGTAGAAAGTGTTGACATGAATATTTATGATCGATGGGGAGTATTGATTTATCACACCACGGATCCACATATTCACTGGGATGGAAAGGCGCTCCAGACAGGGGAGCTTTGTTCAGATGGCGTTTATTATTACATCTGCACGGTTTATTCAAAACGACTTAGCGGTACAACACCGTTTGTGTTGAAAGGATTTATCCAGCTGATTTCTTCTCCCGATACCAATCACTAGTTTTCATCAACTGACAGCGAAGAATAAACAGTCTCCTTCGATTGCTTACACCGCTATTCTAATAAAACTCTAATTCCTGTCTATTCCTTGTTCTCTTATTCCATGCTTATCTCCAATTAAGCGTCTCGAAGCCTCCTTAATACATTAAATTATCGGAAAATGGTCAGGGAATCCGCAATAAATTAGTAAATTAGAATCCTTTTTGAACCCTCTTCCATGAGAAGATATTTACTTCTGCTTCTGCTTCTGCTTATCCTGCCATTCGGTCGGATTTTTGCGACACACAATGTTGCAGGAGAAATTACATACCGTGCCATTGATCCTACTTGTCACGATTATGAGGTAACTGTTACCACTTATACAGACATGAGAAGTTCGGCAGACCGCTGCTCTCTCCAGGTTTTTTTTGGCGATGGAACTAATGCCTGGGTAAACAGATCTGTGGTTCCAGCCGAAGATGATACGGGTCTCGGTTTATGTACCGCACCACAAGGTAATGGTATGCCATTGCAGCTGATTGGTTATCCTCAATATCAATATTTCAAAAAAAATATTTACCGTGTCAATCATAGCTATCCGGGATCGGGTACCTATATTATTTCCATGAAAGACCCTAACCGGGTAGCAGGGATTTGTAATATCCTCAACTCGGTCAATATTCAGTTTTATCTCCAGTCTGTTCTGGTGATCAATGACTTTTTAGGTTGTAACCAATATTCTCCACAGCTATCCACCGTACCTCTGGATATGGCATGTGTAAACCATTGTTTCTATCATAACCCCGGAGCATTTGATCCGGAAGGCGACAGTCTCAGCTATTCTCTTTCTCCTTGTTATGATACAACCCAGGCTCCTCTTGCACAATGGTCTCCACTACCTCTTACGGCCGGAGGCTCCTTATCCATAGATCCGGTATCGGGACTGATGAGCTGGTGTTCTCCTCCGGACATTTGCAGTTATAATATCTGTATCCGTATTACCAAATGGAGAAAATGGTTTGGCAACTGGTACAATATGGGGTATGTGCAAAGAGATATGCAGATTCTGGTTTCCACTTGTAATAATGATAACCCGGTATTGAATCAACCTAAAGATACTTGTGTGATTGCCGGCACTCACTTGCATTTTATCATGACGGGATCTGATCCCATAAGGGCAAACGGATTACATATGAGTGCTTATGGCGATGTGTTTCATGTTACTCCTCCAATTGCCACTTTCCCGATAGCTCCCGATGCTGCTATCTGTTCCTGCTATTTTGGCTCCAACCCCATTTCCAGTCCTTTCGACTGGCAGACAACATGCGATCATATCCGTTCTTCACCACACCAGGTTACCTTCCGGCTGGAGAATAATAATGCCCTGGCGGGTTCAGGAAGTCAGCCTGTTGACTTACTCGACTTTGCCACTGTTAATATTACCGTTATTGCTCCCGCACCGCAACCGGTGCATGCACGCCCCTTTGGCCAAACGATGCATCTCCATTGGAAAGAGGAATTCTGCAACCCTACAGGTAACGGATTTCTGAATTATGAGATATACCGCCGTCAGGGCTGCGACACCTTAAATCCTGGTCCTTGTACTACTGGTGTGCCAGCCCTCTGGGGATACAGCCTTATTGGCACTACACTCGTTGGTCAGATTACGGATACTACATTTATTGATAATAACGGAGGCGCAGGTCTGGTGCCCGGTGTAACCTATTCATACCGTATTGTAGCCCTTTACTCGGATGGAGCTCAAAGTCAGCCTTCCAAAAATACCTGTGCAAATCTTAAACAGGATATTCCTGTCATTACCAATGTCGATGTGGATTCAACCAGCGCAACTGCCGGTGTCATTTTTGTGAAATGGAAAAATGCAACTGCCGACTCCACCACTGGCCTTGATACCGTTGCCTTTCCAGGGCCTTATACACTCAAAATATACCGCTCCAATGGATTTGTAATGGCGCACCCTAGTGCATCTCCTATCCGTATTATTAGTAATGCCTTCCTGTATAGTATGCCGGATAGTATCATCGATCGTACTCCGGTGTTGAATACACAGGACAGTGCATGGTCGTACCGGATTGATTTCTTTTATTTCAATACCTCTGCCAGTACATACGTGCTTGTAGGATCCACACAACGGGCATCTTCGGTCTATCTGCATCTCACCCCCTCCGATCATAAACTCACCCTTACCTGGCAGGATACAGTACCCTGGACAAACTATCAGTACAAGGTTTATAAACAAGCGGCCACGTCTCCTTATATATGGAATTATATAGGCAGTACTACCCAGCGTTCTTATGCTGACTCCAACCTCATCAACCATCATAACTATTGCTATTATATCACTACATACGGTTCTTATTTCAATGCTGCTTTGCCAGATACCTTGCTCAACCGCTCACAGCGTACCTGTTTGGCTCCGTATGACAATATACCGCCTTGTCCACCTATCCTCTCGTTAAACTCCGATTGTGAAAACTTTATGAATACCCTTACCTGGTCCGACCCCAATCATTCCTGTGCTGATGATGTGGTAACCTATAATATCTGGTATTCGCCCAACACAACCGATCCGATGACGATTATACAAACCGTTACATTCAGCAGCGATACGGTACTTGTACTCACCGATCTTTCTTCTGTGGCGGGCTGCTATGCAGTAAGCGCACTGGACTCATTCTCCATAAACCAAAGTATTAAAAGCAATATTGTTTGTGCCGACAATTGTCCTTTCTATGCCTTACCCAATGTATTTACTCCCAACGGTGATAATCACAACGATTTTTACGATGCCCTCCCGTACCGTTACGTAGAGAGTGTTGATATGAATATTTATGATCGCTGGGGAGTGCTGCTCTTTCACACCACCGATCCGCATATTCATTGGGATGGGAAAGCCATGCAAACAGGAGCGGTTTGCACAGACGGTGTTTACTATTACGTTTGTACGGTCAATTCAAAACGACTCAGCGGGAATGTTCCTTTTGTTTTGAAGGGCTTTATCCAGCTTATTGCGTCACCCGACGCCAATCACTAACCAGCCCATGTTTACAGGAATTATTGAAAATGTCGGAATCATCTCCGCTTTAGATCCGGAAAAAGAAAATTTGAATATTCGCGTTCGATGTCAGTTTACACACGAGTTGAAAATTGATCAGAGTCTTGCTCATAATGGAGTCTGCCTCACCGTTGTTTCCATAAAAGATCAGGAATATACGGTTACGGCCATCGCAGAAACACTTCGAAGAACAAATCTGGGGAATCTCCACATCGGAGACACTGTAAATCTGGAACGTTGTTTAAAGGCTGGCGACCGGCTTGACGGGCATATTGTGCAGGGACATGTGGATCAGACTGCCGTTTGCAAAAACATAAAGGACGAACATGGCAGTTTGCTTTTTCATTTTGAATACAATCCTTCTCCCGGTAACATAACTGTCGAAAAAGGATCTGTTTGTGTCAATGGAGTAAGCTTAACCGTTGTTGATTCCGGAGATCACTTTTTCTCTGTAGCCATCATACCCTATACCCTTAAGCATACCAATTTTCAATCCCTGAAACCGGGAGATATCGTAAACGTAGAGTTTGATATTCTTGGAAAATATGCCGCTAAATTATTGCACCGGTATCAGGGCGTTCCTTTACCTGCTCCAGGTAAAGAGGCATAAGGCCTCAGATCGTAGATGTGAAGGGTCTGGTATTGCTTCATCTCATACTTCTCATAATATTTTAAATGCGGCATTGATATAGCTGCTGTGTCAACCATCATCATATATTTGGCACCATGCCGTATACGATCGGCTATATCACTCGTATCTTTCATACAGCTGCCTATATTCGTCCAGCCTACCTGATCCATCAGATATAAGGAGATACTAAAACTGCAATCGTCGGGACAGATTACCGGATCCGAACGTTTTATTCCCATACTTCTCAATACCGGTGTAACTGTTTCATAAGGACTGTTTGCATATGCCCATTTGTGCCAGGCCCAGTTATCCATATCTACTTTTGGCGAAAACAACTGACGGGCATACATCTCATCACTCTTAAATCCCCAATACCTCAACCGCATATTATTGGCGCAGTATAATACGTTATAGAGCATAAATGCAGAAAAGAATAATTTGAGAAAAAAGGAGTTAAACAGTACGGGCTCCTGCTTTCTCAAATAATACATAAACGCCAGATGAATGGCTACCGGGATAATCAGAAAATCAACATGGTAATAATCATGATTATTCAGCGAATAAAAGAAAAGCATCACAAATACAAAATAACCGATAAGAAGAGCAGGTAGAATAATCTTCCAAACAGTTTCTACTTTACGGTGATTTACACCCAGGTAAATAAGACATAGGATCAGATAGATGTAAGAAGGAGGACTGAGAACCTGATAAAAGATAAATTCCCTTAACGATTTTAACGCGGCCTCTACATCCGGCTTGGAAGTGACCCAATACGAATGAATATAATTAAGTGTGTATTTCCCGCCATGCAGATCACTGTAATGTCGCGCATAGAGATACCAGGAAGCGATACCCCCTAACACAACAAAAAATGGAATTATCTGTTTCAATGGTCTCTGAAAAACACGACCTTCCTTTTTTAAGCCGATTTTTTTAGTCCCCTCAGCAAGAAACAACAAGACAATAACCGCTAACATCATCAAGGTGGAGATCTTAAACAATCCCACAAGCAGAAAAAATGCCATGCTTACATAAAGCAGCTTATCACGCCCGTCTTCCCAGAAACGATAGAAATAATAGACGGCAACCAGCATGATTGAAAATGCCGGTACATTGATCAGAAAATTATTGGAGTAAAAGACGAATATGGGAGATGAAAACAAAAACACAACGGCACACATGGCCCAGAAAATATTCTTTAAAAGCCGATAGGACAATTGAAACAATGCATGCAGTCCCCAAAAAGTAATGCCGATGTTAAGAAGTCGGAAAATGTATTCATGCTTTCCGAAAAGCTTCCAAAGGATTGCTACCAGGTAATATAGTAATGGAAATTCCCCGGCCGATTTGCCGGATGTTTCATCATCACTAAAAAGGATGTGTAAAGACGGCTGGAAAAAATTCCAATTGCCTTCGTAGTAATTGTCGGCCAGGGAAAGGCAGTCTGTTTGTCTCCACTGATGTACGCTACTGGGACGTAAAGGAAGTATCTGTACATAACTATACATCCAGGCCAAAAGCAAGAGCATGCAAAAAAACAGTACTTGTCTCAGAACCGCTTTGGATGTAAAGGATGTTGGCATATGCGGTTTTAGGATTCGGATTCAGCTCTATATTCAGATTACCATTTCCGGTATTTCACCTTCAATAACCAAGCGACCACGCGTGGCTTTTCTAATTTGCTCAACAGTAACACCCGGAGCTCTTTCGAGCAGACGGAATCCTTCAGGACATATATCAAGTACCGCCAGCTCTGTGACAATCTTCTTCACACATTTCACCCCCGTAAGCGGAAGGTCGCAGGCCGGTAACAGTTTGGATTCACCTGCTTTATTTACATGCTGCATAGCTACAATGATATTCTTTGCCGCTGCAACAAGATCCATGGCCCCACCCATGCCTTTTACCATCTTGCCTGGTATTTTCCAGTTGGCAATATCTCCTGTATCACTTACTTCCATGGCTCCAAGAATCGTAAGATCAACCTTTCTGGAACGTATCATCCCGAAACTCATTGCTGAATCAAAAAAAGCTGAACCCGGAACAGTGGTGATAGTCTGTTTGCCCGCATTGATAAGATCCGGATCTTCTTCTCCTTCAAAAGGAAAGGGGCCCATACCTAACAACCCGTTTTCAGATTGTAACACCACATTTATTCCCTTGGGAATGTAATTGGCTACCAATGTTGGAATTCCTATGCCCAGATTGACGTAATATCCGTCTTTCATTTCCCGGGCGATTCGTTTGGCAATATCGTTTTTATCAAGCATAACAAGTGTTTTTTGAAATTGATGAAGGACTCCTACATCTTTTTTCTCACTGTTCTTTGTTCAATTCGCTTCTGATAATCTTTTCCCTGAAAAATACGGTGTACATATATTCCAGGAGTATGAATCTGATCCGGATCAAGCTCTCCCGGCTGAACAAGTATCTCTACTTCAGCAATCGTAATTTTGCCGGCCATGGCCATCATCGGATTAAAGTTTCTCGCTGTTTCCCGGTAAATCAGATTACCCTGCGTATCTCCTTTCCAGGCTTTCACAAGGGCAAAATCAGCATCAAAAGCATATTCCAACAGATATTCCTTATCGTGAAAAGTCCGGCTTTCTTTTCCGATGGCAACTTCTGTTCCTACTCCGGCAGGGGTATAAATAGCCGGCATACCATATCCTGCTGCCATACAACGGGTGGCAAGCGTTCCTTGAGGAATCAGCTCCACTTCCAGCTCTCCGCTCAGCAACTGCCTTTCGAATTCCGCATTTTCACCTACGTAGGAAGAAATCATTTTTTTAACCTGATGTGTTTTAAGCATCAACCCGATACCAAAATCATCCACTCCCGCATTATTGGAAATACAGGTAAGACCATTACACCCCCGACGTACAAGGGCTTCAATACAATTTTCGGGAATACCGCAAAGACCAAAGCCTCCCAGCATAAGGACGGCATTGTCATTGATATCGTGAATAGCTTCGTCGGCGTTTTTTACAACTTTGTTCATACGAGTCGTTTCTTACAGACCTTCCGTGTTCAAAATCCTGAAAGTCTTTGTTTAACCTTTTAGGCTACTAAATTATTGATCAAATGGATCGTCCGGAGGAGTTCCTCCGTCATCCTTATCGTATTTGGAACAATCCAGCTCTATCGAAATCTTTTTTGCGGGTTTATCAAAATCACGTTGCGATATCTTGAGCGTTTTATCTGCATATACTTTTTGCATATACAAGCCCCAAATGGGCAAAGCCATCGTTGCACCCTGACCCATGGCCATATTATCGAAATGCACACTGCGATCCTCTCCTCCAACCCAGCAACCGGAAACGAGATCAGGCGTAAGACCCATAAACCATCCGTCCGAATTGTTTTGTGTAGTGCCTGTTTTGCCCGCAATAGGATTCGTGAGTTTGTATTTACCCCGTAAGCTGAAACCAGTACCATACTCCACTACACCTTTCATCAGCACCGTCATGATATATGCTTTTTCCTCATTCATCGCTTCATCCGACTTAGGCATAAATTCGGCAATCACCTTACCGCTCTTATCTTCAATGCGTGTCACAAAAATGGGTTCTATCCAGGTTCCTTTGTTTGCAAACGTACTGTTAGCACCTACCATTTCGTATACGGAAATATCGGGCGTACCCAGACACATGGATGGAACTACCTCTATCGGGCTTGTTATGCCGCATCGTCTTGCAAACTGTTCAACCGCCTTGGGTCCGAACTGCTTCATAATATATGCAGAAATGTAATTGATAGACATTGCCAGAGCCTTTTTGAGGGTAATCATTTTCCCTTCTACCGCTTCATCGGCTTTGCCACCTGCATTATCCGGGCACCACTCTCCTCCCTCCGGAAGATCTATACATGTTCGTACACAAGGCACCTGCATGCAAGGCGACCAGCCCTCCTGTATTGCCAACGCATAAACAAACGGTTTGAATGTAGATCCCACCTGACGTTTGCTTTCTTTAACATGATCGTATTTAAAATGGCGGTAATTGATTCCACCCACCCAGGCTTTTACAAACCCGGTTTGAGGCTCCATACTCATGAAGCCTGTTTGAAGAAACGACTTGTAGTAGCGAATAGAATCCCATGGGGTAAGGGTCGTATCCCGATCCCCGCTCCAGTGAAACACACGCATCTCGGTAGGCGTATGAAAGGCCTGTTCAATTTCGGACTCCGATGCTCCGGCTTCTTTCATATTATGATACCGGTCCGAGCTTTTCATACCGGCAGTCATCATATTCTCTATTTCATCCTTGGTCACTTTCCAGCTGAAAGGAAAATTTTTCTTTTTCTGTTTATTGAATTCTTCCTGGAGATAAGGCATATGCTGGGCCACTGCTTCTTCTGCATATTTCTGCATACGTGAATCAATGGTGGTAAAGATGCGTAACCCGTCACGATACATATCGTAGTTCTTCCCTGTTGTAGGATTAAGATGTTCAGCACACCACTTCTTTAAAAACCGGTCACGCAAATATTCACGGAAATAAGTAGCCAATCCTTCATTATGATCTTCCGGCCGAAAATGAAGTTTGATGGGTTTGCCTTTTAATTCATCGTATTTGGCCTGAGTGAGATAATGGTATTTCACCATTTGTTTCAGCACCACATTTCTTCTTTGTGTTGTTGTATCTACCCGGCGTGCACTGGCAGGATTAAAGATGGCAGGATTTTTAGCCATTCCTACGAGCATGGCACTTTGCTCCACTTCCAGTTTATCAGGGGTGCTGTCAAAATAAATCTGTGCTGCCGATTTGATTCCTACAGCCTGATTAAGAAAATCAAATTTATTAAGATACATCGTCAGGATTTCCTCCTTCGTATACTGCCTTTCCAATCTTACGGCAATAATCCATTCCTTTATTTTACGTTTGATAGTTTGCCACTTGGTTTGAAGTTTTTCTCTGGGAAAAAGCATCTTAGCCAATTGCTGACTGAGCGTACTTCCGCCTCCGGAGCTTTTGTCCCCGCCAATAATAGTTCTGCTCAATACACGGAACAAGCCCTTTCCATCCACTCCGCTATGTTCATAAAAACGAGCATCTTCTGTAGCTACCAATGCGGCAACCAAGGTTGTATCCAGGTCCTTATATTTGACATTTACCCGGTTTTCCTTGTAATATTTACCCAGGGTTTTCAGATCGGAGGAGAATACTTCTGAGGCCAGGTTTGTTTTTGGGTTGGTAAGATCTTTGGTAGCCGGCAGGTCGGAAAAAAGTGCAATGGAACCAACCAAAATAATCAACGCTACCGGAGGCAGGAGCAGCAGTATCCAGAAAATGCGGATATAAAGTTTATACGGACTGGATTTTTTTTCTTTTTCAGCAGCCATGCTTTTACTTTTTTTCCACCTTCTCAATCCTCATTCCAACGTCCATCACCATTGGCAATTGAGGCTGACGCATGGCCTGTTCGATTATAAAAGTGTATTTACCCATCAGAGGGAAGCGCTTTGCTTTTTTAAAAACAATCTGGTTATCCCAGATATCGCCAAGTCCCTTTCCAAGCCAACGGCCTTCTTCATTGGCAAGGATACATTCGAGTGTATCGCGGGAGGATTTCCCGTTTGGGAAAATCGTTTTAATAAAGAGATACAGGTTGCTGTATTGATACCCGTCTGCATTCCTTACATTAACATAAAAGTTATTCGGGGTGGTGGTGTCATTTACCATCACCTCAAATGATTTTGCATCTTTTACATCCCAAACGTAGTTGTGTATTTCTTCGTTTTTTTCAAAAACCCGGTTTTTGTCACAACCCGAAAACAAAAGAATCAGTGGAAGAAAAACAACATACTTAAATCCAGACCGAAAAATCCGTTGGCTTGATTTATGATGCAATAGCTTCTTTATAACAAACATTAGCTGGTCTTGATTCTTATGCTTTGGTTCCTTATTCGGATTAAAAATACGGTTCATTCTTTCTTATCGCCAGCTCCTCCACCCCGTAATGTTCCTCTGGGTGGGCGGTTACGATTGTTCCGGGGATTATTATTCGGCTTGCCCGGTTGACGGTTATTTTGAGGACGATTATTCGGTGGCCTGTTATCAGGAGCTTTGTTTTTATTATCCGGATTTTGAGGTCTTGCTTCCTGTCTTCGGCCCTGCTGATTACCGGCACCTGCAGGTTTATTTTCTCCTTCAGGTCTTGGTCCCTGAGGTTTCCTTCTTTTCTTATTATTATTTCGCGGCCCCTTTTTCTTATCAAAACGGGTCAAGCTATCTTGTCCAACGACATTTTCAAAATCAGGCTCTTTTTTCTCAAAAACAGGATCTTTATGAATCAGCAGAGTGGCCGGTTTTTTACCTTCCTTATTCATGGCAATAATCTCCTTCACACGCTGCACAGGAACAGGAATAAATACATCGGGCTCGTCACGGAAAGAATAGAAGATGATACGACGGAAAATATCTGTTTTCTGATGAAAAGGAATACCTTTTTCAGTTTCCAGTTTGGTATCTGTTTCCGGAAAATCTTTCAATGCGTCCAGATAGCTGTCTAATTCATAATTCAAACAGCATTTAAGCTTTCCGCATTGCCCGGCAAGTTTCAATGGATTAAGAGATAGCTGCTGATAACGCGCTGCTCCTATCGTTACAGAACGGAAATCGGTGAGCCAGGTAGAACAACACAATTCTCTTCCACACGACCCGATGCCACCTAACCGGCTGGCTTCCTGACGGGCTCCTATCTGGCGCATTTCAATACGGACTCTGAATTCTTCTGCCAGGATCTTGATAAGTTCTCTAAAATCTACCCGCTCCTCTGCCGTATAGTAAAAAATGGCTTTGGTTTTGTCTCCCTGATACTCCACATCGCTAATCTTCATGTTCAGACCCAGCCTCACGGCAATGGTTCTGGCTTTATACATCGTATTATTCTCAAGCTGCTGCGCTTCTTTCCATTTATCAATATCATTCTGACGGGCTTTACGGTACAATTTACGGATATCCGCAGCAGCAGGATCCATACTCTTCTTTTTCATCTGAAGACGAACCAACTCTCCTGTTAAGGAAACAGTGCCCATATCATGTCCGGGAGATGCTTCTACAGCAACAGCTTCGCCTGCTACCAGAGGAAGGTTGTTGACATTCTTGAAAAATTCTTTTCTGCTATTCTTGAAACGAACTTCCACAATATCAAAAGGAGCCTGACCACCAGGCAATTCCATATTAGCGAGCCAGTCGAATACGTTCAGTTTGTTACATCCACCAGTACCGCAGGAACCATTATTCTTGCATCCGGCTGGTGTGCTACTTACTGTATCGCACCCTCGTCCGGTCGAGCATCCGCTACATCCCATGAGTTATATTTTTATTGGCTTTCGCCAAGAATATTAATACCCTCTTTTCTATTCTTCCAACAAAATTGAAAGTGTTTCAAAAAGAGAATTCAATTTATCCTGTCATTACAATCAGGGGACAGAATTTTATATTTGTAGCTAGCTCTCTTCGTCCAAAAGAAAGCTTTCAAATATACACAATGTAAATTGATCGGTAACCTGCTGCCTAAACCCGAAGGTGTTGCTTTTTTGGCCCTTTCGAATAAAGAAAAGTCCTGTTTTTAGCATATTTACCCATATTTCAGCTTATTCTTCCTTCCTTTTGTAAAAAAACAAGCAAAACAAGATCATACTAAAGAGTTAATTGTTCAGAATAAGAAAGGTGATTCCGAACCACAGGGGTTTCATGAAACAGGAAGGGGTATAAATCTTTTCCTTTTTTGCCTCGGGCATTTTGAGGGCAGGATACAAGACAGATTAAATAACCCAAAAAATATTTTATTGGAACGTATGAAATCTGAAAGAGGGGAATGCCAACACTCAAAAAAAGAAGAGAAAAACTGGTATGACGAAAACCGAAAATTTAATCCTTAAGAGATTATTTCTTGCCACCCGTAGACACGAGTAATTCCCTTACATCTACCTTAAGTGCCGCAGCAATTTTATAAAGAATCGGTAAACTTGGTTGTGTTTTATTGTTACAATAATTTGTAGTTACCACATAACTCCGCTGAATTCTTTTTGCTAACCAGATTTGTGTTCTGCCTTGCTCTGAAAGGATTTCTTTAATACGGTTCATTCTGATTAAAACGTTTTATGGTATTTAATTATATGTAAATGTACTAAATTACGGAATATTTAACAAATCAGGGGCCAATTACATGGCTACAAATTGAGCAAATGCAGGGATAGTTAATAATTTAAAATAGAAAATATTATAAATGAGGAGTATTACACTGGAGCATACAGGCTAAACACTCATAACCGGGAGGGGAATATTCAATAGTTCGTTGGCCTTAAATGACAAGTCCATGAACAACATTTTGGGAGCCGCATTACGTTCTATGGCATATGCTGCTTTATTAATCTCTTCAATAAAACGCTCACAGTTTCCGGCATGTATAAATCTGGAAAATTTGGTGACAAAAGCCAGCTCCTCTCCACGAAGTCTTACCTGTGAGGGATCGGCATAATTCATCAGCAAACATTCTCTTAAAATTCCTAATGCATAGCGCAAAAACTCTTTATGTTTTTCCCTTTTTAATGGGGCCAGATCATCGATAACATCAGCCACTTTTCGGGCGTCAAACTTCAGACATGCCCTCATCCACTCCTGAAAAAGTTTCAGATACAAGGCAGCCTGTTCATTTTCGCTTAATAATTTACGTGCAGCACTGTAATTTCCATCAGAAAGAAACGCAAGTTTAACCGCATCTTCTTCCGTCATACCGGCATGTTCTATCAGCGCTTTTGTAATAACAGAATCAGGAAGTTTTGGAACAGGAATCAACTGAGTACGCGATACAATGGTCCGTAACAACTGATCTTCTTGTTCAGTAACCAGCAAAAAGAGAGTTTTATTGGGTGGTTCTTCTAGAATCTTAAGTAGTTTATTTGCTGCCTGATGATTCATTTTTTCAGGCAACCAGATAATCATGATTTTATAACCGCCTTCAAAAGTGGTAAAGCTGAGTTTGCGAAGTATAGACCCGCTTTCCTCAACAGGAATTACCGGTTGTTTGTTTTCTGCACCCAAATCAGCAACCCAGGATTGAAGGCTCAGATAAGGATCGCGTATAAAAGACTGACGGAAATCGGCGAGCAAGTCATCGCTTTGACGCACATCTTTGGAAAGGGCAATAGGAAATACAAAATGAAGATCGGGATGAACTAATTTCTGGCATTTCTGACAAGCAGGACATATTCCGCAGGAATCCTGAGCTGTTTTGTTTATACAATATATATATTGCGCATAGGCAACCGCAAGCGCCAGACCTCCGCTTCCTTCTGCACCCAGCATCAATTGGGCATGAGGAATTCTGTTTCCTTCTACAGATTGAATGAGTCGTTGCTTGACATCGTCCTGACCAAGAATATTGCGGAAAAGCATGGAGCTAAATTAAAAAAAAACAAAGGACTTTTCTGTTTCTAAAAAGCGAATACCCTATATAAAGGTCAGTTAAGAGGTACTTTTTTGACTGTAAAGCCTTGTTGTGCAAGAAGATTGAGTAATCCTTTATCTCCGGGCAAATGACCTGCACCTACTGCAATAAACAGGGATCTCTTTTTCATCATTTCAGGCAATTCCTTGATCCAATTAGCATTACGCGTATACAAAAGCTGCTCCATTTCATCAACAGAATACGAATCATCGTCTTTTATCCCATTTGCCAGACAATCCAAATCTCCCCTCCGGTAACAACTATCCATCTTGAGCATTTCTCTTTGTGTCTTATCCTTTTCCTTTACACTCTTTACCAGCATATCCGCCTGGCGTTTAAGCGACATGCCACCAAACAAGGTTTTGATCTGATCATCCACAGTCTCCAGCCCAAGTACTTCTTTTCCCCCTTCTTTCCCTTTTTCCTGAAAATAAATATCCATCGCTGTTCCCTTGTTTTTTTTAACAATAGGGGTATAGAAAAAAGTACTGATAATAACAGGTTTCATCTTCTTAAAAAAGTTCAATTCCATGCCAACCTGCTCTTTAAAATAATCGGCTACCAATTTGTAATCTTCCACGCTCATCAGCTGATCCAGACTGGAATCCTTCATAACCGATGCATCCATTACCTTTTGTTGAACACTCGCATCTACTACCAGCTCCCCAACTACTGCTTTTGTCTTTTGAAGACTTTGCATAATGACCGGGAATGAATCAATAAAGGTACTGGTAATCAAATGATAGGTTCCGAATACATAGGAAGGGCTTTCCATACCATTGCCGCTTATTTCCCAAAGCAAGGAATTACTGTTTTGAGCACCAAGGGTAAATGGGAAAAGAAGGAACAAAAGCAGGGTTTTCATTTTTCAGATTTAACATTGTTGAATGTCTTCCATACATACCATGGCTGACAGATGGCATTGAATATGATAACCACCAGGATAATACTTGCATTTGATTCAAAATGCACCCTGGGCTCCTGATCTGTATAAGTAAATGCAAAAGGTAATACGAGGGTTCCCAGGATGAAAGCAGACAAGGCGCCTGCTATGACCCCGCAAAACTTAATTCCACCGGTAATAGGTGCGACTTTATCATCAGGTAGCAGATCGTCAATCACACGCTGATCTCTCTGATATTCAATTCCTGAAACAGTGTTCCGGGTATAAAGAATATAAATAACTGAAAAAATTGAATTTAAAAACATGCTTCCAACAAGCAACTTATCTCCTTCCCCTGTAATAGGTTTATGGTTCAAAAGCATAAAAAAGCTCATAATGGCAATAATGAGCATGAAAAAGTCAAGGAGAAGAATATAGAAGCTCAGGGCACGGGTCATGGCGGATAAAGGTAAGAAACAAGCGACAGGAATAATGAGACCACTAACAATAATGAACCACTCCCATTTATGAGTAATAGATTTCAGAAAGATCCGATTATCATGTCTTTACCTTGTATAATATGGGGAAATTACCGGAAATACAATAAATTTGCCATCCCGGCGTTATGAAATACGCATAGCTTTGCCCTTTGCCGGAGCTTGCTGCATGTTGAAACGAATAAGTGCTTATATAGTCCTTGGTGTCATGCTTATGTATGGCCTGTCTGGATGTTCCACTAAAAAGAACACCTGGCTTACCCGTGGCTATCATCGCATGAATACCCGTTACAATGGATATTATTATGCCCGTGAAGCGATTAAAGACGGGGTATTGAAGTTAGAAAAATCCAATATTGACGATTATTCCAATATCCTCCCCTTGTACGTTTATGGTAATAAGGAAAGCTCCAAGATGGCTTCCGGCGATTTCGAAAAAGCCATCAAAAAATGTACGAGTGCCATTGAAAGGCACATGATTACCGATAAAAAAAATGTGGAGATCGCTCATGCTAACAGTTGGATTGAAGACTGTTTTATGGCTATCGGCCAGGCCAGGTTTTATAAACAAGACTATTTCGGGGCTGTAGATGCATTTGAATATGTTACCAAGAAATATGTAAAGTATCCGGTTCATTATGACGGTTTTCTTTGGTTAATAAAGACATATAACGAAACCAGTATTTTTTCAAAAGCAGAAGACCTTATTACTACATTAAAAGAGGATAAAAAATTTCCGAAAAAAAAATTATTTGATCTCTACGCCCTTGCTGCGGATTATGATATGAGGAGAGAATTGTGGGGGGCTGCCATTCCCAATCTCACCAAGGCTATTACCATGCTGGAACCGGCCGGCCCCCTCAAGAAATTTACATTTATAAGGGACAATCCTTTTTCAAAGAATAAAGATGAGCGGGCGCGGTTTGTGTTTATCCTTGCCCAGATGTATGAAAAAACGGGCGAAACAAAGAAAGCGTCCGGTCTCTTTGCCCAGGTGGCACGCATGAAACCCAAGTACGATATGGAGTTTAATGCCCGGCTGAATCATGCCCGCCTCTATGATTTTGCCAATGGCAAGGGTGATAAAGTTAAGGGGGAGCTGTTGAAGATGACCAAGGATTTTAAAAACGAAGAATACCGGGATCAAATCTATTATACACTAGCTCGGATTGAACTGCAGCAAAATCATGAAGAACCTGGAATTGACTACCTGAGACGATCTGTATCAGTAAGCAAAAAGAATCCGATTCAGAAAGCACTTTCCTACCTTACCCTGGCCGATCTGTATTATGCAAAAACAGACTACCGGCATGCACAATCTTATTATGACAGTGTGGTACCGCTTATAAAAAAGGACTATCCGAATTATGAAATCATTGTTGCGAAGCAGAAAAATCTGACGGAATTAGTAAAAAGTCTTCAGACTATCAGCACAGAAGACAGTCTCCAAAAAGTTGCCCTAATGGACTCCTCTTCCCGAAACGCGCTGATCGATCGTATCATTGCGCAGGTAAAAGAAGATGAGAAAAAGAAGGAAGAAGAACGCCTGGCAGCAAAGGCGAATCCATCCAGCGGAAGCGCCCCTGGCAATAATACAAATCCGGGCTCATCAAACCCTGATGCAAGTTCTTGGTACTTTACCAATCCTGGTGCGGTTAGTTTTGGTATTGCCGATTTCAAAAAGAAATGGGGCGACCGTAAACTCGAGGATAACTGGAGGAGAAGCAATAAAGAAAGCAGCGGTTTTTCGGATGCCGGTACAACCAATGATCAGGATACCACGGCCAAAGCTACTACCGCTGCTTCTGCAAAAGACAAGAAAAAAAATGCGGCGGCGGCAAATACTTCCAGGGTTTTTTACATGAAGAATCTTCCTTTCACAAAAGAAGCGGTAGATCGTTCAAATCTCAAGATAACGGATGCCTATTATAATGCCGGAATGATTTATAAAGAAGCATTAATGAACAACCCTAAAGCCGCCGACGCTTTTGAAGATATGCTTCGCCGTTTCCCTGACAACAAATATGTTCCAACAGCGTATTATTTTCTTTACAGACTGTATATCGCTATGGAGAATCAGGAAAAAGCGGATGTTAACAGAAACATTATTCTTACAAAATATCCGGATTCCGAGTTGGTTCCTATTCTTAAAAATCCGGAAAGCATCCACAATCGTAATGCGAATCAGGATAAAGTAAAACTATTCTATAACGAAACATATGCGGTTTATCAAGGTGGAAACTACCCGGATGTAATTCAGCGTTGCGAAATGGCCGATTCTATGTACAGCGGCAGTAAGTTAAGCCCTAAATTCTGTTATCTGAAAGCGCTTGCATTAGGCCATACGGGGGATATGAAAGCCTATGAAATAGCATTGACCACGGTGACCGTAAAATATCCCAAAGACCCGGTCAGAAATGAAGCCGCCGGAATGCTGGATGCTATACGCCGGGTAAAGACCGGAGCTGTAGCCAAAGTGGACTCAACAGAATTGAAAAAAGACAAATACACCTTTAAAGAAGATGTTGTTCACTATGATATCATTATCTTAAAGGGAAGAGGTATCAGTTTGAATGATGTAAAGGTAAACCTCAGTAATTTCAATGCTCAGTATTTTGCCTCTCTTAATCTTACGATCATGGCCATTCCTCTAAAGGAGGACTATCAGATTATTCAGGTAAAGGAGTTTCCCGACAAAAAAGGGGCAATGACTTATTACGAGTTTGTTAAAGGAGACAAGGACGTATTCAAAGATATTTCCCTCAATTCTGTGGAGGTATATGCAATGTCTATGGAAAATTTCTCCATCTTTTATCATGAAAAAGATTCTGAAGAGTACAAGACATTCTTCAATACCAATTATTTCAAAAAAGAGCCTTGAGTTCCCGGAGCATATCTCCTTAACCGATTTTTGGGTTACATATATCAGTAAGGAAGTGTCCCCTGACGACCGCTCTACCGGATGGCTTACCCACGTTTTCAACAATTTTCGCTATTTTGTTCATTAATTTCCTCGTTTTAACAGTAATTATCCTTGTTTTTATGCTTTTTTACCTACTTTTACCAGAATTCATAATTCCTTAACTTAATGTTCAACTCAAACAAACCAAGCGGCATGTCAAAGACCAGCACAACTGACTCTCCATCCATTAACCTGATCGGTGCCGGAACAATTATAGAAGGAGATATCAAATCCAACGGGGATATTCGTATTGACGGGCAAATTAAAGGCTCTATCAATGTAAAAGGTAAGTTGGTAGTAGGAAGCACAGGAAATATTGATGGAGAAGTTGTTTGTCAGAATGCGGATATATCAGGAACGCTTCGTGCAAAAGTTACTGTATCTGAACTTCTATCCCTTAAATCAACTGCTAAACTAAGTGGTGATCTGGTGACCAATAAGTTATCTATCGAACCCGGAGCAGATTTCACCGGCTCCTGTAGCATGGGGGGGGTGGTTAAAGACCTGAAACATGGAGGAACCGAAACCACAGTCGCCAAAGAAAAAGCAGTCGCCTACTGATTTACTAAAGTATTCTGCCATGGGCCTTCAGATGGCGGCCATTATGGGAGGAAGCACCTTTCTGGGATATAAACTGGATGGGTGGATGACACTTAAATTCCCGGTATTCACCTTACTTCTTGCCCTTTCCGGTGTGTTTGCAGCACTCTGGTATTTTATCCGCGATTTTTTAAAGAAATAAAAGGAGGCTTCCATGGCCTACCCGTCAGAATAATGAAACCATTTCTTGTTAAACTTTCCGTGTTTATCCTGTTTTGTGCCACCGGGCTTTTTTGCTGGAACCATTTTACAGAACCTTCCTGGCACGACTCTGTTTCCTGGTATATCCTCGCCTTCTTTAGTCTCAGTACAATCCTGTTACATCAATATCTGCTCCGTTCCGCCTCCGGAGAAGCGAAAAACTTTGTTTACAAATTCATGGGTATTACCGGTATCAAACTGTTTACTTATCTGTGTTTTCTCATCATCCTTTTTCTGATTAACCGGGATCATGCCAGGGTACTGGCGCTTTATTTTCTGGTCATCTATCTGTTGTTCACTGTGTTTGAGGTTTCCAGCCTCTACCAGAAGCTCAAAAAATAGCCCCTCCCCCTTTTATTCATCGATACTTTCCTCTATTTCATCTTTCTTATCCACAAGAATTGTTTTTGTTGAAAAATCAGGTGTTTTTATTTCACTAATTCTGTCAGATTTTCTATGTTTGCACCCGATTTTAAAAACCTGCTTAACGATTCCTTCAAATGGCCATTAAACCGGTTTGTTTTCCTGCATTGTTCAGACGTTTTTCCCTGATTCTAGCATTTCTTTTACCGGCAGGGCTGCTCTGCGCGGCTGATCCTGACAATGATACCCTCCGGACTTCTTCTTCCCATGTGGAAAAAGCGGCAGTCAAGGAAGGTAAATTCAATGCAGGAGAACTGATTCTGGATCACATCGGCGATTCCCATGAATGGCATATTGCCGGTCAGGGCGAACATGCGGTAGCAATACCCCTTCCCGTTATTCTTTATTCCAAAAGAGGTCTTTCTATATTCCTTTCCTCTCACCTTGAAGATGGTTCAAAAGGATTTAAGTTTGAGAAAAAAGCAGATGGCACCCATAAAATGATTGCTCTGGATGCCAGTGGAAATGAAGATGAGGAAGTATCCGCCAGTATTTACGATCTGAGTATCACCAAAAATGTATTGGCCATATTTGTTACCATGGGTCTGATGCTTTGGGTATTCCTGAGCGCTGCAAAAGCATATAAACGGGCTCCCGGCAAAGCCCCAAAAGGCTTACAGTCTTTTATTGAACCGCTTATCATATTTGTACGCGACGATATTGCCAAATCGGCTATCGGGGAAAAGAAATACATGAGATATCTTCCTTTCCTGCTTACGGTTTTCTTTTTCATCTGGTTCAGTAATATGTTGGGGCTCATTCCCTTCTTCCCTTTCGGAGCCAATGTTACCGGTAATATTGCTGTAGCCCTTACCCTGGCTGTCCTGGTATTTGTTATTACTACCTTCAGCGGAAATGCTAATTACTGGAAACACATTGTTGCTATGCCTGGTGTACCGGTAGGTGTGCTTGTACTGCTTACCCCGATAGAAATCATCGGTATATTCCTCAAGCCTTTTGTATTAATGATCCGACTTTTTGCCAATATACTGGCTGGTCACATCATTGCCCTTTCCTTCTTCTGTCTCATTTTTATTTTTGCTGAAATGAATACCGGTCTAGGATTCGGGGTATCGGTTCTTTCGATTGCATTCACTGTATTTATGGGTATGTTGGAATTGCTGGTAGCATTCCTGCAGGCATATGTGTTTACGTTGCTGGCGGCTATGTATTTTGGCTCTGCAACGGAAGAACATGCTCATGCCGAACATCATTAAGATTATTCCGGTTGTTTCCTGTTACCGGTATTATTGAATGAAAACAGGGAAATAAAAAAACAATACACATGTCATCAAACATCTTGTTAGAAGTGCAGAACATCGGCATTGGTTATGGTGTTGCTGCCCTTGGTGCAGGTTTAGCTGCAGTAGGTGCAGGTATTGGTATTGGCCGTATCGGCGGAAGTGCAGTGGAATCCATCGCACGTCAGCCAGAAGCCATTAACGATATCCGTTCCAACATGATCCTGACTGCGGCCCTTGTAGAAGGTGCGGCATTCTTCGCGATGGTAATCGGTCTGCTGGTTATCTTCCTGAAGTAAGAGGAACTGTTCTTTCCGGCAGCGGTTGGTTGCCGGAAAGAATTTTTACATTCGTTTTTTCCAATACACACAGATATCTATACTCATGGAATTAGTAAAACCTTCAATCGGACTTCTTTTCTGGATGCTGGTAAGCTTCGGAATAATTTTCTGGATCCTGAAAAAATTCGCCTGGAAGCCTATCCTGACCATGCTGAAAGCACGGGAAGACAGTATTACAGAAGCTCTGAGCGCTGCCGAAAAAGCAAAAAAGGAAATGGAAGCTCTTCAGACCAACAATGAAAAGCTCCTTGCGGAAGCCCGCAACCAGCGCGATATTATGCTGAAGGAAGCCCGTGAAATAAAGGAACAGATAATTGGTGAAGCAAAAGGGGCTGCCCAGAAAGAAGCTGATAAGCTCATCAAATCGGCCCGTGAAAATATCCAAAGCGAAAAGAATGCAGCTATTGCTGAAATGAAAAATCAGGTTGCCAGTCTTTCCATCGAAATTGCAGAAAAGATTCTTAAAGAAGAGCTTTCTTCCAGTGAAAAACAAAAGACACTGGTGAAAACCCTGCTCAACGACGTTAACCTTAACTGACATGAAAGGGACCCGCGCTTCCGTACGTTATGCTAAAGCATTGCTTGACCAGGCTCTTGAAAAAGGGGAGTTGGAAAAAGTGTATACCGACGTACAGCTTATCTTGCGTACTATTAAAGAAAACCGCGATCTAGCGGCTATGCTTCATAGCCCGGTAATCAAAACAGAAAAGAAAAAAAGTATTCTGGATGCCATTTTTGGGGCCTCCGTCAGCACCATCACATCCCAGTTTCTCCGTCTCATCAGCGATGAAAGAAGAGAGGAGTTTCTTGAAATGGTAGCGGAAGAATTCATCCGGAAATACAAACAAAATAAAAACATCCTCACTGCTGTCATCACAACAGCTCAGGGACTGGATGAAGACACCCGTAAGAGTGTAAAAGAATTGATCAAAAAACAATTGCAATCCGAAGTTGAACTGGTAGAGAAAGTAAACAAAGAGTTGATCGGCGGGTTTGTATTAAGAGTCGGAGACAAACAGAATGATGCAAGTATTCTGGGTAAGATCCGTTTGCTGGAACGTACATTTCGTGAAAATTCAATGAACTAATACCTTGTTTATGTTTGGCAATCAAATGTCAAAATACATAAATCATAATTCTTAAATCATAAATACAAAATGGCTGAAATTAAACCTTCCGAAGTATCCGCAATCCTCCGACAGCAGTTGGCGGGTGTTAAATCGGCAACCGAACTTGAAGAAGTTGGAACCGTACTCCAGGTTGGCGATGGTATCGCACGTATATACGGACTCTCTAATGTTCAATCCGGAGAGTTGATTGAATTTAACAACGGCCTGAAAGGTATCGTTCTGAATCTGGAAGAAGATAATGTGGGTGCTGTATTACTGGGTTCATCCAACAATATTAAAGAAGGTGATTCTGTAAAACGGACCCGTAAAATTGCTTCTATCCAGGTGGGTGAAGGTTTGCTGGGACGTGTAGTAGATACCCTCGGTAATGCTATTGACGGCAAAGGCCCTATCAAAGGACAATTGTATGAAATGCCGTTGGAGCGGAAAGCACCTGGTGTTATTTACCGTCAGCCGGTAAATGAACCGCTTCAGACTGGAATCAAGGCAATCGATGCCATGATCCCTATCGGACGCGGACAACGGGAGCTTGTAATTGGCGATCGTCAGACTGGAAAAACAGCCGTTTGTATTGATACCATTATTAACCAGAAAGAATTTTACGAAAAAGGTGAACCTGTATTTTGCATCTATGTAGCCATTGGACAAAAAGGCTCAACCGTTGCAAATATTGTACGCGTACTGGAAGAAAATGGTGCCATGGCCTATACCTGTATTGTTACAGCAACAGCTTCTGACCCTGCTCCAATGCAGTTTTATGCTCCTATGGCAGGTGCTGCGATCGGAGAGTTTTTCCGCGATACCGGTCGCCCTGCATTGGTTGTTTATGACGATTTGTCCAAACAGGCTGTTGCATACCGCGAAGTATCTCTGCTCCTTCGTCGTCCTCCAGGACGCGAAGCATATCCCGGCGACGTGTTTTACCTTCACTCCCGTTTGCTTGAACGTGCAGCAAAAATCAATAAGACCGACAGCATTGCACAGGCAATGAACGACCTGCCAGACAGTATTCGCCCGATTGTAAAAGGTGGAGGATCACTTACTGCACTGCCAATTATCGAAACACAAGCCGGTGACGTATCTGCATACATCCCTACAAACGTAATTTCCATTACCGACGGACAGATTTTCCTGGAGTCCAATCTTTTCAACTCCGGTGTAAGACCTGCTATCAACGTGGGTATCTCTGTATCCCGTGTAGGTGGTAATGCCCAGATCAAATCCATGAAAAAAGTGGCTGGAACCCTTAAGCTGGATCAGGCTCAATACCGTGAGCTGGAAGCATTCTCCAAGTTCGGTTCTGATCTGGATGCAGCTACAAAAGCAGTACTTGATAAAGGTGCCCGCAACGTGGAAATTCTGAAACAAGCTCAGTTCTCTCCACTTCGTGTGGAACAACAGATTGCCATCATTTACCTGGGTACAAAGGGTCTTTTGCGCGATGTGCCAGTTAATAAGGTACGTGAATTTGAAGCCGAATTCCTTCAATACCTGGAAGCGAAACATACCAATATCCTCAATGGCTTAAAAGCAGGACAGCTTACCGATGATATTACCAATACACTCGAATCCGTAGGAAAAGATCTTGCTGCTAGATATAAATAGTTGAACGCATGGCCAATTTAAAAGAAGTACGGAATCGTATCACCTCTATCAGCTCTACTCAGCAGATTACGAGCGCTATGAAAATGGTGAGCGCTGCAAAACTGAGAAGAGCACAAGATGCTGTTACCCAGATGAGACCTTATGCCAAAAAGCTAAGGGACATTCTGGAGAATATAAGCGCAGGTCTGGATAGTAATGATAGTACCTTTTCTAAAGAACGTCCTCTGAAAAATGTATTACTCATTGTAATAACTTCCAATAGAGGACTTGCCGGTGCCTTTAACATGAATATTGTAAAGAAGGCTCTTGCTCTGGCCAAAGGTGAATACAAAGACCAGCATGTTACCGTATTGTGTATCGGGAAAAAAGGAAATGACTATTTCCGGAAGACGGAATTTAAAATCATTGGCTCTGATATGCCTCGTAAGCTGAACGAATTATTTGATAAGCTCACGTACGATAATGTGGCTCCTGTTACAGAACGTATTATTGATGTTTACGCCAAAGGGGAATTCGACCGCATTGATCTTATTTACAATCAATTTAAGAATGCTGCAGTACAATTGCCTACTGTAGAACGCTTTCTTCCCGTTGTTCCAACAAAGGCTGCAGGTGTGGCTTCTAAAACAGATTATATTTTTGAGCCTTCCAAAGAAGAGATTGTAAAAGATCTTATTCCAAGATCGCTGAAAACACAGGTGTATAAAGCCCTTCTGGATTCTTTTGCTGCTGAACACGGCGCCCGCATGACAGCTATGCACAAAGCAACTGATAATGCGAAAGACCTCCTTCGCGATCTTAAGCTTTCCTATAACAAAGCACGTCAGGCAGCTATTACCAATGAAATTCTCGAAATTGTGGGTGGAGCGGAAGCTCTTAACGGATAAACATAAGCCCTGTTTGTTTTAAAAACCAACGCTTTAGTCGTTGGTTTTTTGCTTTTAACATACTCTCCAATTGCCGGAAAAAATTCCAATAACCGGAAAAAATTCTATTTCTATCAATTTCATTTTCCCGCTAACAGCCTTTTTTTCTATTGATTATCAGTCATCTAATTTTCCATTCTAATCATTTTTACCCTTGGCACGTTATTCGAGAACGTGCTTTTGAACCATAAAACAAAAAACGATGAAAAAGATATCTGCAAGTTTCTGTCTCTGCCTTATCTTCCACGTCTGCTTCTGCCAATCACCTGGATTAAGAATAGGTCCAACATTGGGGCTTTCCCAGTCCATGTTTGCTCCATTACCGGGCATCACCCAGGAGTCTAAAGCTGCACTCAGCGGAGGGCTATCCTTTTCCGATCAGCTCAATCGTAACGTCGGGTTTGAAACCGAGGTGCTTTTTTCAAACAGAGGTTCTTTAATAGAAGGAACCAAAACCGATGGAACGGATCTGTTTGGCAATCCGAAAAACTACACATATACAGATAATTACCGCCTGCTTTATACTGATATCCCATTGCTACTTAAACTAAGCTTGGGTATTGGCAGCCTGCATTTTAAGGCAATCGGAGGAGTGTCGGCCAATTTCAATATGTACAGCACGGTAACCCGAAGGTATGACGACCCGGATTACAATGCTTCCAATAGCTACCGTATTCCCCTTGATCATGTACAATTCTTTCAGCTGGCAGCTGTATATGGTTTAGGCTTTGAAGCCGAAAACGCTCAAAACAATATTTTCAGTCTTGATATTCGTGCCAACAATGATCTTACGCCATTAGGAAAAGTAGATGGGAAGTTGGCTTATTCGAATTGGTTTGGAATACACTTCGGGTTTCTTTTTCTATGAAAATCAATAAAAAAGGAACTCATAAACTAAAAACTTACCGCCATGAAAACAATAGCAACCAGTTTCAGAGCCTTTCTGCTTATCCTTTGTCTCGCAGCTGCAACCTCCTACGCTCAAAATGAAACACCTGCGTATGGAACAGCCAACGACATTGGTTTAAGACTAGGAGGTTATAGTGGTATTACTTACCGGCATTTCTGGGAAAAAAATAATGGCATGGAGCTCTCTCTGCTTGGATGGATACCAAGTGGAGGTTCCATCCTGTCAGCTATGTGGGAATACAGAATTCCGCTTCCCAATCGTTTTTCACTATACGCTGGCGCAGGTCTTTTTGCAGGAAATGCATACGCCCATGACATTTACTATTATCAATATGGCGATCGCGTGTACTACGGAACAGCCGGTCAGCCCTTCGTTGGTTTAGAAGGAGTGCTGGGAGCCGAATATAGTATCCCCACTACACCTTTGAGTATCGGTCTTGATCTTCGTCCCCGTATGTTTGATTTCATCTACCCATATTCATGGGATGCAGGTTTGAACATACGGTATCATTTCTAATATAGAATTAAGATGTTCAAAAGCATTCAGACAAAAATTGCCGGCATCTTCGCTATTGTAATTGCCCTTTCCGCAATAGCAGGTGTGCTTATTTTCCAAAGTATTAGTAAGTTGGAAAATGTGGTCGATGCTGTTTCCCGGCCTAATCAGCATCTTAAAATCATGGAACAGGTTATGTCGGAGCTTTCCGAATCGGAAAGCGACCTCCGGGCCTATTCCTTATCCGGAAATGATCAATACCTTGAATCTTACTATCGCTTTCTATTTCAGGCCGGCCCTCAGATGGATTCGTTGCGAAAACTTTCGGGCACCAATGCAGTACGGCTACTTGACTTAGAGCTACTGGATTCGCTTGTGAATGAAAAACTGGATTTACTGTTCAAAGTTCTTAACCTGCATACATCTGCTGAAAAAAAAATATCCCTGGCCTATATTACACAACAACTTCGGGAAGAAGATAGCCTGAATCATAAACCCGCATTTATTTATTCCAGCCCTCATCCTCAATCCTTTCTCAAAAAATTAAACAATCTGCTTAAACGGGTGGAGTACAATTCCACTAGTAAAAATCAGGCTTCCCGTTTCGAATCACTTGCAAGACGGGCCGACTCGGTAAATAACAGTCAGGCAGCACTGTTTAATCAGCTGGAAATACCCCTGCTTGAACGCGATGCAGAAATCATGAAAGGCATCCGGGCACTGGTTCAAAAAATTGAAAATGAAGAGCGTTGGGGTGATCGTCAAAATCTGGCCAGTGCACGTCTTGATGTCTGGCATGCAACCCGCGTTATCTTTATCATTTCACTGATAGGCATTTGCATGCTTCTTATTTTAACCTATCTGATATTCGCTGACCTGACCCACAGCAACAAATACAAAAAAGAGCTGGAACAATCGAAAAAGAAAGCCGAAGAGCTCGCCAAAGTAAAAGAAGATTTTCTGGCTAATATGAGTCATGAAATCAGAACCCCACTTAATGCCATCGTAGGATTTACAGAGCTAATGCTAAAATCACAACTGGAGAAACAACAACAAAAATACCTCGAAGGGATTCATAAATCGTCTGAGCATTTGCTGAATGTCGTCAATGATATCCTGGATTTTTCGAAAATTGAAGCCGGCAAACTTCAGCTTGAATATATCCCCTTTCAGACTCAGGACCTTATTGCCGACGTAATTGGCACGATGAAATTTGCGGCCACTGCTAAAAACCTTATTCTTTCATACAAAATATCGCAAGAACTTACCGGTCTCTCTTTGCTATCCGACAGTTTTCGTATTAAACAGATTTTGCTCAATCTCGTTAGCAATGCAGTGAAATTTACGGAACATGGAAAAGTAGAAATCAAATGTTCTTCCTCCACTATAGAAAACGGGAGACTTACACTAAAATTCGAAGTATCCGATACCGGAATTGGAATCCCACCAGAAAATCTGGGACACATTTTTGATGAATTTCGCCAGGCAGATACCAGTATAACCCGTAAATATGGGGGATCGGGGTTAGGATTGGCTATTTGCAAAAAGCTGGCCACGATGCTCCATGGCACTATCTCTGCCAAAAGCAACCCTGGCAAAGGGTCGGTTTTTACTTTTACCTTTCAATGTGAAAGAGATGATGTCCAAAAAGAGCAAAGAGCGGTCACAAAACCGCTTCAGAGCAAAAGTGCAGTGCTTGCCAATAAACATATGCTAATAGCAGATGATGACGAGCTCAACAGACTTTTGCTTCGTACTTTACTCGCCGCCCATAAGGTAAAAGTGGATGAAGCCGCCGACGGCAGTAAAGCCCTTCAAATGGCACGGGCAGGACATTACGATATGATCCTGACCGATGTACATATGCCTGAACTCAGCGGTTTATCTCTCGTAAAAGAAATACGTTCTTCGAGCAACCCCGAATTATCCTCCACCCCCGTTATTGCACTCACTGCCAATGTGGTGAATGAGGATCGATCAAAATACAAAGAAGCCGGAATGAGTGATTGTCTTATTAAACCTTATAAAGAACAGGTATTGCTTGATCTTATAACCAAAAATCTTCACCTCGATCCCGTCCTTATTGCTTCCCGGTCCCAAGAGGAAAAGAGTTCTCCGGTTCGCCCATTAGAAAAATACACCTACAGTTTGGATGAGCTCCGAAGGGTTTCAAACGGAAATGAGCAATTTGTTGCAAGGATGATACGCTCTTTCATAGATAATACAAGAAATAATTTAGTTTTGCTCCGGGAAGAAGCGAAGCATGGCAATTGGGACCGGGTAGGAAGTATTCTTCACAGAATGAGCCCATCCTGTCATAAACTTAAGCTTTTTGAACTTTACAACTTGCTACTTGAATCGGAGCGGTTGATTCGGAAAAAGGAATATTCTTCTCTTCCTGCGTTAATGAATAAAATGGATAAGTTAGTTAGCCCCGAATTATCTGCTCTTGAAAAAGAGTATGAAAAGATAACTGCCGAAATGTAAAAAAAGTGAACTATGGATAATTCACCGCTTACTGCTCTTGCCAAAACACAGCACACCACACCTGTTGGCCGAAAAATACTCATCGTTGATGATGATGAATTTATGAGGTATGCTATTGGCTACCGGTTAAGGGAGGAAGGTTTTACCGTCCTATCTGCAAGTGATGGAGGTCAGGCTTTGGAGTTGCTCAATATAAAGCAGCAACATCCCGACCTCATTCTGCTGGATTTAATGATGCCATACATCTCCGGCATAGAATTTTTACATATTATCCAGGAAAAACATCCTCTTCAGAAGTCCATTCCGGTAATTATTATCTCTTCTCTGGGCCAGAACGAGCTTAAGGAGGGAGGGTACAAACTGGAAGGGTATCATTTCATAGAAAAACCCCTTTCATTGGATGAATTAGTTCACTGGATTAATCATTTTCTGGCTTACGGGGATAATTGATTTATTATCTTTGAAGGACACATTAAAGCAATATCCTTCTGATGATCAAAGCCCCCGGTTTGCGGATTTTTGTTGTAGAAGATGATGAATGGTACAGGGAATTTATATCTTATATCCTCTCCCTAAATCCTGCGCATGAGGTAAAATCTTTTGCCAGCGGAAAAGATCTTTTCAAAAGCCTGAATGAAAACCCAGATGTAGTTACAGTCGATTACCTGCTTCCGGATACAGACGGTGTCTCCCTTATTAAACAATTGAAGGAGCTCAATCCTGAAATTGAAACACTGGTAATTTCACAACAGGAAAAAGTCGACAAAGCAGTAGAGCTCCTTAAACTGGGTATCTATGATTACTTTGTTAAATCAGACGATATAAAAGAAAAACTCCTTAATGCAATAAACAATATTGCAAAAAACAAGGAGCTGAAATCAAGACTGTATAAACTGGAGGAGGAAGTCAAACACAAATACAGTTTTCAGAATACCATTATAGGCAACAGCCCTCCGGTATTGAAAATATTTTCATTGATGGAAAAAGCTTCCGGAGCTGATCTTCCGGTATTAATAACCGGCGAAACGGGAACCGGAAAAGAAGTTGTTGCCAAGGCTATTCATTATAATTCAAAAAGGAGACAAGCTCCTCTGATTATTGTGAACATGACTACCATACCCAAGGAACTTGCAGAAAGCGAATTGTTTGGTCATGAAAAGGGTGCTTTTACAGGTGCTATTGCTTCCCGCCCTGGTAAATTCGAACTCGCTGATAAAGGCACTATTTTTCTGGACGAAATTGGTGAAATGGATCTGCAGATACAGGCAAAACTTCTGCGCGTATTACAGGAGAAAGAGTTTGTAAGGGTAGGCGGCACAAAGACAATAACCTCCGATTGCCGTATCATTACCGCTACCAATAAAAATCTATTAGAAGAAGTAAGAAAAGGCCGTTTCAGAGAAGATTTGTATTACCGAATCTATGGCCTCCCTATAGAACTTCCCCCATTAAGACACCGGGAAAATGACATTATTTTACTTTCCCTTTACTTTCTGCATAATTTTTGCCTTGAAAACAAAATGAGTGAAAAAACACTCTCCTCGGATGCGCGGAAAAAATTATTGTCTTATTCCTTTCCAGGAAATGTAAGGGAGTTAAAATCCATCATAGAACTATCAGCCCTTCTGTGCCCCGATAACGAAATCACAGCCTCCGGTGTTCAGCTCAACCCCCAGCAGAATATTTCTTCTATCCTGGATGAGGAGAAAACATTAGATGATTATATACAGCAGATTCTTAAATATTATCTAAACAAATACGACGATAATATTCAACTTGTATCCCAAAAACTGAATCTAGGAAAGTCTACTATTTACAAAATGATTAAGGAAAACAAAGCATTTTTCGAAGGTCATAAATAATAGGCCTTAATCTTTATTCCATAAAAAGTCTATTAAATCACTGTACTCCGGCAAAATCGGGGTGCTTTGTTTAACTCCTTTCATAACAGCACTCATTTCAGCTGGCATTGTAATCGGAACCCCGGTAGTGCTTTCCATAATTTCACCGAATTTAGCAGGGTGAGCCGTTTCCATAAATATTCCTTTCTCATCAGGATGAAGATCCTGATAAGTTTGAAGACAGTCGAAAGCTACCGCCCCGTGAGGGTCCATCAGGTAACCATATTTATGATGCACATCCCAGATCACTTCTGCAGTACGATGATCAGTTACACTGTAGCTGCTGATAAGCTCCTTCATACCCGCATAATTATGATGAAAAAGTTCCAGGATGCGTTTAAAATTACTTGGATCTCCTACATCCATTGCACTTGAAATAGTAGACACTGATTGTGCGGGGGAATACACTCCGCTTTCCATGAAGTCAGGAAAGACTTTGTTTGCGTTACAGGCCGCAATGAAATGCTGTACGGGCAATCCAGAAGCGTGTGCCACAAGTCCGGAACATATATTTCCAAAGTTTCCGCTTGGGACCGAAAACACCGGCGGTTTTTCACATGGCCAATCTTTATAGGCCAGGAAATAATAGATTTGTTGAGGAAGCCAGCGGGCTACATTAATGGAATTGGCCGAAGTGAGAAATCGTTTTTTCTTAAGCTCTGTATCAGCAAACGCTTCTTTAACCATCCGCTGGCAGTCATCAAATGTTCCGCTTACCTCCAGCGCCGTTACACGTGAATGTCCGGATGTCATTTGCAACTCCTGAAAACGGCTCACTTTACCAGAAGGATATAATACTACCACGTTCACCCCTTTCAACCCTGAAAAACCACTCGCAACAGCTGCCCCCGTATCGCCCGAAGTAGCTACCAATACCGTTACTTCTCTGTTTTCATGTTGGACAAACCAGGATAGGCACCTGCTCATAAATCGCGCTCCAACGTCCTTAAATGCCATAGTAGGACCATGAAAAAGTTCAAGACAACTGATCTTGTCATGAATAGCAACAAGCGGAAAAGAAAAGGAGCAAGTTTCTTCACAAATCCGGTACAGGTCATCTTCCGGAATACATTTCCCCACATACGGCTTCATTACCTCCAGGGCAATCTCTTCTTTTTCAAGATTCTTAATTGCGCCCAGCCAGTTCTTATTCAGGAGGGGGATATGATCGGGGAAATAAAGACCGCCATCTGGTGCTTGTCCCTGAAAAAGCGCTTCTTTAAAATTAACACGTGGGCTTTTTTGAACCAGGCTATAATAATTCATTTTAGTTTTTTTGAGACCTCAGGAAACAGCTCCTACTATTGGCATGACTTCCTCCTGCACGCCATATTCATTTACTTTACTGATATAGGTTAATACTGGCAACCCTATTTTATAATAACGTTCTTTGGCCATGATCTCTACATCTGCTGCAACAGATGCATCTTTACTCAACATAAACAGAGAAGGTCCGGAGCCGGAAATTCCACCACCGAGTGCGCCTGCCCGGATACTATCTTTTTTAACTTCAGCAAACCCAGGAATCAGAATACAGCGCTGGGGTTCCACAATAACATCCTCGAGGGAACGCCCAATGAGTTCATAATCTTTGAGGAATAATCCGGACACCAGTCCGGCCACATTGCCCCATTGATGCACCGCATCCTTTAGCTCCACACTTGTTTTAAGAATCTGCCTAGCATCCGATGTTTTTACTTCAATTTGAGGATGTATGATGGTTACATATAATTCCGGAAATGGTATTTGCACAATATCCGGCCCTTCCATAGACCGGATTAATGTTATCCCTCCGTAAATGGCTGGAGCCACATTATCTGCATGACGGGCTCCGGAAGCTATTTTCTCCCCTTCCATGGCAAAACGGATCAAATCATTTTTGGAAAACCTGTTTCCTAATAATTTATTGGCTCCTACCACGGCTCCTGCTGCTCCGGCCGCACTCGACCCGATTCCGCTTCCTGGCCGAATTCCTTTGGTACAGACCACATCAAAACCAACGGCTTCCTTTACTTCTTCCAGCAAAGCCAAGAGCGCCACACCCATCACATTTTTTTCAGGATCAGTAGGCAATCCATACTCATCATCATGTACAATCCGGATAACCCGTTCATCCAGCAGTGTAATTGCAATCCGGTCATACGGGTGATCCAATGCCAATCCGAGCACATCAAAACCGCAAACCAGATTGGCTACTGTTGCCGGTGCTCTCACTACAACTCTGTTTTGTTTCATGTCCATGTTTATTAATGAATATTTCCAGCCCGTATAATATCTCCGAATATCCCCGAAGCAGTTACCGCGGCTCCGGCTCCGGCCCCTTTAATAACAAGAGGTTGCGCATCATAACGGTTGGTGTAGAAAACCACTACATTATCTTTTCCATTCAGCTGATACAAATCCTGATGGGCAGCAATAGGCTGAAGACCCACACTCACCTTCCCATCGGTAAAGCTGGCTACAAATCTCAGTTTGCACTTTTGGGAAGCAGCTTTCTGATAAATCGATTTGAAATGCGGCTCCTGCAGTTCCAGTTGCTCATAAAAATGATCTACATCCCCTTCCATACAAGATGCCGGCATAAAACCAGTGTTCAGAACATCGTCCTGTTCCAGCACATTTCCCGCTTCCCTGGCCAGGATGAGTATTTTTCTCACCACATCCTGTCCGCTCAGATCTGTTCTGGGATCCGGTTCTGTATATCCTTCTTCCTGCGCCCTTCTTACCACACTGGCAAAAGAGTGGCTGCCATCATAATGATTGAATACGTAGTTCAGGGTTCCGGAAAGAACAGCTTCCATTTTTTTAATCTGGTCACCGCTTCGTACGAGATCATTAAGGGTGCCGATAACCGGCAACCCTGCTCCGACATTTGTTTCAAACAAAAATGCAACCTGATAATCCCTTGCAGTTTCTTTTAGGTTCTTGTACTCCACATACGCGGATGAACAGGCTATCTTATTACAGGCAACAACAGAGATACTGCTTCCAAGCAAAGCATGGTAACCTTGTGCCACTTCCTTGCTGGCTGTTACATCCACAAAGATGGTATTCCTCCGGTTTTTTTGTTTTGCATCGGCAATAAACTCCTGCAGATTGGCTGTAACACCATTGCCTATACCCTCTTTCCAGCCATCCGGATCAATACTTTCTTCGGCCAGAATCATTTTACGGCTATTGATCAGTCCTCTTATTCTAAGATCCACTTTCAGTACATCTTTCAAATGCTTCTGTTGATTACCTAACTGATCCAACAGACGGCTGCCTACATTGCCAAGCCCTGCGATATACAGATTCAGCTGTCGAAGCGATGTTTCAAAAAATTCTTCGTGCAGCACGTTGAGTGCCTTTCGTAAATCCTCCGACCGGATAATAACAGTGATATTTCTTTCGGATGAACCCTGGGCAATAGCGCTGATATTGATTCCATTTCGGCCTAATGCACTGAACATTCGTCCTGAAATACCCGGATGGTTTTTCATTTTATCTCCTACGAGTGCTATAACCGACAATCCGGTTTCTATGTTCACAGGATCTACCTTTCCGGAGCTTCGCTCAAAGCGGAACATGGTATCGGCCACTTGTTTGGCTTCTGCGGCGCTGGGTTCATCCACCGCAAAACAGATTGACTGTTCGGACGAGCATTGAGTAATGAATATCACATTTATTTTTGCTATCGAAAGTGCTTCAAACAGTTTAGCCGATATTCCAGGAGTGCCCACCATTCCGCTTCCCTGAAGACTTAACAACGCTACCCCGCTGATGCTGGAAATACCCCGGAAAATGGTTCGTACTTCTCCATTAGTTTGACAGATGAGGGTTCCCTCGCGTTCCGGGAAAAAAGTGTTTTTTATCCGTACCGGAATCTTTGAATCCAAAACCGGTTTCATAGTAGGAGGGTATATTACTTTGGCACCAAAATGGGAGAGCTCCATGGCTTCCATATAAGAAATAAGAGGAATAGAGCGGGCATCTTTTACGAGGCGTGGGTCGGCAGTCATCATACCATCCACATCGGTCCATATCTCCAGCGAATCGGCCCCTAAGGCCGCTGCAAAAATAGCTGCCGAATAATCTGAGCCTCCACGTCCAAGGGTAGTAGCAACACCATGTCCATCAGAGGCTATGAAACCAGGAGCCAGGTATACCGAAAAATAAGCTGCATCAATGGCCTTGCGGATAGCAGAATTGCTGATACTGAAATTCACTTCGGCCATCCCATAATTGGAGTCGGTACGGATCAGTTCCCTGGAATCCAGCCATTGGTGCTTCATATCAACACTGTGCATAAGGGACGAGAGAATAGTCGACGACAGCAATTCCCCAAAACCGGATATCTGATCCTGGATCCTGGCAGTGAGTTCTTTCAACAGAAAAATTCCTTCTGCTGTTTTTTCCAGTTCATTACACATTTTCTTAACCTGGCTCAGGATACTGCTTTGAGCTTGAAAAGGAAGCAGATCGCGTATAAGCTGCAAATGTCGTTCTTCAATGGCTTTGATATGTTCTTTATATCCTTCATCACCCGAAGCTGCCAGTTTTGCTACTTCAATAAGGCGGTCTGTGGTGCCGCTTAAAGCGGAAACAACGACAACAATCTGTTGAGCTTTTGCAGAACCACGAATGACAGACACAACTTTCTGTATATTTTCAGCATTGGCTACCGAAGTACCGCCGAATTTCAAAACTTCCATAATTGAACAATTAATAAATAAATGATGGTATTGTATCCAAAAGAAATGCTGTGCTTTCTTTTTTCAGAGGGGGCGTTCAAGCCGGGTAGGGGGAATCAGGATCGTACAACCCTACGGGTTGTCAGAATGGAAGTAACAATACCTGTAACAGATAGGAAGGAAGCGCTATATGGAGTTGCAAGTATCATTTGAATCTTAATGCAGGTAAAAGTATGCTTAGCAAACAGAATAATCAAAACCAAAACCAATAAGGAATAAGGTTTCGGAAGGCCGGTATTATTTTGTAAATAAATGTCAACAACCTGATATTGAACAACCTGATTCCATTCAAACATCGGTCACTCTTTTTCATTGCAAGGACTATTATGCTTCTTCTATCTTCATCATAAAAGAGCCGGAACAAGTTCCGGCTCTTTTATTGCTTTCAACCTCCTGATTCAATTATAAAATCCGTTACCAGTCACATTTTTTGAACTGTTGAATATCACCAATACTGTAACCCGGTATACCACATCTTCATCCTTTACCACCCGTGTCCCGAAAAGCTTTCCAGTTCCATCGGGTCCGGAAGAGCTCATCATGGAATTATAGGCATTATACCAGAAATTGGGGATAATATGGAAGCGCTTATTAGGGGTCCAATCCAACCCGGTTGTGACAAAGGTTTGTGTATAGAACGTGGTACTGCTCAAATTGTTTCCGCTTATACCGGAATAGGCTTTTAAATACACATTATTTGTATTCCATTTTGTATCGGGATTATAGAAGTCGCATCGTGCAAACAGGTTCAGTTTGTTTTTAATGATTCTGGCCGATCCGAAAACAGAGATACCGGTTTGAACACCGGAAGCTGTATCGTTGGTAGATCCTGTTTTATGTGTTTCCGGGTTATACAATTTATAGATATCGGAATTCTGGTTTGTTTGCCGGAATACTTCCACACCTATATGAAAGGCCCGGCTTTGGTACGAAACGTAAGCATTAAATGTAGTATTGGAAGTATGGTAAGGAGAATATTGCTGGGTAGAATAATCGCCGTACAAACCGAGAACCAGCTTCTGATTCAATAATGCAGTGTACAGGTTAACTCTTACCTTTTTATAGGGATCTGTTTCGGGTGTGGCACTATTCCCATTGCCTAATTGAAGATAATAACCCACAAAGGCAGGGCGGGCAGAATCGGGAATATTTCTTTTCTGCCATATTTTTCCCTGCAACGAAATACCCAGATCGGTAGAAGCATCTATATTGTGTAAATCCAGAATGGTTCTTTCCACAGCCCTATACCCCCATAAAGGCGAAACCCCGTAATCAGCCGAATAGGAGGCTGTCTGAAACTGTCCGAAAACAAGGTCGCTGCCTTTCCAGATATTGGCCCATTTCAGATAAGCATATTTGAGATAGGTGGTATTCTGATTATTGGGCAATAATGTTTGTTCATTTGCGAGTACAACGGAGGCAGAAAAATTTTTGGCAAAATTGTAATCATAACCCAGATAGACCCTTCGTATCTGAAAAGCATTTGACTGCACGTTGGCCGGAACAGGGTTGGAGGCCGAAGCAATATTATTGCTGTTTAATGCATTGGTGCCTTTGTATTGCACATTTCCTCCTCCCCGACTGAGTGTATCATTCTGAGACTTGAAGGCATAATCACCGAATACAAGCCCCCACAAATTGCCGGAAGGCTTAAAGCCGTCGTTGTCAGCAGAGGGGGAATCACTTTTTTGCGCACTTAACGGAGCAATGCTCCATAAACCAATAACAGAAATCAATAGATATTTAACAGGAATGGATAGATGTTTCATGATGAGGGGAATAACCGGTTGAACTTGATGAAAATCATTTTTATTTTTAAAGCTTGCTCATGGCTTCGCCACACATGGGGGCAAAATGCCAAATAGAGAGGGGATTAGTGCTGTCTAGCACATACAACAACAACACATCGGAGAAACGGGTGATGCATTGTTCAAATCATGCAAAAGGCCTGTAGTGTGCCCTGAATCTGCTTTTCCGGATGTCAAATCTATAATCCGCATGGTGTATTTAGTATCTGATGTATCAGATATGGGAGCAAATATATATAATCTACCAATTAGATAGACTAATTCATTAAAAAATTTATTTTCTACTCTTCTTTCCACTCTTTTTCAACTTCTTTTCCCGATCCAGCATATCCTGTAAACTGGTTTTGGTAAGGATATTAAGACTTGCATCTCTTACATCTTTAGCTACATCTCGCAGGCTGCACGTAAGTTCATCGGGACAATCGTCACAAGGTTCATAAAAATTAAGACTCACACAAGATGTAAGCGAAATAGGCCCGTCGGTAATCCGGATTACGCTGCTAAGCATAATATCTGCCGGTGCCTTGATCAAATAATAACCTCCACCCGATCCCTTTTTACTACCTAGTATCCCCTGATTTTTCAAATCTAACAGGATTGCTTCCAGAAATTTCCTGGGTAACCTCTCTTTTTCGGATAGTTCAGAAATAAGTACAGGTCCCTGTTCATACTTCCTCGAAAGTGCTAAAAGTGCCTTAATGGCATATTTCGTTTTACGGGATAACAAATGTCAGTGCATTAATAGTTAATTCTATATCTCAAAAATACTAAAACAAGAATGATTCTTTCGACTTAAAAAAAACAATGTTTTTTTATAGATATTTTTTTTATTGTCCGTAACTTTGTAGTGAAGATTTATACCATTCAGGCTTCCTAAAAAAAATAAGCCTTTTAATTTAATTAGAGCGACTGCGGGGGAATTGGTATAATTATATTACATCTATTTTTCCTGCATTAGGGTCTGAATGTACACAGCTAACCCTTCAAGGATGAACCGTATTAAAGAAATATTAAGAATTCAGGGGAGATCCCAGACATGGCTGGCCGAGCAAATCGGAAGAAGTTATGTCGTGACAACAAATTATTGCAACAACAAAACGCAACCCAGTATTTTTATTCTGCGTAAGATTGCCAAAGTGCTGGATGTTGATGTGAGAGAATTGTTGATGGAAACCAAGGCCAGTAAGGTAATTGGCTGAGATTTCTTCTTTCTGGGTTTTAAAGCAAAAAACGCTGGTCGGGGAGACATAATTATGTAACACCTGTGTTTTTTCTTTCTGTTATCTTAGCAGAGACATTGCAATGTCAATCTCTGCATGAGCTACTATTTCCATTTTCTGTACAAACGTCTGCTCTTATTCTTCTGTGGCATAGCCATGTTTGCTTATAGCGGGGCACAGACCAGAGACAGCGTTTGCAAAGTAGTGCCGGGAAAAGACATTCTGGATATTCTTCACCATACGCTCAAAAACAATCGTTTCGGCTCACGGGATACGGTCTGTCAGAAAACAGGACGTCTCCATATTTCATTGGTACCCGCAGCAGCTTATACCCTTGTTACCCGGTGGGCCGTTGTGATGGCTGCCAACGGAGCATTTTATACCGATGAACGTAAAGATGCCAACCTGAGTCTGGTTAATACAAGCCTTGCCTATACCCAAAACAAACAGATTATCTTCCCGATTCATACCACTATATGGACCAAGGAAAATAAATTAAATCTTTTGGGCGACTGGAGATTTTACCAATACCCTCAATATACTTATGGGTTGGGAGCTTTTACACATACCTCCGATGCCCTTTTGCTTAACTTCTCCTATATCACCATCCGGGAAACCGTACTCAAAAGCATTCGCCCTGACTTCTTTGCGGGGCTTGGATATAGCCTTGATTACCACTGGAATATATCCAAACTAGCCACCATTGGCGAAGGTGCTCCCAGTTATGACAGCTATGGTGCCGCTTCCAAAACAGTATCTTCCGGTGTCACCTTTAATCTGCTGTATGATGAACGCAGAAATCCTATCAACCCCCTGGCAGGATATTATGGTCATATTGTTTACCGCCCCAATTTTACCTTTATGGGCAGCGATAATAACTGGCAATCCTTACTAATTGACTTAAGAAAATATTTCTTTTTGCCCGGAAACTCCAAAAACATTCTGGCCTTTTGGAGCTATAACTGGCTGACATTGAGTGGAAAACCTCCGTATGTGGATTTACCTAGTACGGCCTGGGACGAATACAATAATGTGGGTCGTGGATATATTCAAAGTCGTTTCAGAGGCAATAATCTCCTGTATCTCGAATCCGAATATCGTTTCCAGCTTCTTAAAAACGGACTGCTGGGCGGAGTCGTGTTTGTCAATGCTCAAAGCGTTTCTGAATGGCCATCCAACAAGTTTGACCGGATTTTACCGGGAATAGGCACTGGATTAAGGATAAAAATGAACAAGCATTCCAATACAAATATGTGTATCGATTATGGCTTTGGAATTGAAGGCTCCCAGGGTATTTTCTTCGGTTTGGGCGAGATGTTCTGACAATCCTTTCCTTTTTTTCCTTCTTTTAGCTCTCTACAGACTCCCAATAATAACTCGGTTTTTGGCACAAAAATTCGATGAAATCGTTGCGGATCCCTTGTTAATTCACTATATTGCATAATCCAATTTGCACGAATACCTACTCAGTTTACTAAAAGAAGACCATTTGAAATAAAGTACTAATACTTTCCCCATGAAATTATTTCGACTTTTCCTGCTCAAAGGAGTATTTCTTGCACTCTTACTGTTGAGCAGTTTTATACCTGCCACAGCACAGCAGGCTGCCCCCAATCACGGATACAATACCGAAGCACTTTGGTCGAGTTATGATCACAATGCTTTTCATAGAGATCTTCAAACCTCGCTGGGACTTGATGCTGCCGAATACGACGCCTTTCAGAAATACCTGATTCAGGTAAAGAAAACATGGAGAGATCAGGTCGATTTTTTTACCAAGGCACAGCAGGGCATTATCAATCCAATGAACATCAATGCTTTTTTCAATCAGTTAAAAACAAAATATTTCGGTTACTATCCTGCATTCAAAACTTATTCCGACAGTTTAAATCAGCTGGCTGTTCAGCGCAGAATGACCGGCAACACACTTCCTGGCATACTTGCCTGCGGATCTCCTTGTACCAATCCGGGATATGAAACAAACGATTTTACCAGCTGGATTCAACAGGAGGGATCATCTGTAAATGGTACCGGAGCAGCGGGGGTAAATCTTAGCCCTGGAACAGGACAAACATCCATCACCAGCCCCGGGCCTGATCCTGTTGTTGGTACGGCTCTTAACCAGGTATTTCCGGGTGGAGGCACGCATTCGGCTATGATTGGCGATGGCCCTAATACAGGAGCCATGGCGGGTTCACTTGCCACCTCCTTTACGGTAAGCGCCACTACAACCAATTTTACGTATGCCTATGCAGTGGTATTGCAGGATCCCGGTCACCCTACCAACCAACAACCTTATTTCTTTTTGACCCTTACTGATCAGGCAGGTAATGTGTTGCCTTGCGGATCCTACTCTGTTATTGCCGGTCCCAGCGTACCTGATTTTACAGAAACATCTCCGGGTAGTCAGATCTGGTATAGAAACTGGACTGCGGTATTTGTCGATCTGACTCCCTATATAGGCCAGTGTGTTACGATGACTTATGTATGCCGCGATTGTACACAAGGCGGACACTATGGATATGCATATGTTGATGCATCCTGTGCACCAGCGCAGATCATTACTTCTTCTCCTGCTATATGCGGTAGCAGCACCATCACACTTACCGCTCCTCCGGGTGCTTCAGCCTATAGCTGGACAGGACCCGGAATTGTTGGATCAAATGCCGGTCAAACAATCTCTGTTAATGTCGCAGGAACTTATACTGTTGTCATGACCTCTTCCATGGGAGGATGTACTACTACTCTTACCATCAATGTGCCAGGCAATCCTACAAGCCCGTTGGCTAACTTCAGCTCAACTCCTGTCTGCGCTGGTTTACCGATGAACTTTACCGATTTATCAAAACCCACGGGACAGATTACGGCCTGGCTATGGGACTTCGGAGGCGGTCATACCGATTCCGTACAAAACCCAACTTATACATTCCCGGCTGCTGGCACGTATCCCGTTCACCTTACCATTACATGGCCACCGTGTACGCATGATACCATTATTAATGTAACCGTAAGTCCTGCTCCAACGCCTGCATTCACGGCTCAACCGGTATGTGCCGGCAGTGCTTCTGTATTCATTACCACATCTACTGCTACCACATACGCCTGGACTTTTGGTGATGGTACTACCGGTAATACACAGGATCCAACACATACTTATCCTACTGCAGGTACATATACCGCTTCCCTTGAAATAACAACTGCATCTGGTTGTTCGGGCATTGTACAACAAGCCGTTGTGGTAAACACCGCCCCTCTTGCCACATTTAGTGTACCTCCTGTTTGTCTTAACGGAACCAGCACGTTTAACAATACTTCCACCGGTGGAAATTCACAAACATGGACATTCGGAGATGCTACTACAAGCACCAACGTAAGTCCTACACATACTTACGGCACAGCCGGAACCTTTACTGCAACCCTTACTGTAGTGGGCCCTGGAGGCTGTACCAGTACAGCAACAGAACCGGTTGTGGTAAATCCTCCACCTACTGTAGCGTACACCAATTCCAGTGTATGTGTGAATACACCTACCACATTTACCGATGCATCATCGGTATCGCCGGGTTCTATCTCCACCTGGACCTGGAACTTCGGAGATGGCAGTACCAGTGCATCGGAAAATCCTACACATACCTATCCTACTGCCGGAACGTATACCACTTCGTTGGTAGCAACTACCAGCGGAGGTTGTGTCGATTCCATCAGTCATGTGGTATCGGTATATGCTTTGCCGGTTGTTAAGTTTGCCGGCGACTCACTGATTCATTGCACACCATGGTGTGTTAATTTTAACGACTCTTCCGCAGTGAACGGAGGAACCATTAGTCACTGGACCTGGAATTTCGGAGATGGATCACCTGTTGTTACACAAAATGCACTTGCTACCGAAACACATTGTTATACCAGCCCGGGTACTTATGGTGTAACACTTACCATAACCTCTGCCGAAGGCTGCTCTTCCTCTCTTAACAAACCCAGCTATATCACTACCTGGCCATTGCCGGTAGCGGCTTTCAGTGCTTCTCCTCAGCCTACTTCCATACTGGATCCTACTGTTAATTTTACGGATCAAAGTACACTGGCTGTAAACTGGTACTGGAATTTTGGAGATGGTGATACCTTATCTCCCAATACTGCTAATCCAACTCATCTGTATAACGGAGAAAACCCTGGAACATACACGGTACAGCTGATCGTGAAAAGCATTCACGGCTGTATGGATACAACAGAAGAGCCTGTCATTATAGGGCCTATCTATACCTTCTTTGCTCCAAACTGTTTTACACCTAACGATGATGGTAAGAATGATTTATTCTACACCTATGGAGTAGGCTGGGATACTTATGAGCTCATTATTGTAGACCGCTGGGGCAACCTCCTCTTTACCACACATGATGTTACGCAAGGATGGGATGGAAAAGTACAAGGCAGCGGAGTTACTTGTCAGGAAGATACCTATGTATGGAAAGTTAATATCACCGATGTGTTCAACATTCCTCACCACTATATGGGCAGGGTGTCTATCGTAAGATAATAAGGGAATACTTTTTCTTTAACAAAGGCTCCATCGGTTGATGGGGCCTTTGTGTTTATATCCTTAGTTCTCCGACAAACCCTTCATCTAAGTTTAAATACGTATTCCATCCGTATTTAAACCTGACTTTCCAGTTAAATAGCAATCGGGATGATTTCCTTAGTAATCAAGGAAGTTTCTATAGCAATCAGGGAAACATCTTTAGTAATCAAAGAAGTTTCTTTAGCAATCAAGGAAACATCTTTAGTAATCAAGGAAGTTTCTATAGCAATCAGGGAAACATCTTTAGTAATCAAGGAAGTTTCTTTAGCAATCAGGGAAATATCTTTAGTAATCAAAGAAGTTTCTTTAGCAATCAAGGAAACATCTTTAGTAATCAAGGAAGTTTCTTTAGCAATCAGGGAAACATCTTTAGTAATCAAAGAAGTTTCTTTAGCAATCAGGGAAATATCTTTAGTAATCAAAGAAGTTTCTTTAGCAATCAGGGAAACATCTTTAGTAATCAGGTTGATTTCTTTAGTAATCAAGAAAATTACTTTAGTAATCAGGTTGACTTCTTTAGTAATCGGGCTGTTAGGGGGTAGTACCAATTAAACATTTCACCGCATCAATTCAACAAAGCCTTTGTATACTTTGTCATCTACGGTTACTATATAGTAATATACGCCTGATTGGGCCAGCTGTCCGGCAAGGGTGCGTCCATCCCAACCGCTTTTACGCACATTGGTGGAAAACATTACAACTCCCCAGCGGTCATACACTTCAAACTTATAACTGTTGCGTATACACAAACCGGAAACATAGAGTATATCATTGATTCCGTCATTATTCGGAGTAAATACATTCGGCACCGCAGGCTTATCATCACAAATGTCAAATTTCACTTTTATGGAATCGCTGTTTATACAACCGTCTCCCAGATCGGTTACTGTTAAATAGTAGGTCATATCCTGCCCTATTCCATCGATAACCGGATCGGGACAGGTAGTGCAGTTAAGACCCTGAGCAGGAGTCCAGGAATAAGTCAGATTATTACTCACCGTTCCGGTGATGGAAGTGGTAAGCCCAATGAGCTGATCATCGCTTATTGTCAATACACCTCCCGGTACAACACCTATATTGATGTATTGCGTTGCGGTGACCGATCCGGTGAGGTTGGTAGCCGGCAACTGACAAAGGTTGCCGTTGGGCAGTGTATCAGTCATCAGTACAATGGGTGTTACTGTAATCGGGTGAAGATAAATATGCTGTAATGCATTGAGTGTGGTATTTGCAATTACGTTTCCATCTCCAAAATCCCAGGTAAAGAAGGTTGCATTGGCCGATGTAACATTAAAATTAACCGTAAGCGGCACACAACCAGTGGAAGGATGGAAAGTGAATGATCCGATAGGTCCCGGAACAACAACAATACTATCTCTTGTTATCGAATCCATGCAACCTCCCAGGTTTCTTACCACCAGCTTTACCTGATAGGTACCGGGTGATGTGTAGGTATAAATAGGATTCTGGAGTGTTGAGGTAGCGCCATTACCAAAGCTCCAGGAATACCAATTTACAAATCCTGTACTCTGGCTTATAAACTGAATCTGTTTGGTCCCGCATCCATAAGAAAGTGTTGAATCGCGGAACGAAGCCACCGGTTGCAGGATAAGAACCTTACGGGTAATGGTACTATCGCAACCGTTTGCATCCGATACGGTTAAGGTTACCGTATATATGTTATCCGTAGGGTATGCATGGGTAGTGGTATTGGTGGTGGTAACGGTATTGGTTCCATCACCAAAGCTCCAGGTGTAATTGGCAGGAGCGGCAACCGTGGTAGCCGATGCATCAAACAATAAGATATCTCCTTTGCAACTAAAGGTATCCACGGTAAGAGCAGGATAAGGTTTGGTGGCCGTGATATAATTAACCTTGGTGATGGAGGCGGTACAGCCGTTGGTATCCATTACAGTAAGTGATACATTATACGTTCCGCGTGATGCATAAATATGGGTTGGGTTAGGGCCGGCAGATACGGCCGGAGTGCCGTCTCCATAAGTCCATGTCCATTTTACAAGTGCCGAATCGGCAAAGGAAGAATCTTTAAAAGCAACCAGCAAGGGGGCACATCCGTTTTGTGGTGTGCCGCTGAAATTAACCGAGTTGATGGTGAAGGCATGTACCAGATTGGTTTCGGTAACAGTATCCTTACATCCGTTTACATCGGTAATAATAAGCTTAACAGAGTATGCGCCCTTTATACTATATACCGTAGCAGGAGCGCTGCTCGTGGATGTCATTCCATTACCCAGATCCCAGGAATAGACATTCGCATCCTGAGAAGTACTGGTGAATGTAACGCTAAGCGGAATACATCCGTTTGGTGGAGTGGGATTGGTGGTAAAGCTGGCAATAGGTTGCGCAATCGTAAAGGTCTTGGTTAAGAAAAACGAACATCCCGTCCTCTTATTGAAGGCGGTAATCTTAACCGTTTCGGGTCCCAGTCCGGCATAGGTATGTGTAGGTGTATTGTTGTTGCTTACATCAAATGTACCATCTCCGAAATCCCATACTACCGAATCTGCTTTTGCCGAGGTATTGGTAAATGAAACGGTGAAATAGTTTGTGCAACTAAGCAGATATGTAAAGTTAGGCATAGGAGGAAGAACCGTAATGATATTGGTCTTCGTTACCGTATCCGGACATCCGTTGTTCATTGCAATCAATGTAACGCTGAATGTTCCTGTATCTCCATAGAGGTGATTTGGATTCAGCAGATTATCCGAAGCTCCGTCTCCATAAATCCATTTCTGCCCGTTTGCACCGGTGCTGGTATTGGTAAACTGTATCGTTTGTCCGAAACAAATCGTATCAGGTGTCCAGGTAAAATTGGCTACAGGAGGAATCCCTGTTTGTACGTACGCAATCTTAGTGAGGGTATCCACACATCCGGTAGTGGTGGTAATAGTTAGCTTCACATTGAAAACACCTCCCGTGTTATAAGTACAGGAAGTATTAGGAACAGTGGTGGTAGCATTTGTTCCGTTACCAAAATCCCAGCTATAGGTAGCAATGGGAAATGCAGAGGTAGTGGTGGTATCGGTAAAGTTGACTGTTAAAGGGATACATCCTCTTAACGGGATGCTACCCATGAAATAGGCTGGAGGTATAAGTACCTGCACCAGGTTTGTTTTGCTGATGGAATCTTTACAACCGTTGGCATTGGTAACAACCAGCTTGACAGTAAACGGTCCTGCAGAATTATAAATATGCACCGGGTTCTGAGCTACGGAGCTGCCTCCGTCACCGAAACTCCAGCTATAGGAAGTGCCTCCGGTAGAGGCATTGGTAAATGTTACCGAAAAAGGAATGGCGCATCCTGTAGCAGCGCTATTGGTAAATGCAGCCACCGGGTTTGCATTCACCTTTATATAATTATTTCTCACCTTGGTACCGGTACATCCGCTGGTATCAGTAGACTGAAGTGTAACTGTATATGTACCGGCTGTCCCGTATGTATGGGAAGGATTGAGAAGGGTTGAATTGGTACCGTCGCCGAAATTCCATGTTCTGGATAACGAACCTGGAGCAGACAGATCCGTGAAATTAATGACTTGTCCCAGACAAATAACAGTGGTATCGGCCTTGAAATTGGTTGTGATATTTTTGATGACGATGTAATTCGTTTTGACAATGGAATCTGAACATCCCAATTGGGTGATAACCAATTTTACACTGTACGAACCCGCTGCATTGTATGTATGAGTAGGATTGGAAACTGCTGATGTGGTTCCGTCACCGAAATACCAGGTATAGGTGGCCGATGCCGATGCGGTGGAAGTATTGCTGAATGTAACGAGCAAAGGAGCCGTACATCCCGAAACAGGCGTAGCGGTGAATACAGGAACCGGAACCGGGTTTACGGTTACCTGTACTACAATACTGGAACTACAACCATTGGTATCGGTCACAATTAAGCTGGCCGGAAAAATTCCTGGGCCCGAATAAGTATGTGTAGAAAGGCCTGCAGTGGTTGTGAGGGCATTCCCATCTCCGAAATCCCAATGCCACGTAGCTATAGGTGCGCTGCCCAGGGTGGAGCCATCATGAAATGTGACTACTTGTCCGGCGCAGGTTGAAGATGGTGTAGTACTAAAGGCCGCAACAGGACTGGCAAATACTGTAATAACCTGTGTTTTGGAACTGGATGAGGAGCCATCGGAAACAGTAAGGGTAACCGTATACGTTCCGGGGGTATTATAAATAGCACTGGGATTGACGAGTGAAGAAGCATTTCCGTTTCCGAAATTCCATGACCAGGTAGTAGGGCTACCGGTTGACCGGTCGGTAAAGTTTACAGTGAGGGGGCTACATCCGGCCGTTACATTGGCAGAAAAATTGGCAACTACCGCAGCATTCAGACGTGTGAACGAAAGTACCAGCAAGCAAGCGAACTTCAAGCAGCCGGGTATTCGTTTAATCATGTGGTTGGGATATAGACGCAAAGTTAAGCTAAAATCCTGATTCTGCGCTATTAAAAAACGTTTTTGTCACCATTCGGACCCCAAAAGGCCATACAAATGCCCCCAATTCTCTCGAAAAGGGGGTAACATTTGATAAAAATCAGAGGTAATACGGAAAAAACAGGGAACGATTACCAGGTGCTTTCCATAGCAAACAGATGGCTGGGAGCATTACTTTCTTCCATTTCCTGTTCCAGCATCCATTCAACACGACAATCCATCAGTTTACCTTCTATACTGAAACGTAAATGATAAAATTTGTTGAGGTCGCTCAACTCTACTTTGTATACAAGTTGATGAGAAGGATCGCTCCAGGTACTTATTTCCCAAAGAAACGCTTTGGGATAATGGCGGTGTATATAACCGGCCAGCACTTCCGGAGCCTGTGGAAGGCGATCCGTTAAACGGGATATACGATATGCCTCTTCCATTGTATACAGGTTTTAGAATTCTGTTGTGTATTCTTTGCTGTTACAATATTCGGCTTTCTATGCACCTTCATCATGTTGTTAGTCTTAAGAAATGATTAACGATAGCACAAGATGTTAAGAAAGTTATACCGGGCAAGTGTATTCTTATTTTAATGAAGCCCTGATATATCAGAAAGACGCTCCAAAACCCAGGTAAAAACTTCTTCCCATACCGGGAATGATGCCAGGACCAGGATATTCATTTGTCCGCATGGTGAAGTAATGCGTATCGGCCAGATTATTTACGCCACATTTGATTTTATATCTTTTTATCCTCCAGCTGGCCGACCAGTCCATAACCTGCCAGGCAGGCATGATTCCTGTTTCAGCATTACTACTGAATACCGTATTGTTTGCATCGGAAAACGATTGAGCCGTACGGCTGAATAAAAACGTGGTAGAGAATTTGTTGATCGCGTAGGTAATACCTGCTCTTTCAATAGTAGCCGGGGCAAATTCTGCTACATTGCCTTTGTATAATCCGTTTACATAACGGGCATGATCATAGGCAAAGGAATTAAAAACACTGATAGTCCCAATATCTGAGTGTTGAGTAATCAGCTTTGTAATATTCAATTCCACATAGGTCTCCGCTCCCATATATACGGCATTGGCTACATTGGTTTCAAAGGTGGTGGAATCCTTCAGGGTCTCAATGGCAATGGCATTGTTTTTAGCCATGTAAAAACCGCCTATATCAAAGGTGAGGTAATTCTTTATGCTGCCTCTCCAGCCTGCATCGGCATTATATCCGCTAATATCCTTTAAGTTGGGATCTATTTTTGCATTTACATCCAGCCCTAAGGGATACAAAAAAGAATATTCGATGGGTCGATAAGCCTGGGAAATATTTCCATACACATTGGTCGTGGCGCTGGTTTTAAATTGTATGCCCAAGCCTGCCAGTGGAATGGATCTTGTTTTTGTTTCATTCACCTTCAACACCGAATCAGCATCAGTAGTAACATATCCGTTGGCAGACGACCGGATATATTCATACCGTAAACCAGGAGTAACAGAAAGCCGGTTTCCTATATGAAATGTATTTTCCACAAAGGGGGCTACATTCAGCGTCAGAAAGTTGAGGTTATTGGCATAGGCTCCTCCATACAGTGTCATATCAAAATCGTTTCCTGTAGATCCCGGGCCACCCTCTTCCCGGTTCATCAAGCCATCAAAAAAACGAACTCCGGCTGCCAGTGTCTGACTTACCCCGTGTATAGAATACGAAGTCAGCATCCTTAATTCACTGGTAGAGCTATTGAATCCTTCATGTTCTACTTCACGCGGGGCGTAGGAATTGGTAAGCCTGCTGATGCTATCGGGAGCCTGTGGGCCTCCATCTTCGTTTCTCCATACGATATTACGCTGACTTAAATTCAAGGCCGATTTAAAGGTCAATTCCACTTTGTCATTGACATTATATTTTGCAGTCAATGCAAGAATGTTCCACGGTGTGGTAAGCCAGTTGCGGCTGCGTAAGCTCTGTCCCGGATCCTGGCTAAACGATGCATCGTCTAATCCTCCGGGCATATGCAGCATATTGCGCAACGCGGAATATTCCAGACCAATCTTAAAACGGTTGTTAGCCTTGTATTCTATTTTTGCAAAACCGGTCATCTGCTGCAACTGAGAATTGGGTCTCCAGCCGTTTGCATACGCATATTCCAAAAATCCGTAATAACTCCATTTCTTTATCGTGCCTCCGAAACCATTGAAGGAGTTGAACAAGCCATAGCTGCCAACGGTTTGTTCCGTGGTATATACAAAGGGTTTGTTGAGCGGAGGGTCTTTTACAATGTAGTTGATAACCCCTCCAAACTGGGGACCGTATTGAAGAGATGAAGCTCCACGTATCACTTCAATCCGTTCTATCGCTTCCAGGGGAGGCAGGTAATACGATTCCGGATAACCGTATATATCACCGGCAATATTATACCCGTTTTGACGGGTATCCAACTCAACCGATTGGGCAGGATTAAGTCCTCTGAATCCGATACCATTAGAAGGAAATCCGCTTCCTTCCGTTTCAGAAAAATTAGCTCCCGGTATCCGTCCCAATACCTGACGGGGATTGTTTTGTGCCGTATTTGCATCCATGCTGTCGAGCAGGAGCACTTCTGTTTTTTTACCTGAATAAATGACACCATCGTGTACTTCTTCCAGCTGGCCCATTCCATGCACTACCCTGATCCCGCTTATCTTTACTTCTTCCAGCATATGCATCAATGGAGGAAGAATAAAATCCAGTTTGTTTTCACCAGCTGATGTAACCTGAATCTTTTTTATTCTTTTTTCATAACCTACATATATAGCCATTACGGTCCACAAACCTTGCTGTACATTATCAATCTTCCAGTTTCCGTGCGCATCGGCAAGCACGCCCTGCTTTGTTTCCGCAATCATAACCCAGGCCTGATCCAAAGGTTTTCCGCTGGTATCATGCACCGTTCCGTATACGGTTGTTCCTTGTCCGTATGATTTCCAGACCGAGATCAATAAGAGAAAAACAATCGCTAATTTTCTGTACGCTTTCATCATTCAAATTTCTGGTGCAAAGAAAAAAGACGAGGAGCGGCTTCACAATACCTCAAAAAAGGTATTTGGAATCGTTCCACTTAAAAATATACCTGGAAATAGGTAGGTAAAAGTCCGATAATAAGAAGAAGAGGAGAATGATCTAGGTCTGGGTCTGCATGATTTGCATCATGTGCAGCAATGCGGAATAATATCAGCGAAGGATAAGCTTACTGTTCGTCAGGAGCTCTCCGTTTTCAGAAAGGATGCGAACCAGGTATATTCCGGTGCTTTGTTTTGTCAAATCTATTACGTGTGATGACAGTGAATAAATAATCTCTGTATGAATTTTATTTCCCAGCACATCATATATTTCAATTCTTGCGTTTCTCCCTGCTTCATCATTCTCTGTATATATTGTAAACAACCCGTTGCCCGGATTGGGATACATGCTAATATCCTGAACTTGGTGAAACGGGGCTATGGCAGTCAGTACATTTGCTGGTCTCACGTCCAGAAGAGTTACCGGTGTGCCATTGCTCCAGAGTCCCATATTTCTTTGAGCATGGGTATCGCCGAAGGCGGTAGTGCAACCATTGCCAGTAAGGGCGCAATCCTCCAGTGCATCAAATAATTTCCAATAACAGTAAAAATCCGTCACATCGGTATAAGCGTAGGTAGCCTGAGTCATGACAATACCACGATCACCGTTATCCATCGTTGAATCTATGCAGCTCGATTCGCCATGGGTAGAAGTAACCGGAGGAATACCCAGACTGTCGGCAAAGTGGATGACAAGATTTTTGTGGGCATACGGTACAGCTGTTGTTTGATTAAATACCTGCAGGGCAAAAGTGGAATCCACTACATTATCATCTTTTTCAAAAATATCAAGTACGTATATAGAACTGTCCATGGCGCTATAACTAAGCAGCTGACCTCCCGGATAAGTTCCATAACCCGGACAAGCCATCAGGATTGCTTTAGGTTTTGGGATGTGATACGATGAATAATTGGTTGCCAGATTGGCAGTGATCAGTCCTCCATAGGAATGGCCCATATAAAAAACCTTGTCCAGCTCCGGTTGGGTCCAGGTTGGATGCGCACGCAGTGTATCAATAGCCCGGAGAATTCCAGTTACGGCATTAGGTGTAAAACTGGTAGAAGGGGTGGTATATTCGCTTAGCTGATAACGGGGAAAAACAACAATGTTTCCTCTTTTCACCAGATGTTCAATCCATCTGCCATAACGGAGTGGATTCCATTCCCCGAATCCATGATCAAAAACAATCAGTGGCAAAGAATCAGCATGTGGTGCAGATGGGATATATAACATAAATCCTGTGGCTCCGTCATCGGCATTGAAGGTGGTAAAAGAAGCATAAGGCGCTGCCACACCTCCGTATCCGGTGGCGGGTTGTGCAGGCTGAGTTTGTGCATGAAGAATGACGGAAACAATGGAAAGAAATACAATGAGTAATTGCTTTTTCATGCTTAACCAGGATAAGATACGTGGATTGAGAAAGGAAAAGATAGGGATAAAATGTCAGATTCCCTTTATAGCCTTATTTTGGAGTTAATGAGATAACACTACATTTGAACCAGTTCTTACCATAAGCCTTTGCCATGAAACTGGAATTCTTATCAAACCGTACCGTTGGCAGGCCTTATCAGGCAGATTTATCCGAACAGCTTGTATTGCTTTTTGACTTTGATCCTGCAGAAGCAGGGAAATTTCGTCAGGCTCTTCAACGCGAGCTGATTGCCACGCGCAAACCCCTGGATTTGTCGTGCCAGTATTATATAGAACTGATCAACTGCAACCTTATCTTACGCATCTCCGACGAGGAAACCGGTCTCACTACCCGCGATAATCAACTCCTGTATTGCGATCTGACTCTTGAAAAATATACGGAAATGGTTGCCCTGCTGGCTCCTTACAGCGAAAAGAAAACAAAAGGCTATCAGTTGCTGAGCGAAGAAAGTGACATTGATCTCTTGCTTTCGCCCGGAAAGAGCTGGTAAACAGTGTCAAACACGGTTTATTCCCCTAAACTGCCTTATAAGTGTATCTTTGCCACCGTTTTAAGCAATCAGGCAGAACAGCACTTTTCACATGAAAAAAATTACCGACTATAGAAAGCTTCTCGGTGTTACCAAGGATACCGAATTGAAGGAATTGAAGACTATCTACCGCAACTTCATGAAAGACTGGCATCCTGATAAGTTTGCCGATGATCATGAAAAGAAGGTGGAAGCGGAAGAAAAAAGCAAAACACTTATAGAAGCCTATCATTTTCTGGTAAGCATCTCTCCCGAAACACAAGCCCTTGCATTGCCCGTTTATATGCAAACCACCACTACTTCCATTATTTCCGATATCAGCTATAAACAACAGACTCTGGAAATAACATTTGCCGACGGAAGTGTTTATGAATATTTTGACGTTCCTAAAAACACGTATGTAAAGCTGGTGAATGCGGATTCTCCGGGACGATTTGCCAGGAGGCATATCTTCCATGAATTTGTATACCGAAACGTAACTAAGCAAACCACTTCCTGATTCATCCCATAACGATGCCTTTTTCCTCTCTTGGTTTATCCCCTGCTCTGCTTGCCGTACTGGCAGAACAAAACTATAAACAGCCTTATCCTGTTCAGGAAGCTGTAATTCCACCGGTATTACAAGGCAAGGATATTTTAGGCATTGCACAAACAGGATCGGGAAAAACAGCCGCTTTTGCATTACCAGTACTGGAGCTGTTACGTATAAGACCGGAATCTAAAAACAGACATATACAGGTGTTGGTACTGGTGCCTACGAGAGAGCTGGCAGTACAGACAGCAAATGTGTTTCAGCTCTTCGGCAGTAAACTACGCGAAGGCATCAAGACACTGGCCGTACATGGCGGTGTCTCTATCAACCCTCAAATGATGCAGCTGAGGTCTGTCGATATCCTTGTTGCGACTCCAGGCCGTCTGCTTGAACTCATCGACTCAAACGCGGTGCATCTCAGCAGTACCGATATACTTATCCTGGACGAAGCCGACAAGATGCTTAACCAGGGTTTTAAACAGGAAATGGATCGCCTCCTCGGCCTGCTTCCTGCCAAAAGACAAAATCTTCTTTTCTCGGCCACATTGGGTATTGATGTAAGTGAGATGGCGGCATTGCTTTTACACGATCCGGTACGGATTGAAATAAAACCCGAACCTCAGCAGCTCGATCTTATCACACAAACAGCCTATGCTGTATCGGCTGAACGCAAGGGGCCCCTGCTCCGTTACCTCATCAAACAAAAAGAAATGGATCAGGTATTGGTATTTACCTCTTCCGTTCACAAAGCCAACAGTGTTGTTTCCAAACTCCGTGGCAATGGCATCCATGCCGATTCCATGCACAGTCAGAAATCACAGGGAGGTAGAACGGAAGCATTGAAACAATTCAAAGCCGGCACCCTACATGTATTGGTAGCTACCGATCTTGCTTCGCGTGGAATTGATATTCCTTTTCTTCCTTATGTTATCAATTATGAGCTGCCCCGTTCTCCCAAAGATTATATACACCGCATCGGCAGAACAGGCCGCGCAGAAGCTCCCGGCAATGCTATCTCCCTGGTATCACCCGATGAAGAACATCATTTTAAAGTGATACAGAAAAAAATGGGTAAACAGGTACCGCTGATCGAATCGCATGACTTTGATCTGAAAGGATATTAGTTTTCCGGAAGGGTTCACACCCGAATTCCGATAATCGTTACATCATCTACCTGCTCGAGGTTGCCTTTCCAGTGATTAAATCCCTGAAGCAATACCGTATGTTGTGCAGGCATAGCCGCGGCACTCATCGCGAGCAACTGCTCCTCCAGTTGTTTGTATTTATATTTCTTGCCTTTGGGCCCGCCAAACTGATCGGCAAAACCATCGGTAAATGCGTAAATAAGATCGCCATGCAATAAGGAAATGGTATGCTGAGCAAACTGCTTCACAGGTCCACCGGTAATTCCTACCGGTTGTTTATCGGCTTTATACTCTATTAGTTCCTTACCTCTGATCAGATACAAGGCGTTATTGGCAGCGGCATAGGTCAGCTTCATTTTATTCCGGTCCACTTTCAGCATACAGATATCCATACCATCCTGGTTCTCGCCCGATCTTCCTTTTTGTTTCAGCGCCAAAATAATTTTCACTCTCAGCATATCCAGAATATCGGCAGGTTCGTGTATCTTTTTTTCATTCACAATTTCGTTCAGCAAAGCGGTGCCCAGCATACTCATAAAACCGCCCGGAACACCATGTCCGGTACAATCCGCTACCGCCAGCAAAACACAATCTTCTTTTTTACTGAGCCAATAAAAATCTCCGCTCACAATATCCTTGGGCTGAAAAAGAACAAAGTTGTGTTCCAGAGCCTGATTCATATCATGATCGGAAGGAAGAATGGCCGACTGGATACGCTGTGCATATTGAATGCTATCCAGAATCTCCTTGTTTTTTTCATCCACAATATGTTTCTGGGTCTGTATCTCTTCCTTCTGCAGCGTGAGTATAGCATTGGCTTTTCGTTTGACAAAATAAGACCGCAACACAAAGATGGCCCCGATAACAACCAGTATCAGAATGATGATAGCAGCATTGCGGAAAAGACGCTGGCGTTTCAATTCCGCATTCTGAATAGCGGTACGGGCCTCTTCCTGAGCTTTGCGGGCTGCTTCTCTTTTTTCCTCCTCCTGTTTCTGCTCCATCTTCTTTATTTCGGAAGCATTATTCAGCTTGGCCACAGAATCGGCAAAAGCATGGTATTTCTCGCTGAAAAGAAATGCATTCTTATAATCCTTTACACTGTCATAACTGTTGTAAAGAATATTGTAAATGTCTTTGTCATAAGCATGAAATCCAAGAACACTTAACACCCTTGCCTTCTGTTCATAGTCTATCGCTTTACGATAATCACGCTTGCGCAGATATATCCCCCCCAGCGACATATACGAAAACAACTCCCCTTCCTTATTATGGAACTTTATACGGAGCTCCAGAGCCTTGTTCTGTACCAGCAATGCTGAATCCAGCATACCAAAGTCAACATATGCCAAACCCATATTCCCAAGCAACAAGGGTTCATTGTATGGTTTTTGAGCCAGGGTGTTATAATAAATTGATTTCCGGAAATCGTCCAAACATTCGGCCTTACTCTTTTTCTTTTTATAAATCTCTCCCAGATTCTCATGCCCCAACGCGAGATTTGCATACACCGTCTTCAGTTTATACCGTTCCAGACTCTTTAGCACGGTAATCCCTTCCCGGATAGATTGGATCGCAAGCGAATCTTCCCCACTTTGTTCCAGCCCGTTTCCAAGATTTATTTTCAGATAACCAATGCTTACCGAGTCCCTTATTTTTATACAACAGACGAGCGCCCGACGATAAAAATCATACGACTTGGCAGCCCTGCTTCTGAATTTATAAACCTTTCCGATAAACTGAAAGTATCTGGCCATCACCCGCTGATCACCGCAAAGTGTCAGCTCTTTCCCGGCCAGCTGAGCTGTGCTGTCCATCTTTTCTCCTTGTTGATCATCAAAATAAAACTTAACCAGACCCAGATAACATTTCGCTATCTCTGCATGATTATTTGTTTTGGAGAATAGTTTAAGCGCGCTCAGGAAATAATCCACAATCTGTTTGTGATCTTTGTCATTCTCTTCATGGTGGCCGATCATCAGATAACCCATTCCCTGATCATATCGTCCTGTTCCACTCTGATATTTTGCTTTTTGAGAAAGCCGGAGCTCTCTATCCAGTTGTGCTTTAGCCACCTCAAAATGAAGGTTGGAGATATTCAATCGCGCTTCGCGAAAAAGGCCGTCGGCAAACAACGTATCATTTCCTGCTCCATGAGCCAGTGCCATTGCCTCCTCAGCATATTTCCTGGCCTGAACACTATCCAGATCCTGAATCTCTTCGGATAACACAAGTAAGTTATTGACTTGCTGAGAAAGGCTTAATGATGTGGAAAGCGCCTGCTTTTTGAGGCTGTCCATCAGAAACATATTCTGTCCGTTTATCCGGACAACAGATAGCAGCAGCAGGCCATAAAACATGATTCCTGTTTTTCTAAGCATATATCAATATTAAATTATATGTTAATTTACGATCAAAAGATATACATTAATATTGAGAATTAGATAAACCTTTTTTCTTTGCACACGATCGGACTGAATTGGCCCATGAACCGTTTTGTGTGTTTATGATGAGGCTTTATAAGCCATTACATCCTTGTTCTACACTTAACATTAGCATAAATTTCTCCTTAAGTTCGGCAAGTACTTTTGTCCTGCAAACCAGACGATGATTTGTCAGATGGAAATGTTGAGCCGGCAAAAATTCTTAAAGTATATAGGTATTACAGGCGCTGCGCTGGTGCTACCGAAACTGTCCTCTTCTATTCCGATCCCGCCTTCTGATAAAAACGCCCCCTCTGCGCGACCGCTGAGGGTGGCGCATCTCACCGATATCCACGCTCAGTCGGGTAAAGAACCCGAACAGGGGTTTGCTTCTGCATTGCAAACTGTCAATTCCCTTTCCGAAGCACCTGATTTTATCCTCAACGGAGGAGATTCTATCATGAACTCCGCATTGAATCTTTCCAAAGAGGAAGTGAAACGGGAGTGGTCGGTTTTTCACCGCATTCTGAAGGATCATAATAATTTGCCTGTTATGCATTGCGTGGGTAATCACGATCTCCATGGATGGACTTCCCCAAGTCTTGCCCACAACCAGGGAAAAAAATGGGCACTGGATGAATATAAACTGGAGCGAAGCTATTACTCGGTTGAAAAAGGGAAATGGAAATTCATTATTCTCGACAGCATACACGGACGCTACAGCATACCCGGTTATTATGCCAAACTGGATGAGGGGCAGATGCTGTGGCTGAAACAGGAACTGGAAACAACCTCTTCTTCGCAACATATCTGCATCGTTACCCATATTCCCATTCTGGCCGTATGTACTCTTTTTAATACGCTCAATAAATCCAATGAACACTGGAGGATTCCGAACAACACGCTTCATGCCGATGCAGAAGAGCTGACATCCCTTTTTTATCAATACCCCAATATCAAAGCCTGCTTAAGCGGACATATCCACCTGATTGATCATGTCAATTATCTGGGAATCGATTACTACTGCAATGGAGCCGTGAGCGGCTCCTGGTGGAAAGGAGATTTCCATCAGTTTCCTCCTTCTTTATCGATGATGAATTTTCACGACCATGGAAAGGTGGAAAGAGAGATTATCTATTACAACTGGAAAAATGTATAAACCACGTGCTATGAGAACAGAGAAGAGCATTTACAACGGAAAGCCGGAGAAGAATGACAGAAAGGTTTACAAGTCAGTAAAACCATTACCGGAACAAGTAAGAGAAACGGGAAAGAGAAAAGAGATGGGCGAAGAAAGAATGATTACCATGCCTTGTCTACGCATGCTTACCAGGTGGTAGTTATAAAAGAAAGATAATTTATTTAGCCTTTCCTTGGTTTTTTCTTTTTGGGCACAGGCACTTTGCCAATTCGGTTATCGCTCCTTCTGATCAAATCACAGGCTTTATTCACAGCTTCTTCAAAATCATCAGCCTCAGCCGGCAATACCTGCCAGTTGGTTTGTCCGTTGCCTAACAAATCGATGGAGCGTAGCGAGGGGAACAATACTTTCAAACTCTCATGATGTTCTTTGGAAGTAGCTACCCATACCCCATTGTCGGAAACATGATCACTCCGGTCGCGGAGAACCAGCATGATCTTTTCCCCGATATAAACAGCATGACAGCCGAACATTGGCTTAACAACAGGCGATAAGGCCGTCAGCTCTTCCAGCACAAATTCAAATGGTATTTTCTTTTTCATCACCGCTTATCGGATATAAATAACCGGACCGGCTTATCATTACTCCACAATAAACCGGATATTGATCCCCAGTTCGGGAACGGAGAGCAGATATAATCCTGCTGCCGGGCGCTGAGGGAAAATAATTTGTTTGTCCGTACTTCCCCGGTATACATTCAGATTTTCGTGATAAATCGGTTGACACAGGGCGTTGTATATCAGTATGGAAATATTTTTTTCCTCCCCGGATGACAAGACCAGATGAATTCCGTTTGCCGGAGTAGGATTGGGATATACAGACCCCTTGTTTTTAACTTGCTGCTGTGTGGTGGCATTGGTAAGAATATCTGCACAGGCAATATTTCCGGGAGAAGGATGACGCAATGTGGACGCAACAACCGGTGCATTGTAATTCAGTTTCACATATACTTCCTGTGTATGATTGGCAGCGCTGGTGTTTTTTATTACCGCTGTATACCAGCTTGTATCGGTAGCGGTATAATTACCGCTCAGAAAACCTCTTCCCTGCAACGTATATACAACCACATTATTTTTCAGCAATTCCACTGTCACATTCTGCGTGGTATCGGTAGGGTATACATTTACAGTGACCGGGCTTCCTGCCGAAGCGAATATATTGCCTACAATACGGCAGGCCGTGCTGTTGGCCGGCAGTGCTCCTCCCTGCCCCAGAGAGTTTGCGTGACTATCGCCCAGATCATCGGCCATATCCCATTCCTGTGTGGTGGAATATGCAGGCAGTGAAAAACCTGTTGCTGCCGATACCGGAGCCCATACTGAATATCCTTTACGACCTTGTGCGGCGGTACCATTGCAAGGAGGAGTATTGATATTAAATCCTCCGCTACCATCTACTGTAAGCACAGAAGTGCCGTTGGCTCCTGAATAATCTTTAAGTTGTGTTCCGGGCGCAAAATCGGTGAGTACATAGTTGTTTTGCCACGCGGTATAATTATCATTGATCCCTATCACTGCTTTTCCGGAACGTTCGATGACCAGGTGATCGGTAGCCTGATACCGCACTTTATAAGCTCCTCCTTTAAAATTCAGGTGCTGATGACACCAGATCAGATTGGCTATATCGCTTCGTACGGGAAGATCGGCAGCATTCATAGGAAGATGAGAAAACCGCTTTCCCGTACTTTCAACATCAAACAGATCTTCAAAAAACACTACCGGATTTCCATCCACGGCAAAAGCAATGGCATAGGCAGCAGACAAACGAACGTCCGAAGGATCGATATGCGGGATGAGTTCGCTGCTTGTGTTCCATCCGGTAATGTTACCATTGGCATCCAGCTGGGGCCGGAATGAATCATGGCTATTTACAAAAGGACAGGTTCGGTAAATAAGCTGTGAGCCGATGGTGATAAAGCGATTGTTTTGCTGAAAACCTGGAATGGTTCCGATATCGAAGCTTCCTCCGCCCGATACCATTTGATAGATGCCGTCACGCAATGCAAAATCAAATGTTCCTTCCCTGTTGTTCACATTGGTTTCGTAGGTATCTTCATCCGAAGCGCTCCCCACCCATTCTCCTACATTAAACATGGCATCTCCTCCTGTTGCCCATCCTGCATTATGCTGGAGGTTGTACAGAAAATCTTCGACGGCCCAGTAAGGATAATTTTTCACAGCATCCCATCGTCCTCCGTCAAAACCCATTTGTTTTTTATACCACACACACCATTGCCGGGTATTGGTACGCATATAACCCGAATCCTGCAAAGGGTTGTAGATGGCATTGGAGCTTTGCCCATAGGCCCCATCCACATAAGAAATATCCGGACCAAACAGAACCACGTTCCAATCTCCCGTAACGGAATTGTCGGCAGGTGTAGGATGAAAATTTTCCCAGTTCTTGGAAAAGCGTCCTTTACGGCTTAGATAATCGGATGCACTCTCATCCGTAGCAGGAGTGGTAAAACAGGAAAAACGGAAATTCTTATAGCGGTTTGTCACGTTATCATCCCATGCAGCAGGATCCTGACCACCGGCTCCACTGGCACTGCCGGCATCATCCAGGTGATTGAGCACAATATCCTGTACCACGCCTATTCCATTGGCATGCAGCACAGCCACCATACGCAGCAATTCATCTTTATCACCCGAGCGGGTTCTTAAAATTGTTTTCTGGTATTTATCTCCCAGGTCATAATCATCAAAGGGAGCATAGCCATCACCCTGATTACCGTTCTTGATATTGGGAGGTACCCATACATCGCTGATCCCCATCTGTTGCAACCGCGGAGCCAGATCGGACAAATAGTTGGACCATTCATTGGGGTAGTTGGTGTTCCAGTAATCCCACCAGAATCCCTGCAGCACCATTTGCTGGGCAAAACCCTGGAAAGAAAACAGCATAAGCACGATAACAAACAAACGCCTGAACATGAAATGGGTGTTGATTCAGCATGCAAAGTATAGAAACCTGCTTAAACCGGCAAATGAAATCAGGAAGGAATAAGGGAAGGCAAAAAAGCCGGTGAACAGCGTTTGTGCGAAGCCTGTTCATAGGAGTAAGCCAATGCAAGCAGCTCCCCCTCATGCCACGCCGGTCCGGTAAAAGAAAGACCCGCAGGCAATTCCTGTACCTTGCCCATGGGTACTGTGATGTGAGGATAACCAGCCATGGCAGCAGGTTGTGTAAATGAAAACCCGGTATCGTAATCCCCATTCACCAAATCGATGGCACAGGCAGGACCCAGGGTGGTGGTACACAACGCATCCAAATGATGTGTTTGAAATAAAGCATCAAGCAGGCTTCGGCAGTGCAGTGTTTGATGCAGTGCATCCTTATACACTTTCTCATCCAATCCTCCTCGCCCTTCACTCTGTTCAAGAATTTCCTGTTTAAAGTAAGGCATCGCCTTTTCCCCATGTTCTTTATTGAAAGCGATTATCCCTGCCAGTGATTTTACAGGAGTACCCGCAGCAGAGAGGTATGCATTAAGTCCCTCTTTAAATTCATATTGAAGAACGGTGAGCTCGGCAAAGCCTGCCGCTGCAAACCCTTTCAACATATCCAATTCAATCAGCTCCGCACCTTGCTTTTTCAATAGCTCCAATGCTTCTTTGTAAAGAGCTACAATTCCTTCCTGACCGGCGAGAAAGGATTTTTCAATACCTATTCTTTTTCCTTTCAGTGCATCTGTTTTCAGAAAGGTGGTATAATCTTTCCCGGTCTTGTCCGGAGCATTGGTTGTTGCCTTATCGTCTTCATCTATTCCGGCAAGCACTCCTAACAGAACAGCTGCATCAAATACGGTTCTCGCCATAGGGCCGGCAGTATCCTGTGTTTTTGAAATGGGGACAATACCGCTACGGCTGAGAAGGCCTACCGTAGGCTTCATGCCTACAATACCACAACAGGAAGAAGGGGCTGTGACAGAACCATCCGTCTCTGTACCAATAGCTACAGTGCATAAACTGGCAGCTACGGCAGCAGCCGATCCGGAACTGGAACCACATGGGCTGCGATCAAGTACATAGGGATTTCGTGTCTGTCCTCCCCTGCTGCTCCATCCGCTGGCGGAATGTATGGATCGGAAATTGGCCCACTCGCTCAGATTGGTCTTACCCAGCAGCACAGCGCCAGCAGCCCTTAGCTGTTTGATAATAAAAGCATCTTTAGCGGCCCGGTGTCCTTCCAAAGCCAGAGAACCGGCTGTGGTCATCATTCCATCACCTGTATCGATATTATCCTTAATCAATACGGGAATGCCATGCAGGGGTCCGCGAAGCTTTCCACTTTTGCGTTCCTTATCCAGGGCATCTGCAATAGACAATGCATCGGGATTGAGTTCAATAACGGAATTCAGATGCGGACCTTTTTTATCTATGGCAGCGATGCGTTTCAGATAACTTTCCGTAATCATTCGCGAGGTCCATATACCGCTATTCATTTTATCCTGCAGCTGCGGTACACTCAGTTCATTCAGGAGGGATTCCGCTTCTTTGGGTTGATCACCCTTACTTTTTTCTCCCACATCAGACCGGCAGGATACTGCTCCGAGGGAAGTAAAGGCAACACCGGCAAAGGAGGTGTTTCTCAGGAATTTTCTTCTGTCCATATTCAGAAAAATTAATGTGTTAGGTACTCATACTCACCTGCGGAATCTGCTTCACGAAATCAAAGCTACAACAACAACCGTAAATTCCAAATCCTCCGAAATATACAATGTCATTAATTGTTATACCTGATTTTGATATCCTTAACGGTTATTTTGTCTATAACAAACCTCATACTTATCAGTATCAGCTTGTTCTTGGTCGAATTATATCGAAAAGAGAGATGCTTGTTTGTATATTGTAAGCAGATATAGCGTATCTTAATTACATATTAATACGCTAAAACCTAACAGCCAGAACCCACTCACTCCGGCAAGTCCTAATATATTTAGAATACGGCATATATGATCCCTAAGTTTCCGGTCAGGATTCTTCTTCTGGTCTGTTGTCTGGTTGCTTCCCGTTTTGCGGAAGCACAGGCAACGTATGGAGCTGCGGGAAGTTATGGTCTGAGGCAGATTAATCCTTCGTATAAAGGCAACGCCATTAAAGTAAGACGTACCTGCGACAATGCAACGCTGGATATTGGCTTTACCTGCGGTGCATTAAATACAGCGGCATTGACAGCCTTTGTGGCTGCATCCAACCCCCTCAGCGCCATGAGCGGCTCGGCAGATGCCGCTTACAGCCTGCGTAAACTGAAATGTACCTATGTTGGCAATGCCATCAATGTACGGCGCAGCTGCGATAATGCTACGAAGGATATAGGCTTCACCGCCAATGGCGATCTGGATACCAATACCTTAAAAACATTTGTGATCGCATCCAATCCGCTGGGCGATATCAGCACAGCGGCAGCAGCAGCATACGGACTTCGCCAGCTTAGCTGTACCTATTTAGGAAAGGCTATCAATGTGCGCCGAAGCAGTGATAACACCACCAGTGATATAGGTTTTACAGTTACCGGCGACCTGGACACCACGGCACTCAAAACGTTTGTAGGTGCAGGCAGCGGGTTTGTGACCATCTGGTATGACCAAAGCGGCAATGGAAAAAATGCTACTCAGGGAACAGCCGGTAATCAACCCCGGATTGTGAATGCAGGAGTCATTGACCGGCAAAATACACTTCCTGCCATGCGATACATCTCGGGCAGTAATATGTATCTCCTCATTCCACAGGCTTCTGTATTTGTACTTTCCGCTTCCTATGTGGTTGGAAGCGCCGATGCAGCTAATGCCGCTAGCAATTGGTGGGGGGCTTACCGCAACGGAGGAAATACAGGAGGTGCCAATCGTTCTCTGGCAAACGGAGAAAGCCCTGCTCTGTCCGGTTTCTCCATCTGGGCCGACTGGGGAGGTTATGCCGTGAACACCGTCAATGTAAATCAGACCGGAACACGCAATCTTACTTCCGCCGTGTTATCACAGGTTACCACTACAGAGCCTGCACCGGTTGCTGTAGCTACTTATTCAAGTACGGGTATCACATTCGGAGGAGATGCACAAAACACCTATGCTCCTCTTACGGGTTATCTGTCGGAACTTGTTTTCTTTTCTTCTGCACTTTCGGCAACCGACAATCAGTTTATGCAATGGAGTCAGGCACAATACTACAACATCAGCGGAATCACCGTTGGTGCTATGCCGGCCAGCATCACCAGCGGATACATTGCCACCTGGTATGATCAAAGCGGTAACGGATACAACCTCACTCAGGGTACCGCTGCCAATCAGCCTCGCATTATAAATGCAGGAGTCATTGACCGGGCCAACGGAACTGTAGCTGCTTTTTTCAACGGCACTTCTGATTTTATGTCCAATGCAACTTACAATATGTTGCTCAATAGTCAAACCGCTACCTGGAATGCTGTTATATACCCGATTGGCACCAACAATGCTTATTCACCTATTGTTTCCTGGAGAGACGGAGCAGGTTCCATTTGCAGTCAGTTGGAAGTAGGACCTGCCAGTAACTGGAATATTTGCTGGTGGAGCACACAATCCGATTACCCTACCGTTAACGGACACGCTGTTACAAACAATACATACCAGGTTATCACGTCACTGGTACAAGCCACCGCCAGCCAGCTGTATTACAATGGAGCTTTATCATATAACAACAGCGGCCAAACGAATACTCCATCAACGGCAGGAAATCCTGCCGGAAATAATACTACCTCCTTAGTAGTAGGGGAAGATATGTGTTGTGCCGGTCGCTTCATCAGCGGATACCTGAATGAAATTGTGCTGTCAGCTACCAATATGACTACTGCCGACCGGCAATTTCTGGAATGGAGCCAGGGTCAGTATTATAACGTGGCTATTGCAGCTCCTTCTCCTATGCCGGTAACCGCGGCCAGCGCCTACGTATCTACCTGGTATGATCAGAGCGGCAATGGCAATAATCTTACTCAGGCTTCTATTGCCAATCAGCCATTGATTGTGAATGCAGGGGTTATTGAGTTGCAGGGTGTCTTACCTACTGTTCATTTTGACGGAGCCTCACAATACTTAACTGCTTCTGCTTTCACCACCGCCTTTAACAATACCGTTGGAGGCACGCTCAATGCGCTTGGCGCCAATACTGGCAGCGCAACATTGCAGGGAATGGCACAACAAGGAAGAAATAGCGGCACCTGGTGGGGATTGTGGGGAAGCAATACCGCTATGTGGACAGGTAGCTTTAACAACGGCCCCATCAATATGATTTCAGGCACGGCTGCTTCTGTTTTTGAACCCATCACACTTATTCAACTTCCCTCTTCCAGCACTAAATTATATGGAGGGGGGTCACAGATTTTTACATCTGCAAGCACCGCCAACAGTTCCAATGCTACAGCATTCTATACAGGTTACTCGGCCAATGCATCGGAATACTGGCAGGGTGTTATTTCCGAAGTCAATGTGCTGGCTTCCGGAATTAATACTACACAACGCGCCATCCTGGAGTCCAATCAGGCGGCCTATTATGGATTGGCGGTATCCAACAGTGTGTATACCCCGGCAAACGGATATAATCTGTTTGTAAACGGTATCGGTGTGACAACCGCTTTCAGCGATAGTGTGCAGGCCACACGTCAGTCGGTAGGAATGGGATTTATAGATAACGGCTTTTTGCAAAATAGCGGCGATATGATTACCTCCGGCACTACCTGCCCTACCGCCGCTGTTACCACTGCATTGTATATGCCTATAGGGGCGGGCGCCGGCTCTGAACGCTGGCTCAATGATTGGCTTATCAATAAAACGGATGTTGGAGGAAACGGAGGCAATCTTAAAATTTATTTCGACTTTAGCGATTACGGCGTCTCTGCTTTCGGTTCTCCAGGCGTAGCTTCCAATTATCAGTTATGGGGAAGGGCCAATCCTACTTCTAATTTCACGGTGATCGCCACCACCTCGGTCACCGTTTCGGGCAACCGGGTTATCTTTACATTGCCTTCCGGCAATATCACCACCACCTGGTATTATACCATTGGCACTACCGATAATTTCAACAGCCCATTACCTATCGAGCTGCTATCGTTTACAGCTACTCCCTTGGATAACAAAGTAAATATTGCATGGGCCACCTCATCCGAAACCAACAACAATTATTTTACAGTAGAGCGAAGCGGTGACGGGACCGACTTTGCAGAACTTACACGCGTGCCTTCCAAAGCCAGTAACGGAACAAGTACTGTTCCATTAAGTTATCAGGCAACGGATCCGGATCCGTTGAACGGAACATCCTATTACCGTCTGAAACAGACCGACAACAACGGCATCTATAACCGCTTTAATGTAGTAAGTGTAAACTTTGCTTCCGAAAAAAATATTCTGTTCAGTGTGTTCCCCAATCCTAATGCAGGAGCATTTACAATCAATTTCTCCGGCATTGAAAACAATAAGGAAGTACAGATTGTAATTCACGATGCCATGGGACGGATGGTATATTCCCGACTGTTTCATTCTGCATCTATCAACGATAACCAGATCCATATCGCTCCGGCCAATGGCCTGGCCAAAGGCATTTACGAATGCTCACTGACAGCGGAAGGAATCAGACGCAAACTGGTGGTGATTGTTAACTAGCCATCCGGCTCATTTCCCTTTAATTTTCTTGCTCACCAGTTGTCCCAGAATTTTCAGACTTTGATCAATCTCTTTTGTGAATGGCATTCCGAAACTGATACGGAGACAATTTTCAAACCGTGCATCGGTGCTGAATATCTGTCCGGGAGCCACACTGATATGATATTCCATCGCTTCCTGAAAAAGATCAAAGGCATTTACCTTTTTATTCAGTTCCAGCCATAATACATATCCGCCCTGTGGGCTGCTCACTTTGGTATCATCCGGAAAATATTCGGCTATCGCCTGGGTATAACGCAGACATTGGGTGTAAAGTGCCTTCCTAAGATTGCGAAGATGCAGATCAAAACGCCCCGTTTCAATAAACAAACCCACCGCTGCCTGGGTAGGCGTAGCCGATGATACCGTATGCATCAGCTTTAGTTTAAGAATCACATCCTTGTATCTGCCAGGAATGCACCAGCCCACACGATAGCCCGGCACAAGCGATTTGGATACGGAAGAACACAACAGCACCAATCCTTTTTTGTCAAAGCTTTTGCATGTTACCGGACGTTTCTTGCCGAAATACAATTCTCCGTATATATCATCTTCTATCAGCGGAATTTCCTTTGCCGCCAGCATTTTCACCAGCTTTTTTTTGTTCTCCTCCGGCATACACGACCCGATGGGATTATTGAAATTGGTGACAAACAGGCAAGCCTTTATCTTCATCTTATCCAGCGCCTTTTCCAAATAATTTAAATCCGGTCCCGTACCAATATTCGTCGGTATCTCCACCACTTTTAACCCCAGACTCTGCATCACATTGAAAATACCGAAATAGGTAGGATATTCAATCGCAACCGTATCACCTGGATTTGTAACTGCTTTTAAACAAAAAAACAATGCCTCCATACAGCCCTGTGTGGTGACAATATCCTGCTCGGTCAAACTACCGCCCCAGCTAAAGGAATAACGGGCTATTTGTTTTCTCAATAAGGTATTGCCCTGAATATGTTCATAGCCGGTACAGCTATCGCTGCTTCTGCGCAGGGCTTCGGCCATCATCTTATTCAGTTTGGCTGCAGGCAACAACTCCGGCGCCGGCACTGCCAATGACAACCGCACCACATCTTCCGCTTTCAGATTCTCATACACCATCGCTATCATCTCATCCACTTTCACCTTCTTCGGATCCTTGTGTTCATGACCGATGACCGGCGCTATCGGGAATTCCTTTGGCACATATTTAACATAGTATCCCGATTTAGGACGGGCTTCTATCAGTCCTTTGTTTTCCAGATCGGAATAGGCCTTAAAAGCAGTACTAATACTGATGCCCTGCTCCCGGCTTAAACCGCGTACGGATGGGAGCTTCTCGCCTATCTTTAGTATACTGTGTTCTATCTGATTTTCCAGTTTTTCCGATACCTGCAGGTATAAAAAGTCTTCTTCGGCAATGACTTGTTTCTGTTTCATGGCAAATCTGTTATGCTCAAATAATCATAAACTGAATCTGTTCTTGTATGTACAAACATAGGAAATTTGTAGCATCATTAACAACACCACTTGTCAGATGAACAAAAAAATAACCGGTTATCTATGCCTTGTGTTTATTTGTCTGGTATGGGGCACCACCTATCTCTTCACACGGATAGCCGTTGTTAGCTTTCCTGCGTTTCTTTTTGCAGGTATACGCAATGTATCGGCAGGAGTTATATTGCTGATGCTTCTTGCCTTTAGTAAACATAAGTTTCCGTGGACCTGGAGCTCCATCCGTCCCAACTTAATTTCCGGAATGCTGGTTGTAGGTCTCGGAACAGGATTGGTAACGTGGGCGGTGAAATATATTCCGAGCGGACTAGCTGCACTCATCTGCACCCTTACACCACTTAATATTATAGTGCTTAGTTTACTCATGGGCAAGAACAACAAACTGAATACCCATATCCGTATAGGCGTTGTATGCGGTATGCTGGGCATGGGTTTTATTTTCAGAGATCATCTGATAGAACTAACCAATCCTCATTATGCGTTGGGGGCATTCATAACCTTGCTGGCCACCATCAGCTGGTCGGCGGGCACCTTGTATTCGCGTGCTAAAACATCCGGGACCAATAGTTTTTACAATGCTGCTTTTCAGTTGCTGGCCGGAGGTGTATTATCATTGAGCATCGGAACTTTCAGAGGAGAATGGAGTCATATGGGTGTGATCAGCAATGAAAGTCTGCTTGCATTGGCCTACCTGACTCTGATCGGCTCTGCAGCCGCTTTTGCTGCTTATCAGTATGCTCTGTCCACTTTGCCGGTGGGCCTTGTAGCCACCTATGCCTATATCAATCCATTGATTGCGGTGATACTCGGATACCTGGTACTGAGCGAAAAACTTACACTGCTTACCTGTATTGCATTTGCCCTTACCATCTTTGGTGTGTATTGGGTAAACAAAGGATATGCCATCAAGAAATTACCCGTAACCTGAATACATGATTGTTCAATAAACCGTTAACCAAAAACCTGAACCATGATAACAGCCACCAAATTCTCTGTACACAAAACAAACAAGAGCCGTTTGGCAGAAACCAACTTCGATGCGCTTGAATTCGGAAAAACGGTTTCCGATCATATGCTCTCTGCTGATTACCGCAAAGGAGCCTGGACCACACCTCAACTTATTCCTTACGGCCCCATTGTTCTTTCACCTACAGCACTCTCTCTTCATTATGGACAAACCGTTTTTGAAGGCATGAAGGCGTTCCGTACCAACGACGGATCTATTTCCATTTTCAGGATTGAAAAACATTACCAACGTTTGTCCAAATCACTGGAAAGGATGAGTATGCCGGCCCTGCCTTTTGAACTCTTTTCAGAAGGGCTTCAGCAACTCATCCATCTGGATGCGGCCTGGGTGCCGAAAAAAGAAGGACATTCCTTATACCTCCGCCCTTTTGTATTTGCATCCAACGAAGAACGGTTTGGTGTTCACGAATCCGATGATTATCGTTTTCTGATTATTACAGGGCCTGTAGGACCCTATTATTCCAAAACACTGAAGCTAAAAGTAGAAGATCATTTTATCCGTGCTGCACATGGTGGTACCGGATTTGCTAAATGCGGTGGAAATTACGGAGGAGCTTTTTACCCTACCAAACTGGCCCGTCAGCAAGGTTTTGATCAGGTCATATGGACCGACGGCACCAAAGATCTGAACATAGAAGAATCGGGCATGATGAATATCCTGTTTGTAATCAACAATATATTGGTGACTCCCCCTCTGTCGGATACTATCCTGGATGGAATAACCAGGGACTCTTATTTAACATTGGCAGCCGATCTGGGATACAAAATAGAAGAGCGCAAAATAGGTGTGAAAGAACTGACTCAGGCTTTTGAAAACAAAACCATTCAGGAAGCCTTTGGATCCGGCACAGCTGCCGTGGCCGCTCCGATCGGCAGTATCAGCATGATGGGGAAAGAATATCTGTTGCCTCCTGTTCCGCAAAACGGTTTTATGATCCGGGCCAAACATATGCTGGAAGCTATCCGTACCGGAAACGCACCCGACACACACCGCTGGAACACATTGATTAAGATTTAATCAGCAAGAGGTAAGAAAGGATATTTATATCCGCACGCCTATAATCAATACATCATCTACCTGTTCAAGGGTGCCTTTCCACGAGCGGAAGGCATCCAGCAAGAGTTCGCTCTGACGTGCCATGGTTTCGCGCTGAAAAGAAAGAAGCTTTTCTTTGAGCTGTTTGTATTTGAATTTTTTTCCTTTCTCTCCGCCAAATTGATCAGCAAAGCCATCGGAAAATATATATAAGGTATCGCCCTTTTCCAGATCGATGGTATGATTGGTAAAGGAAATACTTTCTCCTCTGGAATAACTGATGGGGCGTTTATCCGGATTGTATTGCTGCCATTCTTCGCCGCGTATCACCCACAAGGGGTTATTGGCGCCCGCCCAATTTACGGTAAGGCCTGTACCGATGCGTTCAAAACTGAGCAATGAAATATCCATTCCATCGTGTGCCTTATTCTCGGCTTCACTTTGCCGCAACGAATGAATCACCAGCTCCCGGAGTTTATTCAGGATCAGATCAGGCTGTGTTACTCCCCGTTCATGCACAATCTCATTCAGAAAAGAATTTCCGATCATACTCATAAACGCACCAGGAACACCATGACCGGTACAATCCACGGCAGCCATCAAACGCTTTCCGTTTTTTTCTCCAAACCAGTAAAAGTCTCCGCTTACAATATCGCGGGGATGAAACAGGATAAACGAATCGGGAAACAGTTGCTCCTTTACTTCCATCGGAGGCAGGATGGCCTCCTGGATACGCTTGGCATAATTGATACTATCCGTAATGTCCTTGTTTTTTTCTTCCAGTTCTTCTTTTTGTTTTACCACCTGGGCTGTACGTTCAATTACTTTTTGCTCTACTTCTTCGTACATCAGCGCATTTTCCAGCGCTATATCCACAAATACCGCCAGACTTTTAAGCATATCCAGATGATAGCCTGTATAGGCATGTTTCCGGAAACTTTGTACGGTAATCACCCCTACCTGTTTGTTGTTTTTTGAAATCAGAGGCAGATAAATCAGAGAAGAAGTCACATCACCCACTACAGCCGTATAAGTAGCCCGATGTGGAATGAATTTTTTAAATTCCTTTTCCAGATCGTTGATGAAGATCGGTTTGCGGTTATTGAAACACCAGGAAGCAAGCCGGTCGGGATCATCGGCTGCAATGAAGAAGAAAGGAACCGACTGCGCCTTTTCAATGGCTCCTCTGAAATCGAGACGGTGCTCATCCTCATTATAAATACCAATCCAGAATACCGATGCATCCATCAGCCGGTTTACATTGTCATAAGCAGTCTCTATAATCTTTTCTACCGAAAGGCTCGAAGTAACCTGCTGTCCTATTTCGCTCAGCAGTTTTATATTCTGGTAAGTCTGTTCAATCTCTTCTTTTTGCCTGACTACTTCCGAGGTACGTTCCTTTACTTTTTGTTCCACCTGTTCATACAGCAACGCATTCTCCAATCCGATGGATGCAAACACCGCTATATTACGTGCTATATCCAGGTGATACTCCGTATAAGCATTCTTTTCAAAACTCTGAATGGTAAGAATCCCGAATGTTTCCTTCTCTTTTGAAACCAGGGGTATCCAAATCGATGATTCGGGCATTTCACCTGCTACCGGCACAGGAGGTTTTTTACCCGGCATATAGTTGTTGTACTCTTTCAGATAATCATTGACGAAAGCTTCTTTCTGATTTTTAAAACACCATACCGGAAGCCACATATCATCCGATAGGTTGTACGAAGCAAAGCCTATTGTTTTTCCCCGCTCTATTCCAAGCGGGTATTCCAAACGCGAGGTTGCAGGATTATATATTCCTATCCAGAACGAAGACGCATCCATCAGCTGATTGATATTGGCATAGGCGGTCTCTATGATTTTCTCAACCGAAAGGCTGGATGTAATCTGCTTTCCTATATCACGGAGGATTTTTACATTATTATACGAATGCTCAATCTCCTCTTTTTGTCGTATCACTTCCTTGGTACGCGCCTTCACCTCTTCCTCCATATTTTCATAAATACGGGCTTTCTCCAATACGCCGGCAATAGAAACACCCAGGCTGCGAAGAATATTGAGGTGATAATCGGTATACGAATTCTTTTTAAAGCTTTGAACGCTTATCACTCCTACCGGTTTGTTACGAATAAGCAGAGGAAGATAGATGAGCGATTCGGTTTGCTCACCTGCACTGGGTTCGGGCACTTCACTACCTGGGAAAAAAGTAGCATGATCGTTATAAAAGTCGTTGATGAGCACCTCTTTCTGTTTTGTAAAACACAATACCGAAAAACGATGTGTTTCGGTAAGAGGCGTGGAGTTGGATGGAAGTTTTTCGCCCTTTTCTATATCCGAAGGATATACCAGCATATCCGTGGCCGGCTCGTATAAGCCAATAGCAAATACGGAAGCATCCATGAGTTTGTTTACATTCTCATATACCTTTTCAATGATTTCACCGACAGATAGCAACGAAGAAATTTCCTGAATAATTTCACTCAGGAGCTTGGTTGTATGGTTGTTTACTTCGGACATAAAAGGTAATCAGGTTGATAAAAAACCAAAGCAAACGTTAAGTAAACAGTTGAATGAGTTGCCGGGACAAAAGTAAATATAATAAGAAATGTCATTATTGAAAGAAATGCCCTTGCAGATCAGGCTATTTCGTGTATTAATTCCATCTCATTTGCTTTTCTAATCCCCTTCAAATGAGATACTTTAGCAATCCGGTAATAAAGATAGGTGCTCATGAAACTGGAAAACCGTACTTTAGCCATACCAAACACCAACATCTCCATTTTTCACAGAATAGCATGCAGGATAATAACAGTCTGAACGCGTATGAAGTGCATAAGTTCATGAGCAAGATGGATATTCTTGTGGCATTTACCGGGCATTTCGATCATCAGATGATCACCATCCTGTTGAAAAACATACGGGGAAAGCTTAAAACCACCTCTCCGGAGATGGCTATTGAACAAAAGGTGTACTGTATACTGGTAGAGTGTGTTGAAAATGTAAGCAAATATTCGTCCGGGAATGAGGATAGTTCACGCAACGGTATGTTTATGCTTTGCAAATCGGATACCAAATACACCGTTATTACCGGCAATCCGATGCTGAACAAGGATATTCCTTCTCTGAAGACAAAGCTGGATAATGTATCGAAGATGAGCCGGGAAGAGCTGAAACAGTTGTATCGCCAGCAGATTATGTCGGAACGTGAAACGGAAAATAATGCCGGATTGGGAATCATTGATATTGCGCTGAAATCGGGAAACCAGTTTCATTATAATTTCAAACCCCTTACAGAAACCACTTCCTTTTATCATTTTCAAACGGAAATAGAAATCAATTCATAGAATACAGTCATGAATGCACTAATTATTGAAAAAACAGAAGATTCTCCCGGTGTCAAATTTGACCCGGCTACAGCGCAGTTGAGTCTTTCAGGCGAATCAAGGCCTGAAAATGCGGGAAAATTTTACAATCCTTTGCTGGAATGGATTACTCAGTTTGAATCCATCCTTTTCTGGCGCAAAGAGCAAAAGATGGATCAGAAGCCACTGGTTTTTGCATTCCGTCTCGACTATTTCAATTCCACATCGGCAAAATATATCATGGATATTATTCTTACCCTGAATAAGCTGGCCGATAAGGGCTATCCGATACGGGTTGAATGGTATTATGACGAGCGTGATGAAGATATGCTGGATGCCGGCAAGGAGTTTGCCGAAATGGTAAAGATCAAATTTGATTTCCTGCCCAACTAATGAGGCCTGCTTTACGCATATTCACTTTTCTACTGCTTATCCTGTTTACCTGTCCCCTGCTTCGGGGGCAGACAACCATTAACGGCGATGCCGGATTCATCCTGAAAGGAGTTGTGAAACTCAATGGCAAACCTGCCGAAGGGGTGAATATGGAACTGAAGAAGAATGGAAAGTCTCTGCGTAAAATGACTACCACACACAATGGTAAGTATTCACTCCGGATGAGTGTGGATGATTCTGACAAAACCTGCGAATATCTCCTTTCTGTAAGTCGTGATGGAGTAGTGCCAAAAACGCTCAACATCAATACCTATGTTCCAAGAAACGATTTTCTGGCCAATCCCTTTTCTGCGTATGATTTTGATCTGGAGATAGAGCTGATCCCCACCACCGTTTCGGATATCGTGGTTGAATTTCCTTTCGGGAAGATTCGCTGGTATCCGGATCAGCAAGCCTTTGCCCTGGATCAGGTGTATGCCAAGATGATCAAGAAAGAGGAGACTAAACTGAAAGAAGATCCCGACAAATACCTGAAAGAACTGGCCGACAAAAAGAAGAGTGAAGAGCTGGATAAGCGAAAAGAAGAACCAAAGCCGGAACCGGTAGTAAAACAAAAGACAGAGGAAGTGGTGGTACAACCTGCTGTACAAGCGCCCGCAACTCCTCCGATTGATGGACCTGTTAATCCTGCGCCTAAACAAACTCCGGTAACAGAAGTAAGTAATGAAGCTCCGGCTGCTGCTCCGGTAGTGAAGAAGATAGTAGAAACAGCTTCCTCGCGCGATGCATCGCTGGAACATTTTTATCAGCTTACCGATCCCGTGCAACAGGCGCAAGTTGCTGAAGCCCGTAAAAAACAGCAGGAAGCACAGATAAAATCCGAAAAGAAAAAGAGTGCCAATCTTTCGTCCAAATACGAAAGCAATAACCCCATGACGAGCTTGCTCGATGCGGCGGATGAATACAACCGGCATCCTAAAACACCCCCTAAGCCATGAGGAATCAACCTTATTCCAGACTATTTGCAGTGATGCTCTTGGCCTTCTTGTTTGCATGCGTGCCCACGTTATTTTCCCAAACCATCAATCTGAATCAATTCGGGATTGAAGAAGGATTGCCTCAATCCAGCATCTATACCATGCTTCAGGATAAAGACGGAAGTATATGGGTAGGCACCATGAACGGCGTTTCGAAATACAACGGATTGAATTTTGAAAACTTTACCCGCACCGATGGTCTTGCCGAAAACAGGGTTACCTCTTCCTGTATCGATAAAAACGGAGATATCTGGTTCGGGCACTGGTCGGGTGGCATTACACTGTATAGTTCAAAAACAAAACATTTTACAACCGTTGCTACCGGCACATTGAAACTAACCAAGACGATCAATACCATTTTGTGTGATCAGAAAGGCGTGCTTTGGTTTGCAACACAGGGACAAGGCCTGCTGAGTTGTGAAAATGGACAGTTTTATGCTACCACTACTGCCGATGGGTTGCCATCGGATGAAGTAAGCTCACTTGCCATGGATCCCTCAGGCGTATTGTGGATCGGTACCGATGAAGGAATCGTAACCAGAAATACAAAACTCACATCCTTTAACCGGGTGATGCCGAGTCAGCATATCCGTTCCTTGTTTTGCGACAGCAAAGGCAATATCTGGATAGGCACTGCTGATCAGGGAGTGGTGAAGCTTTCTCCCGGAGGAGGCGCCATGAAAATATACACTACAGCCTGGGGCTTATCAAGCAACTACGTGCGTACGATTTTTGAATCTGAAAACGGAACCATTTTTATCGGCACCTATGGAGGAGGGGTATCCAAATTTCTGGCCCGTTTGGAAACGGCCGGATACAAAGGCTCTTTGTTTCAGACCATCTCCACCAGCCAGGGCTTGAGCAATGATCGGGTGCTTTGTATGCTGCAAGATCGTGAAAAGAATATCTGGATTGGAACTTTCCTGAACCTGAATCAATACTTTGATGAGCAATTTGAAATTTTCGGCGAAAACGAAGGACTCACCAATAGCCTGGTATGGTCGGTGATACAGGATACAAAGGGGAATTTCTGGCTTGGAACGGAAGGTGGTTTGATACAGTTTACACCGGATGAAAATTCAGATGCCTTGCTTTCTCTCAAACAAAACGGAAAAATTTCTACCGATGTACAAAGCCGTTTTCACTTTAGGCGTGTTACCGGTAAAGAAGGACAGATTCTGAACACTTCTTCCTTGTGCGAAGACAAAAAAGGAAATATCTGGTTCAGCGATTTCGGCAAAGGTATTTCACGTCTTGATCCTGCAACAGGTACCATACGTGTATTTAATACAAGCAACGGCTTGCCGGTGAATGACATCTATTGCATCGCCAGCGATGCTTCGGGCAACCTGTGGATTGGCACCAACAAAGGAGGCTTGCTTAAATTTGATCTGCAAACAGAAACCTTTGTGCGTTATACTACCAAAGACGGATTGGGCAGCGATCAGATCTACTCTATCTTCTGCGACAGCCAAAAAAGATTATGGCTTGCCTGTATCGGAGGCGGACTGAGTATGTATGATCCGGCTGCTGCCGGCAAAGGTGACAAGATGTTCCACACCTTTACCGAAAGCGACGGCTATCCCGGCACCATCACCCTTTGCATGACCGAAGATCAATCCCACAATATCTGGATCGGAGCCATGGACAGAGGGCTGTACAAATACGATGGCAAGACATTCAAAAACTATTCCACCGAAAACGGACTCAGCTCCAATTCCTCCTTCCTGCTTGTATGCGACAAACAAAACAACCTCTGGATAGGTTCCGGTTTGGGCATAGACAAGATGAATCTGAAAGACGAAACCTTCAAACATTACGGTAAGGGTGATGGTTTTCTGGGCATAGAAATCAACCCCAATTCGGCTTGCAGAGATAAGAATGGCAATATCTGGTTCGGAACCCTGATAGGCTTGGTGAAATACAATGTGCTTCAGGGTCTTTCCAACAGAATGGAACCCATTACATCCATCAAGCCTCCACGTATTTATTTTCAATCGGTGGATATCCCTTCCAATCATGAATTCTCGTGGGGACAAAATCATATCACTTTTGATTTCATCGGTACCAGTCTTACAAACCCCAAAAGGGTAAAGTATCGTTATGAGCTTGTTGGTGCCGATAAAGACTGGTCTCACATTGTAAAAGAAAACTCTGTCACCTACCCCGATCTTCAGCCTGGGAAATATACCTTTCAGGTAAGATCCTGTAACAGCGATGGTGTGTGGAACAAAGAACCGGTGCAGTTTTCCTTTACCATCAATCCTCCGTTCTGGAAAACACCTGCTTTCTATATCGGGTTAGTCATCGTTATTTTTGCCGGCATATTTATCTTCATCCGTATACGTGAGAAAAAGCTGGTGGCGAAAAACTTGCAACTGGAACAGAAAGTTGCTGAACGTACTGTAACCATCAGCAAACAGAAAGAAGAACTGGAACGGAAGAATACCGTTATTACCGATAGCATAGAATATGCCCGGAATATACAGCACAGCTTATTGCCATCGGAAGAGGAAATGGGGAAACATTTTCCGGAACACTTTGCGCTGAATATGCCTAAAGATATTGTAAGTGGTGATTATTACCGCATACAGGAAACCAACGACCGTCTTCTCATTGCCGTAGCCGATTGTACAGGCCATGGGGTACCGGGAGCATTCATGTCCGTAATGGGACACCATTTGTTCAAGGATGCCGTATCGGAAGCCAAAACCCACGCCCCTGCCGATATTCTGGAAGCGCTGAATACACATATCCTTGATAGCCTGAAACAAAATAGTTCCGATCTCACAGCAAAATATGGAATGGATATAGCCCTCATTGCCATCGATAAGAAAAAAGGACAGTTGGAATTTTCAGGAGCGCATAACTCCCTTATCATCGTGCGTGGCAATGAATGCATACAGCTCAAAGGAGATAAGCGTTCGGTAGGTAGCGTGAGCAAACCGGGACAAAAAGAATTTACCAATCAATCGTTTTCATTTCAGAAAAACGATACCCTCTATATGTTTTCGGATGGATATACTGATCAGGTAGGCGGACCGGAAGGAAAGAAATTTTTTATGCAGCCATTCCGTGATCTGCTTCAGTCTGTTTCATCTCTTCCAATGCCCCAGCAGGAAGAAAAACTGCGTACAACTATTATCAACTGGAAAGGCAACAAGGTACAGACAGATGATATTCTCGTAGTAGGACTCCGGATAGGTTTTTAAATTAAGCGTGCCCTTCAATAAAAAATTTCGCTTAATAGAAAGGTAAGACCGATGCCCAGGGCGTTCAAGGTAACAATCAGGTAATAGAATTTATTTCTTCCCGACACCTGGTAAAATGCACTGAATGCAAAAAGGAGGGCTATACACAGTTGAATTCTCAATGCAAGAATGAGAAATACAAATGCGGGTTCAAAAGCTTTTTCCTGTCCGGTATTATAAGCCTGAGTTTGGTTATACTCCATTGTTTTCCGGGCATAGTCTACCTGAGAATATACCTTTCCCCGGGGAACAATCACCGAAGGCATAATAGCTTTGTGCAAAGAGAGCTCCAGGATCAGCACCATAATCAGCAAAATAAGAACCATACCCAGACTTACAAAGCCGGGATACTTTCCGTATTTTTTTTTCCGTTTGCTTCTCTTTACCAGAAGAAAATTGCCAATAAGTAAAACTATGCTGACCAGGACGAGGTATAGCGTCATGAGGCAAAGCTATACAAAGAATTTTATTAGGGCCATAAATGATCCCTTTTAATCGATGAATGGTCTTCCGTTGAAAAGGCATTTTTCACTACATTCGTCACACTCAATCATTTCAATTATTGGTTCTTTAAATGAACACGGGAAATCCTGTATATGTATTCTATGAAAAAGCATAAATTGACAACTACTTTAAAATACATTTTTCTTGTTTTAGTCCTTTCTATTTCTCCTCCAGCCTTATGGGCTCAAAAAACGAAGATTGATTCGTTCTCTGCGCTGCTGAAAACGGATAACGTGGACACCAGCAAATTGAAACATTTAAATCGTTTGGCCTCTGCTTATTTTAATGTCGCTTCATACGACAGTGCGTCAAAATATGCAAACCTGGCCCTGCAACTTGCAAACACACTTCCCGGGAAGGAAGGTACGCATGGGATAGCAGATTCATACGGAACCATTGGAATTATCTACAACGATCGGGGTGATTTTGCCAAAGCACTGGATTGCTATCAAAAGGCAATTAAAGGATATGAAGAGTTGAATGACAGAAAGGATATGGCAAGGGTGTTGGGAAATATAGGAGCTGTTTATCTCCGTCAAAGCATCTATCCAAAGGCGCTGGATTACTGTTTAAGATCACTGGATTTGGCTGAAAAAACAGGCTACAAGCAGTTACAGGCCAATATGCATGGCGATATAGGGTTAATCTATATGTATGAAGGTGATTATCCCAAAGCATTGGAATACAATTTGAAGGCATTGGCAATGTATAAAGATCTTGGAAATAAAAATGGTATAGCCACGTATTTGGGAGCGGTGGGTATTGTATATTATAATCAAAAGGATTACCCGAAAGCACTGGATTTTTATTCCAATGCACTGAAAATTAGTGAGGAGATCGGAGATAAAAATGGAATGGGCCGGCAATACGGCAATACAGGTACTGTTTATGAAGACCAACACGATGCTTCAAAAGCCCTGGAGTGTTATCTGAAAGCGCTCCAGATTTTTCAGGAACTCGGCAACAAAAAAGAGATTGCGGCTTGCTTGTCCAATATAGGAGAAGCTTATTACAAAGAAAAGAACTACCCGGAGGCACTTCGTTATGTAGGCCAGGCGAATCAATTGTCCAAAGAGATAGGTACCCTGGATGTGGAGAAAGAAACGGAAGATAATTTTCATAAGATCTACAAGGCAATGGGAAAGCCTGATCAGGCACTGGATCATTATGAAAAATTCATCACCATACAGGATACACTTAACGAAACGGAAAACAGAAAGCAAACGATTCAAAAAGAAATGAGGTTTGAGTTTGAAAAGAAAGAAGCTGCAAATAATGCGGAGCGCGAAAAAAAGGATGCATTGGCGAAAGAAGAAAAACAACAACAAAAAATTATCCTCTTTTCTGTTATCGGTGGCTTAGTACTGGTTATTGTGTTTTCTTCTTTTCTGTACAATCGTTTCCGGATAACACAGCGTCAGAAAACGATTATTCAAAGCCAAAAAGAAGAAGCGGAAGAACATCGTAAAGAAATTATCGACAGCATCACCTATGCGAAAAGGATTCAGCAAGCTATTCTTCCTCCAATCGAAGAAATAAAACGATACTTTCCCGAAAGCTTCCTGCTTTACAAACCAAAAGATATTGTAGCGGGAGATTTTTACTGGATGGAACATCTGGACAACATTACTTATATCGCCGCTGCCGATTGTACCGGTCACGGTGTACCGGGAGCAATGGTGAGTGTGGTATGTTCGAATGCACTTAACAGAGCAGTAAAAGAGTTCGGATTAAGAGATACCGGAAAAATTCTGGATAAAACACGCGATCTTGTTTTGGAAACCTTTTCAAAGAGCAGCAGCGATGTAAAAGACGGTATGGATATATCCCTGCTGGCCATTGACAAGGAGAAACGAAAAGTATTGTGGAGCGGAGCCAATAACCCGTTGTGGTATATTCAAAATGCTGCCATAACGGAGCTCACCGCAAACAAAGAACCCATCGGAAAAATTGACAACCCAAAGCCATTTACCACTCAAACGATTGAGCTGACAAAGGGCGCCACGTTCTATCTGATGACAGACGGATATCCCGATCAGTTTGGCGGACCCAAAGGGAAAAAGTTTAAATACAAACCACTCCTGGAAATGTTAGTGGCAAATTGCGGCCGATCTATGGAAGAACAACACCGTGTACTGGCAACCGCCTTTCAAAACTGGAAAGGCGATTTGGAGCAGGTAGATGATGTTACAATTTTGGGGATTCGGTTGTAGTGCATAAAGTGTAGTTTGCTGAGACCGATTTTGCTTAAACTGACATCTTAACTTTACGACTCCCTAACAATCCTGAATTTGTCTTCACCCCCACAATCAACAAATAAAGAACCATGGATATTTCGGCAACAGCCGATGGGATAATTACGAAACCATGAATCTCCTGGCTGATAGTGGGAACCAGAAACGCCGCAAGCAGATCAATGATATAGCATACTCCACCCAGGATAAGGACTGCGCCCAGCCATTTAGCAAACAGGCCTGATTTTTCACAAAGATACCCCAGGGGGATGAGCCATAATCCGAAAAACACCTGAGCAATGAGCGTACCATAATGTTGCATATCCAGCAGCAGCAAGGCCAACGCATCGGAACCACCTTTGCCAAACGAAGCAGCATACGAATTTTCGGTTGCTACCCTCAATCCTTCAAACTGGAAAACGGCATTAAGACAAATAATACCCGTTGCCAACGCTACCAGGATAAGCATCCCCCTCGCCACCCGTTTGTTTACCTCCTTCAACAGATTATAAAGAACCATAGCCAGAAAGACGAAGAAGGTTCCGTCCAGTAAGTGCGATACCACACCCATGCGCACCATATTGCTGTTCGCTAGCAGATTGGCGGCGGTAGCCGTTGCATTGCCTGCCACATACATCTTGGGATCTACAAATCCTTCGGCAAAGCCACCGAAGATGCCAACCAGCAGATAAAGGATACCCGCTATTCTTGCTGTTTTCTTGTTTGAGTTTATCATGTTTCAGGTTTTAGATACGTTGTTAGTTACAGACACAAAACTGAGGCTTAATTTTCCCGATTTGCTTGACGTTGGTTAAGAAAGACAAATACGCTCCTTTCCATGAAAAAGACCCTGTCCGCCAGAGTACCTGCTTTTCGCTAACTTAGAACAATGGAAAACAAGCTTTTCAACTATTTCTCGGCCATTATGCCCATTTCCGCAGAAGAAGCGAGAGCGATTACCGAAACCATGCATAGTAAGCCTTATAAAAAGGGGACCATCCTGCTGAAAGAAGGACAGCAGTCGTCAGAGGTCTATTTTGTGCTGGAAGGTTGTGTGCGGCAGTACTATCTGATTGACGGAGACGAGAAAACAAATAATTTTTATACCGAAGAACAATGGGTGGTATCGGTCAATAGCTCGGCCGGGCAACGTTCACCCGGTTATTTTCTCGAATGTTCGGAAGACTGTGTACTGGTGGTAGGCAGCCGTAAAAAAGAAGAAGATCTGTATAAACGTTTCCCAAATCTGGAAACTGTATCCCGCAAAGTAATGGAAAAGGTATTTTCCGAGCAGCAAGAGATGATTACCTCCTATACCACCGACACTCCCGAGCAACGTTACAGCAAACTGATTAAATCACGACCCGATCTGGCCCAGCGTATTCCCCAATACCAGATAGCCAGTTATATAGGCGTAAAACCTGAATCCCTGAGCCGCATCCGTAAACGTATAGCGAACAAGTAAAGAGCTGCAGCATACGTTGATTCTTCTACCTGCTTCTCGTACACTTGCCCTTTCCCCCTTTTTACAAACTGTTTCTTCAAACATGCTCATCCGCATAGCATGTGTTGATGCACTCATTACAAGCATCGATGCACATTGTCCGAGACTTGATGCACACACTCCAAGCATCGATGCATCCTGTCCGAGACTTGATGTACATATTCCAGGCATCGATGCATCCTGTCCGAGACTTGATGTACATATTCCAGGCATCGATGCACATTGTCCGAGACTTGATGCATATATTCCAAGAATCGATGCACATTGTCCGAGACTTGATGCACATACTCCAGGCATCGATGTGCCACGTACGAGACTTGATGCACATACTCCAGGCATTGATGCACATTGTCCGAGACTTGATGCACATACTCCAGGCATTGATGCAATGTGTACAGTCACTTATGAAGTGTGTTTATTGCTTGATATCAGATCCTAATCCATTGATAAAGAGCGAAAACGAAGATCACAGATGGGAAACATGAAATTTACACCCGGACTATGAATCATATAATACGAAACAGCAATTATGTAAGCATTTACCCTATAAAGTGTTTAATTTTGTATGGTATAAGGAATATATTCTTACATAAAAACAAAGACCATGAAAAACAAAGCAAATAAGTCCAATCCTTTAAGCGACGACAAAGAAGATAAGGTTAAAAAAGGTCCTGCCGGGTATCCTTTGTATCCTGCCAAAGATGATATTTACAATCAAAGCAAGGAACTGGAAAATGTAAACCCAGAAGATACCTCCGGAAGAAAGAGCAAAAATGAAAAAGGGGGAAGCCTTAATGAAAAAGACTTTTCAGACGATGTATCCGGGGGCGATCTGGATGTTCCGGGATCGGAGCTGGATGACGACCCGGAAAATATAGGAAGCGAAGATGAAGAAAACAGTTATTTCAGCTTAGGAGGTGATGATCACGAAGATTTAGAGGACGATAAAGCCTGAATTCAGTCAATCATAAGGCCCCATCTCTTTATAGTTTTCCCCCCGGGGAGGGAATAAAGGGGCGGGGCTTTGTGTAGGGCAATGAATACCAACTCTGATGCTAGTCCACTTGCTTTCACTTCTTTTTAGCCGTTACTACAATGGCAATACCTGCTACCAGTAAAATGGCTCCGGCTATGGGTGGCCAATGCACAAAATGGTTTTTATCCTTGTTTATCTGCAAGGCTCCGAAATCAACTACCTTTTCGGTTGTTACATAAGTAAAGCCTGTATAGATCATCATAACCACCCCTAAGGCAATGAGAATGATTCCAAATGGTTTGCTGAACATGAGATTGCTGTTTTAAGACGTGCGTGATTTTATGTATGGGAGAAAGCCCCGGGTAGTTACTACCAGAGGCTTTCTGTAAACACCCAAACTTTCTATTTTTTACATTTCTCTGACTTCACAAAGGCTCCGTTATTGTCAAAATACACGCGAGAATCTTCTACTACCGCTTCGTATTTTACATTTCCGCCGGACTCAGTTATTCTGCGGGTGTCTGTTGCTTTCTTTTTCACATAGGTTTTGGCTATGTAATCGATTGCCGGTTTAGGCAGCTCTGATTCTTTTATCATGGTAGCTGTTTCCACTACGTTTCCGCTGGTATTAATCACAACACACATTTTGGAACCGCCATTTGTGAATTTTGTCTCATAATTACCATTGATGTTTTTCCACTGTTCCGCTTTAGTCCCTGGGTAGAGGTTGGCAAATTTGGAAATAACTACATCCGGAACCGAAGAAGCCTTTACATCTTGCGCCTGAGATATACCGGCTGTTAATACGACCGCTACTAGAAGAATCAATTTTTTCATCATTTTGCATTTAGGTTGTGAATTCATTTTCACGGTGCAAAATTGAGGGCTTTCGTCCAGCTATTTCTTACAAAACAGTGGTAATAACTTACACAATTCCGGTATTTATGCCCGATCAGGGGAATGTAAGGCAAGGGATGAGAAGGGGGTATACTAATGATGAATGCAATCAGGGTAACGGGTGAATAAAACTCGAAACGGCCTCACTCAAACTCCCCTTTCAGAGAACGATACAATTCTTCCCATTCGCTTTCAGATCCGGCAGCTATGCCTTGTTTCCAGGTAAAAATGGTGGAGGGTTTATCACTTTCGGCATAGATGGGAATAATATTGAAGTGCAGATGGGGCGATGTCATGGGGTAATTGCTTAACGATCCGGTTGCAGCTACATAGCAACGCAGGGGACGAAGAACAGATTCTGCCGCCTTTGTTGCTTTCAACAGAAGGTTGGTCATTTCGCTCCATGCCGCAGTATCCAGCTCGCTGAAAGAGGTGACATGTTTATCCGACATCACCATGATTTGTCCCCAGGTTCGTGGATAGAGGCTTAACAATACCGTGTTGTATGTGCCTTTATGAAGAATAAATTCCTCTCTTTTTTCAACCAGGTGACAAATCAGACATTCGCCACGCGGAATCTGTTTTTCAATCTGTAGCAAAGCCTCTTCCCTTGAAATCACATAAGGCATCGTGCAGGCTATTTCGTTAAAGGCAAACCTTGTTTATTTTTCACTTGCTCCAGTCTCCGGATGATCCGGTCCACACAGACCTGTTTTTTGATGTAATAATCATTCTCGAAACATGTAGCCGGCAGAAACCATTCGAACTCAAAATTGTCATGCTCAAACTTTTCGAATTCAACATATGAACACATGTGATACTTTGTTTTGTAATGGTTTTTGGCCAGTTTGGAAGATGCCGATTTCAGCAAGCTAATCTCTGCATCCAGCTCAGAAATAATGTCAGGGGTTCCGTATGACCAGGATTTAATCATGGATTCGTTGAGGATGACAAACTCCCGGAATGGCACTTCATTTCGCTTTCCTTTCCGGTAAGTGGTATATCCCTGCATCACATGTTGTGATTTTTTTACTTTGCGTTCGCTTACATGATAGATGGCTGCCAGCTTATTTTTGCTTCGGATCACAGCACTTTCCTCTGCCGGTTTGCCATTCATATAATAAAACCGGAACGGATGGGTCTTATCCTCTTCATTAAAGATTCCGATAATAGCTGTTTCGTCCAATACTATCTTCAGCAACTGATCTCCGTATTGCTCATCCTTCCATCCCATCACCGTGGCCCAGGAGTTTGTCCAGCCAAAGCGTTTGTTTTTGAACATCTCCTCCTGAAGCACCTTAGCCATGGGTAGTTTGGAGAATGAGGTATCCCTTAATGCCTGATCAAATTGAGACCATTCATTGTTCTTACTCTTAGACCGGCTCAGCAGATTCTTTTTCTGTCTCAGCTCTTCTATCTGGTCCGTGGTAGTCCACGTATAGAAGGCGTTACGCACAAAATCATCGTTGTAGATGCATTGTTTGTGGAATGATTTCAAAAAGAGACTATCGTCGGTGTCTGAATCCGGTCTGAGCTTTAATGTTTCCGGATCCATTTTGAGAACGGGCTCTTTCCCATGAACCGGAAAAGCACTCAGGGTTATACCAAGAGAAAGGAGATAGGTTTTCTTATCAATCATGGGTCAGATCAAATATACGATAGGTTCTTACTTAACAGACGTATAGGATCGTAAAAAGTTGCCTTAAGGCACCTGCCTGGCCGATCTGCTTAAGACGGATGACTCTTACCCCGGCCCGAATATTGTACATCAAAGCCTTAAATGATAACAATATACCAGGTCTTCCCATTACTGCAGAGGATGTGGAATATCTGCAAGTAAAGATTAAATGATCGGCCCTTTATACGACCTGCTTTAAAAGCTGAATATCAAAGTGGAGTTTTACTTCTTCACCTACTACCACACTACCCGTATCGGTAAGCAGACTGAAGTTAAGACCGAAATCCTTGCGGTTGATTTTTCCGCTTACTTCAAATCCCGCCCTCGTGTCTCCAAACCGGCCTTGTCCTGTACCCGTATAGTCAACTGCCATGCTTACATTCTTGGCTACGCCACACAAAGTAAGATTGCCACGAAGTTCATAATCTCCGTCCTTCTTTTGCAGCTTACCGATAAATGTGATTTTGGGAAACTTCTCCGTATTCAGAAACAGGGGTGATTTAAGATGTTCATCCCTTTCTTTTTGATTGGTGTCGATCGTGGTGGTATCAATTTCAAAAGCAATGCTTGCGTTGGAGAAATCATCGCTCCCGCTTTCCACGGCCCCGCTGAATCCTTTAAATGTTCCGGAAACATTGGAGATCATCAGGTGTTTGACTTTGAATTGAACTTCGGAGTGCCCGGCGTCAATTTTCCATTTTGTCGTTGTCATGTTTATCGTGATTTGGTTTATACAAACCTATGCACGATCCATGAGCTATCTTTTACCAAATGGTAAAAAGTTATTTCTTGGCGCGAATTCTGCTTAATGACTGCTGCGTAATGCCCAGGTAGCTGGCCAGATCGCCCAGACTGATACGCTGCAGAATTTGCTTGTTTTCCTTTACAAACTGGTTGTATCGTTTGGTGGCATTTTCCTCCAGCATCTCACTTATCCTCCGGGTCATTTTAGTGGCAGCAATGGAAACTAATTTCCGAAAGAAGGTCTCCATACAATGATGCTTCTTACAAAGCCTTTCCATATCCGTATAACTGATCAATGTAACTGTTGTCGGTTCCAGCGCTATCAGATTAAAATTAGACGGTGTTTGGGTAAGGTAGCTTTCAAAAGCAGAGAACAAGCGGTTCTCCACCCCAAAGACATTGATAAACTCTTTTCCATCTTTGATAAAAAACAATTTGGCAAGACCTTCATTGATAAAAAACAAATGCCGGCATACCTCTCCTGTTTTCAATAAGTACTGACCTTTCTTAACAGTCTTTGTTTTCAGATTTATAAATAGATCCTCAGTCGCTGCCTCATCGAGGGCAGAAAACTGATTGCAGAATTCAAGAAAATCGGCCATATAGTTGAATTACTTGCTACAAAACACAGTTATTTTTTGGATTCAAAAGGTAAGGATAAGGATTGGATGAGGGCATGCCTGAGCAGGCCGTTTTAGATGATCTATTCCTGCCAATCACTCTTCTACCCTCATATCTCACTGATAATGAATTATAAGAAAGATCTTTAAGCTCTTTAAAAGAAGTCGTTTGCAGATTAACGCTGATTGTCTATTTTTGCATTCCTATAAATAACAGGGCCTATAGCTCAGTCGGTTAGAGCAACAGACTCATAATCTGTGGGTGCTTGGTTCGATCCCAAGTGGGCCCACAAAAAGCTTCCTCACGGAGGCTTTTTGCATTTAAACATATACGATTTGTATCCCAAGTTGTGATACTCTACCTTAGAGATCATGGTTGGTTGTTATATTCTATACAGTAATAAACTTCAGCGTTATTATGTTGGAGTGACACAGGAAGATGTTGAAAAAAGAATATGGAAGCATAATAACCATGAATATGGCAATCATAGGTTTACTGCCAAAACGAATGATTGGGAGCTATTTTTGTTTATTGAATCTAATAATTATGGGCAAGCTGTCCGGATTGAAAAGAAAATCAAGAGCATGAAGAGTAGCAAGCATGGCTATCGCTTCTCGCTTTAAAAGAAGATAAGATTATGGAGAATATTAACCTTAACGATGACGCCCTCCGCCACCTCCTCCATGAGGTGTTGACATCCTACTCGGTTGTTGTCTGCTTGGGGCAGACCGGGCTGGAAAAGAAGGGCGACCATTATTCACCGAAGCCCGTTTATTCACATCCCTGCTCGCTGCTCTTTCGTGGTTCTGCTGAGTTCTAGTAGGGGTTGCATGTCTCTCTGCGGCAGCTGCCTGGTGCGCTGATGATGGTTGTGAACTAGTACCTCTGGGTCCGTTATAGCTGGCTCCTCCAGGTTTTCGACTGTTAGTCACACTTCTATCTTCATAGGTATTGTGAACAGTACGCCGGTTGATATTACTCACTGCCGTATTGTATCGGAAATGTCCTCCCTCCCATCGCCCACCGTAATATCCATCTCCGTCATATCCATGACCGTAGTGAACACCACCATAATAACCTACATGATTTCCCCAGTAACCTCCATGCCAGCGGTAAAAACCTCCTTCATAACCCCAGTATCCTGGAGTCCACAAAAAACCTACTTCAGCCGGCAGCAGCCATGCTCCTGGAATCCAGTAATACCCTGCACCCCCATAACCCCAGTAACCCGGTGTCCACAGATAGCCGTCAACAGGACACGGAGGCTGTTCGTATTCGGGTATCGGAGGAGGTGCGATTTGAACATCTACAACCACCTGTGCAAAACCATCGGGCTTGCCGGTTAAGACAAAAACTAAAACAAAGATTAGCGCTGCAATTTTTTTCATGATCTGCTCTATTTATTATTCAACGGTTACGATAACCAGGTATTTCGAATCCTTCCAGAAATGGTCTGTGTCGAGGATGGTGAGTGCGGTTACCCGTCCTTTATCATCATGCTCAAAGCGATAGGAATCGGAAGGATGCGTAGATACAAGCTTCGCACTTTTGCTGTTTACGTCCAGCGACTTGGTCTGGCTAATGTCCACCTTCGTAAAATAGTCGGCATTGAAATCCTTTTTAAGCTCCTGCTCTTTCCCCATGCCCAGGAAACCGCCTTCCTTATTCAGGACATTATGAGCTTTCAGGATTTTGTAAGTACCGATAGCATAAAAGGCAGTATTCAATTTCGATTCCTGATCTGAAATAACTTTCGACTGGCTTGCGTTATGGACACCTAAAGAATCTATTTCCGTAAAAAGAGATTCGACCTCTAAATTCAACCGGCCCAGTTGCTCCCGTAACCCATCCAGCTCACTTTGTTTCTCAGCCAGCTGTATGTTTAAACTCTCCACCAGTTTATTGAGGGAAGCAATTTTATTTCCTGAAGCCGAAATTCGGGCATTCAAAACAGAAATCTTTTTCATATTATCCGACATCATGGAATTGATGGCCTTGATATCTTCATTGATCCTCTCTTTGGAACCCGATTTGCCTTCCAACCCTCCGGTCGAATTCAGAACAATGGCCGATTGCATTTCCCTAATGGAAGCCAGGTTATTTTCAATATCTGTAAATGATTCCACATAGTGGTCGATCGTTGTATCTCTGATCACCAGTTCCTGGGTCAGGGAATCTTTTTGAAGCTGGAGCTTTTTCACTTCCTCCTTGTTGCCATTGCAGGAAGTCATCAGAACACCTGTAGCAAGAAACAACACGGTGTACTTATATAAATAGTTTATCATTTTCTTTTTTTTGAACATTTCACATAAAATATATCCTTTGTTATCCGGATTCTTTCACAAAGGTATAGGAAACTTTGAATGCTTATTCCTTTCAAGTGATTAATAATTTTAGTTTTTAGAAAATTATATAAATGTGTAATGATTAGCGTGTAAAGTGTAAGTAACTTTAACTATTTGATCTCAAGGAACGCTATATAATTTGCCTTTCCTGTTAGCTCTTCCGGAGATTATTTATTATTCTCACTCTAGAATTCAGTGATTCCGCTATATTTACCTTCAGAAATGTCGGTTATAAAAGAGGATCAGGTTCCCATTTTAAATCGTCACTGTTCTGAAATCCTTTTTAATCATAAACGAGGAAACTAATTCTCCTTTAACAAAATCCGATGAAGGCCCTCCACTCCATTATTCTATTCTCCTGTTTCACGCTAGCCGGTTGTTCTGATACTACAAAGACTCTAAAAGTTAAGCCGAACAAAGCATTGCATGACTTATTCGACCGGTACTACCAGGAGCGTCTGAAACTTTTTCCTCTGGAAGCAACCTCCATCGGTGACCCGCGGTACAATAATCTGCTTCCGAATGATGAGTCGGCTGAGGTTCTCTCAGAGGAACATAATTTCTTCACCAAATATTTAACGGAGTCAAACGGGTTCAAACCGGAAGAACTTACGTTAGAAGACAAAATATCGTTTTTGATTTTCCAGGATATCCTGAAGACTGCCCTGGATGGGGAGCAGTATCATTACGAGATGATGCCGTTTAACCAGATGAGTTCACTGCCTCTCTCCATGGGTCAGATGGGAAGCGGAAAAGGGAGCCAGCCTTTTGAAAATGTAAAAGATTACGAAAACTGGCTACAGCGAATAGATGCATTTGCAGTGTGGACCGACAGCGCCATTGCTAATTGCAGGAAAGGAATGAAGGCTGGAATGGTTATGCCTAAGAAGCTGGTTCTTAAAATGATTCCCCAAATGGAAAGTCTTACTCACAATGATACAGCAACACTGATCTTCTATGGGCCCCTTAAACAATTTCCTGCCTCTTTTTCTGCGAATGATAAAAAGCGATTGACTCAGCTATATATGACTGCCATTACGGAGAAGCTCATCCCCTCCTATAAAAAACTGGCCGTTTTCTTCAGTGGCGATTATCTCCTTGCTTCCCGATCTACCGATGGAATTAATGCCCTACCGAACGGAAAGGCTATGTACAACTATGCGATTTATGTTTCAACAACCTGCCATAAAACACCGGATGAAATTTATCAAAATGGTTTATCGGAAGTAGTACGTATTACTGCAGAGATGGAAAAGGTAAAAGAGAAAACCGGCTTTAAAGGTACCCTGAAAGAACTTTTCGCTTTTATGCAGACTGACAAACAGTTTATGCCCTTCAAAACCGAAAAGGAAGTTATAGAGAGTAATAAGGCTATTCAGAATAAAATCACTCCTCATCTCAAAACGCTTTTCAGTGTGGTTCCCAAAACACCTTTTGAAATAAGGGCCGTGGAAGCTTTCCGGGCTTCAGTTGCTTCCCCCTCTTATCAGCAAGGTTCAGCCGATGGGTCGCGGCCAGGAATTTATTATATCCCCATTGTTGATCCAACAAAGGTCAATGTAACCAGCTGCACAAACGAATCTACCTTTTTGCACGAAGCCATACCGGGGCACCATTACCAGATCTCTCTCTCTCAGGAAGATACTACACTTCCAACCTTCAGGCGATTTTCAGAATATTCAGCATTTGAAGAAGGCTGGGCTCTGTATTCCGAATCACTGGGCGAACAACTAGGATGCTATACCGATCCTTATCAAAGAATGGGCGCTTATGGTGATGAAGTGCTCAGAGCAATCCGTCTCGTGGTGGATGTAGGTATTCATACTGGAAAAATGACCAGGGAAGAAGCGATAGCTTATATGACGGAACATGAAGCCATTACACAAGAAAATGCGGTTGCTGAAATTGAACGGTATATGGCATGGCCCGGACAAGCACTGGCTTACAAAACAGGTGAGCTCAAAATAAAAGAACTCAGGGATAAATACATGAACCAATTAGGCCCGAAATTCAGTTTGCGCGATTTTCATGATGCACTCCTGAAAGGAAGTGCTATGCCTTTAAGCATTTTAGATCTGTATATGGATGCCTGGGCCAAAGCATCGGCAGGAGCTTGATTATTAATTTCCCCTGGATTAATACGGCAGAGCTCAGCTCCGGTTTTCCGGATTTAGTTGATTAGCTTTGCCCACTCAATCCATTGTCTGGAATTCATGAAATTGGTAGTGGTCCAATTTGCACCTGACAGACCGACCTGAATCAAACAATCTTTCCGAAAAACCTTTACAAAATTTTACACTTTCAAAATCAAATCAAGGCCTCCAATCACTCGCGAAATCCGGACAAATTCATTCGGTATCAAATTCGGTAAAGTGTTCCATGGTATTTCCTGAGTTCTGTGATGGATTCAGACTCGTTTAAAAATGAATGAAGGGTCGTTTCTAAAGGTTAAAGGTATTCTGAGGTGTTTATGTGGATGGTCCAAGTGGGCCCACCAAAAACCAGAGGGAAAACGAAGAGCGAGTGCGAAAAGGCATTCGCTCTGTTTTTTTCCTCCATACCCACACCCTCACTCAAATTTCCTTGTCTTTATCTCCTTTCTCACTAATTCAATCCTTATTCTTACCTTTTCCACTCTGAACCTGAACGCTCATGACAAAACCAATAATCGCTCAAGGCATGGTACATGAAGTACCTGATGATTTAAGGAAAGCTCTGGTTTCCAGTCCGGATGTACTGGAGAAATGGAACGACCTGACACCACTGGCACGCAACGAATGGATTTGCTGGACCACCATTGTTAAGAAACCGGAAACAAGAAAAGAACATATAAAACGATTGGGAGAGGAACTCCTTGAAGGAAAGCGCAGACCCTGTTGCTGGCCAGGCTGCCCGCACCGGAGACCCAGTGCTAAGAAATGGTTTAAGCAGGCTGTAGAGCATAAAAAGTAATATTCCTTGCTGAAAGGAATTAAGAGAGTACATTCCTGAATGACATTTTATTCGAACTCTGTCATTCTGTTAAAAAAACATAAAACTCCAACCACTTGCCAATATTTTAGTCTTACCCTACAATATATCTTCCCACAATAGAATTCAACCGGAGGATATTTGCCAGCTATACACGATTCATACTCCTGTTTATGAGATTAGCATTTTTACTACTGACATTAATAACGATGCATGTTTGCGGACAATCGGCTGATAAACACCCGATGATGAATACCCCTGCTGATAAAATTACGCTACAGTATGACACAACGGTTCTTCGCATTACCGGAAAATCATTGTCCATAGGAATCATAACCACCACAGACAAAGGAGAAGTGTTGAAAACCAAAAGATATTTGAAAGGAAATAAAGGCTGGGGTAAATATAAATTAGAAGTAACCGGCGGCACTTACTTCAATGGCAAAATTCATATTAAAGGCAATAATGATTATAAAAAAGGAGACTCCCTGCGGGTTGCTGTTTATACCAGAAAATGGTTTCTGGGGAAAAAAGACCAGTTCCTCTTTAATCAGCAAATACCTTATAATTATGAGACCGGAATAAAAATTCTGACCAGTGGGTCTTTCTCAAAAGCCCCCGGAAATCATGTTCAATTTGGAATCAGAACCAGCTTTGATAACAACACGTTTATCGACAAATGGGCCCCGGCTAGCAAGAATCTTCAGGATTTTGTTTTTGCATCCGATGGCAGTCATATCTCCAAGTCAAAAGGGGATTTGAAAATTGACAACAATCCGCTGAAGATTACGAAAGACAAAGTGAAACTGATAGCCAGTCTCGCTAAAAATCCAGTCTTTACAGATACACTCCAGATTATCCTGGATTACGTTGCGAATTATCAATGCGATATCGTATCCAATGGAAGAGGCCACGACCTTAACGTAACGGCTGATCTTTATTCAGATTCTGTTATTCATGCCAGACTATTAGACGTGAAAGTGGTGGATAACACAACCAACAAAATATATAATTACCGTATTAATACGCTGGGCGGCTCCTTATCTGTTTCAAGCCGGGGTGAAAATGGGATCAGTGGAAATTCCGGAAGTGATGGCTCTCAGGGAATGTCAGGATCGTCCGGCTCTACGTCCACCGACGTGCAGATGGTACCGGCTAGTGATGGCACCATGACCACTACGACCGTAACGACGCAAGGCCCCGGAGGTAACGGGAGTAACGGAGGAGATGGAGGCAATGGAGGAGATGGCGGACGGGGATATGACGGAGGAAACATTACCGTTGTCTATTCCCCGCAAGTTAAACCTTACCTGAATCTGATCAAAGCGCTTAGTATTCCAGGGTCGGGAGGATCAGGAGGCAGAGGTGGTTACGGAGGTCAGGGAGGAAGCGGCGGCTCGGGAAACCCTTCAGGAAGTTCCGGACTTCAAGGCTCCAATGGGCTTTCGGGATCGAATGGCCCCAGCGGAAATACGGGGAAAATAGTTTTTGTTCCTTCGCCTTAAGTCTATCTCCTACATTGATTTTGGGTAGATGCTGCGTTAGCCTTTTTACCCAATCATGCTCAACCCGTCCTCTATCTCGATCCTTATCCTTACCTTTTGCATCTATTACATTACTCTTGTTCCTTATTACTCGTTTCTGCTAATATTTGTACCATGGAATTCACCGTACTTAAAGTAGTAAATCAACTGGAAGAAATAGATGTGCTGTCGGATACTAAACCACAGGTCATCTTCAAACACAGTACCAGTTGCTATATCAGCGGCATGGCCAAGAAAAGCCTGGTTCGGGAATTAGAAAACACGAATGAAGGAATAGTGGATGTCTATTATCTGGATCTGCTCCTACATCGCAACCTGAGCAACGCTATTGCCGAACGTTATCAGGTTCAGCATCAATCACCCCAGCTCTTGCTGATTCATCATCGCAAATGTGTGTACAATGCTTCGCACGGAGATGTATCACTTGATAAGGCAATGGAATTTCTAAAGATGAATTCACATTGACTATCACCCGATTCAGGAAATGCCAGCGTGCAGATGAATAGAAATCAGACCGACTGTGTTTTCTTCAAACCAGGCACATCAAACCGATCCAGATTCATCACCTTGTTCCAGGCTCCTAGAAAGTCCTTCATAAATTTTTCCTGAGCATCCGCACAAGCATATACTTCAGCCAGGGCTCTGAGTTCTGAATTAGAACCAAAGATCAAATCTACACGGGTACCAGTCCATTTGACTGTGCCTGAAGAGCGGTCACGACCTTCGAACACATCCTGAGCGTCGGAAGTCGCCTTCCAGGTAATGTTCATATCCAAAAGATTTACAAAAAAATCATTGGTGAGCGTCTCCGGACGTTTAGTAAATACTCCATGTCCCGAATGATCGAAGTTTGCATTAAGAACACGCAACCCGCCAAGCAGAACAGTCATTTCCGGTGCAGACAAGGTGAGGAGTTGTGCCTTGTCAACCAGCATTTCTTCGGCTGATGGATGCTGTTTACTTTTAAAGTAGTTACGAAATCCGTCAGAGGCAGGTTCCAGCACGGCAAATGATTCTGCATCTGTCTGTTCCTGTGTAGCATCTGCCCTACCCGGTGTAAAAGGAACGGACACATCGTGACCGGCACTCCTTGCCGCTTTCTTTACACCCACACAACCGGCCAGCACAATCAGATCGGCAAGGGATATCTTCTTGCCACCTGACTGGGATTGATTAAACTCCTTTTGTATGTCTTCCAGTTTTTTAAGCACTATTACAAGCCGAGCAGGATTGTTTGCTTCCCAGTTCTTCTGAGGAATCAGACGAATGCGTGCACCATTGGCTCCGCCCCGCTTATCAGACCCTCGGAATGTGGATGCAGAAGTCCAGGCTGTTGATACCAGTTGAGACACGGTAAGCCCGGATGCAAGAATTTTATCTTTCAGCACAGCGATATCTTTATCGTCAATCACGGCATGTGTAACAGCCGGAATCGGATCCTGCCAGATCAACACTTCCTTGGGCACCTCTTTTCCCAGATAGCGGGCAACAGGCCCCATATCACGGTGTGTAAGCTTAAACCAGGCCCGCGCGAATGCATCGGCAAGCTCTTCCGGATGCTCATAAAACCGTCTTGAAATTTTCTCGTATGCAGGATCCATTCTCAACGCAAGGTCGGTAGTAAGCATAGTAGGAGCATGACGCTTGGATGCATTGTGGGCATCAGGCACCAAACCGGCACCGGCGTTTCCTTTAGGTTTCCACTGTTGTGCACCGGCAGGACTCTTGGTCAGTTCCCATTCATAGCCGAACAGATTCTCAAAATAATTATTACTCCATTTTGTGGGCGTAGTAGTCCACGCTCCTTCCAAACCACTTGAAATAGTGTCCTCGCCATTTCCTGTTCCAAAAGTATTTTTCCAGCCCAGGCCTTGCTCCTCCATACTGGCTGCAGCCGGCTCACGTCCTACATATTTGCCCGGATCGGCAGCACCATGTGTCTTGCCGAATGTATGTCCACCGGCAATAAGAGCAACCGTTTCTTCATCATTCATAGCCATACGGCCGAATGTCTCCCGTATATCACGGGCCGATGCCAGAGGATCCGGTTTTCCGTTTGGACCTTCCGGGTTCACATAGATTAAACCCATCTGCACTGCAGCCAGCGGATTTTCAAGTTCGCGGTCGCCTGCGTGACGTTTATCATCCAGCCATTTTGCTTCAGAACCCCAGTAAATATCCTGCTCCGGTTCCCATACATCTTCCCTTCCGCCTCCAAAACCAAATGTTTTAAAACCCATGGACTCAAGGGCACAGTTTCCGGCCAGTATCATCAAATCGGCCCATGAAATCTTGCGGCCATATTTCTGTTTAACGGACCAAAGCAGTAAACGTGCCTTGTCCAGGTTTACATTATCAGGCCAGCTATTGAGCGGAGCAAAACGTTGTGTGCCTGAACCTGCGCCACCTCGACCATCAGAGATACGATAGGTGCCTGCACTATGCCATGCCATGCGGATGAAGAAAGGGCCATAGTGACCATAATCAGCCGGCCACCAGGCCTGGGAGGTGGTCATTAAATGAATGATATCTTTTTTTACAGCAGCCAAATCAAGACTCATAAACTCTTCCGCATAGTTAAACTTCTCATCCATCGGATTGGAGAGGGAAGATCGTTGACGAAGTATATTCAGCTTCAACTGATTTGGCCACCAGTCGCGATTGGTGATACCGCTGCCAGCGCTTTGTTTTACCGGTCCGCTATGAAAAGGACATTTGCCCGATGCATCCATGTTTGCTTTATTTTCCATATTATATAGTGTGGTGAATGATTTATACTGATAAATAGTAATCTAAATTCTTTAATCTCACCTAAATATAATAAACAAAATGTAATTCTCGAATCAAAGCTTTACTTATGCACCTGCTTTGGCGAGGAGAAAACAACAAAGTGAATACGGCAAGCAAAATATGTCAGAATTTATTTCATAATCCATGACAACAGTCAGACAAGATTGTGATTCAGATATGCGATACTGGCGAATTAAAAGCGGCTGTCTCCTTCCGGAAACAGCCGCTTTATTATTCGGATATCACTTATTTACAGCAAGTACAATCCTTAGAACCACAACTTTTGCAGCACTCTTTACTGCATGCGCAGGATTTGCTGTTCGACTTGGTGTTAGAATCCACTTTAACGCCACCTGCATATAAAGATGTACCGGCTATAAGGAGCATGGTAGCCATGCCTACAATTGTCTTTTTCATGTTATTGATTATTATAGTTTAAGTATAGAATAGTTTTGTTTCCGAAGAAACCGATATACTTAAACTGCTCTGGGAGGTTGCCAGTTATTGGATAGATATGAAGAAACGGCATTTTCATTTTTATGAACGAAAGGAGCTGTTTTGTTTTTCTGCTCTGCAAACCTCATACTCAATTCATGCTCGTTGAAATAAAAACAACAGACACAACAATTACCCGAAGTACATATTCCGTTATCGCAACAATTTCCCCGGTTATCCTTCTTTTGATTTTTATCTGTATGGCTGGTATGTTTCTTTTCACAACAGGAAGTAATGCAATGCTCCTTCTTTTGTACAACAGACAACATATTCGCTACGGCAGGGGCCGTATTAAGCAGAAAAATCCAGAGAAGGAGTAACTGTGCTATTTGTTTCATATCCTGAACCAAAGGTAAGGGCAATAGCGTGAAAACAATGGGAATGCTTTGTTTGCGCTGTTAAAAGGTGTTAAAGAAATTATATCCTGCTGTACATCAATCCGGAGGACTCATCCAGTCACTGGTCGAAAACATCCTGTTATTCAACATTTATCCAGAATTCATCCCTAATTTTGGTTCTCTTCACCAATTCTCTGTTCATGCTCGATTCTTCTGCTCTTTCTGTTTCCCGTTTTGCCGGTTTTATAAGAATTACCTTTCTCCTCCTCTTCATGGTGGCGGCAGCTATTCCAGCCAGTGCTCAGGGACAGGATGATAAAAGCACGGGCAAAATATCAGGAACTGTACTTGATTCGGCCACCCTGCAGCCTGTTGGGTATGCTTCCATCGGGCTGGAACAGATGGATTCAAAAAAGGAAGTGAATGGCACCTCTACGGATGAAAACGGAAAATTTATCCTCACCAATGTACCCTTCGGAACCTATCGCCTCGTGATTTATTTTGTTGGCTACCAAACCGGTTATAAAACCAATATCGTTATCAGCGGGTCGAATACCCAGGTGGTACTTGACAAAATAAGACTGCGTAACAACCAGGCAACCTTAAAAGAAGTAACCATTACCGCCGACAAAAGCCTGATTGAAAACAAGATTGATAAAATGGTTTACAATGCTGAAAACGATCTTACATCACAGGGCGGTGTAGCCACCGATATCCTCAAGAAAGTGCCACAGGTTTCTGTTGATGTAGATGGAAATGTAGAGCTTCAGGGAAATTCCAACATCCGCTTTCTGATTAACGGGCAACCATCCAGCATTTTCGGAAATAATCTGACCGATGTATTACAATCCATTCCCGCAAGTCAGATACAAAGCATAGAAGTGATTACCAGCCCTGGTGCAAAATATGATGCGGAAGGAACAGGAGGTATCATCAATATTGTCCTCAAAAAAGTAACAGCTCAGGGTGTAAATGGAAATCTTTCTCTTTCGGCTGGTACCCGGTTGGAAAACGGCTCGTTTAACCTGAATGCCCGCAAAGGAAAATTTGGAGCTCACGCCTTTGTAAGTGGCAATGCTCAGCTTACATCCACTACCATTAACAGCATGAACAGACAATCTCAGGATCCGGTGGCCCTACAAAACACAAGCCTCATAGAGAACGGACAAAGTGACTTTATGCGAAACGGCTATCAGGCAGGAGCCGGCTTCGACTGGGAACCTTCGTCAAAAGACAATATTACCGGAGGTTTTAACTACAACTCATTCGGCAGCAGCAATTCGGGCACAGCCGGCCGGCAGACTATCCTGACAGATGCTTATGGCAACCAACTTTCTAATGTGAATGACGGAATAAATACAGCCAGCAACTCCTCTGTTCAGTCGTATGACTATAACCTGAGTTATAAAAGAGTATTTAAAAAGGATGGCCCTCAGTTGGATATATTGTATAATTCGTCCTATGGAAACAATTTCTCGTATTATAAACAGACACAGGAATATTTGTCGCCCGAATCCATATACAACGGATCGTACGGAAATAACCCAGGCACCTCCAAAGAAACTAACGTGGAGATCAATTATACCCAGCCCCTCAAGAAGGACGTAATTCTGGAAGCCGGAGCAAAAACAGTGCTTGATCAGATCAGCAGCACATCGGATGTGTATCTGCTTAATACAGGCACCGGTAATTATGATTATAATACAACTCAATCCTCTTCACTCACCTACGACCGGAATATTTATGCGGGGTATCTCTCCGCCACATTTAAATTATTTCAGTTTCTGGATGTAAAAGCAGGAGGACGTTATGAATACACCACAGCGAAAGCCGATTTTTCGGGTGTGGGTAACACCACCATCAATCCTTATGGAACCATTGCTCCTTCAGCTGTATTGTCTCATACCTTTGCCGGTAATCAGACACTCAAGATCAGTTATTCTCACCGGATTCAACGCCCGGGATACAACGACCTGAACCCTTTCCTCAATGCAAGCGATCCTCGAAATATCACCACCGGCAATATTGCCCTTCTTCCCGAACAGGCTGATAAGGTGGAGCTTGGTTATAACAAAACCTTTGACAAGGGGACTACCTTTGTGGCGACTTTGTTTGCAAGACTGAATACAGATGATATTCAATCTTACACCCGCTTTTATCCTACTTACAAAATCGGGGACTCTACCTACTCGAATGTGGCAGTCACCACCCGTGAAAACATCGGGCATGAAAATAACCTGGGAGCGAATCTGTTTTTTTCTGTACCTGTTAAATCAAAACTTACACTTCGTTCGAATATCTCAGCTTTTGAACGGTATATCATCACCGGACTTTCTTCCGGTGGAGATGTACATGGGTTCAACTACCGTGTTAATTTAAATGCGTCGTATGAGGTAAGCAGCTCCCTGAGTGTGGAAGTATTTGGGAACTACAATTCCGTAAGAATAAATGCCCAGGGGACAATGCCTGCCTTTGCCACCTATAACTTTGCCTTCCGCAAACAGTTCTTTCATAAAAAATTCAGTATTGCTGCAACGGCAACTAATCCGTTTAATAAATACATTGATCAGCAAACGGTATTATCTGGAACTAATTTCAGTTTGCTTACCGATCGACAGCTCCCATACCGTTCCTTCGGCATCAACCTTACTTATAAGTTCGGTAAGCTTGAATTCAAAAAGCAGAAGGAGGCCGAAGATCCTAATCTATCAGAACCGCCACAATAAACCACCTGGCATACCCGCTATCGTCATAAAATTTATTGTTATCTTTTCCACCCGCTAAGGCTAATCGCCTTAACGGCAATTTATAGTTTATTCTAATTTGATTCTTATGAAAAAGAAAGTACTCATAGCCATAATCTTCCTGCTTAGCTCCGGGATAAGCTCTTTTGCACAATCTAAAAAGAAAGCCATCAAAGCCGGAAAAATGATTGACGTTGTTTCGGGTACAACCCTCTCCAATCAGGTGATACTGATAGATAGCAATAAAATAATTGCTATAGGAGCTCATGTGGAAATTCCGAATGATGCGGAAGTGATTGATCTGAGTCATTTTACTGTACTGCCGGGACTGATTGATTGTCATACTCACTTATCTTCCGAGCCCAGCGGAGATTATTATGCCGATCGTTTTCGAAAAACTCCGATCGACTACGCAGTAGAAGCTCCCATCTATACTAAACGAACCTTACATGCAGGTTTCACCACCTGCCGCGATCTGGGATCCGAATCACTCATTGATGTTTCTCTGCGCAACGCCATCAACAATGGGATCATTGAAGGGCCTCATATGCTGGTAGCCTGCTTTGCATTAGGTGCTACCGGAGGGCACTGCGACCTGAACGGTTTTAATCCTGCCATCCATATCAACTCAAACCCAGACTATACCGGAGTGGCTGACGGAGTGGATGAAATACGCAAGCGGGTAAGAAACAACGTTAAATGGGGAGCCGATGTAATTAAAGTATGTGCCACGGCTGGCGTGCTAACGGAAGAAGAAAGCGTAGGTGCTCCGCAGTATTCAATGGAAGAAATGAAAGCCCTGGTAGACGAAGCGCATATGTGGGGTAAGAAGGTAGCTGCACATGCACATGGCACGGAAGGCATTAAACGTGCGGTCTTAGCCGGCGTCAATTCGGTAGAACATTGTAGCATACTGGATGATGAAACGATCAAGCTCATGAAAGAAAAAGGAACATACATGGTTCCAACTATGTATGCGCTTGACTATATCATTGACAATTACGGAAAGAAAGGATTTCCCGCAAAAATTATCAACAAGGCGAAAAGTATTGCGAAACAGAAAGAAGAAGGCTTGGCAAAAGCTATCAAGGCAGGGGTTAAGATTGCTTATGGCACCGATGCGTCTGTGATGCCTCACGGATTGAATGCAAAGGATTTTTCTTATCTCGTAAAAGCAGGTATGACACCTATGCAGGCGCTTCAATCGGCTACTACCAGCGCTGCTGATTTACTTGGTATCACAGCCTCAACCGGATCTATCACCGTGGGCAAATGGGCCGATATCATCGCCGTGAACGGAGATCCCATGAGCGATATCACCTTGTTGGAACAGGTAAAATTTGTGATGAAAGACGGGGTCGTTTATAAAAACGAAACGAAATAATACGTTTTTCGCCCAGACAATCTTTATATACCATTTCGTATGGATATCACCTTTCGCCAACTACAACCATTCGATGCCCCTGCATATCGGAAAACTAGACTTGAATGCCTTCGCTCTTTTCCCGATAACTTCGGATCTACGTATGAAGAGGAAAGTAGAAAAGCAGAACTCAAGTTTGAACAAATAATAAACCAAGGAGATAAAGATTGTTTTATGATGGGCGCCTTTGACGGGGAGCAGCTGATAGGATTATGTGGTTTTCATTCAGACGGTCGTCTGAAGACTAAACATCGTGGAGAAATTGTGCAGATGTATGTACACCCCGATTATGCAGGCAAACAGATTGGACCTGCGCTGCTCAGGAAAACGATAGAAAAAGCCTTTCTTAAACCCGAAACAGAACTCATTACCCTGGGTGTAGTAAATGAGAATACCAGAGCCATCAAGTTATATGAACAGATAGGGTTCAGGGAATATGGCCGTATGACTCATTTTTTTAAAAAAGATACCACTTACCTGGGCCAGCGGTTTATGATTCTTGAAAGAAAAGCGTTTCAGCGATGAAATGTTTTAATCAACCACGATCAGATAGCCCTGTTTCACATTAAAACGAAGGGTGGTATTCTTAAACTCGTTGATCCCCAATACACCGTCGGGAGCATAAAGCAGTTCGGGGTTGTTAGGGTACACGGACACATTTTTCAAAACAAAAGTATGCCCTCCAGCCATAACCTGGAAACGGGGAAACAGAAAGGAATTGATTTTCCGCACTCCTCCTGCAGATCCCAACACAATTGTTTTCTTCTTCGCCTGGCTGGTATCTATTTTTGTTAAAACTGCCTGATACAAACCTGGCTGATCCCCTCCAGTATCGATAAAGAAAAGAAAGTCCTTTCCTGTCGAATCTTTACAGGCAATAAGGGGTGTCCCATACCAGAAAAAATTATGCTCATCACTTTGATGGCTGGATGACAACCCCAATGAAATTACTTTTTCCTTATTGCGGATAGTCACATCCAGTTCCTGTAAAATATTCCAACCTATGATACCGTCTATTTTCAGGATGCGGATCCCCAGCACTTTTATTTCCAGGCTGCGATTGCTGAGTATAATACAGGGGTGATGATACACTTTCATCGCTCCTATCTGTATGGAATCAATCACGCCGGGAAAAACCGAAACTGTTTTTCCTGTTGCCGCCAGTGCCTGTCCCGCCTGACCCCTTTCCTCCTTTATTCCGCAATGAGCGGCGGTCCTTTCGGAAAGAACGGTGATACCGGCTCCGGTATCAAACCAGAAATGATAAATCTTGCCGTTTATCCAAACTTCTACAATAGGCGTTCCGGACGGGCTTGGCTTATAAGGAACATCAACCGGCTTGTTTAATTGTATTTGCTCAGCAGGATAACGGGCATAATATCTGGCCAGGGACAGGGAAGTAGTATCTTCTCCTTTCGCACAATGATGCACCGAATAAGCTCCGATTATATCCTTCCATCGTTTTTCAAAAAGACAAAGATTGATTAATGCGTCGAACAAACCCGTTGTGTCATTGTTTATGTTCAAAAGGTTGTTGTTCAATACAGAAAGAGCTTTTTCATACCGCCCTTGACGCACATCCTGTTTTACCTCTTGTCGCAGACTTTCCAGTCGCATGCTTTGAGCAAACACCAATGTGGGGAAAAAAAATAGAAGAAGAATGCTTTTCATGTACCTAATAAGATGATAACTCAAAGCTATGAAAATTAATGTCGGTACCGGCTCCTGCATCTTACATCTCTTCCAATCCTGTTACAAGGAATTCCGTTATATTCGTGGTAACATGCAGGCGATATTACATTCCATAAAAAAAGTGTTTCATTGGATCTTCCTGGTGCTAGGTATTTTTTTCTTTCTCCTCTTGGTTTTTTCCTTTACCAGAATTCCTTATGATATAACGGCCTGGCTGGGTACGAGCAACAGTGCCTATACCTTTAAACCCGATGCCATTATTTTTCTTGGAGGAAGTGGTATGCCCAGTGAAGCAAACCTGATTCGTCTGTATTATACCGCTGTTCTCTCGGCAAAATATCCGAAAAGCAAGATCTTTATTGTGCATCCAAAAGACACCGCTGTGATCAGTGATATGCGGGAAGAGCTCATCCTGCGTAAAACAGACTCTTGTCTTATCCGGATAGAAAAAAGAGGCACGAATACCCGTGAACAGGCTTTGTGCCTGGCCCAGGACTTTCCCGAACTGCTTACTACCAAACTTGTCCTGGTTACCAGCGCCGAAAATATGAGAAGAACGGTGAGCACATTTCGCAAAGCCGGCTTTATACATGTGGGCGGCCAGGCATCGTTCGAGAATGCCATGTTTGCCGATCTGGAATTTGATTATAAAAAGCTGGGAGGAAAAAAATATATCCCTGACGTAAGCTCCAACCTGGGTCTACGCTATAATTGCTGGAACTACATGAAACTGGAAATTAATTGCCTGAGGGAATTCACCGCAATTTTGTATTACAAACTAAATGGCTGGATGTAATGGGCTACAAAATAACTTCCCTGCCCGAACTCTATGATCTGCTTCCGGAAGATGAACGCATTATTGTAGATATTCTCAGACAAATTGTAAAGGAAACACTTCCCCTTTATTGCCGCGAAAAAATTTCGTATAGCGTTCCGTTCTTTTATGGTCGTAAAGGGATCTGTATTATCTGGCCTTCTACGGTTCCGAGAGGAGGTATCAAAAAAGGTGTATTGATGGGGTTTTGGTATGGCTGCAAACTGGAAGATGTCGACAATTATCTGAAACACGGAAGCAACAAACAGATTTTTTACAAGATCTATACCACCCCGGAAGAGATTGATGAAAAAGCCATTCGTAAACTGCTTAAAGAAGCCGTGGCATTGGATAAACAATGGCCCGTCCGTTAACAATACCGCCTTTATCCTGCCCGCCTAATCCTTAAGACTGTAAAGTATCTTCTGGAAATCAGCTTTGAACTTATCTTTATTTTCGGCGGCGGCCCAGGAAAGAACTTTATAATAGGAAGTTTTTGTTTCTACAATCCCTACCAGATAATAGATATCTGCCTTGGCATCGGTATCATAATAACTCAGGTCAGCTTCTATAAAATTGGTTTCGCCCTTTTTCTGAGCCAACGGAGTAGAAACAACTGCTTTTTCAAGATCCTTGGTAAAGCCTTTTATAAAGTCATCATAAAACTCATTTATATTACTGTAATTCATATCCACATACCCCATCTCTTCCTTGTTATCCTCAATCACGAAACCGTATACATCTTTTACTACGCTTTTATATTGTACAGCAGCAGCAGCATTGATACCGGCAGTTTTGCTCATATAGTCAGGCAGACTCAGAAAGATAGGATGACCCACCTTATATTCTTTATAAACTGTTTGTGCTTTAGGCACTGAAACAGTAAATGCCAATATTATAAATAGAAACAGATTTGCTTTTTTCATGATCGCGGGGTATAGTTGTTGTTTTGCATTAGTGGGTTGAATTCAAAAATACTGAATAATTCTGAAGAGGGTGAAAATAGATTATCGTACCGGAAACAGATAGAGCTGACAACCCGTATTGGACAAATAGGAGGTGGTACTATCGCTTACAGTGGAAAAGTAAGACGTAGTATTATTGATCTGATACGAGATTCTGAGCCCGGAAGGGTCCGATATTTCAAGTGAATTGAGAACATTATTCTGAATCCGGAACGTGTGACTCAACTCATTCAGATGAGCCGTGCATGGACTGGCAATGGGGGTGCTTTGAGGCAGATTAAAAGCTCCGTACAGATTGACGAGGCTATCCAGATACACGCCTGCATAACGTATCTTGATCTTGGTTGAGCTGAGCCAGGTGCCTGCGGTGTAAGGAGCGTAGTTATAATCAATCAAGGAGATGTGAACGGTGACGGAACCATAGGTAACAGTCGGCTCTTTTTTACAGGAATCACCTGAAAGGAGGAATAAAACAAGAAAAATACTTATTCCTGATGTTCTGAAAGCCGTTTTCATGCTGCATGTTGCTATACCAAAGGTACAAAATCAGGGGGATAAAAGGAATGCTACTTCTTTTTATAAAGGCTTATAAATGGTAACCATCAGGGTATCTGCATTGAGTCCGGTAAAGATGCCCAGCCCGTTCGTAAGGTTGGTCTGAGGGTTGGTCAGATTCAGCGAGCTGCTACCATCATTATTGTATAACGAAGCATAATCCGGATTCAGATGATAAAGAATCATACGATGACGCCCGTAAAAATGAAATTCTCTTGAGTTGATCTGATACTGATTACTTTGAGTAGGCTGGTTTCGGAAAATCCGGGGAGGAGCTGTTTCATTCAAATTGATGGCAACCGGGTTCACCTCGATATTTTCCACAACAATTATATAATAGGATGCATCCGGATTGGACCAGCTCATGATAAAAGGATTCGGACGATACCCGCCAAACCCGCCTCCTCCACCTGTTGCACCTGTTCCTTCCTGCACGATTGACATCGTATCAGTCGATTCTGAATACCCGGTTGGTTTGGGCGGTATGCTGGTAGTGGCACTTACCGTTTTTCCATTGTAGGCAAACCGCAACCCATAGGTACCATTTTTCGAGATAAACAGATTGCTGTCCACATAATTGCCATTGCCAAGTGGCTTCATCGTATAGACTGTATCGTTATAAATGATCTGAACATTCAATGCATTGATATTATCAGGAGCATAGGTAGCGGTGCTTGAAAATGCCACTTGTCGCGATATATTAAGTATTGGGATCGTACCAGGTTCCAGATAACCTTGTACAACAGGCGTATCCGTAAAAGAAGGATCCGCTACTTCTTTTTTACATGAGCAAAAAGAAAGTAGCAGCAGCAGCAAACAACCTGTTTTCAACTGTTTCATTTGCATGTTATCGAAGCTTTAATGACAAAGTGATGTTTGGAACTATTCCCAGATAATCCACATCTGTTTCCACAATCTGTGAGCCCACAATCTGGTATGTTTTATACCATACATTAGCTCTGTTGTATACATTAAAGATGGAGAATCCTATATAACCAATATTTCTTCCCTCCGGTGTTTTGAGATTATAGTTGGCCGAAATATCCATGCGGTGATAATCCGGTAAACGGAGGCTGTTCTGAGAAGTAACGGTGAAAAAATTAGCTGTATTTCCATCCAGCAAAGTTACTCCATAAGCTCCTGAAGGCGCTGTATATGGTCGGCCGGTGGCATACACCCAGGTGGTGGAAAAATCCCAGCGCTTCCATTTATACAATAATATAATCTTAAACTCATTAGGCACATCCTGATCGGAAGGATAATCCGAATTGGAATACACGGAAAAATGATCCCTGGTCTTGCTCAGTGTGTAGCTGATCCAGCCGGTAAGCTTTCCGAATTTCTTTTGAGCGAGAAACTCTACCCCTTGTGCTGTTCCGGAACCGGTGTAAAAATTTTCGCTGTAATTGATTCGGGTAGGACTGACATTGAAACGCTGCGTATAATCTGTCAGATCGCTCAGTACTTTATAATACCCTTCCACACTAAACAAGTAACCCAATGTTTCATACGACACTCCTGAAATATAATGAAGGGCGTTACTTACCGGAATACGGTTTCCATCGGAAAGAATCCAGAAATCCCTGCTACCCGACAGGATATCTTCACGCGTTACCCGGTTTACAAACTGGTAATAACTGCCGGTAGCGGCTTTAAATGACCATTTATCGTTGAAATTATAAATGGCAGAGAACCGCGGTTCGTTATACGTTTTGTTTGTCACATTGAAATAACTCCAACGGATACCCGGTGTTAACTGCAACTTGTCGTTAAAGAGTTTTATTTTATCCTGCAAATATCCCCCACCCAGGAGGCCATAATTCCTTCTGTCAATGACTGTAGATGTGTCATTCTGACTGTAGTTATACGCTATATCATAATACGAAACAAAAGCCCCGAAGCCTACAATATTTCCCTTCAGCGGATTCCACTGATAATCCGACTTAAGGCTGTAGTCGATCAGGTTATTGGTTTCTATCGTCCCATTGCTAAACGTTTTGTTATTACCACTGGCATCCGTAATAGTTCCTGTGTTCGTTTTATCCCGGTCGCTGTAATAATTGGAATAACTGATCAGGGTATTGCTATAAAGTTTGGTATTCCACTTCCGCGCCCATTTCACTGCAGCACCCAGGTTGCCATAGCGGGTAAGATCGCTGTTCTGAATATTTATATTAATGCCCTGGGCAGCGAGAAAGGATGGGGTATTGAGATCAAATCCGTTATCCAGATTATCTGTGCTTGTAAAAAGACTCCCGGATATCACATCCTTATCCGAAGGACGGTAGGTGAGTTTGGAGTTTAAATCATAAAAATAGGATGCCGGAGTAGTCGCATTAGAGCCTCCATGCCGCCCACCGAATCCGCCGCCACCACCACTCCCGCCATTGGAAGCATTACTTACTGCTGTCGAGTTAAATTTGCTAAAGATCTCATCATAGATAGGTCCCTTAAAAGAACGGCGAAAGGCAGCGATAAAGGTCCATTTCTTCTTAATAGGGATTTCGGTAAAGAGGTTAAAACTGAGCAGACTTATTTCCCCACCGATATTAAAGTTCTTCTGATTTCCATCCTTGCTTGTCATCTCCACCACACTTGATATTCTTCCTCCGAATCTCGATTCGAATCCTCCCTTATACAACTCTACATCTTTGATGGCATTGGCATTGAATGCGCTGAAAAACCCGTAAAGATGATCCACATGATAAATGGTGATGCCATCATACAAGACAAGGTTTTGATCCGGGGTGCCTCCTCTTACATATAAGCCTGAAGAAGATTCAAAACTGCTCGACACCCCTGGCATAAGTTGAAAAGCACGCATAATATCCTTATCACCTACATTCGGAAGCTGAGCCAGTTTCTGAGGAGTCATTTTAAGTGTGCTTACTTCGGTATTATTCACATTCATAGCCGATTCACGCTGACCGGTAATTACTACTTCATTCAATGACCGTGACAAGGGCTCCAACTCGACACTCAATTGCTCTTTCGGCAGCTTTGGGGTGAGGTGAAATTCGGTAATCCGGAAACCGATGTAGTTAATCAACAATACCGAGGTGTCACTTGGTACATTGAGCAAGGTAAAATAACCATCGGCATTTGTTGTGACGCCTAAGGAGGTTCCGCGCACCCGTATCAGACAAAAAGGCACAGCTTCTCCATTACTTCTGTCTTTTATCTTTCCAGACAATACAAAATGAGTGGTCTGAGCCGGGCCACTATAATCATTGGTTATAACTGCTATTGGAGGAAGCGCCTTTTCCTTCGGTTTGTCCTGTGCCCAATCCGGTTCAGGGTCTTTTATGGGCTTGTCAGTTTCTGTCAGCTCTTGCTTCACCAAGTGAACAACATTATCAGGAGTGATCTTATACGTATAATCCGTGTTGCGTAAAGTAATTTTAATAGCTTGTTCGGCATCCGTTGAATGGAACCAGTAAGATATTTTTTTAGTCTTACAAAAGGCGGTATCATACTCTACTTTTACCCCGTATTTATGATTGAACACACGATAAATAGAATCCAGACTATTGTAGCTGAAATATTCGTCAATATGGATCTGGGAAAGAGTCGCGTTCTGTGCTGAGGATATACCCACATGCAAGCACAATAGCATGCAAGTCAGCATCACCCCTCTAAAATACTTTATATTGTGAATCATATTAATTCAACAAATATTAAATAATAAGGCTAAGTATAAAAATGGAATCTACTGTAAGATGTTAATAAGCGACAGAATGGACGAATCTGCCGATCGGACAAAGAATATTCCAGGAGGTCCATAAAGAGCGCTTTTTTGGAATAACAGAGCGGAAATAATTTAATTTTGCTAAAATCGCTAATCCTTATTGTCATGAAATCTCTTTCTTCTTTCTTGTTTCTTGTAATTTGTATTATAATTCAGGGGTGTACTGCATCAACTCATCTTGGGAAAGCAACCGTTCCCAAACCTGATAAAAATGAGGCAGATGAAAAAAAATGGTTTGCTTATTATGAGGACCAGCTTGATGCATATGGTGGCAACGCTGTGGCACCGGCCGGGGCAGTTATAGAAGAGCAGGGATATACACCATCGGAAGGAACTTATAATCAGGCCGCCGTCGATGGTTATGAACAAGCCCGACTGGAACGTATGGTAAAAGAAAAGAAAGTGGCCACACGCAGCGCAGCAGTGCTGATTACCTCCGTTACAGCAGTCTGTCTGCTCCCATTGCTTATCCTGATTCCGCTATTGCACAATAACAACCCTTAGTCATTATCTCCGGGCCCATTAACGCTCATTTTTAGATCCATTCTAATCAGGTTATTTGTTTCAGGAAATGTTAAATTTTCCTAAATGCTCAACCATGAAGGATTCATGAAGTCTTATTCATAGTTAATCAACCTAAACCCCTGTTACTATGAAAACCATCTTCATCGCCCTACTCCTTGCAGCCTGCGTTCTAATTCAAAGCTGCAGCGCCTCGGCCCATCTTGGAAAAGTAAGTGTTCCAAAACCAGACAAGACTGAAACCGATGCCACCGTTTGGTTTGTTTATTACAAAGATCAACTGGATGGTTATGGAGGCAATGCTGTTGCACCGGCAGGAGCGGTAATAGAAGAAGAAGGCTATACCTCTTCTGAAGGAACTTATAACCAGGCCGCCATAGATGGATATGAACAGGCAAGGCTAGACCGATCGGTTATAGAAAAGAAAGTGATGAGGCGTAAAGCCTGGGGGTTGGGAGGAGGAGTTACCGCCATTACCTTATTGCCATTCCTTATCTTGATTCCGATCCTTCACAATGCCAATCAAGGTTCGTAATCCCAGTTTACTGGAATAAATAGACAAAGCAGCCTTGAGGCTGCTTTGTCTATTCGTGTCAACGAAACCCAATCAGTGATTGTTTCCGCCGCCATTACTTTGATAACAACCTATATCAACACCAGGAGGTGTCTGAATAGGACGATAATTTGGATTTGTTACTTTACATGCATTGAGCGGTGCAAAGCCAGTAAAGCCTTTACCAAGCGCCGGTGAGGAAGAAAGAAGATGGAAATTATAGTTGCCGATATAATTAATGTCATAGAGATGTGTTATACCAGGTTCCGGCAAAGGAAAGTTTGTGAACATCGGATTGTTCTTATCCACCAAAGCAGATGCATCATACGCAGCTGATCCATTGGCTGCATTAGTAAGGATATAATTGGTTGATGCAGGGGCAGGAATTACATAACAATTCGGATGCGTAACATACCCCACCGGGTAAAACTGATCTACAACGGAAACAGAATCACCATACGCATAGTTATTTCCATAAAACAGGTTGCTGGTATCAGCTACTGGTATACCAGCAGCATTGGGCATCGGACCTATTACCCGGAAACCGTATTTACAGTTTACGATCAGGTTATTGTATGCCATTCCCTTTGCTCCTTCCTCATAATCAATGGCACCGCTTCGGGCTGTCTGCGCCTGACGATACCCACCGTTCACATAGGTGTTGTTATACATAACAATATTCGTTTCGGGGGCTACACCTCCTTTATTGGATGCTTTTGTTCCGTTGGTTGCAGTACCGATAAACATATTATAGGCCATATCCCCAACCGATCCGCTTTTGGCGTTCAGAACATCACCTCCAATGTATCCGCATTTTTCAAATGTATTCCTCATCAGACTAATCCTTCCGCTCTGAATCCGGATGGCATCATCCACACATCCATACATCCAGGAGTCTTCCATAATAAAATCTCCGTTCGGATTTTGAAAGTTGATTCCTTTTGCCGTAGCACCTTGGGTTCCTCCCAGAAAAGGCTCTGTTACAGGAAAAGCAGCACCTGTAAAATCAACATGAGTCCATTTCAGCACTAGCAATGTGCAGGATGTATCACACTGAATACCTGTCCACCAGCCCCGTCCTCCATTATAAGCAGGATCAGTTCCAGGATTTTCGGCTTGCGCTATCGTATTTATTTTCGCAGCATTACAGGCAGAGAATGAGTTTGGATTTGACTGCGAACCGAGTGATAACAGAACTCCTTTTACAACAATGGTGGATGTATTGTTTACACATACATTTACATTAGGCTGCAACAGCAGCGTGTCTCCTTTGTTAATTGTTACGTCACCGCCAATAATATAATGATGTCCGCTTAACATGGTTCCTTTGATGGCACCGGAAAGGGGCGATCCATCACTTACAGGTTGCCCAATCTGGTATGGTGGTACGGAAACGACTGAGGTTTCTCCCGATGTATTTTTCTTACACGAACTGAATACTGCTGTCAAAACTACAGCAGCACTTACAATTGCAAACAGGTTATTCTTTTTCATTGTCAGAATTTATTTGTTTTTAGGGTTTACTTATAATTATTGAAATTTGTACCGAAGTCCAAGCATATAGCTCTGCCCGTAATATTCTTTCTCCACAACAATGCTGTTGGGATCATCTTGCCCGGGAAGAAAATAGGCCCCTCCTTTTGTCAATGGATTGGGCTGCATCACCCTCACCACCAAAGGTGTATTCAGGATGTTATTCACCTTACCAAAAACACTCAGATTCACCTTTCTGCTTAGCTTCTTCTCGAACGACAAATCCAGTCTTATCATTGGCATTTGCCAATAATCCAGTCCATAGTCAGGGGATACCTGCGATATCAACTTTCCTGTATACACCAGCGAAACCTGTGCTTCAGTTCCGATCCGTGGCTCTTTATAGATAAGGCTTAGGTTTGCAATATGGTCGGCTTGTCCCTGCAACGGTCTTGTTTCAGAAACTGTTTTGTTTGTATTCCCCAGAACAGGGTCAGAGTAATAAAGTTCCTTATCGGTAGTTATCTGTGACTTGGTGTAAGTATAGTTGGCTGATATTCCAAATCGTTTGATATATTTCGTTGCCACAAACTCGAAACCATAATTAGTTGCGTTACCAAAATTTTCTGGTTTTAGATCAAGCGTTGAAATAGCTACCCGATCAAAAGCATATTCAATGGGGTCAGTAATGTTTTTGTAAAAAACACCGACTAAGACTTGCTCAGAGGGTTTAGGAAATAATTCATAACGCAGGTCATAATTATCAGCCTGCGTATGTTTTAGATAGGGGTTTCCCTCTTCATCAAAATATTCTCCGGTAATAGTATAGGGAACAATTTCAAAATAATTAGGGCGTGATACAGAGGCAAAATAGCTAAACCTCAAATTCTGTTTATTGCTAAGAGCATATTTGATACTCCAGCTTGGAAGAAGATCGCTGTATCGCTTTGAGCCATTCTGTCCGGGAATGGTATTGGGTTCATTTGTTACATATACCTGAGCCGTATTTTCTGTTCTTATTCCTCCTAGCACCTCTATTCGGGAGCCGATAGAAAACTTGAGCTGTCCATACCAGGCATTTATATTTTCTTGCAGCCAATAGTTATTAGGATCTTGCGAACTTCCTAACGGATTAGAGACAGAATAAATTGCCCTGTTGATATTGCCAACAAGTTGGTTGGGTGCAAAAGCAAGATCGTATGAGTCGTAGTAATTATCCCTTGCTTTATTTCTGTCCATCCACCCTCCTTTTAACTCCAGATTCTGCTGCAGAAACTTGAGTTTATAGGTGAGGTTGAAAAATGCACTGAGATCCCGGTCCGAATTGCTGATCCATCGTCTGGTAAAGCTACTCCAGGTTGACTGAGTGGAATTGGCAATACCGGTGGCAGTTAAAGTGCCCCAGTCGGGCGAATTAGCCGTTGCCTTTGCCCAATTCAGGGACCAGTCCGCCTGCAGATTTCTCAATAAGCTGTCCTCTCCATGGAGACTGGTATTAAGAATATTCTGATAAGTTACCTTGCTTTCATCATGCTGATCTACTTCCGCATTCGGGTTTCCAATACCAATGGTATCCGATATATGTCGGTGACGGATCTGATCCAAGCCCACATACAAAGCATACAAACTAATCTTGTGTCCTGAACTGATTTCATAATCAAGCTTTGTATGCAGTGCCGCCCGTTGTTGTTGAAGAGAATAGGTTCTGGCTTCAATATCGCTGAAAGCTGGCCCGTTAGCCGGCGAAAACGTAGGCTGAGCAGCCGGAGCAATAAAAAGACTGGTGGTGCCACTATAGGAGTTCTGATAATTTCCAGAAACGAGAACTCCCAGCTTATGATGAAAAAACCGGTTTCCGATGGTTACACCTGCCCCCAGATTCGGAAGGGCATTGACTTTTCTATATTCATAGTTCTGCAACGGGAAATCTGAATTCACAGCCTGATATTGGTGACCGTAAAGCTGGTCAGGACTTTGATTATGGATTACTGAAGTATTAAATTCGGAAAATGACCGATCAAAAAGTGTTTGATTATACCCAGTACCTGCATTCGCACTGAGTAGAAACTTATCAGGCGCATCTTTGAGTACCAGATTCATCGCTCCTCCAATGGCATCTCCTTCCATAGAAGCGGCAAGGCTTTTTATCACCTCCAGACGTTCCAGGATTTCGGAAGGGAAAATATCCATGGGCACAAAACGGTTCTTATTATCCGGGCTGGGGATTTTCACACCGTTGATTAGGGTATAGTTGTAGCGTTTATCCATTCCTCGAATAATAGCATACCGCCCTTCTCCGCTGGATGTTTTTTCAACTGTAACCCCAGAAACTCGTTGCAATACATTTCCTACCGTAACATCGGGAGACAACTGCATTGTTTTGGCTGACATGATATTCATCACATTATCCGAATTTTTTTCGCTTTGCCGGGCAAAATCGTCTGATTCCCGGTCGACTTGGCCAATAATGGTAACCTGCTGTAAGGTGAGAGAATCCTGATGAAGGAGTATATCAAGTGTTAAATTGTCAGTTTCGCTATTGACATGGAGAGACTGCTCAAGTTTAGAAAAACCGATGTACTGAACCGTTATGGAATATGTTCCCGGATGCAAGTTGTGCAAGACAAAGGATCCATCCAGTCCTGTTATATCATTATGCCGGGCACTGTCATTTATGAGTACTAATGCTCCAACCAAACCTTCCCTGGTGTTTACATCCAGTACATGCCCTTTGAGGGTGGCGGCATGACCTTGTGTGAAGAATAAAAACAAGGCTACACTGAAGACTACAAATTGTTGTCTCTTGCAAAAACGGCGAAATTGATTTCCCCGTTTATTAACAAACTCAAGTACACTGCGGAGTATTTTCATTCTGTCTTCTTCTTACAATTTTTATTGCACTGTTTTTCAGTAACAGGTCAAAACATTGGGTTCACGCTTAGTTGAATAATAAATCAAACCCGTTCTGGGAACTTATATCTGGATAATGTGAAAAAAAAAGTTTTTTATTTTCTGATTTACACGAATGAAATAGATTCCTGGCTCATGGTGCGAAGCAATACACGTTTCCTCTCCTTCGTTTGCGATTGTCTGAGAGTCCAGCTCCCGGCCCATGGAATCAAACCAGGTAATCGTGATGTCACCTTGCATTACTCTTTGCAAGTCGCGGATACAAAGCCGGTCTTTTACAGGATTCAGCACACTGATTTTTCTATAATCGCCGGGGGGCTGAATTCCTGCAATAATATCAGGATCGGGTAGGCTTTGCCCTGTAACATTGCTACTCAATACTAAGCTCAGCATAACCGGATATTTATTTGAAAACTGATACAATGCTTCGATAACGCTATCTGGTGCCGACTTGTTTTTTACAACAGAGCTGTCGGTGATAGAAATGGAAGTACGGTGACCGTCATTCCCTATCGTATGGTAAGATCCTTTCAGGTAATGGATATAGTTCTGTCCATAAACAATCCAGGGAGAAAGCACGATGTGATCAAACCAGTCCTTGCCTCCGCCCCCAGTTCCACAGTTATTGGGGAGAGACACTGACAACCGGGTGGAGGTGGTGAGATAAGGAGGACAAAGAGAAGGATTCGTGTCCCAGTCTATAGGATACGATAGTAACTGATCGGGGTAGAAAGGTGTATCAAAAAAACGAAAATTGGTATCTGCTGGCTGCACCATATATTGGTATCCCGGTTCCTGTGTATTATGCAGGTTAAAATCGCCCATATCAACCAGATTGGGCAGATGCCGGAAGGAAGAGCGGATATAATTCAAGCAAATACTGTCCTGACTATCTCGTTGGGAACTGGATGTGCCGCTTTTTGTATGATTTAAGAGCACATACAAAAAGGTGGTGTCGGGATGAAGCGCTAGTGCAGGGTCTTTATAATAGAGTTTATATAGGTTGAAATCTGATATCAGTGTACAAAGGGTTATTGTTTTCAAATAGCCAAGCTTGGTGCCATTATAAAAGAGCAAATCCATGGTAGAGGCAGCAGCTGTGTTTGTAAATGGGCAATACTTATATTTCCCAGGGTGAGAGGGGTTGAGGGCACACTGTAAGATACTGTCTCCGAACCCCTGCGGAGAAATTCCATAATTATCCGTAGCGTTTCTTTTTATGCTTTGCATCTTAACAAGCCCTAACAAATCAGGCTCTGTTTCTGCAATGATTTTTCTCAGGTAAACGTGCATTTGCGATGGTGATCCTTGACAATAGTTACCATAATTCAGAACATTATAAGACATCACTTTTAATGTATCCTGTTGAGAGAACACAGGAGAAGCAAAGGCTAGAGAAAGGAAAAGCAGAATATGGTTTCTTTTCAATTTCACAGCACACAAACAATAAATAAATCCTGTTGATTTTATCATGATCATTCGTTTCTTTAAATATTGCAGCGAATTTAAATAGTTTCATATATGATATTTACAATGTGCGTTTCCTTTATAATATGTTCATATTTGATTTACATAGTAAAATTCGAATGCGGTTCTTTTTTAGGTTTCGCAAGTGGCTGTAGCAACCGGTTTTCAACGCATGTTTCGCTTCCAGAGATCTGACCTAAATGTTTCGGGGAAACCTTTTTTTATGAAAAACGAAATGCTTGTCAGTGCTTTTCATTCTATTTTTTCCAGAACGTTCATGCGTGCGTGATCTTCCCTTAAAACCTGCTCCCTTAATTTGTACCACGAATGCAATTATTTATTAAACAAACTAAAAATTCAATTCGAACAATGAAAGCATCTTTACGACATCACGTATTTATTGGTTTTCTTTTCGTGTTTTTATTCCAGTCCGGGATTAATGCACAGCAAAATCAGTCAGCCCAGAAAAAACTTATTCATTACTGGCACTTTAATAACACGTTGCCCTCCGGCGGGGGCGGAGGAATTCATATGAGTAAGATTCCAGCCGATTATTCAACATTAGGCCATGCACTTGTGTGGTATAAATCAGTTGGAGCAATTAAGCTGGCCAGAGATACTGGTTATATGGATAATCTGGCAGGTGATACAATCAATCAACGTTCTGGATATGGAGGATGCTGCTCAGGAGGCAACAATGCCATTCGTACACGCAACCCAAGTGACAGTATGCAATTTCTTTGGTTTATTCCAACGCACGGATATCAAAACATTGTTATTACGTATGAAACGGAGTCTTCCAGCACAACTTCAGGTATGCACCGTCAGCTGTTTGATTACAGCCTTGATAGCGGAGCCACCTTTCAAACCACTTCTTTGCCTGTCACATTTGATTCTTCCGGAACGGCATGGGGCAAAGTTCAACTTGATCTCAGTGCCATCAAAACGTTTAACAATAATAATAAACTGGTCTTCCGGCTTCGTTATACTATGCCGGACACAAGTCAAAGCGGAAACAATCGTTTTGATAACCTAACAATAGAGGGTGATACCGTTTCCGGAGTAGCTGGCATTAACGAGGTCTCGGCACTCACACCTTTAACGGCTTATCTTTTCCCAAATCCGGCCGGCGACCAGATTACCATTCAATCCACTGCGACCGATGAACAGCTCGTTTATTTGTATGACGAGTTCGGACGCTTATTATCTGCCACCCATCAATATGGATCCAAATTTCAATTCCAACTTTCCGGCCTTGAAAAAGGCTTCTATTATATAAAGCTTCGTATGTTGATCTCTGGAGACGAAGTCCTGTTGCGATTTGTTAAATCATAAATACGTTTGCCTACTGGTGTCTTTATTCTGACCCAGAAAAAAGCAGGCGACCCGTAAGTCGCCTGCTTTTTTTACAAATACGTGTTTGTACTTAGGTTTAAAATAAACCACCGAATGAATAGTTAAGTAATTGACAATTAGTTACCTATTGATATAATCAAGACAAGTTGTCTTAAATACACTACTTCAATCATACATGATTTTGGTTTGAAGCACCTCTTGGTTATATCCAATTTTGTTATGGTTCATTGCCTCTAACGAAAATGAGAAAAGAAAACAGGTATAATAAGTATTGTTTTGCAGGTGTATGCTTCTTTGAACTGCTCTGTTGAAAGTGTGCCCAACCCGGTCATTCGCTCTAAAAAGGATTATCTGAAAATCCTGAATGCAATCCAGGCAACCAAATCAGTTGAAAAATCATGGGAACAGATCATACCGCCTTACTGGCTATGATCTGTTATCGCCCCTCCTGATCTTTCTCCGCTAGTTTCTCAGAAGCACCATTCAAATTCCCAAATAACAACCACTATGAATGTAATAGATCTTCCCGAACCCGCTCCCGTAAAAAGGGTCCCTATAAAACGGACACTTGTTGTCCCGCCCCCTTCCCAGGAGCCATCTCCATTAAAGAATATGATCATGACAGAGGCTGGAAAGGGGGTGGCAAAATTTATCACCGAACAGGTAGACCTTCGTAAAAAAGGAGTGCTGCTGGTTACAGCTACCGGGCAACATTCTTCGCCCGGAACCGAACTGCATAGCGTCCGCTCCTTCATCGATTTGCAGTTGATAAATGGCCAGACAAAAGAGTTGGATCATTTCTTTCAATCCATATACTCACGCTTACCGGATGCCGGTATTTATATTGGATGCGTGGAGAGCAACTCCATCCGGAAGGAGCGGGTGTATCGCAGATATCCACGAAGGCTTGCCCGCATGATATGGCACTTCGATTTTGTTTTCAATCGGGTAATTCCTAAACTCGGTGGCACTCGTGGTTTATACCGCTTCTTCTTACCCGGTCGCAAACACTTTCTATCCAAAGCTGAAGCACTAGGACGTCTTAGCTATGCAGGATTCGAAATCATCGGTCATGAACTGATTCATCACCGTTTCTATTTCTCTGTTATCAAAGTAAATAAGGTCGCTAATGCCCGTAAACCTTCCACTGGCCTTTTTTTTCAGATGCCCCGTATCAGCAAAGGAGGAAAAAGCATTGGTATCTATAAAATAAGAACCATGCACCCTTACTCTGAATTCCTTCAGAATTACGTGGTTAAAATGAACGGATACAACGAAATTGGAAAGCCCAACCGTGACTTTCGTCTGACCAGTTGGGGGAAAATAATCCGCAAACTGCACCTGGACGAAGTTCCGCAGTTCTACAACCTGATCAAAGGTGATCTTAACCTGGTCGGGGTTCGTCCTATCAGCAAATTTGGGTACGAATCCCTACCCACCGATCTGCAACAGGAGCGGATCAAATACAAACCGGGATGCATACCACCCAATGTATCGCTTGGTATTACCGGATTTAACGGCGTAATTAAAGCGGAACGTATTTATCTCAATGAGTTGAAAAAATATGGTTATATCATTAATATCAAATATTTCTTCATGGCAGTCTATCGTATTGTCTTGCGAAAAAATGAAAGCGCCTGATACCCTTCAATAATAACCTGTGTACTGTCCTCTTTTGGGCTCATACACACTTACCAAGTTGTAAAGCAGATAATACGTTTCAAAATTCACGCTATGCACTTCTTCGCTCTGATCCGGAAAATGATGGGACTCGTGTTAACGGTTCTATTCCTTAGCTCCTGTGTACCACAGCATAAAATAGTGTATGCTCAGAGCAAAGAGAAAGACAAACCGGAGTCTTACCCTGTACTTAACAATAAGGGTCTTAAAATAGAGCCGTTCGATATGCTGTACATCAGCATTGGAAGCGCAAGCGGTGAACCGACGGAATATAACTTCTTCAATCAGGATAAACAGAACTACAATTCTATGACAGAGCTTTCCTTATCGGTACTAGGATATACTGTCAACGATTCCGGAGCCATCACATTGCCGGTTATTGGCAAACTACATCTTCAGGGTCTTACCCTTGACCAAGCATCTTCCCTTATCCGCGATTCCACAAAAAGTGTAATCAGTCACCCGATTGTTTCTGTTCGCTTTGTAAACAATTCCATTACCGTACTTGGAGAGGTAGGAAAAGCTGGCACTTATCCTTATCCGAACGAACACCTGACCATTTTTTATGCCCTCGGCCTTGCAGGTGATATAACGGAATATGGTAACCGGAAAGAGGTTGTGCTTATACGTGAAACCAACAAGGCCATTCATAAATACTATCTGGATCTTACCAGTGATGATATTTTCAGATCTGATTTTTACTATCTCCGCCCCAACGATGTTTTGTATGTAGCTCCTTTACAGGTAAGGCGCTTTGGCATGAAAGAATATCCGTTTGCACTCGTTGTATCTGCCGTTACAGCTGTTTTTCTGGCACTTTACTATATAAAAAAATAATTCCAGTATGGATCAGTCTTCTGAAAGCTATCATTATCTGAAATCTGCTGTCCGCATTATGAAGCAGCATTGGTTTATCTTTTTTCTTTCCACCTTTCTGTTCATAGGCCTGGCTCTTTTTCTGAACTGGTATATGCAGCCGGTTTATGAAGTAGGTAGCACCATTCTGATAGAAGAGGAGCCGGTAGCCAACAAACCGGACCCTTCCAAAGAATTCATGAAAAGTTTTTCCATTTTTTCCGAAACCAACGACATACAGATGGAAATCCTGAAACTAAAATCCATTTCGCTTATTTACAAGGCACTTGAGAATATTCATGCACATATCAGCTATTATGCAGTAACCGGGATCAGGACAGAAGAACTTTACACAGATTCTCCATTTAAAATCGACTTTATAAGCGACCATGTGCAGGCAGCCGGAATTCGTTTTCGTATCCTTCCTTTGTCGCCCACCCGGTTTCGTTTACTCACCGAAAAGAATGATGATCCCGTTTACTTATGCAATTACCCAGAACAACATAGCGTAGTAGCACCTTCCTTTCAGGTAAACAAGGAGTACAACTATGGCGATACCATCCGGTCTTCCTTTTATAGTTTTCGCATATCCTGCAAAAAAGAAAAACTATGGTATCACGCTGTCGACACGAAATACTTTTTCCTGTTTAACGATTTGAATATGCTTGCTTATACCTATCAGAAAGAGATCAAAGTAGAGCAGTTATCTAAAGATGTACACGCTGCAAGTATTAAAATTAAATCCAAAAATGTAAGGAAAGGGATTGACTTTATCAATTCCCTTACTACTGCCTACCTGCAACACAATATGGATAAAAAGAATTTTCTGGCAGAAAACACCATTCAATATCTCGACAAACAACTGAGGGTAATAGAGGATTCTCTGAATCTGACAGAAAACAACTTACAACAATTCCGCTCCACCAAGAAAATAATGGAGATGGCTCCTAAATCGGATCAGGAATTTAAAAGTGCAACGGAGCTGGAGGAGCAGAAAGAAGAGTTGAAAGCCAAATCTGAATACTATCATTATATAAAATCATCGCTTGATAACAGTAAAGATCAAAGCGCCCTTCTTGTACCATCCTCCATGGGTCTGGATGACAATGTTCTTACGGGTCTTATAGAAGAATATATAAAATTCAATAACGAGCGCAACAATCTCATTGAGGAGAAACAGACCAGAAGCCCATTTTATAAAAGTTTGACAATAAAAATAAAAAATCAGAAAGCCACACTTTCTGAAAACGTCAATCATTTGATTCACACCAATAATCTGTTACTGGCATCAATCGGTTCCAGGCTGAAAAATAAAAACAAACAGATCACAGAGCTTCCTGTTACACAACGTGAAATGGTTGGGATTGAACGGAAATACAAACTCAATGATAACCTGTATAATTATCTGTTACAGAAAAAAGCAGAGGCAGAAGTTGCCAAAGCATCCAACATACAGGAAAACGATATTCTGGAAACAGCACGGCTTTTGCAACCTAAGCCGGTATTTCCTGACAAAACTCTTAATCTGGGACTAGGGATTATTATTGGCTTCCTGGTTCCCTTTGCCGGCTATGGGCTTAGCAATTTTATGGATCAGACTGTTCAAGGTGAACAAATGGTGAGTTCTCTTACCCAAATACCTTTTCTGGGTCGCATTTATCATAAACGTGGACGAAAGCCATTATCCGTGCTTATGGATGCACCCAAATCGGCTATCTCAGAATCTATCCGTACGGTAAGAACCAATCTGGATCATTTTCTGAAAGGCGAAGAACATCAGGTTATTCTGCTTACTTCCAGTTTGCCGGGCGAGGGGAAATCATTTACGGCCCTTAACCTGGCTACCAGTATGGCACTATTGGGGAGAAAAACGATATTACTCAGCTTCGATATTCGCAAACCAGGAGTCTACCCTTTGCTCAATCAGGAATGCCAGTTGGGTATCACTTCCCTGTTATCAGGAAGAGCCACAATTGATGAAGTGCTTGAAACCACCTCTATACCCCTCCTCGACTTTATAGGGTCGGGGCCGGTGCTTCCCAATCCGTCGGAGCTCATTGGATCGGTCAATACTGCTCCACTCCTTGCCGAGTTGAGGAGTCGCTATGCGTATGTGTTTATTGATACACCTCCCTTGGGACTGGTAACAGATGCTTTGCTACTGGTGAAGTACGCCGATCTGAAAATTTTTATTGTCAGGGACAAACACACCCCTAGGGCTGTACTCAGCCATTTGCTGAAAGAACTAGAAGTTAAGGATATAAGTCAGTTTTTCTGGCTTCTCAACGACGTGGATGCCAAAGAAACTTTTTACGGAAAAAAAAGCGAATACTTTTCACAGGATTAAACGGAAGAGTCCGGCAGTACCGGTTTGCTTTCAGACATCATAACATGATATGCTCTTCTTAAAAAATCACGACATGAATAACCGTTCGGCCAGAGCGGCAAGAAATATTCTGGTTTCTTTCATTATTAAAAGCATTAGCGTACTTATCAATATGGCACTCGTACCACTCACTATTCACTACTTGAGTCCTGCTAAATACGGGGTCTGGCTTACCATAAGCTCTATGTTGGGGTGGATCAGCTTCTTTGACATTGGTTTGGGTCATGGCTTACGCAATAAACTTGCAGAAGCGCTGGCAAGAGGAGAAATGCATAAAGCCAAAGCTTATGTAAGCACAGCCTACTTCTCCATCACCATTCTTTGCTGCTTTCTTTTTCTGACGTTTATGGTCATTAATAATTTCCTGAACTGGAATCAATTACTGCATATACCGGTACAAATAGATGAAAACATGAGGGCCATCACCTTTGTCCTCTTTTTTACTTTTTCAATTCAATTCATTCTTCAGCTTATCAATAGTATCCTCCTCAGCAATCAGCAGCCTGCAAGAGTTTCGCTTTATAACATGGTGTCCAATTTATTGGTGCTGATTGCCATTGCCATCCTTATCCGCTATACCCGTGAATCCCTTATGCACATTGCTTTTGTTTTCTCCTTTATTCCGGTGCTGGTGCTGGCAGTGGTCAATATTTATTATTTCAAAAGCCCTTTCAAAGATTTTGCCCCCAGCCGAAAAGAAATCGATTTTCAAGTCTTACGCGAAGTACTAAGTCTGGGGCTAAAATTTTTCATCATACAAATATCGGTGCTGGTATTTTTTCAAACCAGTAATTTTCTCATTTGCCGCTTTTTTTCACCGGCATTGGTAACCCCTTACAATATTGCCTTTCGTTATTTTGGCTTAATTACTATGGTGTTTAGCATCATCACGGCGCCATACTGGTCCGCCTGTACCGAAGCATACATGAAACAGGATCTGGGATGGATCCGCACATCACTCAAACAACTGTTTCGTATCTGGCTACTCTTAGTATTGGCTGCTATAGCCATGCTCTATTTCTCCGACTATGCATACCGTTTCTGGGTGGGAGACCAGATTCATATCGACTTCCGGATTTCATTCTTCATGATGCTTTATACCCTTGTTGTAAGCTTCGGAAATATTTACATCATCGTCCTTAATGGTATCGGACAGATCCGCTTACAGATGCTGGTTAATGTCATTGGAATGCTTTTGTTCATTCCCTTGTCCTATTATCTGGCGGTCACCTTACATATGGGTATTTCGGGGATGATTATCGCAACCATTATTTGTAGCATATATGGCACTGCCATAGCCCCGTTTGAAGTCAAAAAATTATTACTCAATAACGCCAAAGTATAACTTGTTTTTATTTTGCTCATAAACATCAAAAAGGTAACGGATTATGGAATGCTGGCAGGCCTCATTGCTGTGAGCGGCTTCCCATTTTTCATGACCGATCAGCTCAATTTTCTTGTTCTCTTCCTGATTGCTGCTTTCGTATATGTCAAACGCAGTATTGTTTTTGATTATCGTACCCTCTCAGTCGTTCTTCTTTTCTTGTTGGTTGAGATTCTCCAGTTTGTTTTCATCAAACCCTTTGATCCGGTCATGATTTCAGGCACCCTGATCCGTATCCTTTTGAGTCTTTTTGTGGCAAGTCTGCTACGTGATAAGTTCAGCGCGTATTATGTCAATATCATTTACTTTTTTTCGATTATCAGTTTTCTCTTTTTCGTTCCTTCTCTGCTGGCGCCTGCATTCTTTAATTTCTTCGTCAGCTCGGTATGCCCTTTTTTCGCACCCCTAACCGTTGATCCAGATGGTTTTTATATCGTATGGCCCACTAACATTCTATTTTGTTTCCATGAATGTGTGCTTACAGAATTCCGAAACCCGGGGCCTTTTTGGGAACCGGGGTTGTTTGCTGTCTTTCTTAATCTGGCTCTCATCCTTAATCTTATTAAGGAAAAGAAACTCTGGACTCGTAAAAACACGATACTGATTTTGGCTCTTATCACCACTTTTTCTACAGCCGGCTACATTGCCTTTTTTGTATTACTCATCTCTTTTTATCTGGTGGATCAAAGCATGATCAAGAAGATATTGCTCACTGCTTTTTTATTACCAATGCTTCTGACCCTTTATTTTTCACTTGAATTTCTTCATACAAAGGTGGAAGAGAATATAAATCTTGCCGGTTCCACCACATCTTCCCGTTTTGGAAGCGCTTCTGTTGATTTTGCCGATTTCACGCAAAGTCCATGGATCGGATGGGGACGTGGCGTAATGCGTTATGGGGGACGGTCATTTGCCTTTTTCTCCGAAGATCAGCACCGAAACAACAGCGTAACCGATTTGCTGGCCACGTACGGGATCTTCCTCTTCCTGGCATTCTTTTACCATTATTACCAGTCTCTAAAGGCTCTTTGCCGGAAAAGCAATTTCAGAACCGCCTTTGCCGGTTATGCCCTGATCGTTATTCTCATGCTCGGCTTTAGTCAATCCATATTCATGAAACCGTTTTTTTACAGTTTGCTTTTTATCCACTACACCAGTGAGTCAGCCTCACCACAACTGGCGGTCATTTACTATTAATCAGGAATGAGATGAAAATATTCATTGATATAGGACATCCGGCTCACGTTCATTACTTCCGTCACTTTTCACGCATGATGAAAAGGAAGGGGCATGACATCTTCATTACTGCCCGGGATAAGGAGGTAACATTTCAACTGCTGGATTATTATCATCTGCCTTATGAAAACAGGGGCAAGGGGAAAAAAGGATTCTGGGGCAAGCTCATTTACCTTTTTCAGGCTGATGTATTTCTTGTCCGCAAAGCTCTTCGGGTAAAGCCTGATCTTTTTTTGAGTTTCGGTTCTCCTTACGCGGCACATGCAGCCTGGTTTTTAAGAAAACCACACATCGCTTTCGATGATACGGATCATAATCCTTTTGAGCAATTTTTATATGTTCCTTTTACAGAAGCTATCATCACTCCGTGGGTTTATAAAAAAGACTATGGCAAACAGCACGTGCGTTTTAAAGGTTTTATGGAGCTCTGTTCACTTTATCCCGGCCGTTTTCATCCGGCACCTGCCAGCGATTTACTTGCCGAGCGAAAAATTCAGCCGGGACCGTATGTTATTCTGCGATTTGTTTCCTGGGATGCCAGTCATGATATGGGACTTTCTGGTTTATCCCTGAAAGAAAAATATGAGCTGGTAAAAACATTATCCCTGTATGCAAATGTTCTCATTTCATCCGAAACCATTTTACCGGATGATCTTAAGCCGCATGCTTTTCCGTTACATCCGGCACGTATGCATGACTTGCTTGCAGGTGCCGAGCTGGTGGTGAGCGAAAGCCTTACCATGTCGGCCGAAGCTGCTTTCCTCGGTACTCCTGTTATTTGCATCAGTCCCGCAAAAGCAGGAACCCTGGATGAAGAAGTGAGACTGGAACTTATAGAGCTATACCGTACCAGTGAAGGTATGTTAGAGAGAGCGTTGGAAGTGATAAGGGACAAGGGACACAAAACCCGTTTCCGAAAAAAATCCCAGGACATTGTGCATAATCTCTGTGATGTAACAGCGTTGATGGTTTGGCTGGTAGAACACTATCCGGCCAGCTTTCACAAGCTTAAACAGCATCCTGCCCTGCTTATGAATTTTATACCTGCATCTAAAAAGTCCGAACCACAACTAACAAACGTCTAGCCATGGCAACTCCAAGAGATTTTACCCTGACGGCTTATGAATTGTTACTGACCGCTCTGAAAGCCCGGGGCTATGCGTTCCACACCTTTGAAGATTATCTCGCTCACCGCCCCACCGGAAAGGTGATCCTGCTTCGTCATGATGTAGACCGCTCTCCCATACATTCCTTACGTGCCGCTTACCTGGAAAAAAAACTGGGCATACGCTCCAGCTATTATTTTCGTATTGTAAAGCAGAGTAATGATCCGGATATGATACGCTCCATTGTATTGCTCGATCATGAAATCGGATACCATTATGAAGATCTCGCATTGTGCAGCGGCAACAAGGAAAGAGCCATACAGTCGTTTGAAACCAACCTGTCCTATTTCCGTCAGTTTTATCCTGTCAGCACCATTTGCATGCATGGAAGCCCCCTCAGCGCCTGGGATAATCGCAAGCTTTGGGAAACCTATCAGTATAGCAGCTATGGTATCACTGGCGAACCCTATTTTGAATTAGATTTCAGCCAGTTTCTTTATCTCACCGACACAGGACGAAGATGGAACGGCGATAAGGTAAGCGTACGTGATAAAGTAACATCCCCCTATCGCTATGAATTCCGATCTACTTTTGACATTCTAGACAAACTCGACGAGCTTCCTCCGCAGTTAATGATTACCACACATCCCCAGCGTTGGGATAATGAATTCTTTCCCTGGGTAGGTGAACTCGTGTTACAGAATATCAAGAATAGTATGAAACGATTCCTTGTGAACTCCTGAAGCCATGTGCGGAATAGCCGGAATCATCCATTTTTCAGGTACGGGGGTCGATCCATCGGAGATTGTCACCATGCTTAATCAGATCAGGCATCGGGGACCGGATGACGAAGGCGTTTTCACAAGCGGGCCCGTAGGGCTGGGTCATGTAAGGCTTAGCATTCTTGATTTGTCTCCTGCAGGACATCAGCCCATGTGGTGCAACAATGGCAGATACTGCATTGTATTTAACGGAGAAATTTACAATTACCGGGAGTTAAAAAAAGAGCTGAACAGAAACTATGATTTCAAGTCCCTCACCGATACTGAAGTGCTGCTGGCTTCTTATCTTGAATGGGGTGAGGAATGCCTGCATAAGCTCAATGGCGATTTTGCCTTTGTTATTTATGATAGCCAGGAGAAAACTTTTTTCGGTGCTCGTGATCGTTTTGGCATCAAGCCTTTTTATTATCGCCATAATCAGGACCGGCTTATGTTTGCTTCTGAGATCAAGGCATTACTTCCTTTTGACGGCAAGCCAACGCCCAACAATAAAATCATTTTCGAATACCTGGCTTACAACCGTACCGACCAGTCGGAGGAAACCTTTTTTAATTCTATCCATAAGTTAAAACACGGGCATTGCTTTACCCTGGCTGGCAATCTTTTAAAAATACGGCGCTGGTATTCTCTCTCCGATCAGCTTCACTATCCAACCACGATGAACCCGGGCGAGTTTCGCGAAGAGTTGAAAAAATCGGTAGAGCTCAGGCTGAGAAGTGATGTGCCTGTTGGAGTATGTCTAAGCGGAGGAATTGATTCGTCTTCTATCACATCGATTGTATACGAAGATTTTAAACAGCACGACATACAAACATTCTCTGCTGTATTCGACAAAAATGAGAAAGTAGATGAGAGCCGCTATATCCGTTCTTATCAGCCCTTGCTGCGTCATATGCATTTTATCCGCCCCAGTGCTGATACGTTTTATCAGGAGTTCCGGTTCTTTATTGAAACACAAACGGAACCTACACCAGGCATAAGTCCGTATGCACAATACAAAGTAATGCAGGCGGCTCATGGCAATGTATCGGTTACACTCGACGGCCAAGGTGCTGATGAGATGCTGGGTGGCTACAATTATTTTTACGGCAGCTATTTTAAAGAGCTCTTTACCAGCGGACGAATCCTTTCTTTGCTAAGCGAAGCCGAAGCTTATTTCCGCAAAAATGAATCCCGCGAAGCCTTTGCTTATTTCGCCTATTATCTGCTTCCTCCGGCAGCGAAAAGTTATTTTGGAATCTGGAACGGAAGTGTTGCCCGCGATTTTTATCATGCCCATTACAAGGAGTCGAATTTATCCAAACAGCTGCACAGCCCGCGTTCGTTACATAGTTTTTTTCTTCAGCATTTTGAATACAAACTGGAACATCTGCTGAAATGGGACGACTTGAACTCGATGCGGTTCTCTATCGAGTCCAGAGTTCCTTTTCTCGATCACCACCTGGTGGAGAAAACACTTTCGTTGCCTTCAGCGATGGTGATGAAAAAGGGGGTCAGCAAATACATCCTGCGCGAATCCGTAAGAGATATTCTCCCGGCAGCCATCTATAACCGCACCGATAAGATAGGCTTTGATACCCCTGCCGATGAATGGCTGCGAACCCCTCCTTTCAGAGAATACATCCTGGCTTTATTACATTCCACTTCCTTTTCTCAGAGGGGGTATTTCAATCCAAAAGCTTGTCTTCGCAATTATCAGCTCCATTTGAGCCGCAAAGCGAACCTGTCAAAAGAAATATGGAAATGGATCAACCTTGAACATTGGTCCAGTCAGTTCATCGATAAAGAATACAGGCAAACTGTTTCTGAAACACCTGCTTTATTAATACCCGGATAAATGAAATTTATTTTTTTTCTATTGTCTTATGCCAGTCTCTTTCTGATTCTGTCGGAAAAAGAGATTTCTGTTAACCGTACACAACCATCGGTGTCTATGGATCGTTCCTTTCTGCCGCGGTCACATGCCATTATCATGATACCCAACCCGGGCAATGGACATAATCTGCAGCCCTATCTTCAGGCAGCTATCGATACGGCACGTGACGGAGATGAGCTGCACTTACCGGAAGGAGCTTTTACTATATATAAGACAGTACGAATCCACAAATTCATTTCCATACATGGGGCCGGAATGGGAAAAACACTGTTGTCCAGGCCCGAGAATATGCCCGACAGCATCCTTGCATCCGATAGCATGAAATGTCTTTTTCGATTTGCGATTCAACGGGAAGAGTTTAGCCATATTCTTATATCCGACATTTGTTTCCAGGGCAAACATCCTTGTGTTCATACCGGAGATGGTGGTTCTCTGGCACCCGATATAGGATTGGAGTTTATCCGTTGCCTTGGATTTACGGTAACCCATTGCCGTTTTGAAAACTTCGGCAATGCAGCTATTTCAGTTACCCATAGCGATAGGAAGGTAAACGGGCTTATCAGCAAGAATCAGTTTTATCATAATGTAAAAGGGCCGGAAGGTCTTGGACTCGGGTATGGCATTGCCATATTTGGTGAAAACAACGAGTGGACGCCTTTACCGGGTTTCGGTACAAGCAATTTTATTTTTGTAGAAGATAATACATTCTCTTTTCACCGTCATGCTATTGCGGCAGGTGGTTGCGGACGCTATGTCTTTCGTCATAACACGGTACTGAATAATTGCATCGGGCGCCATTCCGGGCAAGCCATTGATGCACATGAGGCCCGTCAAAAACCAGGGCTGAATTATTACAGCACACGTGCTGTTGAGATTTACGACAACCGTATTAT